>Ga0209931_1000006_pt1 | contig 124600 bp, 98 predicted proteins | sample SalPonR1_B_D1_MG_FD_185697 | JGI IMG/M metagenome (GOLD analysis project Ga0209931, IMG submission 185697) | Salt pond soil microbial communities from South San Francisco under conditions of wetland restoration - Salt Pond MetaG R1_B_D1_MG... ...
TTGGAATATGGTCAGCGACCATTCAGGGACTATCCACTACCAACTATTTAATCCCGTTTCAACTTCTTATATTTTAACCTTTAACAGCTAACACCTAAACGCTAAACGCTAAACGCTAAACGCTAAAAGCTAAACGCTAAAAGCTAAAGGCTAAAGGCTAAAAGCTAAAGGCTAAAAGCAAAAAGCTAAAGGCTAAAGGTTAATAGCTAATAGCTTTCCTATAGCAAACTGCTTAAAACACTAATAAACAACATGTTATATCAATTGGAATATGGTCAGCGACCATTCAGGGACTATCCACTACCAACTATTTAATCCCGTTTCAACTTCTTATATTTTAACCTTTAACAGCTAACACCTAAACGCTAAACGCTAAACGCTAAACGCTAAACGCTAAAAGCTAAAGGCTAAAGGCTAAAGGCTAAAGGCTAATAGCTTTCCTATAGCAAACTGCTTAAACCACTAATAAACGACATGTTATATCAATTTGAATACAGTCTGTGCCCATTAAAGGACTACCCTTTACTACCCTCTGTTAGCTGAAAGTTCAAAATTGAAAGCTAATTCAAGGTTTCGGGTTTGTGCGTTCATCTTAGAACCTGCATCTATAGCTCAAGACTTTTCACATTTAATAATTAATAACTAATTCAACCGGGCAACTAAAATATTCGTTTTAATTTAGCGAAATGCCTTTAGATTTTAGTCTTTTTCACGAGTGGTTCTTATCCAAAGATTGGGAGGTTTTTGACTTTCAGAAACAAACCTGGCAGGCTTTTTCAGAAGGTAAAAGCGGACTGGTCAATGCACCGACCGGTAGCGGAAAAACCTATGCCTTATGGGTGCCGATTCTTGCAGAAATTATTCAACACCCATCTAAAGAAAAAGGACTTAAAGCAGTTTGGATTACGCCTTTACGCGCTTTAGCCATAGATATTAAGGCCTCGGCTGAACGGCTTATTGCAGATTTAGAATTAGACATCACGGTAGGCATCCGCAATGGAGATACTTCACAAAAAGAGCGTCAACGTCAAAAACGCAAAATGCCGGATTTGCTGATTACAACACCAGAGAGTATGCATTTGCTATTAGCCACCAAGAACTACCCTACACTTTTTCGGCACTGCAAGGCGTTTGTAGCAGACGAATGGCACGAATTGCTGGGAACAAAGCGTGGGGTTCTCGTCGAGTTGGCTTTATCCCGATTAAAGAGCATCTCAGCCCCAAAAGTCTGGGGAATCTCAGCTACAATAGGCAATCTGAATCAGGCACTTCAGGTATTGCTTGGGGAAGACTATCACGCCTTTGAGACCGAAATGATTATCGCCAATATTCAAAAGGACATCGAAGTCAAAAGTATTTTACCTCAAAGCATGGACAAGTTTCCCTGGCGAGGTCACCTGGGACTACAACTGTTAGAGGGCATTGTCCCCATCATCAAAAACTCCAAAAGTACACTGATTTTTACCAACACCCGTTCACAATGTGAAATCTGGTTTCAGAAGTTGTTGGAGAAACATCCGGAATTTGCAGGAGATTTAGCCATGCATCATGGCAGTATAGATAAAACCACAAGGCTTTGGGTAGAAAATGCGCTGCGCGAGCATCAAGTTAAAGCTGTGGTCTGCACATCGAGTTTGGATTTGGGTGTGGATTTTGCGCCTGTAGAAACGATTATTCAAGTTGGCGGGCCCAAAGGCGTGGCCAGATTTATGCAGCGTGCGGGTAGAAGTGGTCACCGTCCGGGTGAAAACAGCCTGATTTATTTTTTGCCCACCCACGCCATCGAACTTATTGAAGCGCTTGCCCTTCAAAAAGCAGTGAAAACTAAGACCGTAGAAGAGCGTTTGCCACATATCAACTCCTTTGATGTTTTAGCCCAATACCTTACCACTCTCGCCATTTCAGAAGGCTTTTCGCCACAGCAGATTTATAATGAAGTTAAATCTACCTTTTGTTTCCAGGGTTTAGATGAAAACACCTGGCTTTGGGCCTTAAGTTTCATTACGACCGGTGGGCAATCTTTGGAAAATTATGAGGACTTTCATAAAGTCGAAATAGATGATGAAGGCCTATATCGGGTAAAGAATAAAGGCGTAGCGATGCGACATCGTCTGCAGATTGGCAGCATTGTGAGCGACGCTATGTTGAAAGTGAAATACATGTCGGGGAAGTTTTTGGGCAGTGTAGAAGAATGGTTTATTTCAAAACTCAATCCCGGCGATGTCTTTACTTTTGGAGGCAAAACACTTGAGCTTGTAAGGATCAAACAAATGCAGGTTTACGTAAGAAAATCTAAAGCCAAGAACGCCAAGGTGCCCAGCTGGATGGGTGGTCGGTTAAGTCTGTCATCTCAGATGAGTGAAGGTTTACGTGAAGAACTATACAATCTGAAAAACGAAACCGATTCGCCGGAATATCAAAGCCTCAAACCCATCATTGAACAACAGGAAATAGAATCCATAATTCCTCAGCCTCATCAATTTTTGATTGAAATCTTTGAAACCCGGGAAGGTTTTCATCACGTCTTTTACCCATTTGAAGGCCGATTTGTACACGAAGCTATGGCAAGCCTGGTAGGCTATCGCATTAGCCTGGAGCAACCCATCAGCTTTTCGCTGGCTTTTAATGATTATGGATTTGAATTGCTTTCGGATAAACGCATCGACCAACAGCTGTTGAAGCAGCCCTCCTTATGGCAAACTAAACACTTAAACACCGAGCTCTATAAAAGTCTCAATGCTACTGAAATGGCAAGGCGAAAATTTAGGGATATTGCGGTCATTTCCGGCTTAGTATTTTCAGGATATCCCGGAAAGGTGGTTAAATCTAAACACCTGCAATCGGGTTCTCAATTGATTTTTGAGGTATTTAGGGATTACGAGCCGGATAATCCGCTATTTCTTCAAGCCTACCGGGAAACCTTTGAATACAGCTTAGAAGAAGGGCGTTTGCTCAAAGCGCTTCAACGTATTACTCATCAAGATATCGTTGTTAAGTTATGTCAGAATCCCACCCCGTTTTCCTTTCCCATCATCACGGATCGCTTAAGAGAAAAATTGTCCTCAGAAAAATTAGAAGACCGAATAAAGAAAATGGTAAAAGCGATGGGAAAATGAGTGACAGATTTTGGTTTATAAGTTAAAAGTTAAAAAGTTACAAGTTTGAAAGATCCAAGTCTGAAATGTCTTGGGTGCAGAGTTCAGATTTCAGTTTTCAAAAATTCCAGATTCTTTATTCTTTTACCCATTACTACTTACTATAGCTTTCATAAAACAAACTGCTTAAAACGCTAATGAACAACATTTTATATCAATTGGAATATGGTCTGTGACCATTAAAGGGACTACCCTCTACATACTACCGACTAACCTCTTAACTCAAGTTTAGGGTGCCGAGTAGTAGTAAAGGATTTCAAATTCCAGGCGTTGCCCTGAGCACAGCCGAAGGGTTACAAATTCCAGGTTTTTAACTCCTTACTTTCTAGTTTCTTGTTTCTGTTAGTTTCTACTAAATACTTAATACTATGTACTAACTACTATTTACTAACTACTATTTACTACACACAAGACTGCCCTCTACCGGCTTTGTTCTTGTTCTTAGTTTTGAATTCCAGGTTTTGCCATATGTAATTCAACATTGTCCAGAGTAAACCAATAAAATGATAACACCATAAACGATGATTACTGAGCACAACCTTTAGTAAAATTGAACTCTAAAACCTCTTCTGTAATACCCCAAACAATAGTATATTTACAATTTAAAATATAATCTATAAGTTATGTTATCCAAATCCATTGAAGACGCTTTAAATAAGCAAATACGAATAGAAGCCGAATCCTCTCAGGTTTATCTCGCTATGGCGGTCTGGGCAGAGACTAAAGGCCTTGAGGGAATATCAAATTTTATGTATGAGCATTCTGATGAAGAGCGCGAACACATGCTGAAGTTGATTAAATTTGTCAATGAGCGGGGTGGTCGTGCCCATATTTCAGAACTGGACGCCCCTAGTGTGGAGTTTTCCTCCTTTCAGGTGATGTTTGAAAAACTCTTAGATCATGAAATTTTTGTGTCCCAAAGCATTAATGAATTGGTGCATATTTCATTGCAGGAAAAAGACTATGCCACTCATAACTTTTTACAATGGTATGTTTCTGAACAGATAGAAGAAGAAGCCACTGCCAGAACAATTTTGGACAAAATCAATATGATTGGCGATGACAAAGGAGGGCTGTATTTATTTGATCGCGATATACAGCAACTTAATATTAACTCAGCAGCAGCAGAGGGTCCGGAATAAGTGGCTCCGGCATTTTATGAACTGAGAAAAATCATATTTCGGTAATTTAAGCTTAATTGTATTTATTTAGATTAATTACAAATAGGTATATTTGCAAGTGCAAGTGTAAATGATTTGTGATTAATGGGAAAAAAGAAAAAGAAAAACAAAAAGCTAAAAGCGAAAAGATTGCAGGAACTCTCCGTTAACGGCATAGCCTCTTTAGGAAAAGTCAAAAAAAAGTGCTGTAAAAAGTATAAAAAGGCTGAAAAAAAGCGATGTAAAAAATGCCCCTGTTTTGATTTGATCAAGCAGGTGGCTTAGTCGAAAATTTTTTAATGGTGTGAAGATTAGCTAGAGGTGTCTACTACTCTTTGGTTTTCTTTTTGTAAACCATTTCATTCAAGAACCAGGTCACTAGGGCGTAGAAACCACCACCTATTACAATACAAATTATTAGTTGTATTATAAAATCATAAGTGCTGGAGTAGGGCCTATCTGCTATAAAATAATTGTAAGCACTCAATATAACAAATAGTAGAATTCCAAAACTCAACCCAGTAGAAATCATGTGTCTTAATAGGCCTTTTTCTCTTACTTTTTTCCATTTTTGTACAAAGGGATCGTCTTGATTTTTCATAAATTTTACTTTCTGCTTTAAAAATACTAAAATTGAATCTTACACCATTTATATGTCATCAAAAAAATTATCAACTGAATTTTTTCAGACTTCAAATGTAGTCAAACTTGCCAGACAGCTAGTTGGTTATCGCCTAAATACCTTTATTGACAACAAGCTCACTTCAGGCATTATTACAGAAACCGAAGCCTATGCTGGCAAGGGTGATAAAGCCTGCCATGCGCACTTGGGCAGATTTACCAAACGCACTGCCGTGATGTACCAACCGGGAGGCATCGCTTATATCTATCTATGTTATGGCATTCATCATTTGTTCAACATCGTAACCAACACCAAAGGACACGCCGATGCTATTTTAATCCGTGCTTTTGAACCGGAAGGAGGCCTGGAAACCATGTTAGAACGGCGAGGAAAACCCAAAGTAGATAAAACCTTAACGTCCGGTCCCGGAAATGTCTCGCAGGCTCTTGGACTTCATAAAAGTCATAACCAAACCTCTGTATGCTCCAATGACATTTGGCTTGAAAAAACAGACATATCTTCAATTGAAATTAAAGCAACTACCAGAATTGGCATTGACTATGCCGAGGAAGATGCACAATTGCCCTGGCGGTTTTACGATAAGACGTCAAAATATGTGTCTGTAAAATAAGCTGCTATAAAACTGACAAAATTCGCATGAATACACAACATACAGCATGATTATTGGAGCAATTAGGTTTTTTTTCATAACTTTCAAACGTCAATTTTAAACCGTCGGAGACCATGAGATTAGCCTTATTTTTATGCACTGTACTTTTATCAATTACGACATACGCTCAGCAGCCTGCTACATCGGCGAGCCAGGTAGAACAGGCCCTTAAAGATAAAGAAGCCTTACTAGAAAGTTCTATTGTCAAACATCTGCCGTTTAAAAATATCGGTCCATCTATCATGAGTGGCCGAGTAACGGCTATTGCTGTTAATCCCGAAAACCCTATCGAATTTTATGTAGGTTATGCTACTGGAGGGGTTTGGCATACGGAAAATAATGGTATAACCTTCAACCCCATATTAGACAACAGCCCCACTCAAAACGTGGGAAGTCTGGCTGTGGACTGGACTAACAGAAGCATTTGGGTGGGCACAGGCGAGGTGAATGCTTCACGTTCCAGCTATGCCGGTATTGGGCTTTTAAAGTCTGATGATAATGGTAAAACCTGGAGTAATATGGGGCTGACAGATAGCCATCACATCAGCAGTATTTTGATAAATCCTGAAGATTCTGATGACATCGTTGTGAGCGCAGTCGGACATTTGTACTCCAAAAATGAAGAACGCGGAATTTACAAATCGACCGATGGCGGTAAAACCTGGAATAAGACGCTGTATGTCAATAACCAATCCGGCATAATTGAAATGGTTCATGACCCTAATAATTTTGATCTCATGTATGCCTCATCCTGGGACAAGGACCGTAAAGCCTGGAATTTTAAAGGTGATGGCGCTGGAAGTGCGATCTATAAAAGCACAGACGCCGGGAATACCTGGGAAAAAGTGTCCACGCCAGAGAGTGGTTTTCCTACAGGTGAAGGAACCGGTAGAATAGGCTTAGCCATTTATGACGAAAATACTGTTTATGCCATTCACGACAACCAAAACCGTAGAAAGCCGGACGAATCCTCAAAAAATAAAGACGCCCTGACCAAAGACGACTTTAAATCGATGTCTGCGGATGAATTATTAAGCCTTGACAACAAAAAGCTCAAAACCTTTTTACGTCGAAATAATTTTCAGGAAAAATATACAGCAGAAAGTATTAAGAACATGGTGCAAAAAGGCTCGGTAGAACCAAAAGATATCGCTAAGTATTTGGAAGATGCCAATTCCATGTTATTCGATACACCGGTCATCGGCGCTGAAGTCTATAAAAGCACTGACGGTGGGAAAACCTGGAACAAGACCCATGAAGATTACCTCGATGGAATCTATTACAGCTATGGTTATTACTTTGGAAAAATTCACGTAGATCCTAATGATAAAGATGGAATTTACATTTACGGCGTGCCTATCCTGAAATCTAAGGATGGAGGGAAAACATTTACGTCTATTTCTGCTTCAAATGTTCACGCCGACCATCACGCCTTATGGATCAATCCCGATAAACCAGGCCATTTGATCGATGGTAACGACGGCGGAATCAATATTTCTTATGATGATGGGGAGAACTGGATCAAAAATAATCAACCACCGGTGGGTCAGTTTTACGCCATTGCTGTAGATAACGAGAAGCCTTACAACGTTTACGGTGGTTTACAGGACAATGGCGTCTGGAAAGGGCCTCATAACTATTCTCCTAGTCCGGCGTGGCATCAAAGAGGTCAATATCCTTACAAATCTATTATGGGTGGCGACGGCATGCAGGTAGAAATAGATGACAGGGACAGTAATACGGTTTATACTGGCTTTCAGTTTGGGAATTACTACCGACTCGATTTGGATAAAGACGATGGTAAATACGTTCAGCCGAAACATGAATTAGGAGAAACCCCTTATCGCTATAATTGGCAGACGCCGATTTTATTGAGCCCTCACAATCAGGATATTTTGTATTTAGGTGGAAATAAATTGATGCGAAGCATGAATCAGGGTAACGACTGGGAAGCTATTTCAGAAGACCTGACTAAAGGAGGAAAAAAAGGTAATGTCGCTTACGGAACTTTGACCAGTATTTCAGAATCACCGTTTCAGTTTGGGCTAATATACACAGGAAGTGATGATGGTTTAGTTTATGTAACAAAAGATGGTGGAAGCAGTTGGGTTGATATTTCAGATTCCTTTCCAAAAGATCTTTGGGTAAGCAGAGTTATAGCGTCGAGTCATGTCAAAGAACGAGTTTACGTGGCTTTGAATGGTTACAGATGGGATGATTTTAAAACCTATTTATACGTATCTGAAGATTACGGTAAAACCTGGGAATCTATAGCAAGCAACATTCCGGATTCACCCGTAAATGTCATCAAAGAAGATCCTGAAAACGAAAATATTTTGTATACAGGTACTGATAATGGCCTATATGTCTCATTTAACAGAGGTGAAAGTTGGCAGATATTTGGAACTGATGTTCCTAATGTAGCCGTGCATGATTTGGTCATTCAGGAAAGAGAAAAAGACCTGGTCGTAGGAACCCACGGGCGCTCAATTTATCTCGGTGATATTGCATTGCTTCAACAACTTACTGCTGAAAATATGAATAAAATCCTTGTCAGTGAAATTTCTCCTGTAAGAGCCTCTAACCGATGGGGAAGTACTGGGTTTAACCAATTTGGTGATTTTTATGAACCCGAGCAAAACATTCAGATTTATTCACCGAGGAGTGGCGAAGTCAAAATTTCAGTAAGGACTGATGATGGCAAAGCTCTAAACGAGTGGACAGAGAACATGGACAAAGGCATATCAGTTGTTAATTACAATCTCTCTGTTTCTGAAAAAGGTAAAAAAGTACTTGATAAAAAAGACATTTCGATTGAAGAAGCCGATAACGGCACTTATTATTTATCGAAGGGAAAATATAAATTAGAAATATCTCAGGGAGATCAGACCTCTGAAACTGATTTGGAAATTAAGTAGGTTTTGGTATTTAAAATTTAAATATTAAGGCATTAAGATTAATTTGCTTTCTAGTATCTTAATGCACCTTAATGTCTTAATGGTTCAAAGAAAACAGCTTAAAATTTAGTCAACTTCCTTGCCTCTGCTTGCTTCATACAATACAAACCAATCCTGTAAACTCAATTCTACTTTTAAGGCGCCAAGAGCCTCTTCAATTCGCTTAGTTTTTGAAGTACCGAGAACAGGATGAATTTTTGCTGGATGTTTAAGTAACCACGCCAAAACGACTTGTGATTCAGTACATTTATATTTATTTGACTGTTCGTATAGTGCTTGTTTAAACTCTGAAAGCTCATCAATTTTATGCGCTCCGCCCAACGGTGACCATGCCATGGTCATAATGTTATTTTTTTGATGATAGAACAGCGTATCATCTTGCATTGGCTCGTAGTGTGTTAATGAACACTGAATTTGATTGGCTTCAACTTCAACCTCCTTAGACAAATAATCTATTTGTTGAGGTGTAAAATTAGACACTCCAAAACTTTTGATTTTTCCGGAGGATTTAAGATTGGACACAGCCTCCAGAACTTCATCTGTCTGCATCAACGGACTGGGTCTGTGTAAAAGAAACAGGTCCAGATAATCTGTTTGTAAATGCTTTAAAGACCGTTCTGCCTGACTTATGATGTAAGAAGCATCGTAATTATAATGTTTAACATAACTTCCTCTGTTCTCATTTATGAGCTGAATACCGCATTTGCTGATCAATTCAATATCGTCTCTTGAGATTTTACTGTCTTTAAAAGCCTCGTCAAAGGCTTCTTCAGTGGTGTAATCGCCGTAAATATCGGCGTGATCGAAGGTGGTTACGCCTAAATCTACATTTTCTTCAATACGTTTGGCCATTTCTTGGTTAGTGAAGTTTTTACCCCAAATACCCCAGGTCATACAACCCTGAATAATTCTTGAAAATTCTTGTTCCATAGCTTCAAAATTACGAAATATACACTTAACTAAATCATAATAGGAAATCAATCCCAACCCGAAAGGTTTTCAAAACCTTTTGGATTTTAAGTCAAGAATTACTTTGAGTTTACTTACTCTGCTTGATAAGACCCAAAAGGTCTTAGAGACCTTTCGGGTCTGAGATTACAACAAATTAAAAACCCTGACAGGCTTTTGACACCTGGCAGGGCTATATTATCAATAAGAAAATAATATTTAATTACCGGTAATCTCTAGATCATCGATATGGTAACGTGTGGTAGCATCTGGATCTGTGCTAATATAACGGAAGCCAACCCATACTGTTTCACCTGCACAGCTAATGTTTGTAGGGCCAACCTGAGTAAAGCTACCAAAACCGCTGCCAGGGCCGGAAGGCACTTCCAGGTCTAGTTGAGTCCATTCGGTAGTGGTAGGGTCTCCAGTAAAATTATCAGTAATAAAAATGGTCAAAATATTTCCATTATCAAAGTTTGTTTGAATATTCAATTTAAGATCTTCTTCAACTGATGCCGATAGGTCAATTTGAGGGGTAATAAGCCAGGCTTCAGAATCTGTTTCGCCGGAATTAAATCCTGAGATTTGTGCATAGGAATCTCCACTAAATGAGCCAATAATATAGTCCAAGTTACCACCTGTGACATTCACATTGGTCCAGCCGTTTAAATCATTGATGTTACCAACTTCAAAATCTTCTTCAAAGACAGTAGTGCTACCGCCACTAGGGCCATCACAAAACAGTAAATCGGGGTCACATCGCTCTTGATCAAAATTGATGTCTTCTGGGGAGTTTAAAGCAAAAATATAGAAGTCATCAAAGAAATCTCTAGAAAGGACTCCAGACATACTTCCTGCCTGGGATGGTAATGTTAAAAATCTAAAATCGGCAAATGTGCTGGTACTTACTATAGTAGTACTTCCAGATTCACAGCTTTCTAAAACGCGTTCTCCATCAAATTCATCAAAAGGCTCAGCGGCAAAGGTTAATGGATCATCAACCAAAACGCTGCTTCTGGGAAACTGAACGTAATTTAATTGAATATATAAGTTTTCCAATTCATTGGAAAATTCTGAAATACTTACTGGGAGAGGAACAATTTCTGCAACTTCGGAAGTTCTTAAAATAACTTCCTCTGCCTGACTTTCCTGAATTTGCCCTATTCGATCTCCGTCAACGGTTCCGACGGCATAAACACCGTTGGTAATACCAACAGTTAAGCCCTGAAGTTTTACAATTACCTTTCGACCAAAATTATATTTACCAAATAAAGGATTTGCATTAACAGAAAGCCTTATACCAGCCGTTGGGTTTTCTGCTTTATCCTGAATAATGAGTTCTTCAAAAAAGTTACCACCTTCATCAGAAGAGACCACATAGCCTTCAATATAGATATTGTCCTGAATGGTAAAATTTTCGCCATCATTTTGATCAATAATACCATTAATGGCACCAATAGTAACAATATCTCCATCCACTTGAGGATCCGGTATGTTTTCTACCTCGCCGGGTATATCAAAGTCATCATCTTCTACACATGAGGACACCGTAAATCCAATAGCTAAGATGATCAAAAATGTGAGTTTAAATTGAATTGTTTTCATCGTTGAATTATTAATTATATGTTTTTGTTTTTTTTAAAATCTTACGTAGACGTTTAAATAGTATGTCGTTCCTCTTCCAAAGAAATAGCGATTACCAAATAATGGATTTTCGCGATTTAAGTCTTCTGTTCTGTTTTGGAAGTTGGCCCTTCTGGATTGCTCGAATCCTCCAGTAATATATTCTTCTCCAAATATATTATTGATTACTGCAAAGAAACCAATATAATAATCATTTACCTTCCAGGATTTACCCCCTATAGCATTGAAGAGAAAATAGTCGTCAAACTGTTCTTGCCTTAAAGTTTCTCTGGCAATATCGGGATCAAAATTTGAGTATTCCTGTCCATCCAAATCTAGTCTGAAATTATCAGAACGCACTAAACCACTCGGGCTAACATATCCGTTAGAAAAGTAATTGGATGTAATACCAACATTCCAGAAGTTAGGATCGCGATATTCAAAGCCTAATTGGTAAGCCTGTTGTGGACCACCCTCCACTTTTAAGTTCTTCATAGCAGCCTTGCCGTCTCCAAAGCGTATTTTATCGTTACCAAAATCTTGGCTGGTCAGGTATAAATCTGGATTACTGTCGTAAGTGTGTTGACCAAATGCTCCGGCTGCTTTAAGTTTAATAGTTGGCGTAACTTGAGCTTCAATACCAAATTCTGCACCAAGATGAACCTGGTCTATACCTGTCATCACTTCCTGCACAAATGCACTTGCATTATCTGAATTAAATCCGGTGAGGTCTTCGGTAAAGTAAAATCCTACATTTGTGGCATCTTGAAATGTTGTATAGTATCCGGTAAGTCTTGCTTGAATAACAGGTGAGCGGTACACGTAACCTATATCAGCGTGGTTTGAAATAACCTCCTTAAGACCTTCTACCACCATATGGTTTTGCCTAGGGTTCACATAAGAATTTCTTATGGTTGGTGCTTCCTGCATGTAGGCGAGATTAGCATCTATATAGTGTCCGCCTTCAATTTTAAAAATTGCGCCAAGTTTAGCCCCTAGATTATCAAACTCTAATTTTTCACCAGGGCCAAAGGATAAATCTCCGGGATAATATCCATTTTCATATAGCCCTATTCTTTGGTAGGAGGTTTGTCCAAGATTTGCTCCCACATAAAAATCTACCCAGGTATATTGAAATTGAGTTTGAGCAAAGGCATTATATTCTTCTACATCTACATCAAAATTATATTCGTAACGATCGCCTTCAACAACCAAGCGGTTAGGATTTCTCAGGTCAGATTGTGCAATATCTACAGCATCGCCTATGGTCTGTGAGGTTTCTTCGGCAAAGAAATCAACATCCAGAAACTGCTGTCCACCTAATAAATCATTAACTTGTGCGTAGTTTTCAATGGTATTAGCTCTGTAGTCGACACTAGCATTTAGAGTTATATTATCTCTTAATTTAGCATTAAGGATAGAATTTACAGAGATCATTTGCTCATCAATGAGGTCTTCTTTTAGAATGTAAGTAGAGTTACCTCCATTAGCCGCATTGCTTAAATTAGTGGTATATACGTCATTCCAATTAAACTGACCGTCGTTTATAAACTCCTGTTGAGCTAAGTAAGCATTTCCTAAATCGGATGAAGTTGGGTTTTCATCCTGAAGAAAAAAACTAGGGAGTCTTTGCCAATATATAGGAGATGGGTTTAAAGCTCCTCCGAGATAGGCATTTTCTCCGGATGGTCCTGTTACCAAACGAGTTCCTCCATTATCGATTCGTGTTGTGCCTATCGTACCGAACTGATAGCCAACATTGGTATTAAGAGAAACCTTATCATTAATATCCCAGAAATGGTTCAACATAAATACAGGCTGTTCTATGCTTCTTATTCTCACGTTTCTCTTCTCACCGTTTTGAAACCCCCATTCCGGATTATATCGCCTGCCTTTTAAATCTTCAACTTCCTGAGTAATGGCATTGGATAAGCCTCTTCGGTTAGGCGTGTAAAACCCGGTAAAATTTAAGCTGTGTTTATCGTTAAATTGTTTTTCTACAGAAGCTGAAAAAGAATTGGCATCATATAAAGTTGCATCTTGAAAGCCTTCGTCTCCAAAACGTCTTGACATCAGAACCGAATAAGACCAGCCACCGTTTAAAATTCCTGAATTGTAGCTTCCCATAATTCGTCCTTCATAGGAGCGGTTAGATGATGCGTAGGATACACGTCCGCCTTTACGTTGTCCGGAAGCACGCATGTTAATATTTGTCGTTCCTGCTAGATCACCAAACTGAAACTCGTTGGCATGTGTATTCATACTTAAGGTTCTATTCCTCTGGATGTCGTTTAGGCCACCCCATTGTGTCCATTGTGGTCTTCCGGTTGAAAACTTGTTCATTTCCATTCCGTTAATGAGTATTTTACCTCGGGCGTTGTCATAACCACGGGGATTAAAGAAAGTAGCACTAAAATCGAAGGCTGCTGCTCTTAAGAAAACATCTCTGGTGGATTGTAATAAACCTGAGACATTAAAGAGTACATTATCATCGCCAGCCAGCTCGTTATCAGATAAACTGATGATGCCAATTTGTTCTGCTTCTTCAGAAATATCTTGCTTGAGGTAAAGCAAGCCTAGGTCTAAAGTTTCCCCCTGATTTATTACAATGGGATACCTTTTAGTTAAATAACCTTCTTTACTCACTAGCAAAACCTGTTCGCCAAATGGTAAATCATCACCCTCTAAGGTAAAAACACCCTTAAGGTTTGTTTCTGTTGAAAGCAAAGTTTCTTCTATCGTAATCTCAACGTCCGGAATAGGGGCTTCATCAGTATCGCCAACAACGGTTCCTGTAATTTGTGTTTGTTGAGCAAACCCGAAGCCCGTAAAAAGCAAAAACAAAGAAATGTAAATCGATTTGTACATTGTTTATTAGTTATTAGAGTTGGATTCCTTTAAGAAATCATTATGAATTTTCTGCAAATGTATTTAATATTTATTTATTCACTATTTTTGAAAACGAAAATCTATAAAATTTACATTAAAATAATATAACATGTTTAAAATAAAGACTTTTAGTTTTGTCGTTTTTGTACTGTTTATAAGTATTACAAGCTTCTCACAGGAAAAAAAGTACGAAGTGGCTACCATTGCGTTTTACAACCTCGAAAATCTATTTGATATACAAAATGATACCACTAAAAACGACGAAGCCTCACCCATCATGGAGATGGATTCTGCCGTTAGGCCCAAAGTTTATAAGAAAAAAGTAAAGAATATGGCCAAGGTTATAGCAGATATAGGTGTAGATGTCGCAAAAATGCCTCCGGCAGTTATAGGGGTCTGTGAAGTAGAAAACGACGATGTGCTTTTAGATTTGGTCAATCACCCCAGAATAAGGCCTTACAATTATGACATCATTCATCATGAATCTCCAGACGAACGCGGGATTGATACCGGTCTACTCTTTCAAAAACGACTGTTCACTCCTTCTAATTCTGTTGCTCACGAAGTTATAATTTACAAAAACAACGATCCGGATGACCGAAATGAAACCCGTGACGTTTTGGTTGTTTCGGGTAAACTGAGGGGCGAGGCCTTTCATTTCATTGTCAACCATTGGCCATCCAGAAGTGGTGGGCAGAAACGATCTGAACCCGGGAGAGTAAGAGCCGCAGAAGTCACCAAAAAAGCCATAGATTCCCTACAGGTGATTGATCCTTATGCTAAAATTATGGTTATGGGCGATTTTAATGATGGGCCTTATAATAAAAGTATCGCTGAAACAATTGGTGCTAAATTTGACAAGGATGAGGTTGGCCTAAAAGCGCTTTTTAATCCGTACGAAGATATACGAAAAAAAGGCGGTGGAACCATAGCGTATCGCGGGAGCTGGGATATTTTTGACCAGATTTTCTTTACCGAACCCCTTCTTATTGACGAGGACAAAAAAGAGGCCTCATCATTTAAGTATTACAAAGCCGGGATATTCTCTCCAACCTACCTTCAAAACCCCAGAGGCCGTTGGAAAGGTTATCCCTTTAGAAGTTTTTCAGGCGGCGGATTTTCTGGAGGCTATAGCGATCACTTTCCGGTCTTTGTGTATTTGATTAGGGAACTTGAGGAAGAAAAATAAAGTTGATACATACCAATCACCGGATTGTTTGTAACACTTGAACCGCGGCATCAAAAAACGCCAGCGCCTCTGCGGTGACTTGTCTGTTTGCTGTTCTACAATAGGGCGATTGGGTTTTCATGGTTTGAAGATAGTATTCTTAAAAATCTTCTGCTTGAGGTTGTTGAGGGGTTTTGGAGTTAAAGTTGTATCTTTATTTTTATCTTACCATCTGTTGCTTTATACGGGTCAAATGTTAGCGTGACCGGACTTTCTCCATAATAATCTGTTTGAACTAATACCGTATCTAACTTTCCCGAGACAAAGAAGTTAGTGTCTCCATATAAGTTATAATTTAATCTTATTGTATCATTAGTAAATCCTTTAATTTTAATTTTAAGCATAGCATAAGGTTTTAGGCTATATGGTTTCAACGTTACACTTTTTTTTTTAGAAAAATCTGTGATTATTAAATTTTCTTTATCTCTATTGCATGCTATAAAAATGAAAGATAAAATAAAAATTTGGTATATATATTTTTTCATTTTTATTGGTTTGTTGGAGTTAATTCAGAAGAATTTGTTGCTTTCCAAAAAACACCTGTAAATTCTAAATTATTTAGGTATCTTAAATCACCATTATCCAATGCTTGCTGAACAAGTTGATAAAGTCGCCCAGCTCCATAAGCTATTTGTCGCCCATTTGAATTATTGTGTAAATCCATCTGCGTTTCTTTATAATGATTACTGTAATCAGGATCATACTCTATTTCTTCATGAGCATCAGTCAATTGTTCTGTTAAATCTTCTCCGATATAGACTGTGCTTAAAGCATTCCAAAACGTATGTTTAAACGCATCACCCTTTCTGTTTCTTACTGGTTGAGGAAAGTGTGTTTCAGCGTAAATATAGGCTTGTGTAGCAGCTCTAAGATAACCTTCTTTTTGTATAGGATTAAGAGTGTTAAAAATAGCGATTTCTGCTTCTGTCATTCGTGCTTGATATTGTTGAGATTCAATTGGATTATAGATTAATCTGTTTTTTATATCAATATCCCCACCTGCTTGAATAGCTTGATATGCAGCATCAAAAAACGCCTGAGCCTCTGCGGTGACTTGTCTGTTTGCTGTTCTACAATAGGGCGATTGGGTTTTCATGGTTTGAAGATACTGTTTTTTAAAAAACTCTCTGCTTGGGGTTGTAGAGGGGTTAAATAATTATTCTTTACTGAAAACAACTTCCGGACAATCCATGCATAAATTATCTTTCACAAAAACAATATTTGAAGATGCAAAATTTAAAAAATATTGACCAGCTCTTACCTTAAAATAGCTAGTATTATTTTGCTCATAATAAGAATAAATATGATAATCAAATAACTTCATTTTATTATCTATGAATATTTTAATACTATCTTTTTTTAAAGTGAATCTCTTTAATTTTTGGTTTTTCTCATTTTGCGAATAATATTGACCTGTATACTTTGATACAAAATCTTCTCTAATTACTTCACTATTTCTCTTTTCAATAATATTTAATCTCAATGATACAAGATAATTGTTTTCTAATTCCAAGTTTTTGAGCTCATCAATATCGATACTATCTGATTGTGTAATTATATCGACAAATTTATATCTAGGCAATTCTTTTAGGGAATCAATCTTATCATGACATGAATAATCTTTTATTTTTTGTTTGTTACTACAACTTAATAATGAAATGATAAAAATAGTATTACACAATTTTGTTATTGACATTGTTGGCTTGGATTGTTGTATTCTTGATTAATAATGTTTTTGTATATATTATAAGTTCTTTGAGCAGGAGGTATATTGGCTTCTTGTAGATCAATTTGATTTACAAAACTTTGCCATGCATAGTTGCAATAAAAACAGAAGGCTTCCTACTCCAATCATGACTGTTTAATATAAAATCTGATGTAATATCCGAACTGTAAAGTTGATTATAGACAGAATAAATACAATCATTATTTTGAATTCGTCAATCATTCTACAATTAATCAACTGAAATGAAACTATGAATAAAACCAACTCGGTATTTACAATATTTATCGCCTTCTTTTTGAACAATGTAAATAATAGGCTTATAATCCATAACTAAATCCCTTGTAATCAAATCACTGCTTTTAAAAATTATTCTTTTAAACTTTCGCTTAGATATAATTTCAGTTTTATATTCCTTTTTCAAAAAAGTAAATACTTTATCACATATATAGAAATACAATACACATTTTGTGTTTTCCTTTCTATATTTAAATACTGTCTGCTCTCCTTCACCTTCAATATCAATTTTACAAGTTTCGCTACTTGATGAATCGAAAAATAAATATACCTCTGATTCTTGAGAAGAAACAAATTGAATACAAGTAAAAAAAGTCAGTAATAATAAATTATGGACAAGTTTCATTTTGGTGATTTTGAACATAATTAGTTATATCCGAATTGATTTGAGATTGGTTTGGATTATTTGCCCAAGCTGGCACACTACTATACCTCAAGCCTTCCCATGCTAAACTTTTATACAAAGATTGTATTTCAGATTCGTCCTGAACCTCTAGACCTGTGTCATATTCTTGTAAAATAGCAGCAATTGTATTAATGTAAAAAGAGGCCATTTGAGAATGCTGCCAATCTTGAGATTGTCTAAAAAACTCATGTATGCCTGGGAAATCACCATTTGAAAGAGCTTGTTCCATTTGTTGTAATGTAACACCACTAAATGACCCATTATTTAATAATGACATAATTTTTCTAAACATTTCAGCGTGAATAACTTCATGAATAATAGTTTTTGCCAAAAGTAAGTTAGGCCTTTGATCCATTCCACTACTTGAACTATTATTATTTATAATTATTGTAATGACATAATCCGGAGAATTTGGAGTTCCAGGCGTATTATTTGGAGCAATCGTTCTTCCTTTAGCTGTTCCTATATCATCTGCTATAAACTTTAAATGGCTTACGGGAAAATCTCCTTCAAATTTATTTATTCTATCAGCAAAATCTTGATTTGAACTCTTTAGATCATTGTACATGCAATCAGCTTTAGAACCTGTAAATGAAGAATCCCTAATTATCCTATCCTCCCAATCCACCTCAGCATCGGGGTTGTTTTGTAACTCTTCTACTGCAGCATCAAAAAACGCCTGAGCCTCTGTGGTGACTTGTGCGTTTTCAATATTAGCGCTTAAAAACTCTACAATATTATCATGTAACTGTTGGTTACATGATGAATTGCCTGTAATGACAATTGTATTACAAGCAAGGCTTTCTAGCCAATCTTTCTGATTTTGGGGTAATGTTTCTATAAAATCAAGTACAGCCTTGGGAAGTAGTTTATCTCCTACATTAGGCGTAAGACCGGTATTCAATTCATTTCCATCTCCGTTACTTATACCTGTGGCGTTACCACCAGTTGTCGGTGTGATGGGGTCTGTTTCAGGAGGATTTGTAGTGCTTGAACCCCCATCACAATTGTCAACCACTGCCAATACTGTATTACAGTCTAGATAAGGTGAGCTACAGCTATTTGGTGAATCTGTACACTCACAATCACCAGGAAAAATATGATTTACAGGCTCACCATTACCATTTGTGCCGGTACATGGTATAATAGTACAAACCTCAGTTTGTACCAGTTCTGGTTCGCATCCACCAGCCACTTTAGCAAAGACCATAGAGGGCTCATCAATAAAAGTAACCTTTATGTTATCAAAATCTAAAAACACAGAGTCATTTTGTTCTACAATAGGATATTCGGTTAGGTATTGAGAAATACTATCGTTAGGGTATACACGTTGAACATAGTTTTCAACTCGAACAGATAAATTTTCTGGTCTGTTCACTATAAACACATATTCTGTAAAAGCTGAAAATTGTTTTTCTAAGACCTTATTGGTGTCGATACTAAAACCATTATGTGAATTTTTTTGCTGCGAAGCAACAATTTTAGATAGGCTTTTTCTCAAAGGATCAGACTCTGATAAGACTTCTTTCAGGGTTCTGTAATGCATTATAGGTATTTCAAGTTTTTCATTGGTGTTCTCTTGTTCGTATCGGTTTATTTCTGTTTCGCAACCTGTTATCATTAGAAAGGCAAAACATACAAGTATAAATTTTAAATTTTGGGATATTAGCATTAGAAAAGGGTTTTTAGGTAAGAAGATAATGATGAAAAGAATTGACTTTAAATCGTATTATCTATACAAACCCAAAAATCCAACAAAAAACGCCTACCCGGTTATCTGACCGATTAGCTTTTTGCCTGTTTGGCTGTTTGGCTGTTTGGCTGTTTGGCTCATAAAAGTATATGAAAGGGCAAGATAGGAAAACTTCTTAAGTAATTTAACAATAATCAATTTTATCTTTTTAATTTTTTTCAGGTAAATTATTTAGTAAACACGATTAAGTTTAAAGGATATTTTCCAAACCAACTTTCCTATTTTTGCCTTAAGCAAAATGTATGACAAAAAAATCAGTTTATATCAATGCCGTTGCGTCTTTATCGGCTTTGGGGTCTTTATCTGAAGAGGTCTGGGGTAGTTTGCAACGTATGCAGCCAAAATTTACATTGAAGTCGATATACGCTAAAGACGTAAAAGTTTCGGCCTTAGATGACATCAAGGAAACCGAAATTCTGAATGCAAAACAGGAACGAAAGCTTTACAGGCACCTTGATAAAACCACACTCATGGCCATGCTTGCCGGACGAGAACTTTATAAAAAGCTTCAATTAGAAGATAACAGAATCGGCGTCAATATTGGCTCTTCTAGAGGAGCGACTCAAATTTTTGAAACAGCACATCAGCAATTCGTCTTACAAGGCGATGTGCCATTTATGACTTCGCCCAGCACTACATTGGGCAATGTAGCCAGCAGTGTAGCGCAGGACTTGGGCTTGCAGGGCCCGGCGATTAGCCATTCCATAACCTGCTCTTCTGCTTTGCACGCTCTGTTGAACGGCTTCGCCTTTTTGAAATCCGGAATGCTGGAAGAATTTATTATTGGAGGAACGGAAGCTCCGTTAACAGACTTCACTATAGCGCAGATGCAATCTCTGAAACTCTACAGCCGATTTACTGACGATTACCCTTGTAAAAGTTTGGATTTTTCAAAAACTGAAAATACTTTAATTTTGGGTGAAGCTGCCTGCTTGGCAAGTATAAGTACAAAGCCTAGTGAAAAGGCTGTAGAAATCACAGGCATAGGCTATGCCACAGAGCAAATTGCACACAGTGTGTCATTGTCGAGTGAAGCGCAATGCTTACAAGATTCTATGAAAATGGCCCTTAAACAGGCAAAGCTCAAGTCTGTAGATGCTATCGTTCTTCATGCGCCCGGAACTGTAAAAGGCGATTTATCTGAATTTAAAGCCATAGAAAATACCTTTGAAAAATTACCGGCCATTACCACCAATAAATTTCTAATAGGCCACACTTTTGGCGCATCAGGAGCCATGAGCCTGGAAATGGCGGTTTTGATGCTTCAGCATAATACCTTTATAAAAAACCCGTTTTATAAAAATAAAAACACACCAAAAAAATTGAATTCTGTCATGGTAAATGCAGTGGGCTTTGGCGGCAATGCAGTGAGTGTGATTTTAAAAAAATTTGAATCTTGATTGATGAGTTATAGCTATAAAATTAGCACATTAACATGTTTAAAAAGTAACACATTCTCAAATCTTCAAATTGAAATATTAACATATTACCGCATTATCACATTAGCTAATCAATACATTTTCAAATTTTCAAATTGATACATTGATTCAATAGGTTTTGTTTTTGTAAATTTGATGCTCTTAACATAGATTTGACATTTCTAAACACCTTAAACATGACAAAACACAATTGGACAGGAGCTGAAATTTTAGATATTTACAATAAGCCTCTTATGGAATTGATGTACGAAGCGGCTACAATTCACCGTAAACATCATGACCCGAATACTGTTCAGGTGTCTACCTTATTATCGATAAAGACGGGCGGCTGCCCCGAAGATTGTGGCTATTGTCCTCAGGCGGCTAGATACCACACCGATATTGAGGGTAATGATCTTATGGATGTCTCTCATGTAAAAGCCCAAGCTTTGCGAGCAAAAGCTTCCGGAAGTTCAAGACTCTGTATGGGCGCGGCATGGCGAAATGTAAAAGATGGTGAAGATTTTGAAAAAGTTTTAGACATGGTGCGAACGGTCAATAGCCTTGATATGGAAGTCTGCTGTACGCTTGGCATGGTGACCGAAAATCAGGCTAAACGCTTGGCCGAAGCCGGATTATATGCCTATAATCATAATTTAGATTCGTCTGAAGATTACTATAAAAAAGTCATTTCTACCCGCGGATACCAGGATAGATTAGATACGATAGATAATGTTCGTAAATCCAAAGTTACAGTGTGTAGCGGAGGTATCATAGGTATGGGAGAACGTGTAGAAGACCGTGCAGACATGCTTGTACAGTTGTCTAATCTCAATCCACAGCCCGAATCAACGCCTATAAATGCTTTAGTTCCAGTGGAAGGGACACCTTTGGAAGACCAAAAACCGGTTGAAATCTGGGAAATGGTCCGTATGATTGCCACCACCCGTATAGTGATGCCCAAAACACAAGTGCGTTTGTCTGCCGGCCGAACTCAAATGAGTCAGGAAGGGCAGGCTATGTGCTTTTTTGTCGGGGCTAACTCCATATTTGCCGGCGACAAATTACTTACAACGCCAAATCCTGACGTAGATGAAGATATGGCGCTTTTTAAAGCCTTAGGCTTGAAACCTCAAAAGGCATTCGAAAAAGGCGATAAACCTGTCTCAAAACCTAAGGAAGAAGCTGAAATACAGCCACTTGGCGAAAAGCCCAAATGGTCCAGACCCGGGCACAAAATAGAACGCAACGAAGTCGCTAAGCAATCGGCAAAAGCCACAAAACTCTAAACTTTCTTATGTCGGATAGGCTTAACACTCAACCTGTTGAACGGGTCAAGCGTATTACGCCAGATGAATTTATAAATGCCTACGTAAAACCACAAAAGCCTGTGGTTATAGAGCAATTAATAGAAGACTGGCCGGCCAAAAAGCTTTGGTCTTTTGATTACTTTAAGTCTATAGCCGGAGATTTGGTAGTGCCTTTGTACGACTCAAAACCGATTACTTCAAATTATATGTACAATGAGCCTCAGGCCAAAATGAAGCTTAAAGACTATATAGATTTACTACAGGAAAAACCCACAGACCTTAGAATATTTTTATTCAATTTAATTAAAGCAAGACCCCATCTTCAGGATCATATCAAAACGCTAAATCTTGGTTTAAAAATTATAAAAAGCTTACCGTTTCTCTTTGTAGGCGGCCAGAACTCAAAAGTTTTTATGCATTATGACATAGACCTGGCTAATATTTTGCACATACATTTAGAAGGAGAAAAAGACTGCCTTATTTTTCCGCCGTCAGAAACCAAATACCTTTACAAAGTCCCTAATTCCTTAAAAACTCATGATGGCATAGATTTTTTAAAGCCAAATTTTCAAAAGTTCCCGGCTCTGGCCCTGGCAAAGGGATATAAAACAAGATTACATCCCGGACAAATATTATACATGCCAGAAGGTTACTGGCATCATATGCATTACAAAACCCCCGGGTATTCTATAAGTATGCGGTCCCTAGCACGACATCCTAAACATATAACAAAAGCAGTTTACAATATTTCTATCATGCGACTCTATGAAAATATTATGCGTAAAACTAAAGGCGATACTTGGCTGCAGAACAAACAAAACGCATCTATACGTCAAACCCATAACGCCCTTAATTTATAGACTTTGGAAATTAAATTGTGTAATCAAAAGTTTATTTTGCATCCTCACGGCTCTATGTATTGGCCTAAAGAGGAAATGCTTATCGTTGCAGACCTTCACTTAGGTAAAATAGATCATTTTAGAAAACACGGCAGTGCTCTACCCAACTTGTCTAATGCGGTAGATTATATCAACCTGGAACAGAATATTACTCAATTTAAACCTCAAAGACTAGTTTTTTTGGGAGACTTGTTCCATTCTACACTGAATAAATCCTGGTTTATATTTGAACAATGGGTACAAAGACAACCCGTAGAATTCATTTTGGTAATAGGAAATCACGATATCATTCCGGTAAAACGCTTTGAAGATTTAGGCTTTTCGGTTGAATATAATCTGGACATTTCGGGTTTTAGCCTGACTCATATTCCAGAAGACAAAGAGGATTTATTTAATTTTTGTGGTCATGTTCATCCGGGTTTTAGGCTAAGAGGGAAGGGAAGGCAACAGCTCAAGTTGTCCTGCTTTTACCAAAAAGCAAATCAGATGATATTACCCGCTTACGGTAGTTTTACGGGGAATTATTATGTAAAACCGGAGGAGGATGAACATATTTACGTGTTGACTGAAGACAGTGTTTTAAAAGTACATTAGTAAATTACCCGAGGAAACTCTATTTATTAGGATCTTTTCCGCCAAATTTGCTGAATTTATAAGTAAAACTCAGCATGAAGTATTGCTCTAAAATAAGCTGATTGGTGTCTTGGATAAAATCATCACCTGTAGTTCTGCGGGTGTTGATATTTTGATCTAAAAGGTCGAAAACTTTAAATTTTACAATGGCTTTTTCCTTGGCAAAGGTGTAGCCTAAACTTATATTCCACAACCAGAAATCTGAATCAAAATCTGAACTGATGTTGCCAAGCTTTGTGTAGGTAATATCATTACCAAAAACAAGATTCTTAGGCCAATAAGTAGTCAATTTTAATCCAAAATCAAGATTTGTGAATTTTTCATCAAGGCTTTGTTGAAGGTTGTAGGTTGTGATATTATGGGTGATTCCAAATTGGGGTTCTATGTTTATTAAATCTTCTATTTGGTAATCAAAATCGATTGATGGAGAAAACCTGTAGGATTCACTCCTAAAGCTTTGGGCATTAGAAAAACCTAAATTTTTATTGTAATTAAAATTGAGGTCACCACCAATTGTAAAGCTTTCGCGGTCATTTTGATTTTTTGATTTTTTGAGGCTTTTATTAATGTAAAAACTTAAATACGCCCTTTGACCGCCACTAAGATTAGTAAAAGTAGTTGTTCTCACCAAATCTTCATCTGTGGTTGTAACGGGGACGACTTGGTCTTGATTGAAGGTATAAGAGGAGTAAATGCCGTAACCACTCCGGGTTTTATAGTCGTATTTCCTGTAGCTTAAGCTAAAATTATGCACCACCGAAGCTTCTAAGTCTGGATTACCAACGCTAATGTTTAAGGGGTTAGTCTGGATAGTAACGGGTTGCAATTGACTTACATTTGGAATTTGAGTAGAATTGTTAAACCAAGACGAAAGTCGTGATTTGTCTTTAAATCGATAAGCCAAATACCCGCTGTAAGCAAAAATATTAAAGTCATTACTGAAATTAACATCTTGAATTAAGTTGTTGGTATTAAGTTCAGTACGGTTAATTCCACCATTTACACTTACAGTTAAGGTGTCGTCGTCAAAACGCACACCTGCTTTAGGGATATGTTTATTGGCTCTAACTGTAAACGCGTTACTCAAATCTTCATTTAAATCTGAAAATTCCCCGGTGTTATCATCAAAATCAAACACATTACGTTCAGATTTTTCACTTTCGTTGGCGTACTCATAACTTATATTAAAGAATACATTCTGAAACAAAAGGTTTCTGTAGCTTCCTGAAATACTGTATTCATCACGATGTGAATTGCTCTGAATATTTTGATTTTGAATTTCAGTATTGGGATTATTGCCAAAAATCTCTCTGGTAGAATTGAACAGGCTGTTGTTATCTGACTTGGTGTTGGTATTTCTGAAACGTAAAGAGGCATAAGCGCCTTCGGTTTTCATCTTTCGAGAAACAGAAAGATTATTACTAAAACTAGCGTTGTCAAATTCTGAAAGGTTTTCGGTATTCAATTGATTGATTTGCTCACCACCACTTTCTAAAGATTCAGAAAAAGAAGACGTTTCATTGTTTCCTGAAGAAACATTGATATTTGGTCTAAGTGAAATTCGAGTTAAGGTGTCGGGCTTAAAACTATAATTTAGACTGCTGCGATGTGAGTCTGATTGGTTGATTGTCGTGTTTTCTGAATTGGTGAAAAATATTCTGTCCGGCAGAATATTTTCTCTACGTGTAGAAGTTTCATTTCGAGTTTTGTTGGCGCCATAAAAGTAGTTTGTTTCAAGCTCATGATTATCAGACCATTCGTCGGCATAGCTTAGGCCAACATTGTCAGATTTTGTGATGCCACTACTGCCGCCAAAATTTAGCCCATTTACACCAAAACTTCCGTTAGAACTTCGTGTTACACTTCTCACGCTGCCCATCATATCAAAGACTTCATCAAAACTAAACCCTGGACTATTGATGTTATTAGAACCAGCTATAACACTAATACGTGTATCGTCTTTAAAATAATTGCCAAAACCACTCATAGCATAACGACCATCGGTACCACCGCCAAGGGTTAATCTTGAAAAGATACCTTTATTTTTCTCTTCATCTATGGTGATATTGATGGTTTTGTTTTCGGCATCGCCATCTTCACCTGTAAATTCCTGCTCTTTAGTTTTAGTGTCTACGACTTGAATTTTTTCTATGATGGACTTAGGTAAATTTTTAGTTGCAATTTTAGGATCATCACCAAAGAAAGATTTTCCGTTGACCAATATCCGTTGAACCGGTTTTCCATTTACAGTGATATTACCAGCGGCATCCACTTTAAGCCCCGGTAATTTCTCCAACAATTCTTCAAGATTAGCCCCGTCCCTGGTTTTGAAAGATGAAGCATTAAACTCTAATGTATCTTTTTTGAAAACTATGGGAGAACGATTTGCCTTTACTGTAACTTCTTCAAGCTGGTCTGAACTTGGTAGTAAATATACAGTACCTATGTCTATGGGGGAGTTATTGATGTTAAGCCTTTGCCTGTAAGTTTTCATTCCTGTATAGCTAATATTAAGAGAAAGTATACTATCGTTTGTATAATCTTCAATTTCGAAAAATCCGTTTTGGTCTGTAATGGAGTAAGATACCATGCTAGAGTCTTTTAGTCGTTCTAAATAAACTGTTGAAGATATTAAAGCAGCCTTAGATATACTGTCTTTTACAACACCTTTTACCTTAAACGTATTTTGTGAAAAAGCAGCACTGATATTTAAACACAGTAATAGCAGGTATAAAGTTTTCCTCATAAATTTAGCTTGGTTTTTTTAACGATCTATAATGGCATATATTTTAGGGGTTTTAAAAAATAACTTAATTGACTTAGGCGTTTAATAAATATATTTTAAATTAATTACTTATTTAATAATCAATATATTATGTCTAAATAAAACCGTTTTTTTGCCTAAAAAAAATTTTTCGTCTATAAAGTTGATGAAATATCACCACAGAGGCACTGAGAACACTGAGATATAAAATATTAATTATGTGCCTAGGTCAATAACTTAAAAAACTATAGATCCCTCATGGTTAATAATGAGGGGTTTTAAATGAAGTGTACTAAATGTTATCTATTCAATAATCACTTTTGTTGTAAATTCTTCATTACCAGAGCTCACTTTTAAGGGGTACACCCCCGAGCTAAAGGTATTCACATCAACTTGAGTTTCCTGCAACTCATTGCCGATAGCCTGCTTTGCCACTAATCTCCCGCTGACATCAAACAGCTCTAGAGTTTCAAACCTGCCGATGTTCTCGCCAAAACCAATGTTAAGGACATCACGGGACGGATTAGGATAAACTGAAATTCCCTGCAGGTCAAAATCGTTGGTGCCTAAAGTGATGGACTGAAGTAGGATTTCAAATCTATTGGTAGCTATACTGCCGGGCTTAGATGCATCTACACTAAAGTTTATTGCTGGTGAAGCATACTTATTTAAAAGCGTCTCGGTATCCGTATAATTATCATATAAGTAAACGGAATTGTTATTTTGTCCATTAACTTCTACGACAAAGACATAATCTGTGATACGGTATTGCTGTGTGTGTAACTGAAGAACCTCATCTGCCTGTGGCATCGCTCGAGTTTCAATGCGCAATACACTATTCCTCCTCAAGCCTGCCTAAATTCTCATCCGGATTTGTAAACTTAAAAGTATCATCAAAATCAACACCATTGTTCCTATTTTGATAAAACAGGATAACAGGATAATCGTCTGCGGTGCTGTTACTAGAATAAGAAAACTGATCGTAAAGCGTAATCGCAATTCTGTCTGAAGGCGAACTAAACACATCAAGTTGAGGTTGATCAACCGCTTTATCACTTTCGCTAAAAACTACTGTTGGGTCATCAGCAATTACTTGCAAAAACACGCCTTGGTAGGCTTGTAAGGATTGGTTCATTTCTGTGCCCGATGTTGAAGGGCTTTGCAAATCGATGGTGGCATACCCACCTCTTCCGCCTAAGGATGATGAATTTGCATTCACATCGGTCGGCCCTCCCAAAGTTGGATCATACGCATACATAAAATCTCCTATTCCTGTACTATTGTTGACCACACTTATCATATCTACAATAGCATGAAAAGGATTACCTATAAGTATGAATGCACCAGCATCTACACCAGTATAAGTCGTACTGGTACTAGTACCTCCTTTAACAATTTCCCCTTTACTTCGTAATTTCGTATTGTAAGTTGATGAAGCATTGCTTTCCAGATTACCTTCTCTGCTTCCTCTTATCGTCATCAGGTAAGGGTTGCCAGCAGTTAGTGTATTATTCTCTGTATCTAAAAAAGAGGTAAATGTCTGCGGATTTGCTGTGTCATCAAACTCAAACATAGGCGCATTACCGGAAGGCTGCCAGTCCAGACCCTGTACCTGATCGCTGGGGCTTGGATTAGTGGTAGAATGGCCACTGCCGGAAACTTCGCCTAAACCTGTGATGTGTGCCGTATCCAAATACAATACCGTCATCCAACACACCTTTTGCAGGAAAGTTGTTTACCTAGAAGTCGTTGTAAGCACTTGCATTTTCCTGCCAGTTGTCCTCAATGCTGGTGGTCGTATTTCTAGAAGAAGTCACAAAACTAAAGGCTCTACGGCCGGGATAGCATTGTTCAACCCTTACTTCACCGGAGATGCTACCGTAGCTTCCCAGTGGGCCGATTTGTGCTGCTTTTGCATTTTCAAAATCACCAGTTGTAGGCTCTTCAAAAGAACAAGGCAACAACACATTGTCATTGGTGATGAAATCTCCGGCATCTATGTAAAGTACATCATTAATTGCCGTAGGATCTGTGGTATTAGTATTTAAAACATATACACCATTAGCGTTATTAACTCTACGATTTTAATAGTCTCCAGCACCGGATAAATCCTGGTTTACCGTATCATCCAGAAGCACTTCTCCAACGCCTGCAAATTCGCCATTGTTTGCAACATTCCCTGTAATACCTAAAGAATAAACTGAGGGGATGTTTATTTCACTTCCAGAGTTAAGCGTTAAATTGTTGACGTTTTGGTCATGTGTTGAATTTGAATTTACACCACCATTTATTACTACATTATCATTGAGTGTAGGGACACGATTTTGATCCCAACTTGAATTAAGATTACATGCGCCGTTATTTACTTGTGTATAAAGCGGTCCGTTTCTGTAATTTACAACCCCACCACTGCCAAAATCGAGATCTGTGTCACCTAAATTTGAAGCATTGGGAGGATTATGCTTATTGTTTTCCGTTAAGCCGGTAACACCTGAATCGTCATTATCATCAAAGTTATCATCAAGGCCATCGACATAAATATTTACCCCAGCTAAAGTATGGTTTATATCACCATTTTTTGGAATAACTGGGATAATATTATAATAATAATTTGTACTAAATAATTAGGAGTATCAAGTCCATTGTTGTTTATCTGTGCTAACCCAACGTTGCTAACAATCTCATAATTGTCATCTACACCATTATTGTTGTCATCTATCATTCCAGGCCCGATACCACTAGGGGCAATATAATTTGCCGTAGGTTGTGCTTCAACATTATCCGGAATACCGTCATTATCTGAGTCTAAATCTAATCTATTGATGATATTATCAAAATCAGTATCTATGAAATAGCCTTCTACAGCATCTGTAATACCATCATTATCATCGTCTAAGTCACAAACATCTGAAACCTGATCTAAATCGGTATCAAGGTTTCCTGAAAGAGCAGGATCGCAATCATCAATATTCATCCTAAGCTCGAATCTGTCCACAGCAACACTTGCAGAAATACTTGAATCTATGGAAAACTCAATATTAGTTGTAGTATCGTTTGCTAAGAGGAAAAATTGATTTAAATAATTATCATAAAAATAGATTTCATCTGAAGGTAAGTTGGAGACTTCTGCAACGAGAACGTACTCTGTTGATGCATATCCAAAGACAGACAGTGGTAATGTTTCATTCTGTGCCGGGAAATCCCTCTCTTCAATGCTGATTAAATTACCGTTGAGGTTTCTAGCCAGATTCTCATCTGGATTGGTGAATTTTGGAGCATCATTAAAATCCTGATTATTATTTCCCCCCGTAACAAATTTAATTACTAAAAAATCATCTGCTGTGGCATTATTAATAAAAGAATTTTTATCATAAAGGACGAATACAATAGATTGTGACATCATTTGTTCTGGAAAAATTTTTTTGTCATCCATGAGACATTTTCTCATATTGGAGCTGAACTCCAAATTAAACTTAAAGTCAACTAATGCTAACTTTTCTGTTTTCTTTTTCTCTAAATGAACTGAACAATCATCTGTTACAGTTGATGTATTGGAATGCGTTCTGCTATGGCTATCAGTTACTCCCTTAGTATTTCCAATGAAAGGCCACAAGAACATACTTACATATAATACTATTAGTTTCATTATGTAGTTTCTATCTTTATGTATATAAGAAATTAAAAATCACAAAGTTATAATAAAAGATGGTTTTTTATGCCATCAAATTCACGAAATACTGCATAGCCTGTATTTAATATATTTTAAAACAAAAGCACAACGTCATAACATGTTATCATCTTAGCAAATAGGAAATCCTCAATAGGTCAAAAAAGCCGTAAAAATAAGTCCAATAGCGAGTAAAACAAGAGGAAAAATAAAAAGAAACATTATAAAACCTGTTTTAAAAAAACTCGTCACCCAAGATTTTTGATAAAAATTCCTTATCCCTAAGAATAAATATAAAAATATAGACAGCATTAAAATTTTATCAAGCCAATTAGGTAGTTCGACAATAAAAGTGTTGAGTATCAAATCCAAACTAAAAACCGTAAATATAAAGGCAAAATAATAAAATGTAAACACCAAATGATGTGCGTATCTTCCAGTTTTGAAGAAGAAGATTTTAAGGAGAAGGGCGAATATAGGCAACAGCAAAAACATAGACAGAGGAATACTGTCGTAAAAGGCTTGTAAGAAAGAGCCACCGTTTCTGCTTCTATAGAATTTCAAAAACTGATCTGTAAGTTTATTTTTTAACCATCCATCATCTTTTGTTATACCAGTAGCTTTTTTGATTTCTGCATTTGTTGCTCCTGCACTGATAAGCGTATCTATGATCTTAGTATTAAAATTTAAGCCTAATTCCACACTTGGTTTGTTTTGAGCAGCCAGAGTAATAGAGTCTATTACTTCTATGTCTTTATCTTTAAGACCAATCAGGTTTTGATTATCTTTTACTGCATTCTGAAGTTTGGCGTACTGGGCAGAATCCAGATTTTTTAAATCAATATTTCGACTTTGCTCAAAATTATCTTTCAGGGATTTATCAAAAGACTTTACAGAATCTCTGGTGATAAAAGAAAACATAAAGAAAAAAATGACTGATATAAACAGGTACATTTGTGCCGGATGCAGATAGGTCAGTCTTTTTCCGCCCACAAAGGCTTTAGGTAAATGTCCCGGTTTAAAAATTAAGGGGATAAAACTTTTAAAAAACCGGGCGTCTACAGAAAAATAATTACTTATGGTGTTGCTAAATAAAATACCTAGCGTTAAATCTTCATCAATTTTTTGCCCACATTCCGGGCAGTACTTGTGACTTGGCTCGAGAGGAGACAAACAGTTGGGACAAGATTTTTCCTGAGACATATTGTACTGTTACTTCAATATAAAGGTAATAAAAAATTCTGTATAATTTGAAAATAAAAATTTTGCCATAAATATCATTAGCATTCTAAAATGAAGAAAATGAAATGATTACGTTGATAAATGTTAGACATAAAACACTTACAATACATGTGTAATGCGTTCTGTTTTATTACGAAACGCATGAAGCCAAAAAATTAAAGTTAATAGTATGTATACCAATTGAAATGAATTATATCATACCAAAGTCATCGAAAATTAACACATCTTATTTTACAAGATCAGCAATTTTATGCCCAAACTTTTAGACACCAGGTATTAATATTTATAGAAAATTTATAGCTCTAATTCAAAATGCCTTTTACATTTGCAAAAAATATAAATTATGAAAGTAGCGGTTGTAGGCGTCACCGGAATGGTAGGTAAAGTTATGTTGAATGTTTTGGAGGAAAGAAATTTTCCGATAACCAAACTTATTCCGGTTGCTTCTCAAAAATCAGTTGGGAAAAAAGTATTTTACAAAGGAGAGCCTTATGCTGTTATGAGTATAGCCGACGCCATCAAGCAAAAACCGGATATTGCTTTATTTTCTGCCGGCGGACAAACATCCCTAGATTGGGCGCCAAAATTTAAAGCCCAGGGCACAATAGTAATAGATAATTCTTCTGCCTGGCGTATGCATAAAGATATCAAACTGGTAGTGCCCGAAATTAATGCCAATGAACTCAATAAAGATGATAAAATCATTGCAAACCCCAATTGTTCTACCATACAATTAGTAATGGCGCTTAAACCGCTTCACGATGCCTACAACATAAAAAGAGTAATTGTTTCTACCTACCAATCCATTACTGGTACAGGTGTAAAAGCGGTGTTGCAACTAGAAAACGAATACCTAAACCAATCCGGAGAACAAGCTTACCCTTATCCTATTCATAAAAATGCTTTACCCCACTGCGATATCTTCCAAGATAATGATTACACCAAGGAAGAAATGAAGCTTACACTGGAGACCAAAAAAATATTATCAGATAACAATGTTCAAGTTGTGGCGACAGCTGTTAGAATACCTGTTGTTGGCGGACATTCTGAGAGTGTAAATATAGAATTTAATAAAGCATACGACATTAATGCTCTTAAGCAAAAGCTGAAAACATTTCCTGGTGTGGTTGTACAGGATAATCCAGCTATGAATGTTTATCCTATGCCATTGTATGCTGAAGGCAAAGACGATGTTTTTGTCGGCAGAATACGCAGAGACTTTAGTCAGGAAAATACTTTAAATATGTGGGTTGTAGCCGATAATTTAAGAAAAGGAGCTGCGACTAATGCTGTTCAGATTGCTGAATATGTGCGAAAACAATTCCTTTAGGCCATTCACAAGTATAGTCATTGATGCATTATGGTTTTTAAAGTAGACATTCTCTATCTTGATAAAAACACTTTAAACATTCCAACGTCAAATCAAACCGGACACAGATTAATCTGCTTACTTCACGAGCTCGATACATTATAAAGCCATTTTTTAAAAACAGGAAAAATTTAATAACATCTCCTAAGCATATTATTTATACCTAGCTTTTTATTAGCACAAAGTATTTTTTGCAGCTTATAATTCAATTTTTATTTTTTCCCCTTGATTAATCATTGGTTTTATATTATCTATTTCTTTATAATTTTTTTTGGCACTTGGAATTTGCACAGCCGCTATATGATAAACACCAAACATTTTAGCATCAATCTCAATTTCTTGTTTATAAGCCTTATTCAAAATCCAATATGGAAGAAATGCCCAATCTATATTTTCTAGACCCCCAATAGTTTCTGGATCAGTGGTATCGCCGGATAAAAATATTCTTTTTCCGTGCCAAGTTATAAGATAAGAAACATGCTTGAGTGAAAATTTATGTTTTGTTTTAAAAATTTCAATGTCTAACTCGGGAATTTTTTCAACATATTTAGTTAGCTTTTTTGACTTCCAAGGTGTAAATTTTATTCCTCCTTTTTCTTTGAGAGCTTCCCTCATGTTTCTGCCTGAAAAATGGTCGGCATGCTTATGCGTGAAAATAAAAATTGAATTTTGTTTGATGCTATCTAATTCGCTTTTGTCAAATTCCATATAATTATAAGCTCCAGATTTATAGGGAAAGTCTACATAAATATTATTTTTCCCATCTGTCATATACAACCCGCAATTTCCAATAAATTCAATTTCAATGCTATTTAATTGACTAAATCCATTATTCGAGAATAATGTTAAAACTAAAATTGATAGAATTCTGTTGTAGCGTAGATTCATAAAGTTTGCTCATATTTTGGGTAATGGTATGGTTATGAAAAATTTTGGCAAAACACCACTGCTTTTCTGACACAAACCAAAGTTAGCAAAATCTAATTACTTTGATTAATAAAAGCTCATAGTATTCAGCAAATGTATTTTCAGAGCCACTTATCGGTGTTCATAGGCTTTTTCAGCATATTTTCATTTAGTTTGTTTTTAAATGTCTTTTTGAAATCAAGTAATCCGAATTTTTTAAGGCGAGTAGTGATATTTTACCAAACCCCGGCAAAACATTGTTTTCTTTGGTTCTTAGGTCAAATTATGCACTAATGTATAGTTCCGATTGAAAGCTGCTAAAAACAACTTATTAGAAAAGTTGTTTAAATCAAAAAAAAATGCCATTCGCAGAAAAAAATATTTGATATTTGGGAATGGCAAAACTTCTTGTATCGCATCAGCTTATTATAAACATTGAAAATCAAAATTCTTATTTCACTAGAAGTCCGCAAAGAAAAAACACAAAGCCACAGAAATTATAAGCATCTTTATTGTATACCATCTAAATATCAACAAAGGTGAGTTCAACTATATCTAGTAACTAGAGGCTTCATTTTCGCCAATTGCTAAGGTCATCTCGTTTAAAAAATGCTGGAATTCGATATTGTCTTATGGCATATTTTCATTTAAATGACTGTAGACATAAGGTGATGATACCTCCATTTCACATCAATGGCACTAAATAAACAAACACTAAACGCAGCAACATAGGCTAAATGTCAAAGTGATTTCCTACAGCTCCAATGCTTTTTTTACATCACCACCCATCAGTAATTCTTCAGGGTTTTCCAGGGCGTTTTTCACTTCGACCAGGAACCCTACCGACTCTTTACCGTCAATGATTCTGTGGTCGTAAGATAAGGCCACATACATGATGGGACGGATTTTAATTTCGCCATCAATAGCTACGGGGCGCTCCACAATATTATGCATGCCAAGAATACCACTCTGTGGCGGATTAATAATCGGTGTGGACAGCATAGAGCCAAAAACCCCACCATTAGAAATGGTAAAGGTTCCGCCTGTCATTTCATCCAAGGTGATTTTACCGTCACGGGCTTTTATTGCCAAGCGTTTAACTTCTTGCTCGACGCCTCTAAAGCTTAAATTTTCGGCATTCCGCATCACAGGAACCATCAAACCTTTTGGGCCGGACACCGCAATACTGATATCTTTATAATCGTAAGTAATCATTTCTTTACCATCTATCATGCTGTTAACAGCAGGATATTCGTCTAAAGCTCTCACAACGGCCAGTGTAAAGAACGACATAAACCCTAAACTTACACCATGTTTTTCTTTAAACTTTTCTTTGTATTGCTTCCGCAAATTAAAAATGGGTTGCATATCCACTTCATTAAACGTGGTGAGCATAGCAGTTTCGTTTTTGGCACTTACCAAGCGTTCAGCCACCTTTCGCCTTAGCATAGACAATTTCTTACGGCTTTCTCCACGACTGCCTTTACCGGGTGTTCCCATAGATGGTTTTTGTTCAGCTTTTACTGCATCGTCTTTGGTAATACGCCCGTCACGTCCTGATCCTTTAACATCGCTGGCCGGTATATTTTTTTCATCCAGAATTTTCTTGGCTGCGGGCGATGGTGATCCAGTGGCGTAGGAAGCCTCACTCTGCCTCTCCGAAGGAGGGCTTTTCTTATCTTCAGGCTCTTTATCTGGAGATTCCTTTTTCCCTCCTTCGGAAGGGCTAGGGGAGGTTTCGGTGGAGGACTTCTGTACCTCTGCTTTGGAGGGGCTAGGGGAGGCCTCAGTATCTATCAGACAAACCACTTCACCTACTCCCACAACGTCACCTTCTTCAGCTTTTAGAGTGATGATACCGGCGGCTTCAGCAGGTAATTCTAAGGTTGCTTTATCGCTGTCAACCTCTGCAATAGTTTGGTCTTTTTCAACATAATCGCCGTCTTGTACTAACCATTCTGCAATTTCAACTTCACTGATGGATTCTCCCGGCGAAGGGACTTTCATTTCTAGAGCCATAATTTTTAGTCTTTAGTCATTAGCTATTAGCTTTTAGCCTCTAGCTTTTTTAAGTTTTAATTTATTTTAATAATGCTATCAGCTAAGTGCTAATAGCTGTTTTACAAATTCATATTATCCTTCGAAGCATCAAACACATAATCAATCACTTCTTGGTGTCTTTTTTCAAAACGCTTAGAACTTCCAGCAGCAGGAGAGCCATAAAAACGTCGGCTGCATACCCTAAAGCTTCTTGCTTTTTCATAATGTAATACCAAATGAGAGTATGGGCCCATATTTCGAGGTTCTTCTTGAGCCCAAACGACATCTTTAGTTTTGTTATAGCGTTTTAAGATGGTTTCAATATCATTTATCGGCAAGGGAAAGAGTTGTTCTAGCCTCACCAATGCCACGTCTTTTCTGTCGTTTTCTTCTCTGTATCTAAGCAGGTCATAATAAAATTTACCACTACAAAATACCAGAGATTTAATGGATGCCGGTTTTGCTTTCGTATCATCTATAAGCGGTTGAAAGTTTCCGTTAGCCAAATCTTCTTTTGTAGATACCACTTTAGGGTGTCTCAATAAGCTTTTCGGTGTAAAGATAATCAGCGGTTTTCTGAAATTGGTTTTCAACTGTCGTCGTAATATATGAAACATATTAGCCGGAGTTGTACAATTGGCCACATACATATTATCTTTAGCGCACAATTGAAGGTACCGCTCCATTCTGGCAGAAGAGTGCTCAGAACCCTGACCTTCATAGCCATGAGGCAACAGCAGGGTTAAGCCGTTTTGTGTCTTCCATTTATCTTCTGCAGACGAAATGTATTGATCTATCATGATTTGGGCTCCGTTACTAAAGTCACCAAATTGTGCCTCCCAAATGGTTAAAGTTTCAGGACTGGCCATGGCATAGCCGTAATCAAAACCAACGACAGCATATTCTGAAAGTAAAGAATTATAGATATAAAAATGCGCTTTATCGTTAATGTTGTTATGAAGTACAATTTCTTCTTCGTCTTCTTCAGCTTTTATCACAGCGTGTCTGTGAGAAAACGTTCCGCGCTCAACATCTTGACCGGTTAGTCTCACGTCGTGACCCTCTTCAATCACAGACGCATAAGCTAAAACTTCAGCAAGGCCCCAATCCAGTGTGTTCTTTTCAAAATACATCTTGTGTCGTGTATTGATGATTTTTGAGGCTTTTCGTAAAAACTTTTTGTCTTCAGGTAATTTTGTAATGGTTTCAGCAATCTTGTCCAAACGCTTTACCTCAAAGGTAGTGTCTACACTTTCCAGCATTTCTTGCTGATTGCCCCGTTCATAGCCTTCCCATTCTTCGTTCATTATAGGCGTGACAAAAGCCTTATCTTCTTTTTTAGCGTCTTTTAGTTTTTCTTCAAGTTCAGACTTATACTGTTCTTCAAGCGTTTTCACATAAGCATCATCGATAATATTTTGTGCTTTAAGCTTTTTGACATATATATCTCGGGGATTGTCTTGTTTAGAAATGGCTTTGTATAATTTAGGTTGCGTAAAACGTGGCTCATCGCCTTCATTGTGGCCGTATTTTCTATAGCCGAGCAAGTCGATAAAAACATCTCGCCTAAATTCCATTCTAAAGGCGAGCGCAAATTGCATAGCATGTACAACGGCTTCTACATCATCTGCATTAACGTGCATTACCGGAGATAGAGTAACTTTACCCACATCTGTACAGTAGGTTGAGGATCGCCCGTCTAAATAGTTGGTTGTAAACCCAATTTGGTTGTTTACTACAATGTGAATCGTGCCCTGAGTGGTGTAGCCTTCAAGCTTAGCCATTTGCACCACTTCGTAAGCAACGCCCTGTCCAGCTATAGCGGCATCGCCATGCACGACAATAGGCAGTACATTTTCTTCCTGACCCTTATGATGGTCATCTTGTTTGGCTCGGGCTATACCTTGAACCACAGCTCCAACGGCTTCTAAATGTGAAGGGTTTGGTGCAATATTCAGGTTGATTTCTTTACCGGTATCTGTTTTTCTAATGCAGGTCCAGCCTAGATGATATTTGACATCCCCATCAAAAACCTCTTGTTCATAATCCTTGCCTTCAAACTCGTTAAAAATTTCTTTCGGATCTTTACCGAAGATATTTGCCAAAGTACTCAACCTGCCTCTATGAGCCATGCCCATGACAAACTCTTTGACGCCGCGGTCGGCAGCCTTTTCAATAAGGGTGTCTAATGCTGGAATTAAACTTTCATTACCTTCAAGCGAAAACCGCTTCTGCCCTATAAAGTTTTTATGCAAAAAACTTTCAAAGGTGACAGCCTGATTTAGTTTTTTAAGGATATGTTTTTTTTCATCAACACTAAAATCAGGTTGATTTTCATTGTGATATATTTTATCCTGTATCCATGAAACGGTTTCCGGTTTCCTGATATAAACATACTCAATACCAATAGCATCGCAGAACACACTTTCCAGAAATTCAATGATACGACGCAGTGTGGCTTTACCAATACCAATAATTTCTCCGGCATTAAATTCTTTATCTAAATCGGAAGGTGAAAGCCCAAAATTTTCAAGGTCTAATGTCGGTCTGTATTTTCGTCTTTCACGAACCGGATTAGTTTTGGTGAATAAATGTCCTCGGGTTCTGTAACCATCAATCAATCTGATGACCTGAAATTCTTTATGAATATCTTCAGAGGGTTTGATATGACCGTTCTCAAGAAAATCGATGTCTTGACTTTCAGAAGATGAATTTTCAGGAGGAGGACTGACTGAAATTTCTTCGGTCACCTCTTTTCCAAAGTCGAAACCTTGAAAAAACGCACGCCAGCTAGGCTCTATACTATCGGGATAGTTAAGGTATTTTTGATAAAGCTCGTCAAGCTGTTCGGGGTGAATGGTATTCAAAAATGAAAACGGATCCATAAATTTAATTGATATTTCATGCAAATTTACGAATTTACCTGTAATAGCGATTAATTTTTTAACTAAGAACGATGAGATTTTGAAGTGGTGATCTTAAGTTAGAAAGTTTAGGAGATTATGAGATTATAAGGTTATGAGTTTATGAGGTTATGAGTTTATGTGGGTATGAGGTTATGAGATGAGCTCTCATTAATTTAATATTTTGAATTTGTCCTGAAAATAATAGCTTGAAATTGAAGCCTGTAAACTCTGAAAATTGAATCAATCCCGAAACTTGGAACTTGAAACTCGGAACCTGAAACCTGGAATGAATCTGAAACCTGAAACCTGGAATGAATCTGAAACCTGAAACCTGGAATGAATCTGAAACCTGAAACCTGGAATGAATCTGAAACCTGGAACCACAAATCCTAAACCCTAAAATCTAAAACCTGGAATACTTCGGTTTAGCCTGTCTTGAGCCCTTCAATAAATTCAGGACAGGCTTAGTCGAAGGGTAGTCATTGAGTATATCGAAGTGCTCAGGACAACGCATGGATTATCAAATCGCCACTTGCAACAAGAAACAACAAGGGGATAAGGGGCTTATCCCTACACTTCCCTCTGCATCAATTCTTCTGCAAATAACTTTAGTTTTGCTTTTTTATCTTCTACAATATTAAGATTCGATAATGACTTCAGGGCGTTTTGGGTGTAAGATTGTATTTGCTTAGCAGCCTCGTCTTTCACATTGTAGCGATTGTAAATCTGCATTACTGCATCAATTTTAGCAGTTGTATTTGCAGGTTGAATGGTAAACAAATGCTGAAGCTGGTTGAAATCATTTTCAGAGGCCAACTCCAGCGTTTTCAGGTAAAGAAACGTTTTTTTATTTTCAATGATATCGCCGCCTACTTGCTTGCCAAAGGATACAGGATCGCCATAAGCATCCAACAAATCATCCTGAATCTGAAAGGCAATCCCTAAATTTTCACCAAATTGGTACAATTGGTTTTGGTTTTCTTCAGAGGTTTGAGCCAAAATACCCCCCATTTGAAACGCACAGGCCACAAGAACTGCAGTTTTTAACCGTATCATTTCCAGATAAGCTTCAATTTTAACCTGCGGTTGTAATTCAAAATCCATGTCGTATTGCTGCCCGATACAAACTTCCTGAGCAGTTTTGGAAAAAAGTTTAATAAGTTTATAAAACTGATCGGTAGTATACACTTCAAAACATTGGTAAGCCCAGATCAACATAGCGTCACCAGACAAAATTCCGGTATTGATGTCCCATTTTTCATGGACAGTATCCTGGTGTCTTCGCTTGGGTGCATCATCCATAATATCGTCATGTACCAGTGAAAAATTATGAAAGACCTCAATAGCCAAAGCAGCGTCTAATGAACTTTCTACCGGAATATCAAAAAGATCAGCACTCATCATTACCAAAGCCGGACGAATACGCTTCCCGCCTAAATTTAAAATATAATTTACCGGGTCGTACAGGGATTTCGGCTTTCTGGACTGGGTTTTTGTTTCTAAAAACGCATTAAATTGAGCAGTGAAAGGGGCAATGCTTTTCATAAATTAAAAATAAACCACAAAAGTAAAGTGTTCTATTTACTATTTTGGTTAAAGTGCTGTAAAAGTTTTTTCTTGAGTTTATGAGGTTATGAGTTTATGAGGTTATGAGTTTATGCGGTTATGTGGGGATGAGTTTATGCGGTTATGAGTTTATAAGTTATCGGCGATACCTTGAGCGGAGCAGAAGAGTCAAAGCATCGCAAGTAAATACTAATATCTAATATAAACTATACCCCATAACTCGCCTTGAATCTACAATAAATAAAAAGTCCCTTCCTTAGAGGGGTTTACGGAGACCTCTCAATGTTAAGATTCTGTAAAACTTTGGAAACTTTTTTTGTTCTTAAAGTTTCCTGGCTAGATTTGCCATCATGAAAATGAAGATTTTAGAACAGGCCAGCAGTTTATTTTTGGAGTATGGCTTTAAAAGTGTAACTATGGACGATCTCTCGGACAAACTTGGGGTTTCAAAGAGAACCATTTATGAACATTTTGACACTAAAACCCAATTGGTCAAGGAAACCACCGATTATATTTTTGAACATGTGTCCTGTATAATCGACGAATTATGCGATAAGAATTTAGATCCTATTGTTGAAACACTAGCCATAAAAGACCAAGTGATGAAACATTTGAAAAACGAGAAATCATCACCTCAATTTCAATTGCAAAAATATTACCCTGCTATTTCGGAGTCCTTAAAGCAGAAACAATGGGATAAAATGTACGAATGCTACCGCAATAATTTAAAACGGGGTATCACACAGGGCTTTTACCGTAAAGATATAGATATAGAGTGCGTGTTCAGGTTTTACTACAACGGGATGAACCTCGTGAAAGACCATAAAGTTTTTCCACATCAACAATTTCCAATTGCTCATGTCAAAGACCAGTATTTAGAATATCATCTTAGAGGCATAGCCACAACCAAAGGCTTAAAACGTTTAGAAGAATTAATTTCAGAACCAAACAAATCATGAAATTTACCATATCCATCACATTACTATTATTGACTTTTGTAAGCTTTAGTCAAGAACAGGAGGTTTATAAACTATCACTAGAAGATGCTGTTGAACGTGCATTGGATAGTAGTTATGTCGCTATAAATGCTAAAAGAGATCAGCTTAAAGCATTAAAACAAAAATGGGAAACCACTGCAGATGGTTTACCACAAATCAGCGCCGGAGTAGATTATGAATATAATCCTAAGTTGATCGTTACACCAATACCAGGAGAAATTGCCGGTGGGGAACCCGGTACATTTGTTCCCGTAACTTTTGGAACCCGCCAAAACATGAGAGCTACAGCAACGCTTAATCAATTAATCTTTGATGGGTCTTACATAGTAGCTTTAAAAGCGGCAAAAACCTTTTTAGAATATTCAAAAAATGCCAACGATAAAACTCGATTAGAGGTACGCCAAAGTGCAATAAGCGCCTATTCTAATGCACTTGTGGTTCAATCTAATGTTGATGTTTTAAAGAATAACCAAAGTACAGTGCAAAAAAATCTGGATGAAACCCGAAAGATTTTTGAAGAAGGCCTCGCAGAGCAGGAAGAAGTAGAACAGCTTCAAATCACCTATCAACAGGTGTCCAATCAATTAAGAAACGCTGAACGAAATTTGGATTTATCTAAACAAACCTTGTGTATGGTGCTTGGATTAGCAGTTGATACTAATCTTGAATTGACAGACGACCTAGAAAGCCTGGCTCAAAAACAACTTGCTGATTTTGACCTTCTGGAACAACAACTTGAAGTCGAGCGTAATATCGACTATAAAATTGCTGAAAACCTTGTCAAACAACGCGAGTTGGAATGGCAATTGGAGAAAAGTAATGCTTTGCCAACCTTATCGGCTTTTGCTAATTACGGAACGACCACATTTGGCGATGATTTTGTGTTTTTTGATCAAAGCACACAGTGGTTTCAGTTTTCTACAATTGGGGTGAGTTTGAGCATTCCGATTTTTAGTTCTTTAAAACGCGCTAAAAGTACACAGCGTGCAGAAATCGCTATGATGCAGGCCGAAACCGATCTGGAACAATCGATAGAACAGATCCGGTTGGATTTTAGTCAGGCCAAAAGTGATTTTAATTTTGCGCTTGAGAATTATCAAACTGCCAAAGACAATCTAGACCTTGCTGAACGTATAGAACGTAAAAACAATATAAAATATAGAGAAGGCATAAGCACTAGTTTTGAATTGAGACAAGCCCAACTTCAGCTCTACGATGCTCAAAGCTCATATTTGCAATCGATGTTAAACTTGATAAATAGTAAAACCAGTTTAGAAACAATTTTGAATAATCCGGATGTTAATTGAGTTGATGAGTTTATAAGTTTATATGGGGATGAGCTGATAAGATGATGGGTTTATAGGATTTAAACATGTTAAATAAAACTATTGAATTTGTAACAACATATGAAACTTATAATTAAAGAAGATTCACCATTTAAGCATATAACCCCATAAACTCATAACCTAAAAACTCTTAAACTAAATAAAATGAAAACTTTCTCTTTTGAAAAACTTAAAGTATGGCAGAAGTCAAGATATCTTGCAGTTAGGGTCTATAAGTTTACAAAACACTTTCCAGAAGATGAAAGATTTGGTTTGGTAAGCCAAATGCGTAGATCTGTTGTCTCCATATCATCTAATATAGCTGAAGGTAGCGGAAGACATAACTCTAAAGATAAAGCAAGGTTTACAGAAATAGCTTTTGGTTCTGCATTAGAATTGTTGAATCAAAGTATTATTTCATCGGATTTGGAATATATAAAGAAAGATGACTATTTGAATATCAGAAAAGAAATATCAGAAATTACAGCCATGTTAGATGGATTAAGAAAATCTCAATTGAAAACAAAATGAATTTAATAGCTACAGGCCTTCAACTAACCTGAAAGCATTGCCTCATAAATCTATAGCCTCATAAACCCATAAACTCATAACCTCATAACCTTATAACCTCAAAAACATACCTCCAAAAAATGAAACACATATTTACAATTACAATAATCTCACTTCTGCTTATCTCCTGCGGTTCAGAAACACTTGAAGATAAAGTAAATTCTGCTTTAGAACAAGACAATACAGAAGAATTGAAAACCTTAAGATCTGAAATAAAAGCTCAGCAAAAAACACTAGAAACTCTCAATTCTAAAGTACAATCCGCGTTAAGCGATGACAAAGATGCGTTAGACAATTACGCGCTCATCACGGCACGCCAATTAAAGAAAGACACCTTTAACCATTATTTTTCTTTACAAGGTAGTGTACAAACCGATAAAAACATTTTGATCTATCCGGAATACAGCGGTGAACTTGAAAAGATCTACGTTAAGGAAGGCGACATGGTCGAAAAAGGACAACTGCTGGCCAAAATTGACGACGGTGGCTTAAGCGACCAAATTCAGGAGGTAAGAACTCGAACACAATTGGCCAAAACCACTTTTGAACGCCAAAAACGATTATGGCAGGACAGCATTGGTTCAGAAATACAATACCTGGAAGCCAAGACTAATTTTGAATCCTCGCAAAGTGCTCTGAACAGACTCTACAAGCAACTGGCGAAAACTTCAATCAAAGCGCCGTTTTCGGGAACTGTGGATAACATCATTACCGATGAAGGTCAGATTGTAGCGCCCGGTGGCATGGCTATTTTTAGATTGGTAAACTTGTCTGAAATGTACATTGAAACCGAAGTACCGGAAAATTATCTCAGTGAGATCGAAGTAGGTACTCCCGTCGATATCAAGTTAAGAGCCATCAATAAATCCTTTAAAGCTAAGATTGATCAGATGGCTAACTTCATTAACCCCGACAATCGAAAGTTTATGGTGAAAATCTTTATTCCAGACAATGTAGAATATGTAAAACCTAACTTGATCGCCAATGTGATGATTAATGATTACACCAATCCGGAAGCGATTATAGTTTCCGAAAATATTCTGCAGGAAACTGCAAATGGTTCTCAGGTCACCTATACTATAAAAATGCAAAACGACAGCGTCGGTAAAGCCATGAGAACACCAATCAAAACCGGAAAACACTACAACGGAAAAGTAGAAATTTTAGAAGGTCTCAAACAAATGGATATTGTCGCTAAAGAGGGTGGCAGAAACCTAAGAGACCAGGAAGACGTAATTGTTACAACTTTAGAACAATAAACCATGGCAGACCAAAATCTCGATAAAGAATTTAAACTCTCCTCCTGGGCGATAGATAACAAGATGACGGTTTATGTCATCATATTTATCATTCTCGTTGGTGGTATCATGTCCTACGTGAACATGCCGAGAGAGAATTTCCCCGAAATTATTGAAACCAAGATCTATGTCAATTCCATAAACCCCGGAAACTCGGCGAAAGACATTGAAAAATTTATCACAGAACCGCTGGAAGAGGAATTCAACGATGTCAAGGGCATCACAGAAATCACCTCTACAACCCAACAGGATTTTTCTATGGTGATTGTGGAATTTGAGGAAGATGTTGATGTTGAAACGGCCAAGCAACTCATTAAAGATAAGGTCGATATCGTTAAATCTGAAACGACTTGGCCAACTCTGGACAATGGGGCTAAGGTTGAACCTAACGTGTTTGACCTGAACTTGTCTGAAGAAATGCCGATTCTGAATATTAACTTTACGGGTGATTACAAAAGCCAACAATTGAAGGATTATGCGGAACACCTTCAGGATAAAATTGAATTATTGCCACAAATCAAAGAAGCTTCCATTCGTGGTGTAGATGAAAAAGAAGTTGAAGTTGCCGTTGATATCTACAAAATGACGGCAGCTAAGGTGAGTTTTAATGATATTTTTTCTGCAATTCGTTCAGAAAACTCAACGATTTCCGGTGGGAATATCAAGAACGAAGGCATGCAAAAAAGTATTCGTGTGATCGGTGAAATTGATACGCCTTCAGAATTGGAAGATATTGTTATTAAAGAAGATGGAGGCATTGTTTACCTGAAAGATGTTGCTGAAATTCATTTTCAAGAGAAAGACGCCACCACTTTTGCCAGGGAATGGGGAGAACCCGTGGTTATGCTCGATGTCAAGAAAAGAGCCGGTAAGAACATGGTCGAGGCAGTCGATCAGATCAAAGTTATTGTTGAACAAGAAAAGGAAAACTATTATCCCGAAACGCTAAATATATCTCTATCAAACGACCAATCCGTAAAGACCATCAATCAGGTCAACGACCTGGTGAACAACATTGTATTCGGGGTAATTCTCGTGGTTTTGGTGCTTATGTTTTTCCTTGGTTTTAGAAACGCCCTATTTGTTGGGGTAGCTATTCCATTATCAATGCTCATGTCTTTGGTCATTTTGTCCAGTTTGGGCTATACCTTAAATACCATGATCCTGTTCGGATTGGTTATGGGTCTTGGGATGTTGGTAGATAACGGTATTGTGGTTGTGGAGAATGTCTATAGTTTAATGGATCAGGGCTATTCCAGAATAGATGCCGCCAAGCAAGGCGTTGGTGAAATTGCCTGGCCCATCATTGCTTCTACAGCTACGACGCTGGCCGCATTTTTCCCCCTCGGACTTTGGCCAGGAACCATCGGAAAGTTTATGATTTATTTTCCCATTACACTTTCGGTGGTGTTGGCGTCTTCATTGTTTGTGGCGCTCATCATCAATGCGATGCTGACCTCACAATTTATGAAGGTAAAGGAAAACAAACTCAGTCGCCAAAAAATACTAAGATGGACTTTCATTTTGGGAAGTATTGGTGTGATTTTTCTACTCATCGGAATTTTTCAGGATGTGAGAGCTTTGAGAGCCATCGGTAACCTGGCATTGCTCAGTGCTTTATTCCTATGGGCTTTTAAATTATTTTTAGCTCGTGCGATCTATTATTTTCAATTTGATGTTTTAAGACGGTTGGAAAATTTCTATAAGCGTCTATTGATAGCTTCGATTAAAGGCAAAAGATCTTATTTGGTGTTTTTTGGAACATTCAGTTTGTTAATCATGGCTTTTGTCCTGGTGAGTATCAAGCAACCTAAGGTCTTATTTTTTCCGGAAAATGAGCCCAATCAAATCATGGCTTACATAGAATATCCGGAAGGTACCGCCATTGAAAAAACCAATGAACTCACCAAAGAAGTCGAAAAAACCATATACGATGTCGTCAAAAAATACGAAGATGAAGACGGGTACAATTTTATGGTGGAATCTGCCATAAGTCAGGTTGGTGTTGGTGCGGGAAATCCTCAAAATAATGAAGGCGTAGCTAATGAAATGCCACATAAAGGTAAAGTAACGCTTTCTATGCGTGAATTTAAATTGAGGCGTGACGTTGAAAGTAGCCATGTGCTTTCAGAAATAAGAGATGCCGTAAAAGACTTTTCCGGAGTAACGATTACGGTTGAAAAAGACGCCGCCGGACCACCACAGGGCTATCCCATCAATATTGAAATTACCGGTGAAGATTACGAAAAAATGCTGGGTGAGGCGCAAAATATGCGGCAGTTTATTGAAAGTCAAAAAATTGGTGGAATTGAAGAACTTCAGCTGGACATCAACAAAGCCAAGCCTGAAATGGAAATCACCGTAGATCGGGAAAAAGCCGGTCAGTTAGGGATTTCAACGGCGCTTGTAGGGCAAACGATAAGACAATCGGTATTTGGTCAGGAAGCTTCTACGTACAAGGATGGCGATGACGATTATCAAATCAATGTGCGTTTTAACAATGAATTCCGCTACGATGAAAGTGCTGTCTTTAATCAGCCCATTACTTTTAGAAATAATAAAGGACAATTGCGACAAATACCAATTTCAAGTTTAATTGAAATGAAACCTTCAGCGACCTTTAATGCTATAAAAAGAAGAGACCTTAAACGGGTAATTACAGTGTATTCTAATGTTCTTGAAAGCTATAATCCTACGGAAGTCGTCACAGAGATCAAAGTCGCTTTAGAATCGGATTACACTATTGAAGATGGTATGAACTATGCTTTCACCGGTCAGCAGGAAGAGCAATCAGAAAATTTGGCGTTTTTGATCAAAGCTTTATTATTGGCCGTTGGCGGTATTTCTTTAATCATGGTCGCTCAATTTAATTCGGTATCTAAGCCTATCATCATTATTTTGGCGGTAATTTTAAGTCTGATTGGTGTATTATTTGGTTTGGTCAGTTTTGGTATGGAGTTCGTGATCATCATGACCATGATGGGCGTAATTGCATTAGCTGGTATTGTGGTGAACAATGCTATCGTTTTGGTAGATTACACCCAAATTCTCATTGACCGGAAAAAGAAAAAGAAAGGTATTGGCAAAGAGGAGATGCTTACCAAAGAAGAATATTTCGTGAGTATTGTAGCTGGTGGGAAATCCAGGTTACGTCCCGTATTATTGACGGCGATTACGACGGTTTTAGGATTAATACCTTTAGCTATAGGATTAAATATCAACTTTTACACTTTGATCGCTGATCTCGACCCTCAAATTTACATTGGTGGTGACAACGTTATTTTTTGGGGACCATTGGCTTGGACGGTTATATTCGGATTGATCTTTGCAACTTTCTTAACGCTTGTTGTTGTTCCGGCAATGTTTTATTTGAATATCCGGGCGAAGTTGAGGTTTAGAGGGGTGAAAGAGAGTTAAAAAAAGCCCATTGGTTTAACTCTGAGCTATGTATAGATAATAAATTTGAATTTCAAATAGAATCGACAATATTCTATTTTTTTTATAATCTTGATTATATTTTAAAAACAGACCATAAATAGATAAGATTAAATATAATTAAGCCCACAAGACAACATCTGCTAAAAACTTTAAATGGTTTTTTTAATCTGAATTCCTTTTGTATGTCTTTTTGCTGAAATAGCTGATAATTAAACCAAGCTAAAAAGGGGGCAGCCAAAAAAGAAAGCCCAGCTGCAAAATCTACCAATATGGTGAATTGCTTGCTAGCATAATAAATAATTAGCAATGCGACAATACAAATTAAAATCAAAATAACAGTATATGTTTTAGATTTTCTATGTTTGGAAAAGTTTCGTTCAAGCGTTATGACTTCTGAAACAACTCTGGGATAAGCATCAGCTACAGTCAATGTCGTACTAAACATGGTAATAAATGCTGCAAAACCAATAAAATACTTTGTCCACTCTCCTAAGGTTTGGGCATATAAATCAATCAACTGACCAGAAAAGCTAATGCTGCTTTTAGAAAATTCAATTCCACTGCCAAACATGACCAGAACCCCTAACATAAAAAATAAAACAGCAATCACAGATGCAGCGACATAGCCAATATTGAAATCCCACAGTGCATCTTGAGCCGTAGTTTGCCTTCCGGTTAATTTACTTTTTTCTTTGGTCCATATAGAATGCCAAATTGAAGCATCAACCGGAATCGGCATCCATCCCATAAAAGCTACAATAAATGCTATGCTACCGGCTGAGGTTAGGGAAGGGGTTTCAATTAGATTAGGATTCTTATGAATACTCACAGCAGCAATAATTACGGCCATAAATGTCAGCAAGGTGAGTATGCTAACGATTGCTTTCATGCTTTTGTCCAAAGTTTTATATCTCCCCCAAAAAAGTATAACTAAGCAGACAGATAAAATGAGTGTACACCAGGTTGTAAGAGAAACCCCAACAGGTATCAAATAAGCCGCCAGACCACCAGTTACAAGTGTTACAGCAGCCAGGACGATAAACATGCTAGCCACAGAAATGAATATGTATGTATAATATTGAAACTTACCCAGTGTTTTATAACCTTCAATTAGATTTTTTCCTGTTGCTGCAGTATATCTTGGGCCCATCAGTAAAAATGGATATTTGGAGACACAGGCAATAATTAAGGCAATAATCAGTACCCATCCGTACTCTGCACCAGCTCTTGTAGACTGCACCAAATGCGAAACACCAATAGCCGCTCCGGCAAGCAAAAAACCGGGTCCTATGTTTTGTGATAGTTTAGACATTTTTATTTCACTTCATAATCAACATCAAAAGATTTACTTTCAATGTAATATTTCAGTAAAAGTAAAAATCTCTAATGAATAGATGTTCTATAACGATATTAAATTCCAGATCCCTTCAAAAATTTCAGGATGAAATTAAGGATCATTGCACCTAGAAATGTATACTTCACGATAATTTAGAATAGAGAGGGTTAGTTTTTTAAGAAAGGTTTCAATTTGTTCATTCTAAAAATGTAATTTAGTACAAAATTTTTCGTTGTTGTATTAAACTCAATCAAATATGCTTTCATACCTTATTCAAGAGGTTGCAGATCAGGCCGATCAAGTCTCTGAAATTTCTGAAGAAAAATCCATTTCTTTACTTGAATTGCTTTTTAGCGGTGGTTTAGGAGGAACTATAATCATTATTATTTTAGGGGTCCTTTTATTTGCAGCCATTTACATTTATTTTGAGCGTTTGTTTGCCATAAAAGCAGCGTCCAAAACCGACAAAAATTTTATGTCCCAAATTAAAGACTACGTTGTGAGTGGAAAAATAGAATCTGCCAAGGTGCGATGTGCTCAGGAAAATTCGCCGGTGGCGCGATTAACAGCTAAGGGCATTTCCAGAATTGGCAATCCGCTTGAAGATATTAATACGGCCATAGAAAATGCTGGTCGACTCGAAGTTTACAACCTTGAGAAAAATGTGAGTATTCTTGCTACTGTTGCCGGGGCTGCTCCTATGATTGGGTTTCTCGGAACAGTTATCGGTATGGTCTTAGCCTTTCACGAATTGGCGACCAGTAGTGGCCAGGCTGAAATGGGCTTGCTCGCGGAGGGAATATATACTGCAATGACCACCACTGTGGCAGGTTTGGTTGTTGGTATTATTGCGTATATAGGCTATAATCATTTAGTAGTAAAAACCGATAAAGTGGTTCACCAGATGGAAACCACAGCAGTTGATTTCTTAGACCTATTAAACGAACCGACTTGATATGAATTTAAGAGGAAGAAATAAAGTTAGTGCAACCTTTAGCATGTCGTCCATGACAGACATTGTCTTTTTGCTGCTGATATTTTTTATGTTGACTTCACCGGTCATTACTCCGGAGGCCTTAGATTTAATTTTACCAAAAGCCAAAGGAAAAACTACCAATAAGCACAATTTGTCGGTGAGCATAAATAAAGACCTGGAAATTTACATCAACAAAGATCAGGTTAGTGAAAGCAATCTGGAACAAAATTTGATCAATAGGTTAAAGGACGCTGAAAACCCAACTATAATTTTAAGAGCAGAAGAAGGCGTGCCGGTAGAAAAAGCAGTAAAAGTCATGGATATTGCTAACAGGAATAGGTTTAAGGTGGTACTAGCAGTTAAGCCAAACTAGTCTTCGGCTTCCTCAGACTACTGTCAAGCTGAGCATTTTGTCAAGCTTAATGACCACGAAGCAGAATCCTAATCTGATTCGGTAACAAAAATAATTAGGAAAACAAATTGTTAGGAGTGAGATACATTAAAAATATAGCAATAATAACTCAAGATTTAAAGTCCCCTTTGGGGATTTAGGGGCTTATGGCACTATTAGAAACCAAATACGAAAAAAAATCTTTGATTGTTACATCAATATTGTACGTGTTACTGATTTTGTTGTTACTATTATTAGGCCTAAAATACTTTGATCCACCAAAAGAAAAAGGCATCCTGGTCAACTTTGGAACAACTGAAATGGGACAAGGAAATACACAGCCTACAACACCGGTAAAAACCTCGCCTCAGCAAAATATTCCTGAGCCAACACCTCAGCCTCAAACCCAGCCAACTAATACTGAAATTAAAGAGGAGGTAGCAACTCAGGAAACGGAAGAAGCTCCGGTTATTAAAGAAGAAAAGGAAGAAAAAGAAATACAACCTGAAAAAAATGAACCTAAGACAGAAAAACCTAAGGAAGAAAAACCAGAGCCTCAGGAAAAACCAATAGAAAAACCTGTAGAAAAAATCCCGGAAAAAAAACCGGACCCTAAGCCCGATAAAGCAGTTACAGACGCAATGGATAATTTGCTGAATGGTCCGGAAAACAATGGAGATTCTCAAAACGGTGAAGGTGACGACCAAACAGCAGGGGACAAGGGAGATCCGGATGGAGACCCCAATGCTAAATCTTACTATGGTACCGGAAAAGGTTTAGATGGCGATGGTAATTATAGATTAGGGGGCAGAAAAGCACTCGATAAAACAAAATATATGCAGGACTGCAACGAGTCTGGTACGGTCGTAGTTAGAATTGAAGTCGATAAAAACGGCAATGTCCTGAAAGCCATACCCGGTGCTCAGGGAACAACAAACTCGGCATCTTGCTTACTTAATCCGGCTAAACGTGCTGCAATGGACACTAAATTTAATAAAGACAGTAACGCCCCTTCCAAACAGGTGGGCTATATTACTTATGTATTTAAGTTGTCGGATTAAGAAAGTCAGTATATATGTTGTACTATTTCATAAACAAATTTCTTTCGTCTTATAGATAGGATTTTAAGACCACACCGGTTTTAGCTTGCCCACCTTTGGAGGGAAAACTGTGTGGTCTGTTCGAGAAAAAATCTTTTAAGCTCATTAAATACATCACCATATTTCGCATAGAAAAAACATTGCATTACGCTTTTTTTAACTTTAATCGCCTATTCTTCAGATGATAATGCATTAATTCAAAATCCCAAAAGAGAAACTCCTCAATTAAAATAAGGCTCCATAAGTTATATTTCTCTGGACAATTCTGAGGCGCACTGCTCCAAATAATTTGTATCCCAGTGCATTTCAATATGGTCCTTGGGTCAAAAGAATACCGGGGTTTTAGATATTATTGCAGAGTGAATTTAGATTTATTCAAAAAACAGAAGTCGGAGATCGGTCTATATCATTATTCTTTATTCTTACATTTAGGCATTAAGGGCATTAAGAATTTCATTGAGTTTTATTTTGAATTTAGTTACGCTTTAGATTCTTAACCTTATTGATAAGCAAAAGTTTAGATTTTTATTTAAATTACCAGTAATTGGAAACTCACTTGAGAACATGAAACAATTGAATTTCTTCGAAAATCAAGAGCAGGATTATGAAAAATTACATCTGGATAAAAACCATCATATAGTAATATACCGTCAAATCGATATTTTTAGATTAAATCCTAAAGCATTTGATCAACTCTGGAATGAGCATCCTGAAGAATACCATGAAATCGTCATGCATGGGAAAAAAGTCAAAACCCCTAGATGGCAACAGGCTTATGGTAAAAATTATGAATATACGGGTTCAAGAAATAATGCGTTGCCTTTATCCAAAATCGATAAAACATATCTTGAGTGGTGCAAAGCAAATATTGATGATCGCCTCAATGGCTTGTTGATCAACTGGTATGATGGCAAAGCCAAACATTATATGGGAAAACACCGGGATTCACCAAAGGGATTGATTCAAGGTAGCCCCATTGTAACCATCTCACACGGTGGTGAAAGAATTTTTAGAATGCGACCTCATCAAGGTCAAGGTTTTATAGACCGCAAAGTCCAAAATGGTGATGTTTTGATAATTCCCTGGACAACCAATCAGAAGTTTACCCACGAGGTTCCGCATTTTACGAAATACAACAACAGAAGAATTTCAGTAACCTTAAGGGCGTTTAAATGATGAATATAGGTTTTATATACTTTTATCAATTATCCACGTTTTTTTCCATTAAGACATTAAGGATTTATGCTAAACCGCTTTTTAATAGCTTATGAGTTTGATGTTATTTTAAGTATGAAACAATGATTAAAACATCATTCTTTTGCATTTTAAAGGCGCATTGAAAAAAATGATGAACCTGAAAAAACTTTCCAAATCAAAGGCGTTAATGCATATCGTCATTCATTTTCTTATAATTTCAGAACAATAGATAGTCTTTATAACTCACAGGTCTCCGAGGCCAGTGAGGTTTTTATTAATATTCTTCATATCAAAAATTTATATAAATTAGAATAGCGTGAGCAACCATTAAAAGACTAACAGTTTCTCCCTAAAAACATTTACTGATAAAAAGGTTTAGAACTTTTGTAATAGCTTTACATAGATTCTTTAAGATTAGATATTATATTTGCGACATTTCATGACTTATCCCGAAACCCTCAACTGGCTTTTTTTACAACTCCCGATGTACCAAAGAGTAGGTAATGCAGCATACCGCAAAGATTTGCATAACATCAAAATTCTTGCAGAATACCTTGGTCATCCGGAGCATCAAATTAAAACCATACATATTGCTGGCACCAATGGCAAAGGCTCCTGCAGCCATATGCTGGCATCTATATTACAGGAAGCAGGCTATAAAGTTGGGCTTTATACGTCGCCGCATCTCAAGGATTTTAGAGAACGGATTCGCATCAATGGCCAAATGATTTCAAAAGCTAAAGTTGTAGACTTTGTTGAGCAGCACAAGCCCTTTTTTGAAAAAGAAAATTTATCCTTTTTTGAAATGACGGTGGGTTTGGCCTTTAGCACGTTTGCCGAAGAAAAAGTGGACATTGCCATCATAGAAGTTGGAATGGGTGGCCGACTGGATGCTACCAATATCATAAACCCGGAATTATCTGTCATTACCAACATTGGGTTTGACCATATGAATTTTCTTGGCGATACACTTCCAAAAATAGCCCGAGAAAAAGCGGGCATCATAAAGCCTAATATACCAGTAGTAATTGGTGAGATACACCCGGAAACTGAACCGGTTTTTAGAAAAATAGCCAATAAAAATTCATCTGAAATTTACTTTGCTGAAGTTTATGCTATTGAATTATTGGATTGTGATTTAAAAGGGGTTTATCAACTCAAAAACCAGCAAACAACTTTAAAAGCTGTAGAAATTTTAAACTCAAAAGACTGGAAAATCTCCGACAACGCCATAGCTAAAGGCTTATCTCATGTGGTAAAAAATACCGGACTTCAAGGGCGGTGGCAAATTATGAGTGATCAACCTCTTTGTATTGCCGATACCGCTCATAACATTGAAGCCATGACCTACGTTGCCATGCAGTTAACTACAATACACTATAACAAATTGCATATGGTCATGGGGTTTGTAAACGACAAAGATGTCATAAGCATACTAAGTTTATTTCCTCAGGACGCCACCTATTATTTTTCTGCTCCGGCTATTCCTAGAGCAAAACCGGTAAAAGATTTAAAAACTGAACTTCAAGATATGCCTATTCAAAAGCTTTATTTTTCAAGATTAAAAACGGCTTTAGAAGACGCCAAATCTCAAGCACAACCTAAAGATGTTATATTTGTGGGTGGCAGTATATTTACTGTTGCAGAACTTTTACCTGAGGAATAATGACCTGGCAACACGCTTTAGACGATTTTAAAATGTATTTGACCATAGAATGTGGCTTGACCGAAAATTCTGTGCTCAACTATGAGTTTGACATCAAAAAACTGATGCGGTATCTCAAGGAATTTGATATTGAATCTCCACCAGAAAGTATTTCAGAAGATGAACTCAAAGGTTTTATCTACACCATGTCTAAAGTTATCAACGCTAGAAGTCAAGCCCGTTTGATTTCTGGGTTGAAGCGTTTTTTTGACTATTTAATATTTGAAAACTTGCGTTCAGATAATCCTATGGCGCTCATAGAATCCCCAAAAATAGGGCAAAAACTGCCCGAAGTGCTCAGCACAGCCGAAATAGACAAACTAATTGCCAGTGTAGATTTAACCCATCCCCAAGGCGAACGCAATCGCGCGATTATAGAAACCCTTTATGCCTGCGGCTTACGAGTAAGTGAACTCACCAACCTAAAACTTTCAGACTTATTTTTTGACGAAGGGTTTATAAAAGTCCAGGGTAAGGGTAGAAAAGACAGGTTTGTACCCATAAATTCCTGTGCTGTAAAGTATATCAATCTTTACAGAGACCATATTAGAGTTCACCAGCAAGCTAAACCGGGAGAAAGCGATATAGTATTCCTCAACCGCCGAGGCAAAAGGCTTACCCGTGCTATGGTCTTTACCATAATTAAGCAACTGGCCAAAGAGGCAAATCTTCAAAAAACCGTAAGCCCGCACACCTTTAGACATTCATTTGCTACACATTTGCTGGAAAATGGGGCAGATTTACGGGCAATTCAGCAAATGCTTGGCCATGAAAGCATCATTACCACAGAAATTTACACCCATTTAGATAAAACGCATTTAAAAAATGTGATTGATAAGTTTCATCCTATGTCTAAATCATCATAACATGATTTAGGTTGAGATTAAAAAATGGTTCTAAGTTGTTTTGCAATACGGAATTTAATCAAATATTGTTCGTGCATTAGCGGCTTACATATAACACTTGACTTCATGTCTTGATTTTATACTTGTCACATCGAGTGTCCCAGCTGTTAAGGTTGGGATGTATCGAGAGGTAATTTATACGTTCAAATGTTATAAAAATTGGAATATGGTCTGCGGCCATTTAAGGAGTTTCGAAGAATATCATTTTTAAAACTCAATTTTAAAACAAAATTATCATTTAATTACTATTTTATTAAACATAAGTAAAGCTTAAATTATTTTAGTATATTGCTGAACAAATCCTAAAATTTATTAATCATGTCGTTTCTGTATTTTATTTTAATTGGAGCTATTTCTGGCTGGATTGCCGGAAGAATCTGGAAAGGAGCAGGTTTTGGGCTTCTCGGTAATATTATTGTAGGTATTATTGGTGGATTTCTCGGTGGTTGGGTTGCAGGCCTTTTGGGAATCAGTTGGAATGGCTTGCTCGGTGAGATTTTAATTTCAGTTGGTGGGGCATGGCTGTTATTGGTCATCGTAAGTGCCATAAAAGGCAAATAGCACAAGCTGAAGATAAACCACAATTTATTTGTAAGGCCATAATATTTCGATTTTTTCCTTAAATTAATGCTGCATTAAATTTTATAATCTAGTGCTGATGTTTTCTTTAGAACCTTCAATATCATGTAATCTCAGGAGTTTAATTTAATTTAATTTAACATATCCATAACAAAAAAGTATGAGATGATGTGGGTTTTATTTGTTAAATTTATTAACATTAAATTCCAAAATTCATGAAATATTTAATCGTTTCATTTTGCATTTTCATATTATCTTCATGTGTAAGTGTTCCCAAAGAATCCATTACCCTATCTGAAACATTAGGTAGCGACTTGAGAGTCCTCAAACAATCTCACCTCAACACTATCAACTTGTACTATGATAACTTAGAAACTAAAATAAATACATTTATTGACGAGGTTTATGCACCGTTTATCATACAATATGTATTGGAAAGTGAATTCGAAAGCTTTGAAAACAATCAACCTTCTATGATTACATTTTTAAATGAAGCTTCAAAACCAGAGGCGACTCAAGAAGATACTAAACAAGCCTTTAAAGAAATAAAGGATTTCCACAACCTAATGAGCAATCAAATTTTGAGTAAACGAGGGGAGTTACTAAAGCCCATTCAATCTCAAAGAAACGAAATTTTAAAGGCTATTAACAGCTCATACGATAATGCTATTTATGCCAATTCAACCCTAACTGCCTACCTGCAATCTGCAAGTAGTGTAAAAAACACGCAAAAAGAGACCTTAAAATTAATAGGTCTTGAAGGAGCCGACGAGTATCTTAATGATGCTTTACTTAATGCTTCAGATATACTGAATGATGTGATAGAAAAAGGTAAGGATATTGATGAAAAAAGCGATGATGCACAAACTAAAATTAATGATTTGATTGAAAAAATTAAGGCTATAACTAACTAACTAACTAATTAAACATTTGATTTATGGGAAATGATAGATTAAAACAACTTATAGAAGAAGCAGACCAAGCTTTTGATGGGAAATATGCAAAAGAACTGGAACAACTCAATGGTTTTTCAAGAGAAGAAATCAATGCCATTACTCCAGATACAAAAGATTTAAGAACATATAGTGTCTTGGTAAAGCTTGTAGAGGAGGCTTCTAGAGATAACCGCAAAAAAGCAGAACTCCTAAACCAAATTAAAGAATTGGGTGATGTTGCTGTAAAAATTATCAACAAAATCCCAGGATTTTACGAAGAACTACATACTTAATCTGATGTCAAAAATTAGAATTTTATCAATAGATGGTGGCGGAATTCGTGGTATTTTACCAGGAATGGTTATCTCAAGACTTGAAGAAAAACTTCAGCAATTTACCAAAGATAAAAATGCACGAATTGCCGATTATTTTGACCTCTTTGCGGGCACAAGTACCGGTGGAATTTTATCGCTATCTTACCTGGTGCCGGATCAAAACCAAAGACCACAATTGTCGGCCAGAGACTCAGTAGACCTTTACTTAGAGAAAGGTGATGAAATATTTGATGTAAATTTATGGCAAAAACTAAGAAGCGCCGGCGGTGTTTTAGACGAAAAATACAATGCCAAAGCGCTTGAAAGTGCTTTAGAGCAGACCTTTGAGGATATTATGCTGAGTGACTTATTAAAGCCCTGTATCATTAGCTCTTATGATGTTGAGAATGCAAAGCCTCACTTTTTTAAGCAGCATAAATCAGGTAATAAAATATATAATTTTAAAGTAAAAGATGTGGCCAGAGCCACTTCTGCGGCGCCAACTTATTTTGAAGCGGCTAGAATAAAAAACGAATTAGGGACTAACTTTGCTCTAATTGATGGCGGGTTATTTGCCAACAATCCCTCTATGGTAGCCTATTCAGAGGCCAGAGCTATGGCATTTGAAAATAAAATAGATTATCCGTCAGCCAAAGATATGATGATTGTTTCAGTGGGGACGGGAAGTCAAAGCAAGTCTTATCCATACGATAAAGTCAAAGACTGGGGACAAATACAATGGGTAAAACCCGTTATTGAAATCATGATGTCCGGTAGCTCGAGTACTACACATTACCATCTCAATAAGATATACGATACGCTGGCACTAAAAACGGACAAGGATAACTACCATCGGCTAGAGCCTATTGTAAAATCAGCAGATTCTCAAATGGATAATGCTTCGCCAGATAACCTTTTAAAACTTAAAGAAGATGCGTTAAGTTATATCTCCAGAGAGGAAGTTGATGAGGAATTAAATGCAATAGCTCAAAAACTTATAGGGTATAAAAAAGCTGAAGTTGTAAAACTTAAAAAATAAATATCTTAAAATACCTCAATATCAATTTTTTGTTGCTTATAATTTATATTTTTGATTATTATGAAAAAGAAGCAGCATTATACTATTTTAAGCTTATTTTTATGCTTTAGTTTATTAGCTCAGACTAATATTTCAGAAGATTTTGAAAGCACGACACCAAACCTTTCATGGTTTAGTGATGATTGTTTCATGGATACCAATTTTAGCAATCCCTACCAGAATGCCGACAATAATTCCGGCAATGTGATGCGATACGAAGACATCGGTGGGTCTTTTGCCAATGTAGGCTTCAATTATCCTGAAACCTTCAATCTGTCCGGGACACACGAATTTAGCCTTTGGATATATATCGATTCTTCAAGTCTAACAGGTAACGCCCCAAATCAAATCTCTCTTAAACTTCAGAATGGCGACCTGGTGGCACCCTGGAGTACTCAAACCGAAATTATAAAACCCCTGAATACAGACCAGTGGGAATATGTCACCTTTGATTTTAGTACGGATAACTACATTAATATAGATCCCAGCTCACCACCGCCATCTCAGCGTAATGATTTGAATAGATTACTGTTACAAGTTAATGGTGAAGATAATAATGCTAATGTTATAGCTTACATCGACAACTTTTCTTTTACCAGTGAAGATGACGGGACGCCGGGGCATAATTTTACAGAATTAGTCTGGCAAGACGAATTTAATTACACAGGGCCGGTTGATGACACCAAGTGGTTTCACCAAACTCAATTGCCTCAGGGAAATTCTTGGTTTAATGGCGAAATTCAGCACTACACCGATAGAATAGACAATGCAGAAGTAAGTAACGGAACCTTAAAAGTAAGAGCCAAAGCCGAAGTCTATTTTGACCAAGGCGTGACTAAAAATTATACTTCTGCCAGATTAAATTCAAAGTATGTATTTACTTACGGGAAAGTAGATATTAGAGCAAAACTCCCAACAGGTGTGGGGACATGGCCGGCTTTATGGCTGCTCGGTCAAAATATTGATGAAGATGGCGGTTACTGGGATAATCAGGGCTTTGATACTACGCCCTGGCCGGCATGTGGTGAGATTGATATCATGGAGCACTGGGGCGATAATCAAAACTACGTATCTAGTGCATTGCATACCCCTTCAAGTTTTGGAGGTACAGTAAACACAGGAGGACAAATAGTTCCAACAGCTTCTACTGCCTTTCACGTGTATACCATGATTTGGACCGAAGATTATATAGAATTTCAAGTAGATGGTGTCACGCATTATACTTATAATCCACCAGTTAAAGATCCTAATACCTGGCCTTTTGACGCTCCACAATATTTTTTATTTAATGTAGCCATACTTCCTGTTATAAACGGTACCGGCTTTACGCAAAGCAGTATGGAAGTAGACTATATCCGGGTTTACCAGGAAGAAAACTTAAGCCTGAATAATCAGGAAGAAGCCACAGATATAAAATTGTACCCCAATCCAGTTAAAGAAATCTTGAATATTAATAATGCCACAATAGAAAATTACAAGCTTTATAATAATTTGGGCGTTTTAATTAAAGAAGGAAAAGTAGATGCCAATCAAATTAACTTTAGTGAGTTATCTTCTGGCGTATATATTTTAAAATTACACAACATATCTAATAATACATTTACCAAAAAAGTCATTAAAATCTAATAGCAATACTGAAATTTTGTTTCTCACGACAGTCAAGTGATTATTTGGCTAAAATCAAAATTTTGATGTGAATGTTGACACCGATAAAACTTGGTATCCCTTTGCCCAATAAGCAAATTATGGTCTAATGTAGACCTCTGGTTAATTTTTTTTTAATCTATAGATAAAATTAATTTCAAAAGTTTACATTAACAAATAAAACGATAAATGAAAACTTTAAAATTTAAAAATGGGGAAACTCTTGATGCTATTGGACTTGGTACTTGGAAATCTGAACCTGGTAAAGTAGAAGATGCCGTCTATACAGCTTTGAAGTCTGGTTATACCCATATTGACTGTGCACTGGTATATGAAAATGAAGCCGAAGTTGGTAAAGCTTTAAATAAAGCACTTAATGAAGGCATTTTAACCAGAGAAGATTTATGGGTAACTTCCAAATTGTGGAATAATGCCCATAGAAAGGAAGATGTCATTTCCGCTTTAGAACAATCACTAAAGGACTTAAAATTAGATTATCTCGATTTATATCTCATGCATTGGCCTGTTGCGTTTAGATCCGGTCTAAAGGGGTTTCCGGAAAATGATTATGACTACTTATCTCTAGAAGAAGTGCCTCTAATAGAAACTTGGAATGCAATGTTGAATGCAAAAAAGCAAGGTCTAGTAAAACACTTAGGCGTATCTAACTTTAGTGTTAAAAAGCTTAAAGGTTTAATTGAACAAACAGACGACTCACCTGAAATGAACCAAGTTGAACTTCACCCTTATTTACAACAGGAAGAATTGTTAGAGTTTTGTCATTCTAATAGCATTCATCTTACAGCCTATTCACCACTAGGAAGCGGAGACCGTTCAGTTGAAATGAAAGCAGAGGATGAGCCTTCATTATTAGGCGATGAAACCATAAAAAAAGTGGCAAAAAAACATGGCTCCAGTCCTGCCCAAATATTGATAGCTTTTCACCTAAACCGCAATACAGCCGTTATACCAAAGTCTACTAATGCTGGAAGAATAAAAGAGAATCTTGAAAGTACAAAGATAAAACTGGATAGGGAAGACCTAAAAATGCTAAAAGACTTAGATAGACATTACAGATATGTCAATGGTAAATTCTTTGAAAATAACAGCAAGTACTCCAATATATATGATGAATAAATACCTATAACCTAATAGAAAGTTTAAGGGAGCTAAAAATCAATAAGACGTTCCAAAACCAAATCTGTATCTATCAATAAGATGCTGAAAACACCTGCAATAATTATAATTTTAAGCATGTTATGAAGTATTTTAAATTGTATGCGTTTTTTTGAACTCCACAAATACACCACCAAAAATACAAAAGCCACTAAACAGGCAAAAAAGTAATAATTCATTAAACCAAGATTGAAATAATTGACCAAAAATAGAGTGGTTATAAACGCCAAAGCAAAAATGATGCTCAGCACAGTCTTGGTATATTTTTCTCCAAACTTTACAGGAATGGTATAATAATTTTGAGCAAAATCTCCTTTTAGATTCTCTAAGTCTTTTGTGATTTCGCGGATTAGAATGAGGAGAAACAGGAAAACCGCATGAAAAAATATGACTGTTTCAAAATGTTTATAATACACAAAAACAGCAAAAAAAGGTGTAATAGCCAAAGATGCAGCAACTATATTTCCAATAAAAGTAATTTTTTTCAGTTTATGAGAATACAACCAAATCCCAAAAATATAGGCTGAAAAAAATAAAACAGCCCGAAAAGAGATATAACTGGCTAAAATTACACTGCATAGATTTAAAATAAAATATATGCCAAGCTTTGTTTTTGGACTGACTTTGTTATCCATATAAGTTTTAAGTGGCCGGTTAATCAGGTCTTTTTCAGAATCGTAAAAGTTGTTGATGAGATAACCAGATGCAATAACCAAAGCGCTGCAAGTCACGATAATAAGCAAATTTGGGTCAAGAAGAATGGCCCTGAGAGATAATTTATCCGGCGCCAGAATGAAAATAGAAGCCAGGTACTGTGCCAATATAATCATCAAGATATTGTAACCTCGAGCACTTACAAACAGGCCTACGAATTTTATAGTCAAAGACTTGTTTGATACCTTCATGATGTCTTTAGGCGTAATTAGAAATTATAGACAACCTCGACGTTGTGTCCTTTTAGAGCGGCTTTAGCTTTTTCAATGTCTTCAGTAAAGCCAAGCATGTAGCCACCACCACCGGAACCACAAAGCTTTAAATAGTAAGAATTAGTTTCTAAACCATGTTTCCAAAGATCGTGAAAATGTTTAGGAATCATGGGTTTAAAGTTTTCAAGTACAACCTTAGATAGGGATTTTACATTCGAAAAAAGTGTCTTAACATCACCATTCAGGAAATTTTCTACACAGGCGTCGGTATGTTTTACAAAACTATCTTTAATCATTTTTCTAAACCCTTCTTGCTTCATGTTTTCCATGAAAATATTGACCATAGGTGCCGTTTCTCCTATTTTACCGCTGTCTAATAAAAATACAGCCCCTTTTCCGGATGATGTCTGTGATGGAATACCGGCAGGCTCTATATTATCCTTTGAATTGATAAGAATAGGCAAACTTAAATAACTGTTTAAAGGATCTAAGCCCGAAGATTTTCCGTGGAAAAAAGACTCCATTTCACCAAAAACCGTTTTTAGGGTTTGGAGTTTTTCTTGATTAAGGTTTTCTAAAACTGTTATTTTTTCAGTGGCATATTTATCATAAATAGCAGCCACTAATGCACCACTGCTGCCTACACCATAGCCCTGAGGAATACTGCTGTCAAAATACATGCCCTTGTTCAAATCTGCTAATAATGCGTCAAGATCAAATTTTACCGGAATATGAGTATTATGATGAATCGTGGTGAGGTGTTCCACGTAATTTAAAAGTTTTTGATTAGAGTCTATTTTCTCTTGAGAATCTAACTCGTCTATTTTTAAAGCCCCGTTGTAAAAGTTATAAGGGATGGATAAACCTCTGGAATCTTTGATGATACCATATTCTCCAAAAAGAAGAATTTTTGAATAAAATAATGGTCCTTTCATAGTAAGAAATTTAGGGCAAAGGCTTTATACCTTGACCAATATTATCGCAAATATAGTGTTCATTTTGACAAAAACCTATTAACTGAGTATTAATAAATTCTAAAACTTTGGTTCTGTGAGCTTTAGGAAAAAGCACATGCACGTTAGCTCCAGCGTCTAAAGTAAAGCTGACAGGGAGTCCTGAGGTTTTTCTGAACGCCCATATATGCTCAATAACCTGCAAGGTTTGAGGTTTCATCAAAATGTAATACGGCTGACTGCTCATCATCATGGCATGCAGAGAGAGCGCTTCGCTTTCAGTAATTTCAATAAAACGATCAAGATCTCCATGGTTTAGTACAGCTAAAATTTCAGATAGATGGTTTTTGGCCTGCTGAAATCTACTTTTAGCAAATGGATGGTTATTCATTAAGTCATGTCCTACAGAACTGCTTACTTGTTTTTGACCTCGATCAACCAACAAAATGATATCTTGATAATCTTTATAAATCTCATGAATATCGTCAAAAACCACTGCTGTTTCATCACTGCTATGTTTAACGTCTTGATGTTTTCCCCAAACCATCATCGGTCCGGAAATACTTCTGGCTGCACTTCCAGAGCCTAATCTAGCAATAAAAGATGCTTTTGAATAGTTAAAAGGTGTTTTTCCGGCCAATTCCTGTTCAAACTTCACCAAACAAGTAGCCAAAGCAGCAAAACCACTTGCTGAAGAGGCAATTCCACTGCTATGCGGAAAAGTGTTGTGAGTTTTTATACTAAAGTGATAATCTTTTAAAAACCCAAAATAAGCTTCAATCCTTTTAAAGAATTTTAAAATTTTAGGTTTGAAATTTTCATTGATTTTATCATCAACTAGAACCTCTAAGTCAAAACTACTCGAGGGCTTATCAAGCCTTTTAATGTCTAAAACTGTTTCGGTTTTACAATTGTTTAGCGTAAATGAGATAGAGGGGTTTGCCGGCAACTGTACAGGATATTTACCCCAGTATTTAACCAGTGCAATATTGCTTGGCGCCGAAAAGCCAATGCTGCTTTTATCTATGTCCTTTAATGGGCTTAATGCTGTATTCAAAATTTGTATAAATGAATTACAAATGTAGATATTTAGCTTTCAAAACCTAAAATAATTTTTGAAATTAAAATATTTGTTTAATTTAGTTGAAATGAAAAAAGCAACTTTAATAAAAATCATTTTAAGCGTAAGTGTTTGTTTACTTGTCGGTTTTCTGGCGAGCATTGCTACCCAAAGCAGCGTTAATACCTGGTACGAAACTTTAGAGAAACCTTTCTTTACACCTCCAAATTCTCTTTTTGGGCCTGTTTGGACTGTACTTTATGTGCTTATGGGGATTTCAGCTGGTATTGTCTGGAGCAGAGGCTTGTATCACGTATGGGTCAAAACGGCCTTATACCACTTTGTCTTTCAACTCATGTGTAACGCTTTATGGTCTTTGGTCTTTTTTGGTTTGCAAAAGATGTTATGGGCACTGCTTACAATAGTTGCTCTTTTTGTCCTTATTTTATTAACCTTTAAATGGTTTAAAGTGGTAAATAAAACGGCGGCATATCTTCTTATTCCGTATGCCGTTTGGGTGTTGTATGCGATGGCTTTAAATTTTGAAATCTGGCGATTGAATTAAATGTTTTCCATCCACAGAAGATGCTATTGCAACTTGATCCAAAACACTTCAATGACATCAATTTCTAAGTTCAAAAATCATACAATGCTGCCAGGGCAGATTATCAATATTTTCAACTAAGCTGAATCCTGCCGATTCAAATTCTTTGACCGCTTGTTTTTCGGTCATTTTGTGAATCGTTTTTATAGGGATTTTGGGGTCTTCCGCACGATATTCGATAAGGTAAATCTTGCCGTCCTTTTTCAAAGCGGGTTTAATAGACAATAGCATTTCATAAGGAAAATTAAATTCGTGATACACGTCTACCATCAGCGCTTTGTCGATACTATTTTCAGGTATGTTGACACTTTTTTCAGTACCTTTGATAAGATTGACATTTTCAACACCCTTAATTTGCTTCTGGCGTTTGATTTCAGCCAACATTTCCGGTTGAATATCAACAGCGTAAATTTGACCTTGATTGGCCAGTGGTGCCATTTTAAACACATGATAGCCCGAGCCAGCGCCAATATCGGCAATGACATCGTCCGACTGGATGTTCATATTTTCTATGAGTAGTGATACATTTTCTTCCTCCTCACGGCTTGGTCGGTTAAGCCATGCCATACCCTGATGACCCATAACATGCGCAATTTCTCTGCCCATATACCATTTGCCTATGCCGTTAGGATTGCCTGGTTTATAGGTGTAAAGATCAGAGTCATCAGCTGTTGTTTTTTCTTCTTGCTGACCTTTACAGCTGTGGAATGAAAAACAGAAGAAGAACAGCATTAACATGGATAAATTTGTGGGAATAGAGTTGATGAATTTTATAGAATTTAATCGCTTTTTCAAGTGTTTTGTCATTTTTGAGAGGCTAAATTATATTTTACTAATTTAATAAAAATTGTAGTATTTTAAAACCTTTCAAGTAGTTGCTTGTCCACCATTGATGGGTAAATCTAAAAACCTCACAGGTCTCAAAGACCTGTGAGGTTTTAATAAATAAAATTTTAAAAATTAAAACATCACCTTTTACTTTTCAATAAACCTAAAACATAAGAATAAAATGTCAAGTGATGTTTCATTAAATTATTTTGCTCTAAAATTTTATTTCAAAAACGCATTGATCTGTTTTTTAATGGCTTTGTTATCGTAGCTTTTGTCCTGCAGTTCGAACATATACATAAATAAAGGTCTATCGTCTACACTACTTAGCATGGATAGGTCTTTTTTATTTTCAAAGATAGACTCCCACGCTGTACGTACATCTGCCCAATAACTGTGATGCGCTTTCCACCAGTCCTGAGCTACTTTGCATTTATTGTCATCAACTTTGGTGTAGGTATTATAGCCTTTTTCCTCTGCCAGAATGATTTGATTGTCATCGGTTTTTAATATTTTTTTATTGTCTTGATCATGAACCCAACCATAATCTGTAATCTCATGCCGATTGGTTCTCAAGGTAATATTATAATCATCTCTAATGCTAAATTCACGTCTGGGTAATGGAGCTGGAGTAGTGTCTTCCCAATAGTGCTTGCCATCAACATGAACCCATGAGGCTGAACCTTCGTATCGCGGGCTATCGTCTACCTGATATACTTTTTGCGTCCACTGACCAACAACCTCATCATAAGGCAATTTTCTGTATTTCCACTGTTTATCGCCGTTATATACGTACAAATCTTGATTTTGATAAAGCCAATCCTGACGCCAATGTTTTATGATTTGCTCTTTATTTTCAGGCCCAACAATCAATAAATGTTGCATCACAATTTTTCCGGGTTCATCTTCTACCAATTGCACCCATTCTAATCCACCTGTAATTTTATCCGGAGAGGGTTTATATGTAGTGTCTTTTGTGTGTTGAAAAGTTTCAGAAAAATTAAATCTTACATCATAACATCCACACATGGCTTTAATGGCTTGACGGTCTTGTTCAAGCTTAGTTTGACTCGATAAGTTTTGTAAAAACAAAATGCTTAACAAAAAAGGTAAAATGGTTTTCATTGTTTTTTGAATTTAAATTAGGTTACAAAATTATTATTTTTATTTGGAATGAATAAAAATAATTAAATATATTCGCCAAAAATTATTTGTATTTAGTCTAAATAAATGGAAAAACTATCGGTAATAATTTTTAGCTTTCTAACCTTCTATCTGATTAACAAGGGTTTAGCGCAGGATACTAAACCTAAGACCGACAGTTTATCCTATTATGATTTAGATGAAGTTGTAATTACCGCAACCAGATCAGAACGCCAACGAAAGGATATTCCTATGCCGGTTAAAATATTGAGTCGCGAAATATTATCCAATACCGGGCTTAGACGAGCAGATGAAATACTAAATGAACAAACAGGAATTACAAGCATTACCGATCAGAGTGGTTTTAGAGGTATTCAAATGCAAGGTATAAATTCAGAATACATTATGATTTTGATAGATAATGTTCCCGTGGTAGGCAGGCAATCTGGTAATCTTGATCTATCCAGATTGGCTCTGGGGAATATAGAACACATAGAAATTATCAAAGGCCCTTCTTCAAGTCTTTATGGTTCTGAAGCTTTGGGTGGCGTTATAAATATTATTACCCAAAAACCAACAGATAGCGAACTAAATTTAAAGACAGATGTGGCTTACGGTAGCTTTGAGACCTCAGACGTAAATCTCTCTGCTCAGCAAAAACTAAATGATTTTTCCTATTCCATTTTCCTTAACAGACTGAGTTCCGGCGGATTTGACCTCGATGAAAATTTGACCGGAAATACCGTCGATCCATTTCAGAATTACACGTTTTCATCCCACCTCGGTTACAAATTTTCTGAAAATCTCAATACGGCAATCAACTACAGATTATTCCATCAAAATATTGATATCTCCGGTAATAGCGAAGAATGGGACACCAATATCACTTCTATTACCAAACATCAATGGTCATCGAAACTTCAAGCTGATTATGAGTTTTATTTTACACAATACAGGGCCGACCAGCTTATAATAGATCCAATAACCGATGAGGAATTATTCAATTCAGATTTCGATCAAAGGTTATTCAGACCAGAAATGCGTTTGACTTTCAATCCAAATTCTGAGCAGGAAATTATAGGTGGAATAGGAAGTAATTTTGAATTTTTAGAACGAAATTTATTTGAAAATGAAGTAAGTTTTAATTCACAATATATTTATGCTCAATATAGCTTTTCACCTTTAAAAAAACTAATCGTCATTGTTGGTGGTCGTTTTGACACCCATAGTGAATACGATTCTCAACTTAGTCCAAAAGCTTCCGCCATTTACAAATTGAATGACAACATTAGCATTAAAGCCTCTGTGGGCTCCGGGTTTAAAGCGCCTGATTTTAGACAACTGTATTTAGATTTTACAAATTCTACAGTTGGTTACACCGTTGTAGGTAACCGGGTTGAAGAAGCTGTGATTGAAAGACTTCAAAACAACAATCAAATCCTTAGTCTGATTGTTCCTCCAGAAGAATTAGGACAACCTCTTGAGGCTGAATCTTCAACCGGGATAAACTTTGGGTTTAGTTATCAGAAAAATAAATTCAACTTCAATTTTAATGCCTTTAGAAACGATATCCAAAACCTGATAGATACCCGAATTATTGCCAGAAAAACCAATGGTCAAAATGTGTTTGGGTACATCAACCGAGACAATATTTATACCACAGGCATAGAAACAGATCTGAGTTATAATTTTGATAAAAACCTAAAACTTTCTTTAGGCTATCAACTGCTTTATGCGTTTGATAAATCGGCAGAAGAGCAGATTGAAAATGGTGAAATTTTTATCAGGGATCCGGAGACACTTTTTACGGAACGCTTAGACCGTTCAGACTATTTTGGATTACCCAACCGATCCAGGCATTTGGCTAATTTTAAAATATTTTACAACATCCCTAAATGGAAAGCTTTTGCAAATCTAAGACTGAATTACCGTTCTAAATACGCCTTGTTTGATACCAACGGAAATGCAGTAATCGACAACTTTGACAACTCTTTTGTTGATGGCTTTTCGGTCTTGAATCTTACGTTGAGTAAAACTCTTTTTGAAAAGTATAGCTTTCAACTTGTTGGTGAAAATATTCTCAACAACCAACAATCCGGTTTACTCAATTTACCGGGTGTAAGAATTACAGGAAAAATTCAATATCAATTATAATTAACTAAAAAACAAAAACTATGAACAATTTAAGATTAACTACGTTTATTGTAATCTCCTTATTATTAGTCGCATGCTCAGACGACGATGATGGTATGGCACTGCTAGAAGTTGAATCTACCACCATTAGCAATTTGCACGCACCTCAACAAGGCGGTCAAGGGCAACCCGTTTCCGGAGAATTTACAAAATTCGATTTTGAAACCGGAGAAATTACCAACAGTGATACCGATTGGGATATTGCCTTTAGAGGCACGACGATCGCCGTCAACGGTGGCACGGCAACCGGAACAACAGATGAGCCGGCAAGGACTTCAGATGCAGGCATAGCAATATTAAATGCTACGTTTTCTGAGGTCGAGGAGGTGCCAGCAAATCAGGTTTTTGAACAAGACAACGCAAGTGGTTTTGCTGTGCCAACCGGTAGCGGTAATGGTTGGTATAATTATGATTTTGCTACAAATATTGTAAGCCCAATTCCGGGCAAGATTTTGTTGGTTAAAACCACAGAAGATAGATATGCTAAAATTGAAATATTAAGTTACTACAAAGACGCACCAACTGACATTGACCCATTTCAGGATGAGACGAGATATTATACATTTAGATACGTGTATAACCCTAACGATGGACAAACAACTTTTAATTAGACAATCATGAAACTACAGTTTATTTTTGTGATCCTACTGCAATTTTTTCTTGGGGGAATGATGATTTACGGTAGCCTCTCAAAGTTTGAAACCCCATTTGCAGAACCTCAGGAAGTTGTTGATAGAGCCCAAAAATATCTTGACCAAGACCAGGAAAATATCAGTAAACTTATACTGTACGTCAGCGGAATGAAGCAAACTGGTTATTTATGGTTGGTTTTAGGCTTATGTGAATTCATTTTCGGATTATTACTCATTTGGAAAAAAACCAGTTTAATTGCCGGCTTATTTTTATTACCCATTACCCTGAATATTCTGCTATTTCATATTTTTCTTGAACCCGAAGAAATAGGTGAATTGTTTTTGTCTGCGGGCTTGTTTTTAGCCAATGCGATCATTGTAATAATTCGATCTAAAAATTTTAATTTTCTTATTGTAAAATAGATGTGAATGATAATAACCTGCGAATATCTCTAGCTTTTGTGATTTATAAGTTTTTGATCGCTGGCCATTTGTGGGAGACTTCAAAACCTCACAGGTCTCTGAGACTTGTGAGGTTTAACTTAATAAAATTTTAAGTTTATATCCTCAAACCAAAATATCCTAAAAACACTATCGACCTACTTTTTTGAATTCACATATGCCATCAAATCTACATCATTCCCCACAATACATCCAATGAGTTGACGTCATTGCATTTTTTTAGTTAACTCTAGCAAAATCACGTTTTCTTTAGATGACCACAAATTCACGGAAATTATCTCGGTTTATAAGCTTACCATCAGCTTTGTAAGTGTTTAAAAAAGTTTTTGAAAATTTAGCTTTAGCTTTAGAATTCCATTTAAATTCAAAAGCTTTCATTTTTAAGCCATTTTGTTCAACATAATCAATTTCCTGTTGTTGTCTGGTTCGCCAAAAATGGGGTTTGGCAAATGTCATTTTATAACTGTTTTGCTTAATTCTCTCTGAAATGAGAAAGTTTTCCCACAACATACCAACATCACTTCTAGATTTTATTGGGCTAAACTCTCCAATTATTGCATTCCTGATACCATTGTCATAAAAGTATATTTTCCGACCACGTTTTATCTCATTCCTCACATTTCGGTTAAAGGATCTAAGTTTGAACAAGATAAACCCTTTTTCTAAAATTTCGATATAACGCTGTATGGTATCTTTAGAGATTGAAACCAATTGGCTCAACTCATTATAATTAACTTCGCTACCAATTTGTAAAGCTAAACCTTGAACTAGTTTTTCTAAAACCTCTGGCTTTCTGATCTCGCCGAGTGCAAGTATATCTTTATATAAGTAGCTGTTAACCAAATTTCGTAAAATCTCTTTTTCTTCTCCTCTTTCATTATTAATCACATCAGGATACATACCGTAAATAAGTCGATTTTCTAAATCTTGTTCTGAATGTAAATAACCAATATGATTTTCATATTCTTCCCAACTTATGGGGAATAATTCATACTCCCATTTTCTACCAGTAAGAGGTTCGTTTAGTTCATTAAACAAATTGAAAGAAGAAGATCCACTTATCCACAACTGAACATCTTTAAACTGATCTGTAATAATTTTTAGGGTCAATCCAATGTTTTTAATACGTTGAGCTTCATCAATAAAAACAATCTTATTGCCGGCAATAAGGCTTTCAATTTCTTTGGTATTTGGCGTATCTAAAATTCTTCTTATGGCAGGGTCGTCTCCATTATAAAAAGTATAATCTTTGCCTTGCAGTTGGTTGAGTATTAAGGTAGTTTTACCAACTTGCCGTGGTCCGATAAGCATTATGGCTTTACCTCTTCCAATTTTTGAAACTATTGATGATGTAATTGTTCTATCAATCATATTGCAAACATAGCAATTAGATTTCATAACAGCTAAAAATTATAATATTTAGCTATTGTAATAGCGTAATGCGATGTTTTTGTGTGTGAAACTTAATTTTGAGAAGTTTATAAGACGTAATCAAAATTGTAAGTTGAACTAATCCCGCTTTTTCAGCGGGATCATGGATTAGTACCTTTTATTCAATTCTTGTTATTCACATAATCCATCAAATCCACATCGTTACCCAACAATACATCTTTGGGATTGATGCGACCTCTGTGATTGTCGTTTTCCAGGTTTAAAACACCTCTCGGGCAAACCGCTGAACAAATCCCACAACCCACACAAGAAGAACGCACAATGTTTTGTCCCTTTTGGGCATAAGCTCTCACGTCTATTCCCATTTCGCAATAGGTTGAGCAATTGCCACAAGAAATACATTGACCGCCGTTTGTTGTAATTCTAAATTTTGAGAATAGTCTTTGCTGAAAGCCAAGAATTGCCGCCATAGGACAACCAAACCGACACCATACCCGATTTCCAAAAATAGGATAGAAGCCCGTGCCAACAACACCAGAAAATATACTGCCGATTAAGAAGCCATAAGCACTTCTGAGTTCATAAGTGTCGAATAAAAAAAGTTGTGTTCCATAAAAACTGTGTAGCGCTATCAAAAACAGTATGATCCCTAAAAACCCAACTGCTCCAATTTTTGCATCCTTCTTGAACTGCTCTCGTTTAAAAATTATGACCCCTGCAAAAATTAAGGTCAACAAAATAGCCACGTTCCAGAGAAATGTGTCACCCTTAAGCCAGTATTGATCTGTAGACAAATAAGAATATACCACAGCTGTAGTCATCACAATGACAAATACTAAAACCGCGTGTATCAACCAGCGTTCCAGTTTCCAGGCAAAAAGCGATTTGTCGCTGAGGTGCCTAAAGCTGTCTCCTGAAGTTTCGGCCAGGCCTCCACAACCACAAACCCAGGAACAATACCAACGCTTACCATAAAAATAGGTCAAAATCGGGGTGATGATAAAAATGGAAGCAATTCCAAAAATCAAAAAGGCCAAGCCAATATCTCCGGAACTGATCATGGCATCTACCCGATACTGGTCAAAATTATAATAGTTTAAAGGCCAGATATTCTTTAGGTCATAGTATGGTAAATTCAGTTTATCATCGTTGAGGCGAGCCATGAATTCAGGTATCAAAAACGCAAACGAGGTCTGGAAAAACATCACAGAAATGGTTCTGATTTGCTGGTATTTGCTGTGTCGGTATTTCCAAATAAATTTAATCCCAAAGGCTAAAATCACCAAAGTATAAAGCGTGCCATACACAAACCACTGGCTCGCGGGATTACCACTTAAAGCTTTGCTTAGCGGGTCAAATAAAGCAATGATACCCGTGTTATCGCCATTTTTTACTAAACCTAAAAATTCAGGATAAAAATAGAGTAAAATATAAAACCCGGTTAAGCCAATGCCTGTGAGATAAGCCCAAAGGCCACGTGATGATATAGACTTAAAAAATACGCCATCATTTTTAATGCCGGCTGTTTCTCCCGAGTAGCTTGCTTTTGCATACCAAATGATACCTCCGGCTATTAAAACTAATGACGCCGTCAACCACATGACTTGGGGTTTAAGTTGTACATTGAATATTGAAATGGCCAATATCAATAAACCGGCCATACCGATTAGCGCACTGATTTTTTGTCCGCCATTTAAAGATTCTGCTGCGCGTCCGGTAATGGACATGTTTTGATCTAAACTCATAATTTTAATGTTTATGAAACTTCAAACCTTTTATAGACCTCACAGGTCTTTGAGACCTGTGAGGTCTTGTTTAAAGCCTAATTTTCTTTTATTCAAGTGCTAAGACTTCAATTACAACTTGCTTTTGTTTTATTACTGTTTTAAAATTCTCTTTGTTATCAAAAAGTTCGATGACTTTATCTCTTTCTAAAAGGGTATGTCTATCAGAAATCAATGCAAAATAGGAGCAATGTTTATAGTCTTCAACATAATCAACAAATCCATGATGAACCGCATTAGAATTGATATAAATGATGATAGATTTTAAATATTCTTCGCTATCAATTTTTATTCTCGAAAACCGATCTTTAAACAAACTACCGCTTCTTTGATAAGCCTTATTGATGGCTTTGGAATATGCATTGAATAAATTCGAAAATGCTTGTGAAATATCTTTATCGCTTATCTTCTCTTCAGTCTTAATTAGTAAATGAAAGTGATTTTTTAATAAACAATATGACCAGACTTGAGCAACGGATAAAAGATATTTTTTAATGAGTAGAAGAAAATAATTATAGTTCCTTTCCTCAATAAAAATGTCTTCCCTGTTGTTGCCACAATTGTAGATATGGTAGAAGCTATCAGATGTTAAGGGTTCGTATTTCATATTTAATTAAAGATTAATTCATTTTATTTATTAATCTAGACCTAAAATTTAATTTAGACCTCACAGGTCTCAGAGACCTGTGAGGTCTGGGGTAAGTTAAACTTTTACTAATCTCCTTTTATATTCTTCCATAATATCATCTTCATACCGCTTAAAAAACTCGGGATCAAAATTGGCCTGTTTTAAGTTTGATACCACGTAATCAATATTCCTGCCTTCCGTTAACCATCTATCAAAAACCTCATGACGCATTCTAATCCCAAACGTGTTAATCCCTAAAAACTGGTTTGATTCTTTATGAAAGGCCAGCGTAACACAAATGTTTTCCTGCGGATGCTTCCAATGAAAATGTTCCTCATAATCCGGTAATCGTCTTTCACTGTGAACCCAACCATAGGTTTGGTATTCAATATCGAGAAATTTAGCCGAATTAAACCAGTGGCTGGGATTATATGGCGTGCGTCTGCCACAGAGGGTTTGCGCTACGACCTCACCCATCATCCGACCAGTGTACCAAACGGCTTCAACCGGTGGCCTATTCCCAACGGGCTCTTGTTGTTCGGCACAATCGCCAATGGCAAACACATCTTGTATGTTGGTTTCTAAATATTTATTGACTTTAACACCTTTTCCGGTTTCAATTTTACTGTCTTTTAAAAAGTCGATATTGGGTGAAACCCCGGCGGTCAAGCCCACATAATCACATTCAATGTCTTCTCCGGTTTCTTTAACGGTTACGGATTTAGCTTTGCCGTTTTCATCGGCATTAATGCACTCTAAATTCACACCAAGCCGCAAATCAATATGATGTTCTAAAATATGTTCGTTGATCATTTGTGATTCACCATCAGGCAAAACGCCATTCCAAAAGCTTTTTTCACGAACTAACATCGTGACTGGAATATCTCTTGAACGCAACATTTCGGCTAATTCAATGCCGATCAAACCACCACCAACAATCACACCTCTTTTGCATTGATCTGCATTGGGCGCATATTCTTCTATGGTTTCTAAATCTTGTTTAGAATACATGCCGCTCACCCCATCAAGGTCTTGTCCAGGCCAGCCAAATTTGTTGGGTTTTGAACCGCAAGCTATGATGAGTTTGTCATATTTCAAATGAGATTGATCTTCAAAAAGTAATTGTTTGTTGTCTGTATCTACGGTTTTCACATAGCCTTGTTTAAGGTTGATTCGGTTTTTATCCCAAAACCAATCTTCGTAAGGTTTGATATCTTTCCATCGCATATGTCCCATATAGACGTACATCAAAGCTGTTCGGGAAAAAAAGTGTTTGGTTTCGGCAGAAATGATGGTGATTTTTGCCTCAGAATTTTTCCTGATATGTCTTGCGGCGGTTACGCCTGCTATCCCGTTTCCAATGATGGCGATGTGTTGCATATATTTTTTTATATCAAATGTTTCAACTGTTATTGTTTAGAATTCAAAATTTTATTCCAATACTGATCCGCTTTTTCTTTTAGATTTTCCTCATCTTTATTCCAGCTTTTCAAGGTATTGTTAAAATATGCATTATAAAACAGGTAAAGTTTGTCATCAATAATTTTAAAAGTTTTGGGGTTAATTTCTACTTTTTCGCCATTTTCTCCCATAGCATAAGCACACCATCCCCCATATTGAGGCTCATATTTTGAAGGGTTTTTGAGAAATTTCTCTTCGTTGGCTTCCGAAATAAAATAATAGATAGCCCCATTATAGGAGGTACTGTATTTTTCTAGACCTTCTTGGGCATTTTGATCAAAATATTCGACAGGGTCATAACCTTCAATAGCAAGTTTATCGTCTAAATTGAAGTGTGCTGAAGATTCGGTTTGTGAATACAATAAACTTGTAAAAAGCAAAATGACATTCAAATAGAATATTTTATACATAATGAACAAGTTTAATGGTTGATTTTTTTTTGCTAATGCTTACACAACTTTTATTTATAGACGTTGAATATCACTAATACTTACGAAGTTTATATAAATTTAGACTTTTAAACTAAAGAAATATGCTTAAATGTTTTAAATTCAAAAAATTATCACTTATTTAAAACCACTTAAAATAAAAATGCTAAAATATGTTTTAAAATTTTCTGTTACAGTTTGCATTTTCTGTGTGTTTAACCAATGTAAACCACAGTATACAAATCAATCAAAAATCAACGGAATAAGCTTTGTGGCGTCAAAAGACAGTATCCTTCAAAAAGACATTCAACCCATCAAAGCGCTCAACGCCAATTGGGTGTCTGTGATGCCGTTTGGGTTTTTAAGACAAACGGATTCACCTCACTTCTTTTATAATAATGAAAGACAATGGTTTGGTGAACGCTATGACGGGGTGAAGCAATACATTGGAATGATGCACAACAATAACATCAAAGTCATGCTAAAACCTCAAATTTGGATAGGTGGTGGTGCATTTACCGGCTTTATCGACATGAAAACCAAAAGCGATTGGGAAGTATTTGAAAAGCAATATGCAGACATGATATTGTTATATGCACAATTAGCTGAAGATACCCAAACGGCAATGTTTTGTATCGGTACAGAATTAAATAATTTTGTGATTAAACGACAAGAATTTTGGCAACAATTGATTAAAGACGTCAAGGCCACTTATTCCGGAGAATTGACCTATGCCGAAAATTGGGATAAAATTGATAAAGTGCCCTTTTGGAGTCATTTGGATTATATCGGTGTAGATGCCTATTTTCCGATTTCGGAAGAAAAAACCCCGATTTTAGATTCAGTTAAAATGGCATGGCAACCCTTTTCGGAAAACCTGAAGAATTTAAGTGAAAAGCATAGCAAACCTATTTTATTTACAGAATTTGGTTACCGCAGTATAGATTATGCCGGCAAGCAGCCTTGGGATTCTGAAAGGTTGGAAGGCCAGGTCAATGAACGGGCACAGGCTCTTTTACTTCAGGGTTTGATGGAGAGTGTCTGGGAAAGAAATTGGTTTGCCGGTGGGTTTTTATGGAAGTGGTTTCACGAGCCAAATAAATATGCAGATTGGCAGGAAAACCGGTTTTCTGTGCACGGGAAAGAAGCTGAGGCTGTGATTCGGGATAGGTATGCAAGGTATTAAAGCTTCAAATTTTAAAGACTAAGCCAGCGCTTGTCTTAAACGTGTTTTTTGAAACATATATTTTTTTACAAACTCACTAGCAAAAGTTATAAAGTATGAACCGTTCTTGTAATGAAACTTATATTTTCATTCATTTTACTAAAATAAGAAACGATATGATAAGGGTGTTTTGCATTAAACATTGGTTGTTGATAATTTATACCTAAATGATATTTTAAGACACTCGTTGCAAATCATCACTGGCGACGAGGCAAAATATTACAACCTACTTATAACTACAGCAATCCAAAAATAACCACTTGTTCTTGCGGTTTAGCTTAAGGTCTATCCTGAGGATGATTTCGTGAGAATTTAAGTTTTGAACTGCGGTTGTAAAGTAGTTTTCGTAAGCATAGCCTATTCTTATTCTATTGTATAAAATTACGGAAGCCATGGCGCTCACAGAGTTTTGGTGGCGGTAGGAAACGCCGACTTCAAAAATATTATTAAATCTAAAATTTGCATTGACATCTATGGAAAGGGGTAATGTAGGCGTATATTTTATCATGGTAGAGGGTAAGAATTTGACGTCACCAAACTTGGAGAGTTCAAACACAGTTCCACCGGTGAGGAAATAATTGGCACGTTCCAAACCTTTTATGGTTGAATCATCATCGTCGACAAAAAACATCGGCGATTCAAAGATATTCATGGCCGATAAGCCTGCGTAATATGTATTAGTGCTGTAAAGCATCCCAAAGCCTAGGTCAAAAAACTGTCCGGATGTGGATGCATAGACTTCATTATCTACCGTAATTCCACTAGCCAAATCATTATTATAAAAGCCCAAACCGCCCTTTATACCTAAGGCTAAACGTCCGTTTTGAGAAGTAGGGATGGTGTAGGACACATTGAGGTTGACGTTAGTGTTGTCCAAAAGGCCAATTTGATCACTAATGACAATGGCTCCTAATCCGAATCCTGAGTTTAATCTGGTGTTTAGAGAAAATGTAGTGGTTTGTGGTGCACCATCGACATTTATCCACTGGCCACGAGACAGTAAAGTAGCATTCAAGTCTGACCGTAAACCTACAAATGCCGGGTTTAGTACCTGTGTGTTGTACATATACTGTGCATAATGCGGTACTTGCTGGGCTGTAACCGGAGTTAACGCCATTAGCATTAAGCCGAACAGCATCAACTTAAGTGCAGGTAAAACGCTTTTATATGTAAAGTTTAGCTTTATCATCTGATGAGTTGAATAAATCCGGTTTTGGGTTTTGTAACACCGTCATTGTAATCTAGTTCGTAGAAATACACGCCTTCAATCACGGGTTCACCATCTTTAGTGCCATCCCACCACTGTGGGTTTGCTCTCCCATTATTATTGTAATTATAAATTTCGCCACCCCACCGGTCAAAAATGATTAATTTAAAGTTAGGAAAATTATCAAGGTTTCCTATTCTAAAAACATCACTTTGTCCATCTCCGTTAGGAGAAAATAAGTTTGGGGTATCATTATCTTTTATTGTTCCTAAACCCAGTAAAACATTAGACATGTTTGACACCTCACCAGAAATAATTGTAGCAGAGAGGTTCATGGATTCTGTGTTTTCATTCAAATTATCGTTTATGGTAGGAATTTGAATGGTCAGCGATGTCTGATTTTCTGGAATAAAACCAAACTCATTAAACGAGGGATAGTCTAAATTTTCTGTTGTAGTAATATCTACTGTCTCAAGTTCAAAATCTACCGGCAAATGATTCGCCATAGGTTGACCTTCTTGATTGAGAAGTGAAATTGTAAAAACCAAAGTATTGCCTTCAATAACTTCATCATTTGAAATAACGGCTAAAGGATCAAGATTAAGGTCTATTATTGTTCCTGTATTGTTAAAATCAAGATTACTAACATTATTGGATAACACGTCACCAATAACCAACATCACCTCTTCAGCCGGCTCATTCAGATTATCTATAAGTGTTGTGATGTTAAAACTGCCTCCATCCAAATTCGGATTTGAAGGGTCTGTTGTTCCTTCAATAATGACTGTGATGTCAACAGAAACATAGTCTTCCGGTGAGGTAGCAGTGTTATCAATACTTACAATATTAATTTCAACCGGTGAAGAACTGGGTATATCAATTGAAATATTATAAATTAGATCTTCACCTTCAAACACAATATCATCATTCATTGTTACAGTTGGTAAAGGGTCATTGTCTATAATTGTTCCTACACCTTGTGCTTCTGTATTTACAGTATTTGCAGAAGTTATATCAGCGTTTAATGTAAAAAGTTCATCCTGTTCAGAAATATTATCATCAATTGAAGAAATAGACAAATCAAATGTGTCTGTGAATGCGGGTATTATAACATCAAAATCGTTTAATGCAGTATAATCGAAAGGTGAAACGGCAATATTAAACTCACCTGCTGAAACATTTCCATCGGTTGTAAAAAGGGTCATTTCAATAGGAGTTGAAGATTGCATAGGTGTACTGTTGTCAATATACCTTACTAAAGAAAATGTAAATACCAGGTCATTGCCTTCTTCAGCTGAAACATCAGAGATTAATACAACAATCGCCATGATTTCTCTCCAATCTCGTTCTGGAGTAACATCGTAGTCTGCATTTGGAAAATCTGTAGGAACTTGAGCATTTGTAGGGTTTATTTGAGAGGTGTCATTATCAAAAGCATCGTCGAGCCCGTCATTATCAGCATCTGTTCCAGAAGCGGTGGTTTCAGGTATACCATCGGTATCAAAATCCCAGCCTTCTATAAAATCATCTCTTATATCACCATCGGCATTAAGGTCTTTGTAGCCAAAAACGCCGTCACCATCTGTATCAACAGGAATTAATCCGGTGTTATATGCTGTATCCACTCCATTGTCGTCTATTAGATTATCTGGAGGCAGATAGTTTTCGGTTGGCTGAGCTTCAATATTGTCAACAATTCCATCCCCATCAGCATCAATATCCTGATAATCGGGAGTTGTTGTGTTGTCGGTATTTTCAATAGTATAAGTGATGTTAGCGGTGAGTGTGTCGTCTGTTTCAACTGTATTATCAAGCCCGTTACTGCCCACAGCATTGTTAGTTCTACCATCATTATCAGAATCCTCGTTTTGATTGTTAACTTCATAAATATCGTAAATTCCGTCATTATCAGAATCTAAATCAAAATGGTTAGGGACACCATCTCCGTCAAAATCAAAACTATCTATAATGCCGTCATTATTATTATCCGAGCCGTAGTCCAAATCTCTGTAATTTGGAATTAAGTCACCATCGTGATTTCCAATCGGATCGAGGCCATCATATTCTTCTGTATCCGGAATGGTATCATTGTCATCGTCAATATCATCTGCGTTAGACACCCCGTCATTATCAGAATCTGTAAAGGCATCTACAGAAACTTCAGATTCACTTGTTGTTAGAATCCCAGCGGGGTCTGTGGCACTAAAAATAATGGTATTTTCTCCAATACAATCTTCAAACAAAATCACGGTAAGCCCAACAGTTATGGATTCATTAGTGGTTAATAGCCCGGAATTCCCGTCGAAAATGTTCACATCTGTTTCGCCGTCAAAGTTTGGGTTTAGGTTAGGGTCGGTAGTAGCCGTACTGGATATAATTTGTGGGGTACCTACAAATACAGGGCTATTGTTGCAGATGGCACTTAAATCTTCCTGTAATTGTAGGTTATTTAAATCGACTATTGGACTTAAGTTGGTAAATGTAAATTCAAAAGTATATTCTTCGTGTTCTAAAATATCATTGGGACTGGGATTGGTACTTGTAATGATTTTTTCGCTCGAGGCTGTGGATGTAAAGCCCAGGAAAAGGCTTTGTTCAGGACAATCGCACTGATCGTTTGTGGCTGTACTGTTAGTGGCATCGGATAAATAATAGCGGTCTAAGTGATTGCCCAAGCCATCTTCCCAGGTTACAAAAGAATACAATTTTCGGTTTTCCGGGGTGCTTTCGTCAAAACCGTCCAGGTTGCCCTGTGTCATTGAGGGATTTACTTGAGGAAAAGGAAAGTTGGCAGATACACTAACGGGCTCTGTAAGGTGAAATATTTCGAGCACAATGGTTTCGCCGGGTGCCAGACTGTTATTTGGAGCTAAAAGATTAGTATTGGTGTCACCATCGTAGTTTGCATTAACCGTTACCGGTGGTCCGGATACCTGAGAAACTGTGAGAGTGTTATACTCAACTGTGTTGTCTATAAAACTGCCCAGACCCATATTAAAGTTAATGTTATTCGCCGTTGAGCTTCCTTGATTAGTAATAATCACATAATTTTCGTAATCGAATGTGCCATCGGGATTTTCTTCAGGACTGGTTTCCGGTATATTTATTCCGGCCGTGAGAATTGCTTCTGAGGTATGAAAATCTGTAAGTAAAAGTGAGGTGTCAGTAGGGTCAGTAGAAGAAGTGATGTCTAATACGGCCTCAAAGTCTATTCCGGAGCCCGATGGCGTTGGGTTTGGTCTGCCGCCACAAAACGGCTCGATAACAATACAATATGAGATTGTTACAATTTGTCTGGGGTACAAAATAGCTTCATTGATGTTTTCTGAATTAAACACATTGGCGGATAACCCATTTATAAAATCCTGATTAGCAGAATCTAAATCAAAATCCATAGGATAGGGGTTATCAATATAATCAAATGGTGAAGATGTAGAAATAGTGAGATCATCTACTTCTATTACACAGCCGTTTCCGTAAATATTATCCAAATCTTTTATCAGGTCTACTGTATTAATTAGACTGGAGGTATGGTAATCCCTTGCAGTACTTAAATTACCGAAGCTAAAAGTATATTCTATTCTGTAGTTACCATTAACCGTATAGCCTTGATTACAGGAGCTAAACCCCTGCAGTTGAATGAGGTTTTCAACGTCTTCAACGCCTAAAAACAAGTTTGCTTCGCTGGTACCGTTAGCATCTGAAATCGTATAACTGATAAGTGGCAAGTAACCTGTAAAGCCCTGAGCAGGATTAAAAATAAAACTACCATCGGCCTGAAGCGTAAAATCACCACTTCCAAGATTTACGGTATCTCCTGGATTGTAGGTTACCCCATTTACCGTAAAACTAACTACAGCTATGCTGTTCTCATCTTCGAATGTGTCGTTACCTAAAACTCCCGGTGCCGGAACGTTTAATGTAGTGTTGATATCGGCTGTATCGTAATCATCCTGAGCCTCCGGAGGTCCGGGACTTGTTATGGTTAAGGATAAATGCCCCGCACTCGTTGATGTGCCATCTGAAACAAAATAAGCAATCACAGGAACAGAGCCTTCAAAGCCGGCTGAAGGATTGTAGGTGAGGCTGCCGTCGCTGTTGATGGTTACGCTTCCTCCCGTGGTGTTTACCGTTGCTCCTGCAGTGTAAAGAACACCATTGGCTATAAAACTCTCAACCACCAAATTATCACCATCGGCATCAGAATCGTTTTGGAGCAACCCATTAATTGCATTAACGTTTAGAGTTGTATTTAAAGCAGTGCTGTAACTATCATCAGTAGTATCTGGGGCAGACTGCGATAAAACGGCTTGAAATGGCAAAAACATTATCAAACATAATGTTGTAATGGTTTTCATTTCATTTTAAATTAAATAAATTAACATTTTAAATAAATAGGTAGCAATTTAAAATAAAAAATTATACAACTTGAATAATAGAATTATTTTTTCGGGAATTGTTTAAATATTTGTGGATTATATTAAAGTGAAAGTTCAATTATAGTCTTCTATCTTTTAACTTTTTTATAAAATCATCTTTAAAATCCTAATAAAGTGTAATTTTAAACTTTAAATAAAATTCTTTGTTATGAAATATATATTTAGCCTTATGATTCTATGCTTTGCGTTTACTTCCTGTCAAAAATCTAAGAATTCAAATCCAGTAAAAGTTCTGGAATATCCAGAAACAAAAAAAGTTGATACAGTCGACACCTACTTTGGCACTAAGGTTAAAGATCCTTATCGCTGGTTGGAAGACGACCGCAGTGAAGAAACTGAAGACTGGGTCATAGCTCAGAATAAAGTCACTCAGTCTTATTTGGATAATATTCCTTATATCGATAAACTCAATAAAAGATTAACTGAAATCTGGGATTATGAAAAAGTAGGGGCTCCATTTAAAGAGGGAGATTATGTGTATTTTAGTAAGAATGACGGTTTACAAAACCAATCGGTCATATACAGATACAAAAAGGGAGATTCGCAAGAAGACGCAGAGGTTTTTGTTGATCCCAATACATTTAGTCAGGATGGTACGACGTCACTGGCAGGCTTGAGTTTTTCTGAAAATGGCAAAATTTTAGCCCATTCTATTTCTGAAGGTGGTAGCGACTGGCGTAAAATTATTATTAGCGACGTGGAGACCAGAGAGGTTATAGAAGATACTTTGATCGATATAAAGTTTAGCGGAGTGTCCTGGAAAGCTAACGAAGGATTTTATTATTCCAGCTACGATAAGCCAAAGGGGAGTGAATTGTCAGCAAAAACCGATCAACACAAATTATACTATCACAAAATGGGGACACCCCAATCTGAAGATCTACTGATTTTTGGCGGTACTGAAGAAGAAAAGCACCGATATGTATCGGGTAGAGTATCTGAAGATAATAGATTTTTGGTCATCTCTGCTTCCAAGTCCACATCAGGCAACCAATTATTTGTTCAAGATTTATCTGAAAAAAACTCAGTAATGGTTTCAGTTATGGATAATTACGACAGTGATGTGAGTGTTCTTGATAATGAGGGCACTACTATTCTTATGTACACCAATCATAATGCTCCTAACGGAAAAATTGTCAGTGCATCTTTTCCTAATTTATCCCCTGAAAACTGGACAGAGGTTATTCCCGAAACCGAATTTGTTTTGAGTCCTTCTACCGGTGGCGGTTATATTTTTGCTGAATACATGGTAGATGCCATATCACAAGTCAAGCAATACGACAAGACAGGTAAATTAATTCGCGAAGTTGAACTCCCGGGAATAGGAACCGTTGGAGGCTTTGGGGCAAAAGAGGATGAAGATGAATTGTATTACAGGTTTACCAACTATGTCACACCCGGTTCAATATATAAGTATGATATCGAAGATGGAACATCAGAATTGTATCGTGCATCAGCAATAGATTTTAATACTGAAAACTACACAAGTCAGCAGGTGTTTTATAAGTCTAAAGACGGTACAAAAATCCCCATGATTATTACCCACAAAAAAGGCATTGAATTAAACGGGAAAAACCCTTGCATTTTATATGGATATGGCGGGTTCAACATTTCACTTACGCCAAGTTTCAGCACAGCAAATACCGTTTGGTTAGAACAAGGCGGTATTTACGCTGTAGCCAATTTGCGCGGTGGTGGCGAATACGGTAAAGCCTGGCACAAAGCCGGAACTAAAATGCAAAAGCAAAACGTTTTTGACGATTTTATAGCTGCCGGAGAATATTTGATTAAAGAAAAGTATACCTCTTCAGATTATTTAGCGATTCGAGGTGGTTCAAACGGAGGTTTATTAGTTGGCGCCACCATGACCCAACGTCCTGATTTAATGAAAGTGGCTTTACCGGCTGTTGGTGTTTTGGACATGTTGAGGTATCATACCTTCACCTCTGGCGCTGGTTGGGCTTACGATTATGGTACGTCTGAAGACAGCAAGGATATGTTTGAATATTTATACGCATATTCACCTGTTCATAATGTTATGCAGGGCAAATCATACCCGGCAACACTAATTACCACAGGAGATCATGATGACCGTGTTGTTCCTGCACACAGCTTTAAGTTTGCAGCAGAATTACAAGCTAAACAATCAGGTGATAATCCTGTATTGATTAGAATAGAAACTGATGCCGGGCACGGTGCAGGAAAACCAACATCTAAAATCATAGAAGAACAGGTAGATATCTTTGCATTTACCCTTTACAATATGGGGATTGAAGAATTGCCTTATGAATTAAAAACACAGTAAAACACTATGGTTTATTAATGCATGCAGATTGGTTTTGCTTTTAAAAAGATTTAGGTTTTTAAAAAACAGATATAATGGCATCAAAACTTTAAATTTATAATATAAAATAGCAAAAACACGAGTTTTATTGCAGTCTCTATATCATAACTCTTAAATTAAACATTTGAATCTACATTTCATTAATAGGTATTAAATTTGCACAAATGTCTGTTTTAACAACACTTATTATTACAATACTAATTTCTATGCCAACAGAAAATACGGTCATATACGATTTTTCTAAAACCAATACTGCTCAAAAATGGCAAATTGTGAACGATGGGGTTATGGGCGGATTGTCTAAAAGCACCATCAGTCTAACCGAAACAGGTCACGGAAAGTTTGAAGGTCATGTATCTTTAGCCAATAATGGTGGGTTTGCTTCTGTAAGGCTTTTAACAGGTATTCAAATTCAACCCAAACAACATCAAATTGTCTTAAAGGTAAAAGGTGATGGAAAATCCTATCAATTTAGGCTTAAGGGGAGCAAAAGCCAACGCGAATCCTATGTTCAAGAATTTGAAACTAATGGTGAATGGCAAAGCATAACACTTGAGTTGAGTAAGTTTGCCCCACAATTTAGAGGCCGAAAATTAGATTATCCCAATTTCAATTTTTCTACAATTGAAGAAGTCAGGTTTTTGATAGCCAATAAGAAAGAAGAAGAGTTTACTCTTTTAATAGACTCTATAATATTAAAATGATTTTAACCCATGAGTAAAAGCGATAAGCGTTTTGTCAAAAAATGGAGAAGAGTAAGAAGAAAAGGTTTTTTTAGATATACACTTACTCAGGGCTTAGCGTTTGGTATTATTGTTGGTGGACTGAATTTATTCATCATGTATATCGATACTCCTCCGGAGGAGATAGAAAATCAAGCGTTTATCATCAAAGGCTTAATCATAATTGGTGTAGTGACCATTATCTATGCTGTATTTTCCTGGTTTGTGAATAACTTTATTTATACTAAACTAAAGTAACTTTTAGTTAATCATCAAAACATCGTATTTGATGGTTAATAATAAGAATTTCTATCAGCTTATAATATTTTAGCATGGTGTAGCCTGATGTTTTATTACTTAAACTGCTTCTAATCAAACTGGTCATTTATGGAAATCTTCCTTCAACCAGAAACCTGGATATCTTTGCTTACTCTAATTTTTATGGAAATTGTTTTAGGGATTGATAATATTATTTTTATTTCTATCATTTCCGGTAAATTACCAAAAGACCAACAACAAAAAAGTATGTATGTAGGCTTGGCTTTAGCGTTGTTAATGCGAATTGCTTTGCTCTTTAGCATTACTTGGATAATTGGTTTAACAAAGCCCGTTTTAAGTATTTTTAATTTTGACTTGAGCTGGCGCGATATTATCCTTGCGGTTGGTGGTATATTTTTAATTATGAAAAGTATATTTGAAATCCATCACAAAGTTGAAGGTGATGAAAAGCAAACCACAGTAAAAACCGTAACCTCGTTTAGTAAGGCCATTGTGCAGATTGTGGCATTAGATTTGGTGTTTTCTTTCGACTCTATACTCACTGCTGTTGGGCTAACCGAAGAAATAATTTTAATGATAATTGCAGTTATCGTTTCCATTATAGTGATGATGATATTTGCTAAAAAAGTCAGTGATTTTGTTAACAAATACCCAAGCATTCAGATTTTAGCGCTGTCGTTTTTAATCTTGATTGGCTTTATGTTGTTTGTAGAAGCTTTACACTATCACGTGCCTAAAGGCTACATTTATTTTGCAGTTTTCTTTTCGTTGATTATTGAAATGTTGAATATTCGGTTTAGGAAGAATAAAAGTGTTCAAAGTTGATAGATACGGGTTTTTAGTTTCTGGGTTTTAAGTTTGAAAGTTGCAAGTCGCAAGTTTAAAAGTTCTAGTATCAATTTGAAGATTTGAAAATGCGATAATGCGATAATTTGGTAATGTAGCAATGCCTACCCTTGTAATAGGACTTTAGGATTATTTGTTAGGGTAGATCACTAGTGTCAACAGAAACAATAGAATCCATAGCACCCATAGTTCCCATAGCAACAATACCAACAATAGCATCAATAGAAACAATAGAATCTATAGCAACAATAGCAACAATAGCAACAATAGCATCAATAGCATCAATAGCAACAATAGCATCAATAGCAACAATAGCAACAATAGCATCAATAGCAACAATAGCAACAATAGCAACAATAGCATCAATAGCATCAATAGCAATTATAGCAACAATAGCAATTATAGCATCAACTTTTTTAGAAACTTCAAAATACAAAATCGTAAATCAAAAATGCTGCTCAAATAAACCCAAATTGATTTAAAAAGATCATTTTAGGTGTCCTTCGGAATGACAGTAGTTTTTAGTAGTCCGTGTTTAGTAGTTAATAATAAGGTCTTACTTCTCACTGGCAACTTGCCACTTGTCACGCATCATTCACCATTCCTAAATCATAAATCGACAATCAATAATCGAGAAGGTTCCTCAGTCGGGCTCGGTTTAAAATAGAAAAATAATTATAGGAATCCTCCTAAATGACAACGCCCAGTTAAAGGTAGTCAGTTGCAGGAAGTCTATAGTAATTAGTCAGAAATCAGAAATCATCAATTAAAGCCTTTCCACAATCTTATCCGTCGCTTGATCCAGCATGTCATAAACCCGCTTAAATCCACTTTCACCACCCATGTAGGGATCTGGAACGTCTAAGTTTTCCTCTGGAAAAACTTCATTTAAAATAAGGTGAACTTTCTTTTGGTCTTCCTTATTTCTAGCTAAAGCCATAACATCATTGTAATTGGAATTATCCATGACAAAAATCATGTCAAACTTGTCGAAGTCAGCGGTGTTGAATTGTCTGCCGCGTTGGTCTGTAATGTCTAGGCCGTGTTCCTTAGCAATTTTAACAGAGCGTTTATCCGGAAGCTGACCAATATGCCAATCGCCGGTGCCGGCCGATTCTATGTGAATTTTTTTTGAATCTATTTTAGATTTCAATATGCCTTCGGCAAGGGGTGAACGGCAAATGTTACCTAGGCATACCATGAGAATTTTAGTTTTCATAATCCTATTCGGCTAAGCGTTTGTCTAAATCTTCCACAAATTTTTTGAACTGTTTGTCTGTTGAAGTTAAATTATTTACAGTTTTACAAGCGTGTAAGACCGTAGCATGATCTCTTTGCCCAATTTGCTTACCAATACTGGCTAGAGAAGCTTTGGTCATTTTTTTGGCAAAAAACATGGCAATCTGTCGAGCCTGTACAATGTGTCGTTTTCTGGTTTTGGACTGTAGGGTGTCTACATCCATTTGGAAATAACTGCTCACCACTTTTTGAATTTCGTCAATGGAGACTTCTTTTTTGGAGTTATGAACGTAATTTTCTACGATTTTTTTGGCCAGAGAGAGGTCAACATCTTCTTTGTTAAAGGAAGAATGTGCAATCAACGAAATAATAGCCCCTTCAAGTTCTCTTACATTGGTTTTAATGTTTTTAGCCACGTAGTTCACGATGTCTTCAGAAATCTCAACACCGTCTTCATACAATTTGTTTGTGATAATTTTCTTACGCGTTTCAAAGTCAGGTTTAAGCAGTTCTGCAGACAGCCCCCATTTAAACCGAGACAGGAGTCGTTTTTCAATTTCCTGCATATCTACTGGAGCCTTGTCGCTAGTTAAAATGACTTGTTTGCCATTTTGATGCAAGTGGTTAAAAATATGAAAAAATACGTCCTGCGTTCCTTTTTTGCCTGATAAAAGCTGAATATCGTCAACAATGAGTATATCAATAATTTGGTAAAAATGGATAAAATCGTTTCTGGTATTTTTTCTAACCGACTCAATGTACTGTTGCGTAAATTTTTCAGCAGAAATATACAGCACGGTTTTATTGGGGTGTTTATCTTTCACATCTACACCAATGGCGTGAGCTAAATGGGTTTTTCCTAAACCAACTCCTCCAAAAACTAATAATGGATTAAAAGATGTGCCACCCGGCTTAGCCGCAACTGCTTTTGCCGCAGAACGGGCCAGCCTGTTAGCCTGACCTTCTAAAAAATTTCCGAAATTATAATGGGAATTTAACTGAGAATCGATTTTAAGATTTCTTATTCCCGGAATAACAAAAGGGTTTTTAAGTTCAGGGCTTTTGGTGTTTAAGGCCATACTCACATTTTGAGAATTGACCTTACTCCTTTGAGCGCTGGGAATTTTTTCTGTGAATGCAGATTTTTTATCCCTGCTGTTTTCCATTCTTATCACATAAATGAGTCTGGCATCATTGCCTAATGTTTTATTCAGAGCGACTCGAAGTAATTTGACATAGTGCTCTTCTAACCATTCGTAAAAAAATTTTGAGGGGACTTGAATGCTCAAGGCGTTATCAGTAAGCTTTACCGCTTTAATGGGTTCAAACCAAGTTTTATAAGCTTGCGGTGTGATGTTGTCTTCTATAAAAGACATACAATTTTCCCACACTGATTCCGCAGTTTTATTCATAATTTGTTCTAAATTTACAGTTTTAGGATCGAAATTCACCCTATTTTGATATGGCAAATATGTGAACAAATACATTCATAAAAAAATATATTTGCTATTGAATTTCTAGTTTTTTTTACCTATACAAAAACGTTTATAAATTTAAGGAATTATTCTTTATTAAATTTCAAAAATGGAGTTTTTATACAAAATTAGATATGCAGAAACAGACCAAATGGGTATTGTACATCACGCCAATTACTTACTCTATTTAGAACAAGCCCGTATAGAATGGCTTGAAAAAAAGGGAATTGATTATGCAAAATTAGAAGCGCAGGGCATCATGCTTCCCGTGTACAATATTAATATCGATTATAAAAGACCACTAATGTTTGGAGAGCAGGTAAAGGTGGCTGTTAAGCTAGGAGAAATGCATGGTGTAAGAATATGTTTTGACTATAAAGTATACAATCCTAAAGGCGAATTGGCTGTTGAAGCGCAAGTCACTTTGGTATTTACGTCTGCTGAAACCAGAAAACCTATAAAATGCCCGGCAGAATTATATAAAATACTAACTTCTTAAAAAACCAAATCATTATAACTAAAAATTACATTGTAATTCTTTTTCTTGAAAAAGTTTATATCTTTCTTATTTCCGGCAGTAACCAAAACAAAATCCCCTCCCCAGGCACCGAGACTTTTTATAATACCGGCCTTGTAATCTTTAAATTTACTTTCATGAACCTTTGTGATATTTAATAATTCCGAAATTAGATTTTCATGAGACGTCAATCCCCTTTCAAAGGTTTTTAAATCATTTGCTTTGGTAAGTTGTTGAGAGATTTCATTTATCTCTTTTATGGTGTCTAAACGTTTGCTCTGGCCGATTTTTCGATAACTCTCAATTGCTTTTCGGCTATTCTGCTTTTGGTTAAGGTACACAAAAAATAAATAGGGTTTGATGGATTCAGCTATTTCAACAGTTTGAGTATAAATCTTTCCGTCTAGACGTTGATAGATAAAAGGAGATTGCTGAGATGCAGCCGCAATATCGTATCCACTGCCGCCAAAGGTGTTGTTCAACAAGTCGTATGCATCAATACTTGCCCATTCGGCGATATTATGAATTAAAGTAGAGGAAGAACCCAATCCCCAATCTTTGTCGAACTCCAATTGGGTTGTGAAGTCATACACCTCTTCAAAAGCATGCGGTTTTAATTCGTAAACACGCTTCAAAATCTGAAACAATCGTTTTTCAAAATCGGATTGAAACTTATTTTTTAAAATGTCTTCAACGCTAAAATTCACCTTTTGCCAAAGCATTCTATTATTCAAATAGCTTGTCCAGGTGTATTCCTTGCCAGAACTTTTTTTTACACTTAAAGACTGCCCGAGTTTACAAGGCAAGGCAAGGGCTTTTGCACCGTCCAAAACCACGTATTCTCCGGTAAGGAGAAGTTTGCCCTGGCTGTAAAATTCTCCAACTCGCATTAGGACCTGATTGATGTGATAAAATCCACCACCTGACTATGGGTAGCGGTATGGGTTTTAAAATATTCTATGGCTTTGTCTTTTTCTTCATTGGTGGCATCAAATTGGTTTAAAATATTTAATAAATGCATTTTCATATGGCCTTTTTGAATACCGGTGGTAACCAAAGAACTTAAAGCGCCAAAATTTTGTGCCAATCCTGCCACTGCAATAATTTTCATCAAGCTTTCAGCTGAGGGATTATCTAAGATTTTTAAGGCTACTTTTACTAGCGGGTGCAGAGCGGTTAGTCCACCAACAGTTCCAACAGCAATGGGCAGTTCTATCCAGAACCTAAAATGGCCATCTTCTATATTTACCTGGGTCAAACTTTTATATTTTCTGTCTTTTGCAGCATAAGCATGTACGCAGGCTTCAATAGCTCTAAAGTCGTTTCCTGTGGCTAAAACCACTGCATCTATGCCATTCATAATGCCTTTGTTGTGGGTAACTGCTCGATAAGGTTCTACATTGGCAATTTCAACAGCATATTTAAACCGTTTTGCAAAACTTTGGGCATCTTGGTCGTTATCGGCCAATTTATGTATTGGACAAGATACTTCAGCTCTAACTAAACATTCCGGGACATAGTTGGACAAAATACACATAATCACTTCAAGGTTATGCTCAGCAGGCATGATTTGTTCTAAGGTTTTACCAAATTGCTCCAGACAGGAGTTGATAAAATTGGCGCCCATGGCATCGGCTGTGCCAAAAGTACAATGCAATTGATAATAATGTTCAAGAGACGCCGTTTTGTCCACCAGCTGTATGTCTTTTATGCCACCGCCACGCTTTTCCATGTTTTTGGTGATGCTTTTGGTATCCTCCAAAAATTGCATTTTGTAGTCTTCAAAAAACGATGTCAAAACCGCTTTATCGCCCTGAAACGTAAAATGCACCTGCCCAACTTTTGTCATGCTGAGCACTTTGGTTGTAAAGCCGCCTTTATCGTCCCAAAATTTAGCCGCTTTACTGGCTGCGGCAATCACAGAACTTTCTTCGATGACCATCGGTATACAATGGGTTTTTCCATCAATCTTAAAGTTTGGAGCGATTCCAAAAGGCAGGTAGTAATTGGAAATGGTGTTTTCTGCAAATTCATCGTGAAGCTTTTGCAGTTTAATATCGTCATTCCAGTATTGCTTTAGAATCGATTTTGCATTCGGACGATCTTGGAGGTAATGTTTACAAAGCCAATCTATTTTTTCTGTTTTTGTCAGTTTAGAAAATCCTGAAATTTTACTCATGGTTTAGTTTAAATGATACAATCTACTTTTGAAAACCCACATCAGTGCTAAAACAATTAAGTTGACCATTCTTGTTATGAAATACAGACCTATTTTGATCTAATTCTTAGAACTAAAAAGACACCTATATCGCCGTCTACACAATCATCTTAATTTAGCACTTATAGTGTATCAGGTTTTACTTTGGTTTTTTTTATAAGACGGGATACTATCCTTTAATTTTGCTCTTCTTTTGTTAGCTTTAACTTTTTTGAGACTATCTTTTACTGTTGTTATAGAATCAATAACCTCATTTTTTTTAATTATATTTTGTTTTACTTGCTCATAGATACTGCTATTGGCATCAAAATCTAAATTATAATAGGCTATATTTTGAGAAAGGGTAGTACTGTCTATTTTAAATTTGTTATAGATATGCTCAGAAGCCTCGAGCTCGTAAGTTTTGAAATTTCTGTGATTTGATCTTTGAACGGCATCCAGGTAAATCATATCGGTATAAATTTCTACCATTTTATCTTCAGACAATAATTTATCTGGCTCCTCACGATCTTGTACATCGCTACAAGACAACACAGAAACCACTAATACTGTAACGAAAATTATTTTATCAAGCTCTGTCAAATTCAAGGCGTTCAGCATTTTGGATATCATTAAATTTGAAATTGTCATAAATCAATTTTCCATTAATAAAGGTTTTTTCGACCTGAGATTGAAAGGTCGTGCCTTCAAAAGGCGACCAGCCACACTTGTACAAAATATTGTCTTTAGAAATCGTCCAGGGCTTTTGAGAATTAAGCAACACTAAATCGGCTTTATAGCCTTCTCTGATAAATCCGCGTTTATAGACATCAAACAAGATGGCCGGATTATGACAAAACTTTTGGACAATATCTTCAATTCTAATTTTTCCCTGATGGTAATATTCCATAAGTGCCGGAATAGCATGTTGCACCAAGGGTCCACCGCTTGGGGCTTTAGTATAGATCTGATTTTTTTCTTCCAGCGTATGCGGCGCATGATCGGTGGCTAGCACATCTATTTTATTATCGAGAAGCGCTTGAAGTAAAGTATCTCTGTCCTGAGCAGTTTTTACCGCAGGATTCCATTTGATGTGTGTGCCTTTTTCAGCATAGTCTTCTTCAGAAAACCACAGGTGATGGATGCATACTTCTGAAGTAATGTTTTTATCCTCTAGCGGTAGAGTATTGTCAAACAATTCCGTTTCTTTACCGGTGGAGAGGTGAAACACATGCAGTCTGGCATCGGTTTTTTTGGCGAGTTCCACGGCCTTGGATGACGATAAATAACAGGCTTCTTCGCTTCTTATTTTGGGGTGAAATCTTACCGGAATATCATCGCCATATTGCTCTTTAAAAATGGCGGTATTCCGCTTTATGGTGTCTTCGTCTTCACAATGCGTAGATATAATGACCGGCGAATGCTTGAATATTTGCTCTAAAACTTTCCAGTCGTCTACCAGCATATTTCCGGTGGAAGACCCTAAAAACAATTTTAACCCGGCGGTGGTTTTGGGATTGATTTTTTTGATGTCTTCCAGATTGTCATTCGTCCCTCCAAATTTAAAGGAATAATTGGCATAAGCCGTTTTTCTGGCCATTTCAAATTTTTCCTCCAATAATTCCTGTGTGACGGTTTGGGGATTGGTGTTGGGCATTTCCATAAAAGAGGTAATTCCTCCGGCTACTGCAGCCAGCGATCCTGTTTTGATGGTTTCTTTATGTGTAAGCCCCGGCTCTCTGAAATGTACCTGATCATCAATAGCACCGGGTATCAGGAATTTTCCTGCGGCATCTATGGTATCATGGGCTTTTGAGATGCTGATGTTTTTATCAATTTTTTGAATAAGGTCATTTTCAATATAAACATCGGCTTCAATGATTTTTTGCTCGTTGACAATTTGGGCGTTTTTGATGAGTGTAGACATGATTTAAAAATTGAAACTCTACAAAAATATGGAATTGTTCTAACAGTGAACTATAATTTAAGTGGTTTAATAGCTTTTGCCATATTTTTTCGGTTTCATTTGAAAATAATTTTCAATATTATCCCAATTCAAATTATTAGAAACGCTTTATTAACAAATAAATCATTGCTAATTTTTGTATGAACTCATAGGTTGGTTATAAATAAATTCTATACGCTCTATCTACAGCTTTGTTAAGCCTAAAGAAATAATAAGACGAAAAAGATTTTGATAATTTGATGACATATTCCATTTAATTCGATGTCATTAAAAGCAGTTTCAATGATTTGCTTTTAAGTAAGAATTTTAATCACTTTAAAATCATAAATTATGAAAAAATTTTTATCTAACCTCATTGTAATTTTACCTTATTTTATTTTTGCTCAAAACACTAATATTGTGGCACCTACAGGCGCCTATCCCTCAGAAGCACATTTTCAACCTGTATATTTGGAAAAAGGGGAGTGTTTGTCTGCGGAAGCCAGGTTAGAAATGAGAAATCGAATCAATGAAAACAAGCAAAAAATTCTCGCAAAAAACCCAAATGCTTTCAATAAATCCACTAACACTACTCTCCTTGCAGAGCCCATTCAGCCCAAAGCCGGATTTAATGATTATGGTTACCACACCATAAATTTTTTGGTCGATCAAAATTTAACCCCAAACAATAACTTACAAGACTATTTCTGCCAAAGCAGAACCTACGACTGGGCTACCGGAAATCATGCCGGCACAGATTATATTTTATGGCCTTATCCTTGGAAGCGAATGCAGGAAGAATACATGGAAATTATAGCAGCCGCCGATGGTATAATCGTCGATAAAAGAGATGGCTTTTTTGACCTCAACTGCCAAAACAATGGCAACCCCAACTGGAATGGTATCGTTCTAGAACACGCTGACGGTTCACAAACCATATATATACATTTTAAAAACGGCGGAATCACTTCAAAAGGTATTGGAGATTCTGTCGTTCAAGGAGAATTTTTAGGTTTAGCCGGCAGCTCAGGAAGCAGTAATATCCCACATCTACATTTTGAAGTTCGTGACAATAATGGCGATGTAATTGACCCCTATCAAGGCCCATGTAATTCATTGAATACAAACACTTGGTGGGAAAATCAGGAAGAGTATTATGTGTCAAAAATTAACAGGATTTCTACCCACGACACCACAGCATTTGATGACACCTGTGGCGTGGTAGAAAACACTTATGAAGAAATCAATTTTGAATACGGCGATCAATTTGTGTTACGCCTTTTCTTTAGGGATTTAAAGAATAATGTTCCCGTTGACATTTCAATAACAGATCCTAATGGCAATCTTTTTATCGATTTTACTTGGAATTCAAATTTTGGGCAGTTTTACGCCACGTCCTGGGCAAATTGGGTTTGGAATGTTGATAACACCTGGCCAGATGGCGTGTATAATGTGAGTGTTGACTTCGAGGGGAATACCTATACTACTGTTTTTGGAGTAAATACCAATCTGTCTGTAAATGAAACAGAATCTAATCAAAATCTTATTTTTCCAAATCCGGCATCCGAAAGTTTTAATATTCATTCCAATACCACTATGAAGGATGTCTCCCTATATGATATCAAAGGAAAATTAGTGATGACTAAAACCATTAATGCCACAGAAGCGCAAATAAATGTTTCCGATCTAAATCCCGGCGTATATCTCATTACAATCCAATCGGATGGAAAAATAAATACTGAAAGAATTATAAAACAATAACATCAGTTGAGGCATAAACATAGTCATTATGTTGATGACATTTTATAACTCCTCCGATGTTGTCATAGAAACACAGTAAACCATAGATTATGTACTTAAAGAACATTTTAAAGCTGATGCTTGCCCTGTTAGTAATATTAAGTTGTAGTGACGATGATACAACAGTTGATAATAGTCAAAATATAGCAAATAGACCTTCCAGTTGTGAAAACGCAGTGGGCTATACCGGTTTATACTGGGATTTTGCCAATGCCTTGCCAACAGGTTTATCTGAAGTCCCCATGATTCAAAATCCAGGACAGCAATTTACTCACGATCTTCAACCCCTTTTGGGTTTTACCATGCCACAGGGGTTTTCAGGTTTTGAAATTACAGATCCACAAACACAAACTATTGGTGTAGATGTCATACGAAATGATAATCAAGTCATTTATCGTTGGATACCTTCGAGCTCCGTAATCGGACAACAAATTCCATCTCAAGAAATCATAGCCAATGAGATCAATAATATGTTTGACTTTTATGGATTCAATGGCACACCTGAAGTGCCTTGCACAGAATTCAAACAGCAGGTGTTTTCTACAATTCCTATGGAGTTTAATGCCAGACTGCTTCGTTTTGACGGCCGAATAGCCCAGTTTTGGGTCATTACCACTTACGCGGCCAGCTCTACATATATCACGTTGTCGGTAGTCACAGCTCCGGAAGCAGAATACGATGCTCAGGTGGCCAACACCTTCTTACCTATTAATTTTCAGCTTTATGTCAACGAAAATGGAGGCATAGTTGATAACGATAATGACGGTTTAGATATTCTTAGAGACCCGGATGATAATGACCCTAATGTGCCATAAATAAGAAACTAAACTTTATAAAAATATTTTAATGATGAAAAAAATAGCCCTACCCATAGCTTTAATACTGCTGGGTTTAATTCTTACAGGCCTTAGCTTCGTTAATTACAATACAGGCAGCCCTGATGATATTGATATCAGTATCGAAAAGTCAGCCTTTATCATGCCGGCTGCGCACAGGGTATATTCTAATCCTGAAGCTTTAGATGGAAAATATTATCTCTTTAAAGCTAAAATCACCAACAATTCTTCAGAAACATTACAAGATGTGAGGGTAAAGTATCGTATTCCAAATTATATTGATTGGACAGAATTGACGGTTTCCGGTGAGATGTTTCCCGGGCAAACTTTAGTTGTACCTTGCTATCCTAAATTTGATGATAATGTTACCGAGAAGACTACCGAATCTGTGGAAAAAACAGAAATTGAAATCTCCTGGAATGGCGCTGAAGATGATGATATTATTGAGGAAGATTTTAGTTTCAGATTTACCAATCGCAATGAATATGTTTATACAGGCATTAAATCTGAAGAAATCAGTTCTTGGGCAGACATGTATGATAACGATGCGCTTATTGCTTGTTTTGTGACTCCAAATGACCCTGTGGTAAAATACTATACCCAAAACCTTCAGGAGAAATTATTAAAAGGGGAAGCCGCTTCAGTGAGCAGAAAAACAGAAGATGCTGCGCGTTTTTTAAGTGGAATTTATGAGGCGACCCGAAGATCGCATATGGTCTACAGCGGCACCAAAGGCATACCCAAATCTACGGATGATGTACAAAGCATTGTGCAGCAGGTGCGTTTACCCCGTGAAGTTATTACCGGAAATACCGGCCTTTGTATAGAACTGAGCGTGTTGTATGCCAGTGTGCTTTCGGCAGCAGGGATAGACCCCGTAATTTTTATGGTACCCGGACATGCTTATCCCGGTTTCAGGATGAACGGCCAATACTACGCCATCGAAGCAACCGGAATAGGTGGTGAGGGCCTGGGCAATATTATGAGTGCTGAAGAGGCGTTTAAGCAAGGCCAAAAACAACTTCAGGAATTTTTTCAGCGCGCTCAAGCCGGAGACCCCAGATATACCTTGGTAGATATTCATCAGGTCAATGCTCAGGGTGTCACCTCTATGGATCTAAAAGATAATGATTTTATGCGAGAAAAAGTGGATGACATTGTGGCTTCATGGTCCACAGAACAACAGGCAAGGCCTAACAATGGTGGTAATAATACCATCATTGTTCCGGAAAATCGTATTCGTACCAGTAATTCCCTGTCTTTTGCTATCCCCAATGGTTGGCAAACCATGATGAATCCAATGCCACAAATGCCAATTATGACTGCTCAGGTGGTAGCACCAGACCAGGCGACTACTGTGAGTGTTTACGATATACCTGTTTCTAACCTTCAACAAGGGATGAATAGCATTAATCAATATTTTTCAAATTTTGGTTTACAAATGCAATACCAAATCAATGGCAATACTGTATCGGGTCAAACCTATTCCTCAAATGGAAACTTCAACTGGATTGGCAAAGCCCTAAAAACACAGAACGGTATCAGGATTGTAGCCGTTGGCGCACCCGATCATCTTTACAGTAAAAACTCTTCTATTATCAACCAAATTTATAACAGTATCCGATAAATCTCATCATCATGAAAATTTTAATAATACCAATTTACATATTGCTTTTTAGCCTAAACGGCATCGCTCAAACCCAGCAAAAAATAGAAATGCGTATTGACTCGGTTGGAGATGCTGAACTCAATATGTCAATGACCATGAATGCCCAGCAATGGCAAATATGGAACAGTAATTATGGAAATAATCCATCGGCCTTGAAAAGAGATATAGAGCGCTCTATGCCTGCCTACTTTTTAGACGATTTTGAGTTGAACAAAGACGATATGAACCGCTCTTTTAATCTTAAACTCAATGCATACGGCGTTTGTGAAATTAATAAGCGGGGCAAGTGGATCATAGATACTGAACAAAAAAAAGCGCAACTTACCAAATTAACAGAACACAAATACATGTTTGTAAGCAGTCCGCCGGAATTTGGAGGTAACATACAACAGACCTTTATCATTGAGCTTCCTGTTGACGCCAAAAACATAACCATAGAAAAGGATGCTTTTGGCAAATCTGTTTTTGAATTTGATATGAGCCCGCCATCTTCAGGTTTTAATGTCATGCGTTATGCCGGTATTTTGATTTTTTTAGTAGGCGGGGCATGGTCTGGAAGACTAATTTTTAAAACATAAGCGTTATGGTAAGTTTTAGCTTTTTGTAAAAATTTCAGCCATTGTTTGAAAGAAAATGAAATAATTGTATCTTTCTCATGAATATTTTTATCATGAGGAAAACTCAAAAAACCAAGAATGCCCTTAAAATAGTAGACGCTTTAAAGCGAAATGACACTAAAGCACTCAACCGTCTTTATAGCAATAACTACTGGAAAATAGAATCTTTGGTTTTAAAAAATAATGGGTCTAAAGCTCATGCAAAAGACATTTATCAGGAAGCGTTTTTGACCCTTTGGCAAAATGTGAAACAAGATAAGTTTAAGCCTAGAAGTGAATCCTCAATTAACGGATATTTATACACCATAGCAAAAAACAAATGGATGGATGTGCTTCGCTCTAAAGCTTATAGTAAAACCATCGTAGAATCCCAAATGGCTTATTTTGAAATAAAAGATGATGAAGATCATGGTATTGATGATAATATATTGAAAGACAATAGGATAGAAAAATTAATGCAGGCTTTTAAAACTTTAGGAAGCGATTGTAAAACCCTGCTCCGTAAATTTTATTTTGAAAAGTTATCGATGAAAAACATTGCAAAAGATTTTGAATTAGATGCAGCATCGACACGTAATAAGAAATACCGGTGCATGCAAAAACTAAGACAAAAAGCGCTGAATAACCAATAATAAAAATGGATTTAAACGACATATCACAAGAAGAACTTGAACGTATTGAAGCCTATTTAAACCATATGCTTTCAGAGGATGAGGTTGTGGCATTCGAGAAACGCTTAAAAAACGATAATACATTTTCTGAAAAAGTTGAGGATATTAAAAAGACCATCACAGGTATTGAAACTCAGGCGCTCAAAGAACAGCTTGATTCATTTCATGATCAATTACCTTCTGCAGGAAAAAACTCCACAACTTTTGGAAAAAAACTAAGGCACCTGCAATGGAGAAGAATAGCGGCTGCCGCAGTTGTCATTATTGCAGCCGGGAGTTTATGGTTTTTCAACATGAATGCAAACGAAGACTTATACAATGAGTTTTATTCGCCGGATCCGGGTTTGCCTACAACTATGAGCAGCAACGACAGCTATGAGTTTTACAATGCCATGGTGTCTTATAAACGCGGTGAATATGAAGAGGCACTGAAAATCTGGAAAAATCAGCTTGATATAAAAGCTGATAATGACACGCTTACCTATTTTGTGGGTTCAGCACTCATGGCCAATCAACAGGAAAATCAAGCCATTTCTTATTTTCAGAATGTGGCAACACAGGACAAGTCTGTATTTAAAAGCGATGCGCTGTATTATCTCGGGTTGGCCTACTTAAAAAATGATCAAAAAGAAAAAGCGATAGAAACCCTCAAACAGTCTAAGATGCCGGAAGCTAAAGATCTTCTTGAAAACCTAAAATAAATCATGTGCATATCGAAACGAAAATCGTTATTAGTATTTGTATTAGTGAGTGTATTCAATGGTTTACAGTCGCAAGACCTTCATACGAATAATCTCAAGTCTCTAGACCAACTCTTAGTAAACAACAACTTTAGTGAAGCTAAAGCATTTACAACTCAACAGATTGATTCTCTTACAGAAATTAAAAAATTTTATGAGCTTACAGACTATATCTACTACCTGGGTCAAATTGAAATTCAACTCAAAAACCTGTCTACTGCCATAACCACAATTTCAGATTTTGAAAGTAAAATAGAAACACTGACCACCAACAAAAAAGCGCTTCGGCAATTAGCTTTGGAGGTAGGTTCGTTTTACGAATCTATCGGCGACTCCGAAACCGCTAAAAATTATAACCTGAAAGCCCTTGAAATAACAAAGTCAATGCCGGAAGCCACCGGGAAAGATATGGCGGTGATAGAAAGTAATTTGGGTGTTTTTTATTCCCGTTTAGGCGACATACCTACCGCGACAACTTACCATAAAAGGGGACTGAAATCTTTACAAAGTGATAGTACTGCAACGGCAGACAGCTATTATATTTCCTATAATTCTTTAGGAGGCATGATGTGGTATGCGTCAAAATTTGACAGCGCAGTATATTACTACAAAAAAGCGGAGAAAACACTAAAATCTTTAAAGCAAACCCCATGGAATACCTATTACCGTTCTGCATCTTTGAATAATAACATTGCCGGGATTTACAGTATTAAAGGAGATTTAGGAGGTTCTATTCAAGCCATGCGTAAAACCATAAAAGACCTAAATGCTTTTTTAGCAGAAGGTGTAAGTGATTTAAGACGCTCGTATGCACAGGAATTCCTATTCCAGGCCATTGAAAATTACGCCGGGCTTTACAAGGATATAGGCGATTATAAAAAAGCAAAAGAATTGTTGAACTATGCTTTTCAATTAAAACTTAAACACCATCAGCCAAACAGTCCGGAAATTGCAAAAGCACAAATCCTGTTAGGTCAAATAGACTTGGCTTTAAAGAATTTTGATAAAGCTGAAATTTTATTAAATAAAGGCATAAAAGCCTTTAAAGATAAGAACGGAGATTACAATAACTGGTTGGCTGATGCCTACTACAGTAAAGCCCTTATAGCTGTTGAAATAAAGGACAACGAGTTGGCAGAGTCTTACTTCGAAAAAAGTGAAAACTACTTCAAAATTTCATTGGGCAATTATTTTGATGAAGTTTATTTGGATTTTACAGTTAAGGCTTCAAATTTCTATTCAAAAATAGGGCAAAAAGACAAAGCCCTTGCTATGGCAAATGAAGCCTTGAATTATATCAAAGAGAATCAGGGTGAGCATACGCTTTTAGAATACTACCAATTACTCAATTTAACAGATATCTATTTCCAAAACAAAGATTATAACCAGGCCAAATTTTATGTTATAAAGGCTTCAGAGTTAATCAACTCAAATGATTTTATTAAAAACACTAAGCTGAATACTTTACAAAATGAATACCATAAAATCAGTGCGATTTTGAAAAACGTGGAGATCGATTTAAAGTTAAATCCGGAAAAAAATGAAACTTTTTTAAAAGCTCAGCTTGCTGAAATTAAAGAAGCCATAAAATTCTTAGAAAAGCAAAAATCTATCATTACCAACGAAAGCTCAACAGCAATACTAATACAGAATAATGCCGATGTTTTTAATAGGGCAAAGACACTATCGCTTGAGTTATATAAACTTACCAAAGAGGAAAACTATCTGCAAGAGTTGTTAGGTTTTCACGAATCTATGGTTTATCATAAAATTAGAAGCAGACTCAATTCTAAGTTTGCTCAATTAACGGCCAACTTACCCGCAGAGATTTTGGAGAAAGAACAACAACTTCAAGAAGCGCTCAACAATCCTTTAGACGAAAATGCAACGATGGATGTCTACATAGAAAATGAAAAGGAGTGGACTAATTTTCTAGAAGAATTAAAACGAGACTTCCCTATGTATTATGAGCTTCGATATGCTTCTATTTTTCAATTTTTATCTGACTTAGAAGAGAACATTCCTCAAGGCTCAACAGTTATAAGATATGTTTTTGTTGATGACAGGCTTTATGGATTTGTAGTTAATTCTACATCTCTTAACATGATAGAATTAGAGGCGGATAATTTAAAACAGCTCATCTCTCAACTTAACCACAACATAGAATTACTTCAGCCTACTTTCAAGATTCAATTAGAATTGTACAATAAGCTTTGGAAACCTCTTGAAAATAAAATCAATACAGAATCGGTTATCATTATACCGGATAAGGAATTATTCAATTTAAGTTTTGAGCTACTCACCTCAAAAGCATGCGAAAGATTTGAAGATTTAGAGTTATATAGTTTATTATCCGATTACATTATATCATACAATTACAGTATGTTTTTAATAGATAAACACAGTCAGCCCGTGGGCTACGATTCCAATTTTGTTGGTTTTGCGCCGGAGTTTAATGAAACGATGAAAACCAATTACAAAATAGCTATTCAAGACTCGTTAAAGCTCGATCACACCTATTTGAAATTGTTGCCTCAGCCATTTGCTAAAGACCTGGCAAAGGACTATTCAAAAGTTTTTAACGGCAAATCTTTTTTGAATGAAAAAGCCTCTAAACAAATTTTTACAGAAATGGCAAAGGAGCATAAAATTATTCATATTGGCACCCATGCCGAAACCGATAATATTTCACCCAAGTTCTCCAGATTAATATTTGCAAAGAACCAAGGAGGAGAAGATAACTCCTTGTACACCTTTGAAATTTACAATCAGAATTTAGCGTCTAACCTTGCAATTTTAACGGCTTGCGAAACCGGTAAACCAAATTATCAGCCGGGCGAAGGTATGATTTCACTGGCCCATGCCTTTAACTATGCCGGTAGTGAAAGTATTTTAACAAGCCTGTGGAAAATTGACGAACAGTCCAGTTCTAAAATTCTCGATTATTTTTATGCCCATATTGCAGAGGGCTTAAAAAAAGATGAAGCCCTAAAAGCCGCAAAACTCCAGTACATCTCCAATGCTAAAGGAAGAACCATTGCACCTCAATACTGGGCGGGCTTAGTGCTTATCGGAGATACTTCGGCAATAGATATAAACAGTGGTAGTCATTTATGGGTATGGATGGTTTTGGCTCTGCTTACACTTATGGGCTTATTTTTAATTCTTGGCCAATATAAAAAGCATAAAAAATAATCCGGATTGAATATTATTTTAAACCTAAAGATACCGCTTAATTGAATTGACGCTTAAAAAACAGGCTTTTAATTTTCAGATTAATCACCCCAAATACGGCTTCCCAAATGATGCGTTTATCCATCTTAGACTTGCCTTTGGTTCTGTCTGTAAAAATAATAGGAATTTCTTTCACATCAAATCCAAGGGTATAGGCTTTAAATTTCATTTCAATTTGAAAGGCATAACCCACAAATTTTATTTTATCCAGGTTTATAGTTTCCAGAACCTTTCTTTTGTAGCATACAAAACCGGCTGTGGTATCAAAGATAGGCATTTGAGTAATTATACGGACATATTTTGAGGCTATCCAAGACAACAGCACCCGATTCATCGGCCAATTAATGACATTTACGCCTTTTACATATCTTGATCCTATGGAGAGGTCTGCATTTTTTTTGGAGCAGGCGTTATACAATCTAATTAAATCATTAGGGTTGTGGGAATAGTCGGCATCCATTTCAAATATATAGTCGTATTTGTGCTTGAGCGCCCATTTGAAACCAGTAATATAAGCTTTGCCTAGTCCCTCTTTGGTATTCTGTATAATGAGGTGTAAAGAATTTTTGTAAATTTTTTGGAGGTCTTTTATTTTTTCTGCCGTACCATCGGGCGAGCTGTCATCAACGACTAGAATATCAAAATCTATATCCTGTGCGAATACATTTTTTACAACCCTTTCGATGTTTTCAATTTCGTTGTAAGTGGGGATGACGACAATACGCTTTGACATGGGTTACCAACTTATTTTGCAAAAATAACACAATATTTCAGACTTAATTTTAAGATGCTCGGCAATTGGTTTAATTTTGTAAATCAAAATAAACATCTTGAGTGTAAGAGCGTTTTCTTCATACGATTGGTTTACCATTAGTTTGGTCTTAGTCCTCATCGTATTGGTCTTGTTAAAGTTTATCAACACCGGTAAATATACCTTGTTGGCAAAACTGGCATATTCCAATGATTACCTTTCACTTAAAGATAAAGAATCTCGATTTTTTACTTTATTTGAATACCTTGTTATCTTCTTAGCTCATCTTATTGCAGCTCAGTTTGTCTACTTTATTGTAAAAGATATGAGCTACGTCTCAAGCTTCAATATTTACCCTTTTTTTAAGCTTTTAATTATTTTTACCCTATTATCGCTCCTGTCTTTATTGAAATATCAACTGGAAAAATTGGTCAACAAATGCTTAACCGACAGTGACATGTTAAGCTATTATCAATTTTACAAGCAAATACTATGGTCATATTCAATTTTTTTAGGCTTGCCTTTTCTTGTTTTTATTATTTATAATCCTTCCGGAAGTCTTACTATACTTTATATAAGCTTTGGTTTTATGGCAGTTTTTTACCTGTTCAAAATGCTTTTTTTGCTCTATAAAAACCGAAGTCTATTAATTAGGAATTGGTATTATTTAATTTTGTACCTTTGCGCCCTTGAAATAGCACCGTATTTCTTTTTGTACAAAATCTTTGGTGTCTCATAAATTATGAAAATTAGTGCTCTATGAAAGTGAAGACTATTCTCATTTCACAACCAGAACCTAAAATTGAAAATTCTCCTTACGCAGAGCTTGAAGAAAAGCTTAATGTAAAGATAGATTTCATTCCATTTATTCACGTCGACGGTGTGGAAAGCAGGGAAGTTAGGCAACAAAAAATAGACTTGTCAAAATTTACAGCAATAATCCTAACCAGCAGAAATGCGGTAGATCACTTTTTTCGTATTGCAGAAGAAATGCGCTACACTATTCCAAATACTTTGAAATATTTTTGTCAGAGTGAAGCAGTAGCCTATTACCTTCAAAAATATGTAGTGTACAGAAAGCGTAAAATCTATGTTGGTAAACGTACGTTTCAAGATTTAATTCTAAACATCAAGAAACATTCAAGCGAGAAATTTTTATTACCATCTTCTGATGTGTTAAAACCAGTAATTCCCCAACAGCTCGATAAAATAGGTGTAGATTGGAAGAGGGGTATTTTTTATAAAACAGTAGTCAGCGATTTATCAAACCTCAAAGATGTGTTTTATGATATTCTTGTATTTTTTAGCCCAAGCGGCATAAAATCGCTTTATGAGAACTTTCCGGATTACGAACAGAAAAATACAATTATAGCTGTGTTCGGCAATTCAACCCTTCAAGCGGCAGAAAAGGAAGGTTTAAAAGTACATATACAAGCTCCAACCCCACAAACGCCATCGATGACAATGGCACTTGAAAAATTTATTAAAGCACAGAATAAAAATAAATAATAGTATAAGTTAAGGAAAATATTATTTTGCACAGCTGCTATAGCTTTAGTAATCAACGTATTATTCAGGGATTCTGAGCCATCATACACCTTATTCTAGGCTTACACCCTCAGTTGTAAGTGTTTCTAAAAAAGCTAAGAGGTCTTTTTGCTCTTGTTTTGTAAGCTCAAGGGCCTTCAGCATAGTTGCTTTTTGTGGTCTTCGTCTTGTGCTGTCTTTGTTAAAATACTTTCTACCAACAGGCATAGGGTTACCTAAGTTGTAGTAAATAATAACATCCTCAAGTGTTTTAAAAAATCCGGTGTGCATCCAAGGTCCGGTCATGGAGGCTTCTCTGAGTGTAGGCGTTCTAAATTTTCCAATATCATTGTTTTCTCCGGTGACATAGAAAAGGCCTAAGTCTTCATTTTTAGTGCCAAAATGTCCCAAGCCATCATTGTGAAATTGATTATCACTAAAGTATGGCGTGTTATGGCAGTTGATGCACTGGGCTTTGGTTCTGAACAAATGCAGTCCTCGGACTTCACTATCAGAAAAAAGATTCTCTTCTCCGGAAATAAATTTGTCAAACTTAGACGGTGGACTCACAATCTCACGTTCAAAAACAGCAATGGCTTTTTGAATATTTTGCATGTTTATGGCCTCCTGTCCAAAAGCGGATTGAAACATGTTTTGGTATTTTGGTAGCGCCTGAATCGTTTTAACCGCAATCGGCAGTTTTTCGTTCATCTCCAAGGGGTCTGCAATAGGAAACATGGCCTGATGCTCTAAACTTAAGGCTCTGCCATCCCAAAACAATTTGTCGGCATAAGCCGCATTGAGAATGGTCATGGCATTGCGTTTTCCCATTTGATTATCGTGTCCTATTGAACGCTCTTCATGGTCTGTCCATCCTTTATCCGGCAGGTGGCAACTGGCACAAGCAACTTTATTGCTCTTGGATAATCGTGGTTCAAAAAACAAGGCTTTACCCAGCTCATATTTTTCTTTGGTGTACGGATTGTCTTTTTGCTCTCCCAGTGGCTGTAAAACGCCAATGTCTTCAAAGGTTTTTCTGTCTATACTCGGGTGCAGTTCAGGTTCAGGCCAAAGACGCTTATCGCCACTACCGTAAGCAGCTCTTAAGCCCTCAATACTTTCATAGTCTGGCATAGACTTATCTTGGCAAGACCATAAAGCAAAACAAAAACAGATGATAATAAGCCTCTTCATAATTCATCAAAATTCAAAATAATTCGGACAATCTTCATTTAATAACGGCGGATCCTCAGAAACATTTTCTGAATAGATATACATTTTTTTCTCCGCATTGGGGCTGCCACCGATAGCAGTTTCATCTGCTATAAGGTTAACAAATATTTCCCAGCGATTTTCTGCGGCATCAAAACTGTAGGTGCCACTGCCGCAAATGGGAATGTTGTACTGAACCTCCACATCATTTTCATCGACCAAAAAAACCAAAGTTTGTGATATTATTTTCACAGAACCCTGATTGGGGTTACTGCCGTTTTCGGGGAAAAACTCTATCGATTCTAATTGGTTATAGGCTGGAGAAAGTGTACTAGCCCCATCGTAATACCTTCTAAAGTTAAAAGGATTAGTACCTATTACATTCCCATTGGGGTTAGCTATTATATTTCTAAACCCAATTTTGTATTTATGAAAGCCTTGCCCATTATCGAATTCTGAACCCGGCTCAACATCAACAGGTCTAGTAAAAGTTGCAAAGTCTTGCCATTCACAGACCAAATCATCATCGGCATCAAAATACCAGGCTTTTCCAAAAGTACGATGGAAGATATTGTTAACATTGTACCAGTGAGAAGCCGGGTCGCCGGTTCTCATCACGGGTTCTTCCGGTGTTGAGGCTGTAATAAGGGTATTGCCTTGACGCTCAAAGTTTGGACTATCAACAGGGTTGAGGTTGATATTTAAAGTCGTCCCAAAACTTGGGGCCTCTTCTGTTAGGCTTAAGTTAAAAGTTAGGGTTTTGCTGCTGCCTTCAATTGTATTCTGGATAAGACTAAATTCAAAGTCTGCGCCTAAACCTTCATCGCATGAAAATTGAACAAATTCTGTAGATAAAAACGCTAAGCCTTCAATATCATCCTGGCTGACCAATTGATCAAAAATAATATCAAATTGGATGTTTTCACCGGTTTCGCCACTTAGACTAAAAATTTTGTTTTCTAAAGCATAGGTGACAGGCTGGGTGTTGTTGATATTTAAAGTGAATTCATCCAAAGGTAAAAAATCACGATTGTAACCTAAATTAAAAACCGGGTTGGAAACGGATGTCAAATTAAATTTAATAAACTCTTGATTTAGGTCTTCAAAGCGAGTAAGGGGTAGAACTTTTATGGTGTCTGTTGGTGTGTTTTTTGAAAATTGAAGCTTCTGGTTTACAGGATAAATTTCAAAATTATTATGAATAAAATCTGAAGAAAATACAGTTTGAAATTCAACTTCAAGGTTTTCAGAAAGTTGATCTCGTGAACTTGCAATAACAGGGATGCTTAAGGTATCTCTTTTGGCAAAAGCATATTCTCCAATTTCAACAGCAGAAAGGCTTTGCTGAGGATAGACTAAGACTTCATCATTTTGACTCACTTTAAAGCTAAAACGCACAAAGCTCTCTTCAAGTGTGGCCTCCGGAAGTGCTTTGTCCTCACAGGCCCAAAGGCTGAACAAAAGAACTGAAAAAAAAATAAAAAGTTTAATAGCCTTCATTTTGCACCATGTTTTCATTGATGATTATTGAACTCTGAGGAATGGGTAATATAAACCTATCGTTGGGAAAATCCAACTGACAAATGGAAATATTACAACCGTCATTTCTGATGATGGATTGGCCGTTTCTGGCCAAATCATACAGCAAATGGCCTTCAAAAGCCAGCTCCCGCCGTCTTTCTGTAAGAATTTCGTTAATTAAAACATCACCGGATGCATCCAGCGTTTCAGCAGAAGGATCAGCGCGTTCTCTGATAACCTGTAAATCGTTTAGTGCTTGACCTTCTTGACCACTTTTGGCATAGGCCTCAGCGCGGTTAAGGTAAACTTCAGAGAGTCTGATCATTACAGCACCATCGTTGGCAGGAAATTTCCTGGTAAAGTTGTAAGTAACCTCTTCTTCTCCGATAGGAGTAATGGTAGGAATATCCTGACTGACCAGTAACCCCCCAAGATTCCTGATGTCGTTTTCATCATAAAGTGAAACCAAATCGTTTGAAGCTGTATAGCGCCCAAAATCGACCAGTTCATCGTTTAAAAAGACAATATCAAAAAATTCTGAAACACTGGAACTCACTATGCCGTCCTCACCGGTAAGCGGTGGCGTAAACTCAAAAAGGGTTTCGGAAATGGGTTCAAAATTTGCCCACTGATTCACAAGCTGATCGCGTGGGGTGAGTGTGACATTAGAATTTATAACGCTATTGGCCTGGCTGATACAACTTGCCCAATCGCCTTTATATAAATAAAAACGGGAAAGCAGAGCTCTAATGTTCAAAGAATTAAAATAACTGGTCTCCGGCCCTTCCAAAGCCTGTTGTGCTGTAAAGCGATCTAAAGCTTCCAGAAAATCTGTTTCTATAAGATTATAGGTCTCAGCTAAAGTTTCCCGTGCCGGAAAATCTTCTCCGGCGGTTAAGGTTTGGGTATTGTACACAATGCCCGGATGTTGTGCATCAGGCGTAAAATTGTAAGTTTGAGCAAAGAGTTTAGTGAGCTCAAAGTGAACACAAGCCCGCATGGCCAGTGTTTCCGCTATGACCTGCTGTCGTAATTGTTCATCTAAGCCTGAGGGCTCATCAATGTTTTCCAAAATCAGGTTTAAAGCATTAACTAAGCCGTAAAAATCCCCATAAAGCGTGTTGAACGTTCCGTTTTCTGCCTGTTCTTCAAAACTGTAAACCTGCTGAAAACTACTGGACACATCTGCAAAGCCCTGCCTGTTTGGTGAAAACTTTATATTTCCTGCAATAGCATCTGCATACACAAAAAATTCTCGGTTAGAATACAGGGCTTCGTATTCTCTGTAAGCCCCGTTCAATGCTTCAAGAAGACCCTCGACTGTAGAAAACTGTTGATTTATAGAGACTTGTTCTACAGGTTCTCTGTTCAAAAAGTCTTCACAGGAAAACAGCAGGATACAACCTAATACTATGTAGAGTGTTTTTTTCATCAAAATCCTAAATTAAAACCTAAAGTTATGGTTTGCATTTCGGGGTAGGTAAACCTTAACTCGCCAACGTCGTTTCCGGAGCTTGAGTTTTTATACCAGTAGCCTAAATTGTCGGCATTAGCAAAGATACTAAATTTGTCAATGCTGAGCTTTTCGAGAAACTTGGTTTCTACATTATAGTTGATACTCAGGTTCTGAAATTTTATAAAGCTCAATTCGTAGACATATTTGGTTGAATTTCTAATGATAGGCAGCGATGGGTCTAATCTGGAATTACGGGCAACATCTCCGGGTTGTCTCCAGACATCTGCGGTTTCAGCAATCATATTCCGGGTCGTAAAGAGTTCATCGGTAGCTTCTAAGGAACGATCTAACAAAAAATCTTCACCATAGGTGTATAAAAACCGAGCCGTGATGCTCAAGTTTTTCCCGATTTGAAACTGATGTTGAAAACTTCCAAAGAAATCCGGCAGCCTGTCGCCGATGATTTCCCAGTCTACATTATCAAAGTTTTCGCGATAAGTGATACCATCGTAAAGTTCGCCATCTTTTCGGTAGAGGTTTCTGCCCGTTGCGGGGTCTACACCAGCCCATTCTACACCCCAGATGGCAGAGGTGCTGGCACCAACACGAAGTGCCGCTGCACGTTCTGCACTGGAAAATTCAGAGCTAAGATTTTCTACAGAAAGCACTTTGTTTCGGTTTTGGGAATAATTTCCTCTGAATTGCCATGTAAAATTAGGCTGGTCTACCAATAAAGCTTCAAACGAAAGTTCAAAGCCTTTATTTTCCATACTGCCCACATTAGAAATGACATTGGCAAAACCAGACTCCGGAACAATGTTGGTGGAGGAAATGATATCCGTAATCTTATCTCTGTAATATTCAGCGGTTAATTCTAACCTGCTGTCAAAAAGCCTGATATCTATACCTGTATTAAACTTAAGGTTTTGCTCCCAGGACAATAACGGATTTGGCGCTGTGGCAGGAAACGCATAGCTCCCCGTATTGTAACCGTCAAAACCGGTTAAATCTACATTGTAGAGCCCTTGAGCTCTGTAACTCCCTATTCTGGAATTCCCGGAAGACCCGTAACTTATTCTAAATCTTAAAAAATTCAGGCCCTCGTATTTTTGAAAGAACTTTTCTTTTGAGAGGACCCAACTTGCGCCTAAAGCCCCATTGACGGCTGCATTAACATCTCCACCAAAAGCAGAGCTTTCATCTCGACGTAAACTTCCGGTTAGAAAGTAAGTCTTGTCATAATTGTAGTTAACCTGCCCAAAAAATGAACGCCTGGCACTTTCTGAAGTAAATCCGTTTATTTGAACATCATTGGCGTCGGCAAAGCTGTTGTTCTTGTCCTGTTCAATAAAACCGCTCCCTAGGGTTCTCAAATTTTCATTGATTTCTTCATTGGTTTCGGTGCCGAGTAAGCCATCCAGGTTATGTTTTTGGTTGAAGGTATTTTGATAATTTACAGTAGCATTAAAGGTGTAATTATTAACGTTTCTGTCAAACCTGATTTTCCGCCCCCAGTTTGGGTATGTTACGCCGTCAACTTCAAAATTTCCGCTGAGTTGACCGGAAGAATTTTCGCCGGAGAAATAACGATTCTGAACTTTGTCGGTATAGTCTATTCCACCAATAACTCTTGCCGACCAGTGTTGATTAAAGGTATAGCTTAAGTTTAAACTCCCTAGTAAACCTATGGTTTCGGCTTCTGAAAGATTTTGCTGCAAAACAGCAAGCGGATTCCCTAATACGCCGGTTTCAATAATAGTAAAGCTTCCATCGTCATTAAAAGGGGATATATTGGGAGGCAAAGGAAAACTAAACAACTGATTAGGATTGCTTTTCTGAACTAAGGACGGCGAAAATCTTAAGCTGGCAGAAAAGCCTTTGTCCTCAAAGCCTACATTGAAAGACCCTCTAAGGGTGCTAAATTCATTACCTACCTGTACTTCATCATTAACCAGATAGGAGGCCGAAGCTCTGTAGTTGAATTTACCTTTCTTCTGCGAAATATTGAATTGTGTTCTACTGAAAAATCCGCTTTCATTCATTAAATCAAACCAGTCGGTATTGGTGGTTGGTGACCCGGAAAGGGCAATGGCGTTTTCGAGCGTTTCCCCAGTATTTTGATAATACTCCACCAGTAATTCATGATACTGAGGACCGCTGAGGTACTGTATTTCATTTATAGGATTGGAAACGCCCAATTGCTGGGAAATATTGACCTGCATTTTTGAACTACGCCCTGATTTTGTGGTGATTAAAATCACGCCGTTGGCACCATCTGCACCGTAAATACTCACTGCGGCTGCGTCTTTGAGAATAGAGATACTTTCAATATTTTCGGGTGGGATTTTAGATAACGGGTTTAAAAATTCTTCGCCAAAACGTCCGCCACCGTCAAACAGCTGATCATCAAACCCGCTTTCTTCTGATAAAATAACCCCGTCTACAATGATAAGCGGCTGAGAAGAGGCATTGAGGACATTTCCGTTTAAAGGCGTAAATGTACCCTGACCTCTTATGTTAATTTGGGTTGCTGTACCAACCTGTGTATTAGATACCACTTGAACACCCGGCGCCAGACCTTCTATCATCTTATCAACAGACTCAAAACTTTGGTTGGTATTGATTTCCCGACTATCAAGCTGGGTGATACTGCCTACCACTTCTTCTTTTGGTTTAGAGGTGCCGTAAGAGGTTGTGATGATGACCTCTTCTAGCTGCTCTTCATCAGGTAAAAGATAAACCTTAAAATTTCGTTGGTTACCAATTTGAAGCGTTTGAGATTTATAGCCCAAGTAGGTGATTTTTAATTCGTCTTCGGACTTTATGTTTTGAGCATTGATGCTAAATTCACCCTCAATATTTGTCAAACTGCCATAATTTGTTCCTTTGATAAAAACCGTTGCTCCTAAAAGCGGAAGAGAATCATTGGCACTAAAAACAGTTCCTTTAAGCTGAGTGTTTTGTGCAAACCCTACTGCACCTGACAGCACAACACAAAAAAATAGGATGCTTAAGTAAAGTTTTTGCATAAAGTGGGTGAAACTTAATGAAATGTTAAGCTAATATAAAATTATTATCAACATTCAACAAAAAAGTAAAGGTATTCGCAAAGAATTTTTATCAATTTCTAATGCTTGTGTGTCATGTTTTTATCCTTAAAATACTTTTTCATGGCCATTTCTCTATCCGGGTTATGTTTGAAAGCGTAGCGAAGTAGAGCTTTGTTGGTTTTAAAAGTTTGACGATCATCTAAATTCGATTTTAGTTTAGCCTCAAGATTTGTCAATAGTTTTTCCTTTTGAGGATTAGACTGTTCTGATATCAGAAATTCATAAAATAAATAAGGATGTTCAAAACCGAAAGTCCCTGCCAATGCTTTGGTCTCGTCAACACTTTTCCATAAATAGAAACTGGTTCTTTCCCACGGCGTAAGGATTCTGTGGAAGGCCAGATGAACAGCATAATCGTGCTTTAGATTGTATGTTAAGATAGCTCTCAAAGAATCTTTATAGGTTGCGTTTTCTCTAAACTTAATGGTGTCTGAAGAGGCCTGAAATTCTTTCAATTCATCAGTTTTAATTTGAAAATCTTCATCTAAAAACTCGTAGTTTGTATTGATGTAATCTATATTTAATAGGCTGTCTTTTTCAGTTTTGGTATAACTGCTAAAACTCTGAGAATTGGCCGAAAAAAACTCTAAAACACTAAAACTGAAAAGAAGAAATTTATACATGTCATTGAAAAAACGCCCCAGATTTTCAAGTAAATCCGGGGGTAGGTTACTATTTATTCAACAAATATTTTATGTTGACTTGCCTGTCCCTGATGATTTAAATTTAAAATATATAGGCCTGGCGATAGATTGGTTCTAATTTCATGAGATGATAAGTTTCCTTCTTGAACAAGGCGTCCCTGAATGTCAAAAATACTGTAAGACTCCATCTCTGTTGAGCTTTGGATATTGATTTTACCTTTAACGGGGTTTGGATAAATCACAATATCATTGTGTTGCTGTTCCACAACAGAAAGTGAAGTAAGATCATAAGCATATAATTCACTGCCAAAAATCTCATCGCCATTGGCATCCAATTCGTCTGCGCGGAAGAGTACGACCTCATTAGCCGGCCAGTAGAATATTTCAGTCACATCAACGTATTCTTCTGTCAATTGAAAAATCAAGCTTCCATCTGTAGAATATAACCTGGCATCGTTGTCTGTTCCGGGCTCACCAGAATACAGTAAACCTTCTCCATTAGGTATGAGAGGTGTAGTAACAATCACATAATCGTCAGGGTCGTGACTGTCATTTGCACCGGAGATATTACTTAGCATAACCACTGCATCTGTTGCAGGATCATACTTCCAAAGCTCGTCATCATCAATGTCGTTGTCTCCTTCAAAATACAACTCTCCATTCCATACAAAATAGTTATTAGTACTGTCTATGTTTAGATTATCAATAGCAGCAACCAGCACAGTTCCAGCAGTTGTTCCGTCTGTTTTCCAGACCTGACCTTCTGCTTCAAAATAAACTTCACTTCCCAGCTGTACGAAATTACTGATAGAAGATGCTCCGGGTCCGGAATCAATGTCCTTAATCAGTGTGAACGTCTGTGCTGTGGGATCATATTCGTAAAGTTCAGTCCCCACAGTAGCATCATCTGTAGAATAGTTCATGTATAATAAGATTTTGCCATTGAAGGCTATGGTATTACCACCAAGAACCGATTCTTCTCCCATTCCTACATCTGGCACTTCATTCCCTGTTGTCCCGTCATATTCAACTAATTTATTAGGCTGTACGCTGGAGTTAAAGCCCGTGTAATAGAGTTTTCCATTTAATTCAATAGGGTTAAAGAGTCCTGAAAACGACGAACCATACAAGGATTCACTCATTACATTGGTACCATCAAAAGAAAATAAATCTATACCGCCTACATTTTCGTCAAATGCTGTAAAATAGAGTTTATTATTGAATATTATAAAATTATTTGGTGAACTACTGCTGGAGCCAGGTCTTATGTCCTGGACTAAAGAAACGTTTTGGTTTGAATCAATTTTCCACAATTCAATACCATTTACGCCATCATTGGCCCTAAAGAATATTTCACCATTAAACTCAATAAAATTACCGGGCACGCCATTATTTACATCTCCCGGCGTATCAGGGTTAATATTGGCTAACTGGTTAACGGCGAAATCAACATTCTGGGCTTTTGTCGTTGAAATACATAATGTTACCAAAACAAAAAGGTAGATTTTTTTCATAATTATAAATTTAAGGTTTCATGCAAATATAATTATTTATAATTATTCTAAATTAAATATTGCTAAAATCATCCATAAAATAGGTAAGGCTTCCACATAAAAGGATGAATAATAGGGTTTTTGTATGGGTTTGGCCAAAAGAATAACCACTCCAAGACTAAGGTAAATGCTAAAATATATCCAAATTTTTTCGATATCAAAAGTATACATTTTTAGAATAAAAAGTAAAACCATAACAAAAAGCGAACCGATTTTTATCTTCCATATCCCAAATATACTTACCAGTGTTTTTAGGTGTTTTTTATCAAATCTTAAGTCTCTTATTTCAAAAGGAATCATCAGCAAAACTACCCAAAGTACTCTTTCAATAAACTCAAAATTTATCAGTTTAATTAAGTCTTTCCACAGAAAAGAGTCGGTGACAAATGGTAATACATATGTGGTTGCAGCCCAGATAAAGGCGATGATAAAAACCTTTAAAAGTCCTATTTCACGCAGGTTCTTTTTGCCTATGGGAATGGCGTAAAGAAGCGTAAGTATTCCCAAAATTATACTGATTAAAATAACTTTAGAGCATACAAAAAACAAACAAATGAATAGCCCAATAAACACCATAAAAGAAAATATTTGAATTTGCCTAAGGTGTTGGGTCAGGCTTCTGTGGTGTAACTTGGCAACAGGGGCGTATTTTACAAAATTGTAGCCTGTAATACTGCTCAAGAAAATAAAGGCTAAAAGCATCTCATCAATGGGCAATCGATGTTGGTAGTAAGTAAACATAGTAAGTGCCACCACAGCAAAACTGACGTGAATACTGCTGTTGATGTAAAACCGGAATAGCCTTTTAAAAAACTCCATTGTTCAAAAATACCACAATTTTGCGGGTGTTGATATCGCGTTGAAATCTTAACGATTGGCCCAATCTATTTAACACCTGTTTTATGACAAAAAACGTATTTTTGCACATTAAATTAATCGACATGAATACATCTGTGTTTGCCAATAGACATATCGGTCCGCGAGGAGAAAATTTTGATGAGATGCTTGCCAAAATTGGCGTATCTTCTATTGATGAATTGATTTTTGAAACAATTCCGGACAACATCAGGCTCAAAAAGCCATTAGAGCTTCCGGAAGCCATCAGCGAATATGACTATGCCAAACACATCAATGCCCTTGGCGAAAAAAACAAACATTATAAAACATATATCGGTTTAGGCTATCACGAAGCGATTACACCGGCGGTTATACAAAGAAATGTATTGGAAAACCCGGGATGGTACACCGCTTATACGCCATATCAGGCTGAAATTGCGCAAGGCAGACTGGAAGCTCTTCTTAATTTTCAAACAGTTGTGAGTGATTTGACGGGTATGGAGCTTTCCAATGCGTCTTTACTGGATGAAGCCACAGCCGCCGCCGAAGCTATGACGATGTTGTATGCCGTGCGCTCCAGAGATAAGAAAAAAGCTAAAGCTCAACAATTTTTTGTGGCTGAAGACGTTTTTCCACAAACTTTAGCTTTACTTCAAACCAGAGCTAACCCCCTTGATATCAAAATTGTACTTGGAAAACCTGAAGATTTTGATTTTGGCGAAGCTTTTTTCGGGGCTTTACTGCAATACCCCGGTAAAACAGGTCAGGTAAATGACTATTCAGGCTTTTGTTTGAAAGCGCAAGAAGCAGACATCAAAGTTGCGGTAGCTGCAGACTTGATGAGTTTAGTGTTGCTGGAAGCACCCGGACAATGGGGTGTGGATGTTGTGGTGGGGACTACTCAGCGTTTTGGAATTCCCATGGGTTACGGCGGTCCACATGCAGCTTATTTTGCTACAAAAGAAGCCTATAAAAGACAAATCCCCGGACGAATTATTGGTGTGACTAAGGATATGAATGGTAACCGTGGACTCAGAATGGCGCTACAAACCCGTGAGCAGCACATAAAAAGAGACCGGGCAACCTCAAACATATGTACAGCACAGGTCTTACTCGCTGTTATGGCTGGGATGTACGCTGTATATCATGGGCCAAAAGGTTTAAAACACATTGCTTCTACCATACACCAAAAAGCGACGACACTGGCAGACGCTATTGAAAATATAGGATTGTATCAAGCCAATAGCTTGTATTTTGATACAATTTTAATCAAAGCTAGAGCTGAAGACGTCAAAAGCATAGCAGAACAACATCAGGTCAATTTCTTTTATCCTGATGCAGAATCTGTTTCGATATCAGTCAACGAAACAACTTCAATTGAAGATCTAAATGCCATCCTAAAGGTGTTTGAAACCTATAAATCATTTGAGATTGATTCAATTAAACATCTTAAAGGTCAGGATGTCATTGCTAAAAGTCCACTCCACAGAACTACAGACTACTTAAGCAGTCCCGTGTTTAACACCTACCATTCGGAGACGGAATTGATGCGTTACATCAAAGCTTTAGAACGCAAAGATTTATCGCTTAACCATTCTATGATCGCTTTAGGCTCCTGCACCATGAAGCTTAATGCCGCTGCTGAAATGTTGCCGCTTAGCAACCCAAAATGGTCCAACTTACATCCTTATGTGCCGGTTGAGCAGGCTCAGGGTTATCATGAGATGCTTTCAGCTTTAGAAAAATATCTTACGGAAATCACAGGTTTTTCGGCGACTTCGCTTCAGCCTAACTCTGGTGCACAAGGCGAATATGCAGGGTTGATGGTCATTAGAGCTTACCACAAGCACAGAGGCGAAGGCCACAGACATATTTGTTTAGTGCCGTCTTCTGCACACGGGACAAATCCCGCCAGTGCTGTTATGGCCGGCATGAAAGTAGTGGTGGTAAAATCTACAGATAAAGGCAACATAGATGTTGAAGACCTAAAAACCAAAGCTGAAAAATACAGTAATGATCTGGCCGCCTTAATGGTGACATACCCTTCAACACATGGCGTGTTTGAATCTGATATTCAAGAAATCACTTCTTGTATACACGACCACGGCGGACAGGTTTATATGGACGGTGCTAATATGAATGCTCAGGTAGGTCTGACCAGCCCTGGTGCTATCGGAGCCGATGTTTGTCACTTGAACCTGCACAAAACTTTTGCCATCCCACACGGTGGTGGCGGTCCTGGCGTTGGTCCTATTTGTGTTGCTAAGCAGTTAGCTCCATTTTTGCCCCAAAACCCACTCATAAAAACAGGTGGAGAGCAAGCCATACAGGCTATTTCTGCTGCGCCCTGGGGTTCTGCTTTGGTGTGTTTAATTTCTTATGGGTACATCAAAATGTTAGGAGAGGAGGGCTTAAGGCAATCAACTGAGGCTGCTATTTTGAATACCAACTACATCAAAGAGCGATTAAAAGACCATTATCCCACACTTTATGCCGGTGAGCGCGGTAGAGCAGCCCACGAAATGATTATCGACTGCCGACCGTTTAAGAAAAATGGCATTGAGGTTAAAGATATTGCTAAACGCTTGATAGATTATGGGTTTCATGCGCCAACGGTGTCATTTCCTGTCGCCGGAACCATGATGATAGAGCCTACTGAAAGTGAAAGCAAATATGAATTGGACAGGTTTTGTGAGGCTATGATTGAGATACGCCACGAAATTGAGCTGTGTACACCCGAAGACGAAGAGAATTTACTAACCAACGCCCCCCACACACAGGACATGCTAACCGCTGACGAATGGCTCTTTGCATATACGCGTGAGGATGCCGCTTATCCTTTAGACTTTGTGAGGCATAACAAATTTTGGCCAAGCATAAGGCGTGTAGATGAAGGTTATGGCGATAGAAACCTGATTTGTTCTTGTAATCCTATTGAAGATTATATTCAGGAAACCCCCTCATAAATTTTATGCGCTGGATTATAAGTAGTGCTCTATTACTGTTTCTAGAAATTTACGCTTTACAAGCTTTTAGGGTTTTGTTCCCAAAACTGAAAATCACCATAATATATGTGCTTGTCAGTTTGCTGGTTTATGGGTTTACAATAGGCAGTTTTTACATGAAGGTCGAGGGAGGCACTTTTGGGTCGCCCAGAGGATATCTTATGGGATTGGCTTTGAGCCTGTTTATCCTAAAATTGGTACTTGTAGGCTTTATGTTTTTTGAAGATATCTTTAGAGGTTTTCAGTTTGTGTTTCAAAAGGTGTTTTCTACGGAATGTCAACACTTTCCCTCACGCCGAAAGTTTATCAGTACTATTGCCTTAGGTTTGGGCGCTATTCCTTTTGCCGGGATTTTATACGGCATGTACAAAGGAAAATACAATTTCAAGGTTTTGAACTACAAATTAACCTTCGAAAACTTACCGCCAGCTTTTGATGGTTTTAAAATATTGCAAATCAGTGATATCCATTCCGGGAGTTTTGATAATAAACAAAAGGTGGAATACGGGATAGAGCTCATCAACAAACAGCAGGCTGATGTTATCTTTTTTACCGGCGATTTAGTGAATAATCTGGCTTCAGAAATGGATAACTGGACGGAAAGCTTTAGTCAAATTAAAGCTAAATATGGGGTGTTTTCAATTCTAGGCAATCACGACTACGGCGATTACCACAATTGGGAAAGCCAAAGCGCAAAACAGGATAATTTTGATAGTCTGCTGAACGTTCACCAAAAATTGGGCTGGCAAATGCTGAGAAATGAAAACACCTTTATTGAAAAGGATTATCAAAAACTGCATATTGTTGGGGTTGAAAATTGGGGGAAAGGCGGTTTTAAACAAGCAGGCGATTTGGATAAAGCTTCTGAAAACCTAAGCGACAAAGACTTTAAAATATTGCTCAGTCATGACCCATCACACTGGGATGAAATTGTCAAAACCCATTCAAAGCATTTTCAGTTGACCTTAAGTGGTCATACCCACGGCATGCAATTCGGGATAGAAATTCCGGGATGGTTAAAATGGAGTCCGGTGCAATACCGCTACAGGCAATGGGCAGGCATTTATAGTCATCATAACCGATTAATTAATGTGAATCGGGGCTTTGGCTATTTGGCGTATCCGGGAAGACTTGGGATTTGGCCGGAGATATCGGTGATTAAGTTAAAAAAAAGTTAAATAAGAGTGCAGCATAGGAGAAAACAATTTATTTTAAAATTTTGATAAACAATTATAAAATATAATCAATTATGAAACTTTCAAACTTTCAAACTTTCAAACTTTCAAACTTCAATTAAATTAATTTTATTTTTGTTAAGTTTTACATTTTTATCTTGTGAAGATGAATCAGTTTTAAATGAAAATCAAGATGCAACTGAACATGATTCATTTTTATCAAAAAATTCTTCTTCAATCAGTGCAACCTTAACGGATGGTAGATTAGTATTCGAAACACTTTCAGATTTTCATGATTCAATGAACACTTTGAAGAGAATTGACGAAGACAGCAGAAGACAAATATTTGATAACTTTTATCAAAACGGTTTTGTGCCGCTATATCCTTATTATAAAGCTGAAATAGATGATGACTTGATCGAAGAATACTTAAACTTAAAAAAAGAGTATACTCCAAATGTATATACTTTTGAAGATTTTAGTCTTGAAGATCCTTTAATTGCATCTGATAATTTTGCTTCTTTTTTAAACATAAAAAGAGAAATAATTATAGGTGATGAAATTTATGCTTATACTTATCAAGGATTAATTAAAACAGAGACAAGAAATTTATCTGATTTATATGACTTTATTGATTCTAATAACGCATATAAAACAGAAATTGATCCGACGAATAGCACCCCAGGTTATTCTACACCAACTAGTCATCCTACATTGCAAATCTGGACTAATCCAATTCATACTAGTGAAACAAGTAACTGTGGAGGAATGGGAGAACCAAATTTTGATATGACAATTTCTCCTAATCATGATTCTAACAATCCCAGTTATTTTAATCCAATGGATGATTATAATTGCAATAATTATGGCGCAGGTGGAACCAATACTTCCAATAATAATGAAGATCCTCACCTTTATACTGATTTAATGAATCAATATATTGAAAACCTACAAGAATGTAATATTGTTGATGGGAATAGTTGGTTTGGGGATAATAAAATATGTTATGAATATTTTGATGGTGGTAAAAGGAGAACTAGGTCGAAATATTATAATAATGATTATGTAGTATATGCAGAAATAGGAATGAAAGTAAAACACCAAAGAAAGAGAGATGCTGTGTTTTTTACTTATTGGGATAGAAAAGAAACTGATGAAGTGGCACTTATAATTAATCAAGCTACATATAAAAAAACAGCACCAAACACTTTTGCAAATCAATCTATACATAATTTTAATTTTCCTACAAATAATAATAATGGGTCAATATTTTATGTTGGCCAAAATGCATTCAGTTCTCCGTTAAACCCAGTTGAAATTGTACCAGAGTCAGTTCTACCAAAAACACCTTTCGACGAAGACATTATAATACAATTCTTTTCAACTACAGATATACCATTAGTAAACCAAGTTGATTTAGACGCAGAAGAAATAAGAGAGTTTTTCTATGAAAACGCTTATGATGCTGCTAAGCAAATATTTAAATCTATTTCTGGAAATGAAGAACCAACAAAATATACAATGCTTATTAATACAGAACAATCTGTAATTGTTCATTATGTTGATGAAAGTAGAAGACATTTAAATGAAAATGTTATTAATGAGAGACTTGACCATGATTTAGGAGGTGAAATTTCAATTTCTCTTAGTTTTGATGAGTTTGGTAACATTATTGCAGATCCTTCATCATTACTTAATGCAAGTATGTATGACTTTGACACTGTTGATTTAATGGAGTTTGAAGACGCTTATGTTGATTTTATAGGTTTGTCTAGAAGAGGTGAAGAATGGAAAGGAAGCAGTTTTGTTTGGTATGGCAATTAAATTTGATAATCATGAAAAAAATAATCATATTTTTAGTTTGTATTTTTTTAATATCATGTTCTAAGGATGATGATAATAATACACAACCACAATCTAATAACAGTTTAATTATAAATGGTGAAGAGTATGAACTAAAACTTGGTACCATTGAAAATTTAGGGTCCTATGAAGGAAGTATTTTTGATTTTGTATTAAATTTAACTTCCTCGGATTTCACTATAAACGATGGTTTCTCTTTTGAGGATGATATTGTAACCTCAATATCAATTGATTTATACGTTAATAGTCCAAGTGATTTAGTTGTTGGTGATTACCCTAAAGTTAGTTTTGATAACATAACCGGTAACTCATTCCAAGCTATGGATTTTCTTATTGAATATGATATCGAAAATGAAACAGGGACAACGAAACAAATTATAGATGGCACATTAAAAGTATTGAGCGTGGGAGACCAATATAAGTTTGAGTTTTCAGGTGTTGATAATGATGGTCTTAACGTAAGCTTTAACTACAAAGGTAATCTAGTTGAATTGTAACAAATACATGCCTAGGATAGTTAGTTTGATTATCCTAGGTAAACATTAAAATATAATATGAAAAAATCTATATTTCTTATTTATTTTCTTTTTTCTTTTACAGTCTTTGCACAAGAGAAATTTACTGATGTAAGAACTGAAAAAGTATTTAGAATAAATTTTATTAACCCCGGTGCTGAGCTTGAGTTACCAACAGGAGCACGAACTACTTTTTCAGCAGGGATTGGCGCGGGTTACAACGGGAGTTATCCTGATTTGAGCATCAAAAAAGAGTCGGGATTTTTGTATATCATAGCTCCTTTTTTAGACCTGCAACAAAAATGGTATTATAACTTTGACAAACGTATTAATAAAGGAAAGAGTATCGTAAACAATTCAGGAAATTTTCTAAGTTTAAGATTTTTGACTAGAGGGCCATCCATTGAGGAAAACGTTGTTCGAAGTACTGAGTATGATTTTGCAATAAGCCCAACATGGGGTATTCAAAGGAGTATTAACGAAAAAATCCATCTGCTATTCGACGTTGGCCCAATGTATTATTTTGATGGTGAAGGTAGAGGTAATTTTTTCCCAATCATGTTGCAGTTAAATATTGGTTTGGATTTATAAGCCACTTAATTTTTAGTAGTTTTATATTATAACTAAAGTACCTTGAGCTGTGCGAAGTTTGCAACCTCGCACCAATATTATTCCAAAAACTCTGTGTTTTCTACTCAAAAGCAAATTAAAATTCAAAAAAAATATTCGACAGCCTTCGGGTCGTAATTGGTGTGATACCGTATTTGCTAAAAATATATGACCCCTTCAGGGTCAATTTATTGTTTGTAAAATAAATAATTTCAGCTTTGCGAGGTTTATTACTTTACAACCTCATCAAATCTTTTCATAGTTGTAAGCTTTGAAGTGCATTACATTTAGGCTGAAAGCCTTATATGTTTATAATAAAAAACCAAAGCATTATTTATCGGTCGGGAATGGGTCGCCTAATGTAGTATAGATATTTTTATAAATTCAAATAGGTTTACCACTTAAAAAACATCTATCGTATAAAAAGTTGAAATTGAAAATAGGGAAAAATCATGTGGTTAAGCATAAAATTTTAAATATATTCGTTTTTTTAAAAAATGTATATCCATGAAATACCTTAGCCTACTTTTATTATGCTTCATCAGTTTTAACCTTGAAGCCCAAACAGACAACAACAATTTAAACAACCAATTAAAGGCCATGTCTTCCGCCTTTTTAGAAGATGATTACAGCATTGTAGCAGATTATACCTACCCTAAAATACTTGAAATGATGGGCGGAAAAGAGGCTATGATAGAAACTACAAAAGAATCCATATCCAAAATGAAATCTCAAGGCTTTAGCTTTCTCGACATTTCATTTAAAGACCCCAGCACCTTTTTTGAGCAAAATGGAGATACCCAATGTGCAATTACACAAGTCTTGGTTATGGAGACCCCAAATGGCAAAGTTCAGTCTGAATCTACGATTATAGCCATTTCAGAAGATGAGGGTGAGAATTGGGTGTTTTTAGATTCATCGGGTATGCCTAAAGCATCTTTACAGAACTTTTATACCAATCTGCATCCTGACATTGAGGTTAAGGCCAGTCAAAAAAAGAATCTGGAGTAAATTTACAACTCATAAGAGAAATCATGAGATCATGATAAAGAAGATGATTGTGAGGTAAAGCCTATTTTATCTGCTTGACTACAAATAGTGATTTTAGTTAAATTAAATTATTGACTTAGGCGTTTAATAAATATATTTTAAATTAATTACTTATTTAATAATCAATATATTATGTCTAAATAAAACCGTTTTTTTGCCT
>Ga0209931_1000007_pt1 | contig 123879 bp, 101 predicted proteins | sample SalPonR1_B_D1_MG_FD_185697 | JGI IMG/M metagenome (GOLD analysis project Ga0209931, IMG submission 185697) | Salt pond soil microbial communities from South San Francisco under conditions of wetland restoration - Salt Pond MetaG R1_B_D1_MG... ...
CATTGCGAACGGCTTTTTAAGCTAATGACTCACTTAATCTGGTTCCTTTCTCTGTTCTTCTTTTTAAATATAAAAATAAAAAAGAACTACTTAATAATTTATACCCAAATGCAAACATAGGATGACAGAAACCGGAAATATAAAAATTGAAAAAGCACAACCCGCTGACCTAAACGAGATTTTAGCATTGGAAAAACAGTGTTTTTTTAGTGATGCTTTTTTCCGCCATCAGTTTTATTATTTTATTCATAAATCGAAAAGTGAGTTTGTGGTTGTCCGTAACCCACATAAAATAATTGCCTATTTAATCATCCAAATCCGTAAAAACAGCCGGAAGTATAGAATTTATTCATTAGCTATTGCTCCCGAAGCTCGCGGAACCGGAATCGGGAAAAAATTATTGGAGTATACAGAACGGTTAGCCCGAAAAAATAATATCCAAAAAATTACCCTTGAAGTAAGTGAAGAAAATGTGGCTGCAATTCATCTATATAAAAAACATGGATTCGGTGTAGAAAAAACAAGGGCAGGATACTATGCCGATGGCTCTCCGGCATGGATTATGGTTAAAGAAATTTTATAGCAGACCCTTTAAACCTAACTTTTAGCAAATCATCTTATATTTGTCATTTATTGCAGTTTATTATGCCATTAAACCTTCATCATATGATTGATTTATTGCTTTTAATTACCGGGTTGGCCGGCTCAATTATTTTTATTTATGTAGCTTTTGTATCGCTCAATGAAAAAGAATTCCGGGCATTCAGGGTTTCTGTATTATTATCGGTTGGCTGGCTTATTCCTTTTTTATTGATTTATTTATACGATTTTCCTTTTAAGGAGATAATATCTGTGGTTTTAGTGGGAGGAGTGTATTTGTTTTTTCTTTTGCTTTTATTGCCGGTAAATCCCAAAATTCAGGAACCGTTTCCTACACCCAAGCAGAAGCATGATGAGCGGGATGTTATGTTTTCAAGGAATGAACTTAAACCCGGGACCGCTTTATTTAAAGAATACTATGCCCAAAATTCTGAAAAGAAAATCCCGGATGATAAGTTTAGAGCAAAGCCCGGGCTACTTTCTCCGAATTCATTATTATACCATCCTTATACTTTTGCTGCGGCAGATGCTAACTTTGAAACGATAGAGGGCTTAAAACCATTAGTAGACGGAGAGGTTGCTGAAAAAAAGCAGAACGTAGATCCAAAAAAGGTAAGTCGTTTGGTAAAAAGCTGGTTAAAAAGGCTGGGAGCCCATTCAACAGGGGTTACACAACTAAAAGATTACCACTTATATTCGCATAAAGGACGCGGAGCGTTGTATGGTAAAGCAATACAAAATAAACATCCCTACGCCATTGCTTTTACTGTTGAAATGGACCATGACATGATTCAGGCATCGCCCAAAGGCTCTGCTGTCATGGAGTCAAGTCAGCAATATTTGAATTCAGGAACGATGGCTGTTCAGCTGGCAGCTTTTATTCGTAAGCTGGGCTACCAGGCCCGTGCCCATATTGATGGCAACTATGAATTGATTTGCCCGTTGGTTGCCCGCGATGCCGGGTTGGGAGAAATTGGGCGGATGGGACTTTTGATGACACCCAAACTTGGGCCGAGGGTAAGGGTTGCTGTTGTAACTACAGATATGCCCGTGATAACAGATAAAAAAAGAGATTATTCGTCCGGTATTGATTTTTGTACTATTTGTAAAAAGTGTGCCGGCGCCTGTCCTTCGCATGCGATCTCATTCGGAAACAGAACAAATACCGAAGGGGTATTACGCTGGAAAATCAATTCTGAAAGCTGTTTTACATATTGGACTGCCATTGGTACAGACTGTGGCCGGTGTATCGCCGTTTGTCCCTATGCCCACCCCGATAACCTAATGCATAATGCCATTCGTTGGGGAACTGGTAATTCATTCCTGTTCGGGCGTTTTGCCTTGTGGATGGACGATTTGTTTTATGGCCGCAAACCAAAACCAAAACCTTTACCTTTTTGGGTGGATCGTTAATTTTAAACGATCTGACGTCTTGCGGTGAAAGACATGAGAAGATGAACCGCGAACCTGCCTGACGGTTTACGTGCCGTATGGCATGCAGTCAGGGACACAAAGACGTGAAATTAATCTTAGCGTCCTGACAGTAAAAAATTTTCTCAGTAATCAACCATTATTCAACGGACGTTTTATGAATAATAACGGTTGTTTTCATTTCATTTTTGAAATTGATTGCGAACTTGCCAAAAGAATTTTACTTTTATACTAAAATAAATAACTTGATAAAATGAAGCGATTTCGTCTATCCATACTATTTATCCTTTTTGCTACTGTTGCAGTTTCAGCTAACTACACCAGCGATACATTAACCCATTATACCAATGAAGCAGAAGCCAGGCAAAATGTTTTGCAGCTGTTAGACCTTTCAGAAACGAATAGGAGCAGAAACCCGGATAAAGGTCTGTCTTATGCTTTGTCTGCTATAAAAATCAGCAAAGAAATGAACGATTACGAACTGTGGAACAAATCAGAGTATTTGGCAGGATTCGCACATTATGTTCAAAATAATTTTTTAGAAGCTATTCAGCATTTTGAAAAATCGCTGGAGCTGAGCAGAACGTATAATTTTACTGCAGATGAGGCTGCTGCGCTTAACCGTATAGGGAATACCTATCAGCTCATGGGTCAATATGAACAGGCTTTAAAATTTTATCAGCAGGCTTTGTCTATTAACAAAGAGATGGAGAATAATCAGGAGATTGCAAGAAACCTTACCAACCTGGGTAGTATTTACCGGTTGTTTGGCAATTATGAGTTGGCTATTAATCAGCATCTTGAGGCTTTGGATATATACGAAGGGCTTCAAAATAACGAAGGAATAGCGTGGTCGGCCTTAAATATTGCCCGTTTGTTTAAAATGATGAAAAATTATGATAAGAGTATTGAATATATTAATCAGTCTCTTGATATTTATCAGCAGATAGAAGAAGACAATCAGGTTCGTGTAGGAGTAACCCTTTGTTTAAAAGAATTTGGGGATGTATATTACGAAATGGGCGACTTTAACCAGGCCGTTGAATACAGTAACAGGGTTCTTGATATGAATAAAAAGTCAGGCAATCAGTTGGGTGTGGCCAACTCTTTAAGTACATTGGGTAAAATATATTTCGATGCCGGAGAATATCATAAAGCAACGTCTTTTTTAACCCGGGCAAAGGCTTTAAAAGATTCTTTAAACGATGATACCGAAATAGCTTCTATTTTGCGATATCTGGGTAAGATAGATTTAATCAACGGGAATCTGCACGAAGCAGGCACAGAGCTAAAAAACAGCCTTGATTTTGCCATTAAACAGCATTTAAAAGAAGATGTAAAAGAAGCTTACCTGGCTTTATCCGAGCTTTATGAAAATACAAAGAATCATGCTAAAGCACTCGAATATTATAAATTATACACCGGATTAAAAGACAGTCTGAATAACCAGAAAATTAACGAATTGGAGTTGCAGTACGAGTTTGATAAAATGCAACGGCAAATAGCGTTTGAGCAAAAACAAAAAGATGCAGAGCAAAAGGCGCGTTTACAAAAAAGAAATATATTAATATGGGTTTTTGCTGCAGGATTTCTTTTTATGTTCATCTTTGCCTATTTCATTTATAAAAGTTACCAGCGTAAAAAGAGAACCAATATTATTTTAACTCAGCAGAAAAAAGAAATTGAAAGCCAAAAGGATGAAATCGAAGCTCAACGGGATTTTGTAACCAAACAGCGCGACCAGATTGCTCATCAGAACGAAATTATAACCGATAGTATTGAATATGCTAAAAGGATACAAAGTGCATTGCTACCGCAGGAAAATTATTTGAAAAAATTATTGCCTGAGTACTTTGTATTTATGAAACCGAAGAATATTGTCAGCGGTGATTTTTTTTGGGCAACCGAGAAGCAAAATAAAATCATTGTTACTGTCGCTGATTGTACAGGACATGGAGTGCCCGGAGCTTTTATGAGTATGTTGGGCGTGGCGTTTCTAAACGAAATTGTAAACAATAGCTCTAAAGCTATGCCAAACATAATTCTAAACCGTTTGCGGGATTTTATCATTCGATCGTTACATCAGGAATATGGCTATTCGGGTTCGAAAGACGGCATGGATATGGCGTTAATTTCTATTGATAAAAAAACACATCAAATGGAATATGCAGGGGCCTATAATCCGGTATTTATTATTCGAAACGGAGAATTGCTGGAAATAAAAGGAGATAAAATGCCCATTGGAATTCATGCTGTTAAAATGGATAAGGAATTTACCAACCACCAGTTTCAGCTTCAGAAAGATGACATGATTTATCTGTTTTCCGATGGTTATGTCGACCAGTTTGGAGGTAAGGACGGGATGAAATTAAAGATAAAACCATTTAAAGAGCTTTTAGTGGAAATTTATGACAAGCCCATGGAAAGCCAACAAAAGAAGCTCGAAAACTATATGAAAAAGTGGCGGGGCGATTATTCGCAACTCGACGATATGATTGTTATGGGAATAAAGATTTAATCTTCGTTTATTTCATCAATTGCCTCCGAAACATTAATCACATAATCGGCCAGCTTTTCACTTTCTGATATCAAATCGTTATAGATGATGCCGGTTTGATAGCTGTAGTCTTTTTTCTCTACACTCTTTAAATGTTCTTTTTTTAGCTTATTTCTGTAGTGATTAATTTCCTCTTCAATGTCCAGTGCTTTATTAATATCTATAAGCTTATAACCTTTTTCCAGGTTTTGAATCATCTCAGCAAGAGCTTCGGATACAAGGGAAAAAATCTTTTCAATATGTTGGGTTTGCTTTTCGCTGAATTTAACTTTCCAGTCACTTTTCCGCATAAGGGTTTTTCCCAGGTTAAAACAGCTATCGGCAATACTTTCAATGTCCGAAATTACCTTTAACATGGCTTTTATCCGCTTTGAGCCTTCTATGCTCAGCTCTCCTTCAGAAACTTTGGTCAGGTATGTGGCAATCTCCACCTCCATACGATCGCTGATGCCCTCGTATTTTTCAATTTTATTATAGCGCTTATTAAATTTTTTGTCGGATGTTTCCTGAAACATTTTTTCTACAAAATGGAACATTTTTTCCACTCTCTCGCCAAATACTGTAATTTCTTTTTTAGCTTGATGAATAGAAAGTTCCGATGTAGATAGCATTCCGGTATTGATATATTTGAGCCTGAACTCTTCGGTATCGTCGCGCATTGGCACCATTTTGGTTACAATGGATTGAATTATACGTGTAAACCAAATAAATATCAGTGTGTTGGTAATATTAAAAGTAGTATGGAAAATAGCCAGGGCTACCGGGATAGCATGGGCTGATTTGTATGGTGAAACACCGCCGCTTTTTGTTATAAACCAGTCTATTCCCGAAAGGAAATAGTTTAAAATCAAGGATACCCAGATTACCCCCAGAATATTAAATATCAGATGTGCACGAGCTGCTCTTTTGGCCGAGACATTGGCAACTGCAGCAGCAATGTTTGCCGTTACGGCAGTACCAATATTTTCACCTAAAACCATTGCCGCAGCAATATCAAAAGAGATCCAACCGTTGTTGCACATCACCAGCGTAAGGGCCATGGTGGCACTCGATGATTGGATAACGATTGTTAAAATGGTTCCAATGGCTAAAAATAATAAGTGTGATAAAATACCATCAGAAGTGTAATTACTTAAAAAGGCCAATATCTCCGGATTACTTCTAATGTCAGGAACAGAGGCTTTTAGGAAATCAAGGCCTAAAAAAACCATGGCAAAACCGATAATAAATTCCCCCCAGAATTTATTTTTTTTGGTTTTTGAAAATAGTAAAGGGAAACTAATCCCGATAAGTGGAAGAGAAATAATGCTTATATCAATCTTAAAACCTAAGAGCGAAATTAACCACGCCGTTACAGTGGTTCCGATATTTGCCCCCATAATTACTCCTATAGATTCTGATAAGGCTAATAATCCGGCATTAACAAAACTTACAACCATTACCGTAGTTGCTGAAGACGACTGGATAAGGGTAGTAATTAAAAAACCGGTAAAAACACCTTTTACCGGATTCGAAGTCATTCTGGCCAAAATATTTCGCATCTTATCGCCGGCTACTTTCTGTAGCGCTTCACTCATCAGTTTCATCCCATATAAAAAGAAACCTAAAGAACCAATAAGTGTTAGGAAATCTAATAACGAGTAATTCATGTGCTCATTTGTTGAAATTAAATTGACAAATCTATAAAAATTTTATTTTTTTGTTAATGTTAATTTAACTTTCAATTAACATTTTAATAACACACTTTTTTAAAACACCTGTATAAATAAGATAAGCCCTTATGTATTGGCTTTTTGTATGTTTTATAAAAAGATAAAAATGTATCTTTTTTCCAATTATAATTCTAAATTTGGGCAAAAATTGAAGAATATGCATACCCTGAAAGAATTTCAACAAATTATAAAAGACGCAATAGTCAAAGAAGAAATTAAAAAGAACCCACAGGCATTATACGATCCAATCAATTATACACTTGCCTCTGGAGGAAAACGAATTCGCCCGGCCTTAGTGCTGTTAGCTTTTAATCTGTTTTCTGATGATATTCAAAAAGCCATCAAACCTGCTATTGGTTTGGAGATTTTTCATAATTTCACCCTTTTGCATGATGATATTATGGACCATGCTGAAATTCGTCGGGGCGCACCTGCTGTTCACAAAAAATGGAATGAAAATACAGCGATACTTTCTGGTGATGCCATGCTTATCAATGCATATGCTTATTTTTTAGATATTGATTCACCCCAGGTCAGGGAAATATTAAAAGTTTTTAATGAAATGGCACTTGAAGTTTGCGAAGGACAACAATACGATATGGAGTTTGAAGATCGGGATGAGGTTACCGAAAAGGAGTATTTGCGAATGATTGAACTCAAAACATCGGTTTTATTGGCCGGAGCCTTAAAAATTGGAGCTTTACTTGGCAGTGCTCATGCTGCTGATGCCGATTTATTATACGAGTATGGTAGAAATCTTGGCCTTGCTTTTCAGCTGCAGGATGATTTACTGGATGTTTACGGTGATGAAAAAGTGTTTGGGAAACAGATAGGTGGCGATATCGTATCGAATAAAAAAACTTTTTTACTGATAAAAACCAGAGAAATTGCCGGCGACGAAGATCTAAAAACCCTGGAATACTGGTTGCAAAATAATAATAACGCAAACAGAGATGAGAAAATAAAAGCAATTACTGAGATTTATAATAATTTGAACATTAAAGAAATAACCAAAGAAAAGATACTGAGTTTAACCCAAAAAGCACTGAACTTGCTAGATGAAGTAAAGGTAGAAAATCATAAGAAAATTGAGTTGAAAAATTTAGCCGGTAAATTGATTAATCGTAATTCATAAGCTATAAGTGAAATAAAATTCCGGGAGTAAAGGCCAGCTGATGCGCCTCTGAAATTATATATTTTACCTCGGCAAAAAATTCTGTTTTGTATCCTACCTTAAACTGAATTCCTCCTCCCAGGTTTGCTCCAGGCACAAAACGAAATTCATTAAAATCATACGTTTTATTTAATGTTTCCGAATAATGATCGTCTTTAATATGCCAACCGCTGCCATGTAATCCGCCCAGTAAATAAGCATAGAACTCATTCCTGCTTCGATGATTTAAAATATAATGGAAGTTAACGTTTAGGACATAAACCGTTGTAACAGATTCGCCACCATTATTATAACTATATTTTTGGGGTAAATAAATGTTAAGATCAGGGACAAAATCAATTTTTTTACCTAAACTCCAATTTGCCCTTATATTTATCCCTAACGAATTATTGGTATAACCAGCTTCATAATCAAGTTCATTGCCCATGGCAAGAATTAAACCACCACCTAACTTGTTTAACTGAGCCGAGGTTTGTTGGTAAAAAGAAAAAGCAAACAATAAACTAAATATAAAGATGAGTATATTTTTCATAAATTTATTTTAACGATTAAAAAAAGGGATATCCTAAAGAATATCCCACAAATTTCATTAAAAAAAAATTAAATTTAAAATATTAAAGCGCAAATAAAACGCCCAAATTAAACACAGCCTCGTCGTAATTACTTATGATATATTTAAATTCGCTAAATGCACTCATGTTCGAACTGAAATTAAAATTAACACCAGCTCCCATATTTAATCCGGGTTTAGTTGCTACTTCGTCAACGTAGGCAGAGCCTGTATAATCAACCCACTTAGCCGAATAATGTGTAATGTTTAATCCGCCTATGGCATAGAAATTAAAATCACCGGTATTCCAGAAAGTCCAGTTTCCGTCAATATCAATAGACCAGCGATTGTATTTTAAATTTGTTCTGGTTTGAGGGAAAAATATGCCAAATTCAACCGAACCGGCTAAATTTTCCAATAACATATCCAGTCCGTAAGTACCTTTAAATTGTAGCCCTACAGGAGGCCTGTCGGTTTCAAATACAAGCCCACCCCCTAATTTTATTTCCTGTGCATTTGTTTTTAGACTTGAAAAACCAACCAAAAGCACCAATGCAAATAATATTGAAATCAGTTTTTTCATAACAGCATATTTTTTTAGTGATTAATAAATAAAATGAAAGTACTCATCAAAATCTGTGCAATATATAAAGCGAATTTATGAAAAAGTTCGTTTCGATGTATCTAAAACGAAAAATAATCGTATAAAAAAGTTAAATTTGTAAAATAGAATATTAAATTATTTCAAAAAAATTAATCATGTCAAATCTTTCAGGTCGAATTATACAGGTTATTGGCCCTGTTATTGATGTTAGTTTCGAAAACAATGATAACGACACAGAGCTTCCAAATATTCACGATGCTCTTGAAATTAAAAGAGACGATGGTTCTGTTTTAATTGTAGAGTGCCAGCAGCATATTGGTGAAAATACTCTTCGATGCATTGCGATGGACTCTACCGATGGTTTACGAAGAGGAATGGATGTAATGGATACTGGAGCATCCATTAAAATACCTGTGGGTGAGCAGGTTCGTGGCCGTTTAATTAATGTTATTGGTGAACCTATAGACGGGATAAGTAAACTGGATAAAACAGGAGGATATCAGATCCATAATGAAGCACCGAAATATGTTGATTTAACTACTGAAAAAGAGGTTTTGTCTACTGGAATAAAGGTTATCGATCTTATTGAACCATATTCAAAAGGCGGAAAAATTGGTTTGTTTGGTGGTGCTGGTGTGGGTAAAACCGTGTTGATTATGGAGATGATTAACAATATTGCTAAAAAATATTCAGGGACCACTGTTTTTGCAGGTGTTGGTGAGCGTACACGCGAGGGCAACGATTTGCTTCGGGAAATGATTGAGTCGGGTGTAATAAAATATGGCGAAGCATTTGAAAAAAGCATGAAAGAAGGGAGCTGGGATTTAACAAAGATTGATTACGAAGCGATCAAAGAATCGCAAGCCAGTTTAGTATTCGGCCAAATGAACGAACCTCCGGGAGCCAGAGCTACTGTTGCTTTAACAGGATTAGCATTGGCTGAATCTTTTCGTGATGGTGATAAAAAGGAAGGCAAAGGAAATGATATTCTGTTTTTTATCGATAATATTTTTCGCTTTACTCAAGCCGGATCTGAAGTATCAGCGTTGTTAGGACGAATGCCTTCGGCTGTTGGATACCAACCTACACTGGCGACAGAGATGGGAATGATGCAAGAGCGGATTACCTCTACCAAACATGGTTCTATTACTTCGGTTCAGGCGGTATATGTACCGGCTGATGACCTTACGGACCCGGCTCCGGCAACAACCTTTTCGCACCTTGATGCAACCACTGTATTAAGCCGAAAAATTTCTGAGCTTGGGATTTACCCGGCAGTGGATCCTTTAGATTCAACTTCTCGAATTTTAACACCCGAAGTAATCGGGGATAAACATTATCAAACAGCTCAAAAAGTAAAAGAGATTTTACAACGTTATAAGGAGCTTCAGGATATTATTGCGATCCTTGGAATGGATGAACTGTCCGAAGAAGATAAAATTGTGGTTCATAGAGCTCGCAGGGTACAACGATTTTTATCTCAGCCTTTTCATGTGGCCGAAGCGTTTACTGGATTAAAAGGAGAGTTTGTTAATATTGAAGATACGATTAAAGGATTTAACATGATTCTTGACGGAGAGGTTGATAAATACCCCGAAGCAGCATTTCAACTGGTAGGAACAATTGACCAGGCCATTGAAAAAGGAGAAAAAATGCTTGCACAAGCAAAGAAAAAACAATAACTTACATTTTGAAATAATTGATCATTATGCAACTGGAAATTATTACGCCCGATAAAAAGGTGTATTCAGGGAAAGTAAATGTTGTTCAGGTTCCCGGAACAAAAGGGTTGTTTGAGGTCCTGGAATATCACGCCCCTATTATCTCTACTCTCGAAAAAGGGAGGGTAAAGATTGTGGAGGGATCGGCTGAATCTTTTTTTCATATTGACGGAGGTGTAATTGAAGTAAAAAATAATCGAGTGATTATTTTAGCAGAGTCCATCAAAGGGTAAGTTATTTATGAGGAATTTATTGTTTATTCTTTTTTTTGTATTTTGTTATAACCTTTTAAGTGCTCAGGAAAAAGTTTCTTTCATAGCAGAAGATGGATTGCAGGTTACTGCAGACCTATATCAGGTAAATCCTGAAAGGCCATATGTTATTCTTCTTCACCAGGCAGGATATAGCCGGGGAGAATATAAAAATATCGCACGAAAAATCCTTAAATTTGGTTATAATTGTTTAGCGGTTGATTTACGTTCGGGAGGGGAGGTTAATTATATCCAAAATCATACCGCTTTAGTGGCTGTTCAAAAAGGGTATTCAACCGACTATTTAAGTTCTCTAAAAGATATTGAAGCATCTATAAAATGGGTGAAAAAACGAAGCGATAAACCAGTTGTCCTTTTTGGCAGCTCTTTTTCTGCTTCGTTAAGTTTATTACTGGCTAAAGATAATCCCGATATTGATGCGGTTATTGCATTTAGCCCAGGAGAATTTTTTGAACCGGAAATCAATATAAAAGCCGAAATTAAAGATTTGAAAAAATCGGTTTTTGTTGCCGCCTCAAAAAGAGAAGAACCTTACATTAAAGAAATGTTTCGCTTTGTTCCTTCCACAAATAAAACGATATTTGCACCTGAAAAAGGCCCCGGAGAACATGGTTCCAAATCATTGTGGAATAGCAACCCTACAAGTAAAGAATACTGGCTTGCTTTAACCATGTTTTTTAGTAAAATACGTTAATTTACAATGCAAAAAATTCGTTTCTTAATTATCCGTTTTAGCTCTATTGGAGATATTGTATTAACAACACCTGTTGTACGATGCTTGAAAAACAAAGTTAAAGGTGCTGAAATCCAATATCTTACAAAACCTAAGTTTCGCAAAATCCTGGAAAGTAATCCTGATATAGATAAAGTACATGTTTTAAAAGATTCTTTTGCTGATACCATTCATGAATTGAAATACGAGCATTTCGATTATATTATTGATTTACACAAGAACCTTCGATCGTTCAGGGTAAAAAACAGATTAAAAATAATATCTTTTTCTTTTCATAAGCTCAATAAAGAAAAGTGGTTGATGGTAAATTTTAAAAAAAATAAATTGCCAGATATTCATATTGTCGATCGTTATTTTGAAACCCTTTCTATTTTTGATATTCAGAATGACCAACAAGGATTGGATTATTTTATTCCGAAGGAAGACGAGGTAGAATTAAAAACTATTTCTGAAGAATTAACAGCCGGATATGTTGGTGTAGTGGTAGGCGCCTATCATAATACCAAAAAGCTACCGGCTGAAAAAATTATATCTATCTGCAAAAAAATAAATAAACCGATTGTTTTGTTGGGTGGCCCTGATGACCAGGAAGAGGCAGAAAATATAAAAAATGCTGTTGGCACAACTATTTTTAATGCCTGTGGTAAATTTAATATCAATCAATCGGCTTCAATCGTTAAGCAGGCAAATGTTATTTTAACCCCTGATACAGGCTTAATGCACATAGCCAGTGCTTTTAAGAAAAAGATCGTGTCGGTTTGGGGCAATACCATTCCGGAATTTGGAATGTATCCTTATTTGCCAGATCCAACATCGGAAATCATGGAAATAAAAGGATTAAAATGTCGGCCATGTACCAAAATTGGCTTTACGAAATGTCCTAAAAAACATTTTAAGTGTATTCTGGATTTGGATGATGATTATATTGCTCAAAAGATTAGAGAACTGTATTAGTAATTTGATTTCTTCCAAAGTTTCAAACTTTGGAAAAGATTAATACAAGAGTTCTAAAAATTATACCTAAACCTTAAAAAGAGTAAGGTCATTTTATCGTATTGTCCGCCAAATTTTCCCTCAAACCTTTGTCCGTAAAACGAACATTCAAAATTATTGCTTGCCGAATAGGAGATAGAAGGCATGAGAAAATAACCATTTCCTAACGACGGGAAATACATTGCTGCCAGCGTAGCATTTACCAGCGGATGAATGGGATAGCTCATTTGTCCAAACCAGGAGAATTTACTATACGACATGGTTTTTACCGACATGGGCATAAAATACAAATCATTAAAACTTTGAATATTTAATTGCTCGAAATATCCGTTGTAGATACCCTCCAGCTGCATATATAGCGAGTTGTCGAACATATAGTTTAATCCTGCACTTACTAAAACCACCCCCGAGGTATCCGAAAAGTTTTCCTGTGGATGAAAATAGCTGATTTCACCGTTAAAACCTGCCTTTTTAATATTCCCCGACCAGCCTGCACCCAGTACATAATCGGTAGTATCTGAAACTCCTCCCATAAACTGTAAATCATACCCCCATTGGTTAAAACGGTATAATCCGGCAGCGGTTATATTATGGTCTTTATCCATTTTTACAGCTACTTCGGCAACCGATGTAAAACCGGTATAGTATTGCAAACGCAATGCATCGCTACCGGGTCGTTCTTCATAATCGAAATCGAAAAAAGAATATACATTAAAAATATCGTTGGGATTCCATGCAAACGCTTGTCCCCAGTTGATACGCTGGCGGCCTAAAGTTGCTACAAAATTATTTTTGTTATACTCCACATACGCACGGTCTATCGATGTATTCAAAAAAAAAGATTTTTCCTCCACCAGGTTGGTTGTCAGAAAATCAAATAATCCGTTATCTTGTTCAATCATATCTGCATATCCCGGAATCATTTTATTTAAGTCGCCATAAATAAACCGGTTTCGGGCTTCAACAGCCAGCGTCAGGTTATCGTTCATATACCACCTGAAATTAAGCCGGTTATGTATCATGTTATCCACCAGCCATACCGAATCAACCTCATTGAAAATGGCGGTATTCATGTATTTTACATATCCATTCAATGTCATATTTTTAAAAAAGGATTCCTTTTCTTGTCCTTTTAAAATACTTGAAATAATTATTAATGATAAGATGGCTAATATTTTTTTCATAAGCACCTTTTTTTAGAAATAAGATACAAGATACAGGTTTCAGGATATATTCCACATAAAAATTATTTATTTGAGATGTGACTTTTTAATACAGATTGAGTGAATATGTTGATCATTTTGCTCAGTTTTACATACTCAGCATGTAAATAATTGTACAAGTCTTTATCTGTTAATGATTTTGTTTTCCATAGTAAATCTAGATGATTTAGTGTTTCATCACATTCTGTATGAGCAACCGTTAATGATCGTAAAAAATCATTTTTATAATTTTTCTTACCATACCCTTCTACAATATTTGACGGAACACTTTTGGATGATCTTCTTATCTGGCTTCCTTCTTCATACAGCTCAAATTTAGGTAAAGTCATGGTCATTTCATGGATCTCAATGGCCAATTTAAACGCTAATTTATATATTTCCAGATATTTATAGCTCATCGTGTTTCTGTTTTAAAAAATAAAATATTATCCTTTAGAGGTATTTACCAGCATCCATCCTGCATCCTATATCTTGCATCTTGCATCTTGTATCCTGTTTCTTACTTCCTTTTTTCATCCGAAACCACATGTCCGTCTTCAACGGTAATAACCCTGTGGGCTTTTTTTACTACCCGCTGGTCGTGAGTAGAGAATATAAATGTGATTTTTTCCTCTTTATTCAGTTTTTCCATAATATCCAGCAAGGTCTCTGTTGATTTGGAATCGAGGTTTGCGGTTGGTTCGTCGGCCAACACAAATTTAGGCTTTGAAGCCAGTGCCCTTGCCACAGCCACGCGTTGCTGCTGTCCGCCGGACAACCGGGAGGGCCGGCTGTGTACCCGTTCTTTTAATCCTACTGCCGATAAGAGTTCCATAGAACGTTGACTCCTCTCTTTTCGTTTTTTCCCCTGGAGCTCCATAATAAACTCCACATTTTCTTTGGCTGTTAAAACCGGTATCAGGTTATACGCCTGAAAAACAAAACCGATATTTTGAAGCCTGAAATTAATCAGTTCCGATGAGCTTAAGTCCCCAATATCGGTGCCATTAACAACAATCTCTCCTTCAGTAGGTGTATCCAATCCGCCAAGTAAGTTAAGTAACGTTGTTTTTCCCGAACCGGAAGGGCCGACAATAGCTGCAAAATCACCTTCTTCAAAGGACAGGTTAATGTTATCTACCGCTTTGACTTTTACTTCTGAGTCGTCGTATATTTTCACCAGGTTTTTTAATTCTACTATTTTCATGGCTATTTATTTATAATTTTTTGAATCCTTTTTGTTTGTTAATGCTTACATTTCTATTCTTAATGCATCTGCAGGTTTAAGCTTTATCGCTTTTCGTGCAGGATAAATCGCTGCTATAACTCCTGTTAAAATTACAAGCAAGGTAACAACAATGACTGCATCAAATCCTATTTCAGGATAAATCACGGCGTCAAAACCGAGAGAATTTAATCCTTCGGCCCACAACGAAAGGTTGAGGCCTGTCTTCCCGGTAATCGCTGTTAGCACAACTGCCAGTGCAATTCCAATAACCCCTCCGGTTAACGACAGGTAAATGGTTTCGAGAACGATCATGGTAAAGATGCGGACTTTATTCATTCCGATGGCCATTAACATACCTATCTCTTTTATCCTTTCAAGGATTACCATTAACATGGTGTTTACAATGCCAAAGCCAAGGGCAAGTAAGATAATGACAACAAAAATGTACATCATCAGATTCATGCTTTCGTTCATCATTTTCATGTCGGGCATAATTTCTAACCACGACATTACCTCAAGGTTAGAAAATTCTGCCTTCAATTGGTCAGCAACTTTTTGTTCCATATTGTTTTCATTGAGCAGGATTGCTAGTTCGTGTCCGGCATTCTCATCTATCTTAATCAGGTTTTTTAAGTCTGAAGCCCTGACAAAAGCTTTCCTTTCATCGTATTCCGAATTGGCTGTTTGGTATATTCCTGTTATTCTAAATGCTCCACCGGTGAGGGTTCCGTCCATCTCAGTTAGCGTAACCACAACTTTTGAGCGGAGTTTTACTTTCAATTTATCGGCCAGCTTTTTGCCAATAACCAGCTGGTTTTTCTTAGTTTCTTCAAAATAGTTTCCTTCAATTAGCTTTTCGTGCAGATTGGTAACTTGTTGTTCTTTTTCAGGATTAATACCAACAAGCTGTAAACCCGAGCCGGTTTCTGCAGATGAAATCATACAGGTAGACAGTACTCTCGACGAAGCGGCTTTAACCTGGGTTTTGTTTTCTGCAGCAGATTGTATCGTCTTTATATCAGGGATATAATCGTGAGCATCGTTTGTTTCTATATATTCGGGATGATGAACCTGAATATGTGATATTTCGGTGTTGATTACCGCATTTATGCGTTGATTTATCCATCCAAACATAAATGCGATGGTATAAACGCCGGCAAAAACTCCCAGGGCAATGGCTGTAATAATAACCATGCTACGGGTTTTGTTTCGCCATACATTACGCCATGATACAGACCAAATCATAATTTTATCTTTTTAAAAATTAAATTTTAAGCTCTTAAAGCATTGGTTACTTTAAGGTTTTTTACTTTAAAAACCGGGTATAATGATATTATCAGGGTAATAATAAAAACGGTTATTACCTGGTTGATAAATACCGGTGATGCAGTACCAAAAAAGAGATAGGGTTCAAACCCATATTGAAGGTATGCATCGGCAAGCTCGTCAGGTAAAGGAATTGGTTTTTCCACTAATATAAAAATGACCGGAATACTTGCGATAAATCCGGTAATAACGCCAATAACACCAATAAGTATCGTTTCGTAGAAAAGAATGAGCGATAATTTTATTTTTTGCATCCCTACAGCAATCATAACCCCCAACTCTCTTCTTCGTTCGGCAACCATCATTATAATGGTCCCGAAAATCCCGAAACCAATAATAATATATAAAATAGCTTTCATCACAACCGCTCCTGCTTTATCACTTTTGAGAAACTGAACCATCTCAGGGTTTAGTTCCTGCCAGGTTAAAACAGCATGGTCTTCGTTTGTAATTTCATCCAGTTTTTTTTCTGCGCGTTGGACATCTGCGTATCCATCGACCATTATCATGAGCGAAGAGACCATTTCGTAAGCCGAATAAAACTCCTGTGCAGTGGAAATATCCATAAATACGCCAATGTTATTAAGCTGTGGCGTGGCAAACTTCAAGATTCCTTTCACGGGATAAATACCTGCGGCGGTAACGCCATGGTAGCCCTGACTGATTAAAACAAGGGTGTCGTTCACTTCCATTCCGAGGTGCCTGGCAATATTGTAGGATAATAAAATACCGTTGTCTCCTTTTTTTAAAAAACGACCTTTATGCATCCAGTTCTGCAGGTTTGATGTTTGTTTGTCTTTATCCGGTTCAAAACCGATCAATGCACCTCCGCGGGTATTAGGACCCGACGACATTAGTGCAAACGATTCGAGGCGCTGCGAAACACTGGTTACTTTATCAACCGAACGGATTTCTTCAAGCATCTCTTTTGTTGGCGAAAATGCATTGTTTATTGATTTGTTTTCCTGGTATTTAGAATGCTGCACTTGCAAATAACCCGATGATAATTTTACCATCATATCAATCATATTACCATAAGTACCGTCTTGCAAAGAACTCATGATGGTAGAAATAAGCACACCAAAAAAAATGGAAGCCACGGTAATCATTGTCCTTCGTTTATTTCGCCAAAGATTCCTCCATGCTATCTTAAATTTATTCATAGGCTTAAATTTTTAATATTGCGTTTTAGCGTACTCTTTTCATATTTTGTTGCGAAAAGAAAGACTCATTAATATCGATATTAAATCGTATCTTGTTTATTATTACTATCGTTTTCTGATTTTCCTTATTGGCCGGGATGATTTCAATCCGGGAGGGGATTTTACGGTTGTCCATCATTTTTACCTCCGAAGCAAATTCGCTTTTTGCCAAATCCCCGTATTCATCGTAATATTCCGACTTCATCATCATGTATTCATCTTTATTAATCCATCGTATTACCTTTCCCCACACTACGGCAGCATCTTCTTTGGGTGTCATTTCAATTTCCCAGCACTTCCACCCATCAATGGTTTCCGAACCCGTGATTTTATGCGTATAATCAACAACCATAGATGATTCTTTTAGTATATCGTCATTCGTATAATCCGAACCCATCCATCCATCAGACATCATTGATGGAGGCAGTTTTATCATCCGGTTTATGGTGGGCATCCAGTTCCACATTTCCGTTTCGCGTTTTAAAAAGGTTTGTCCTTTTTCTTTAGGCGGTGATATGATGAGGGTAAGCGCATAATCTCTACCCAGTGTCCAGCTTTTAAATTCGATGGTTCTTTCCCAGGTTGGGCGAATGACTTTCATTGTCATCTCGCTGTGGCTTGATTTTTCGCCGTTCCATTTTTCATCGGCTTTTTTTACAATTTCTGTTGCATTTTGGGCTAATGACGGAGAAACTATAAATAACATCAAAGTTATTAAATGGATTGTAATTAATTTTTGTTTTTTCATAACCATTAACATTTTTTTGAATATATCGCTATTATTTTTTTTTCTACTGCATCTATTGGGTAACTTTTGGGATCTGAAACATAACTCAATGCAACACCATCGAGTAAAGATTGAAAAAAACGAACCTCTGCCTGCGGGTTTTCATATCCATGATCCTTAAAATAGGAGAAAAGAATGTTAAAAAAGGGTTCCATCATCTCCCAAAGTTCATTATTAAATAAATTAAGCACAGGAGCTTGCATTATAAGAGAAAAGTATAATTTCCAATAAGAAATATGTTCTTTAATTAGATGTAACGATTTTTTGATAAAATGAATGAGTTCATCCGTAGTTAAAACACCATCCTTATTGGGATCAAAAAACTGTATTAAATCATCAAAGCCATGAAAAATTAATGCTTTCAGCAATTCTTCTTTACTATTGAAATAATTATACATTAATCCTTTAGAAATCTCTGCTTTGCCAGCTATTTTACTAATTGATGTTGTGTGGTATCCTTCGGTAGAAAAAAGTTCTAAAGCAACCTGCATGATTAACAGTTTTTTTTCTTCTCTTATTTTTTCGAATTGTTTGGGAGTTCTTGGCGACATTATATGATGATTTAATGATTTATATTTAAAATTTTTGAATGAACGGTTAGTCAAATATAAAATATTTTAATCTTGTAAATCAAGTTTTTTAAGGTATTTTTTTTAACTTTATCTAAATCTAATGGCTTAAAATAATTCATTAATTTTCAATAAATTAATTTGGCTGATTTATGAGCTTATTTAAAAGAATAATAATTACTTGTTTTTTTATTTTAATTTTTACCAGACTGTTGTTTGGAAATCAGGCTGATATTGAAAACAACTTGAATTTTCCTGATAGTATCTCCAATCAATCTGAGCAAATACAGATTGATTATTTACTTGATTCAGCAGAAAAATTAGTAAGCATTGATTATACCCTATCGAACGAATTAATTTCTTTAGCTCGCGAATATGCCGAAAGGTTGGATGACGAGTTACAGTTGAGCAAAGCTTTATTTTTACAAGGGAAACTGAATTATGCTCACGGAGATTTTTATGAGGCTGAAGAAATTTTCCAACATCTTTTAGAAAACCACCAAAATATACTGAATAATAAAACTTTAGCTGAAATTAAACATGCCTTAGGATTAACCTATATGCGGTTTAATAATTATAACAAGGCAATTAATTTGATTCAGGAAGCATTGTTTTTTTATGAAGAATCAGATGACAAGCTTAACACTGCTACAGCTATAAAAGACTTAGGAGTAATTTATTATTATTTAGGGAATGAAAATTCAGCTTTAGAAGAATATCAAAAAGCATTGTTATTATACAGAAACTTAGAAAATGACCAGGGAATTGCTCAATGTTTAAACAATATTGGCATGATTTTCAGATTAAAAGGGAACTATGCTCTTGCCATCGAATATCTGGCAAAATCATTAGAAATAAAATATTTTTTGAATAATGAACCAGGCATTGCTAATGGTCTTGGTAATATCGGTCATGTTTATGCATCGGCAGGAGATTATGATAAAGCGCTTGATTATTATAACAAGATGCTTGAAAAATGGCTTGAAATGGATAATGTTAATGGTATTTCTGAAGCATACAATTATTTAGGAGAGGTTTATCTACGTATGGGCAAACCTAATAAAGCCGTTGATGTTTTGCTTAAAGGAAATAAAATTGCTTCCGAGAATAAACTTAAACAGCGTCTTATCGATAATTATGAACTTTTATCTGAGGCATATGAAAAAGAAAAAAACTATGCAGCTGCATTAACTTACTTTAAAAAATATAATGTAAGTAAAGATTCATTATACGAAAGTTTAACCAATCAGCGAATTTCTGAATACATCACACGCTACGAGAAGTTAAGAGCTGAAAATAAGCTAATTGATCAGGAAAGAAAAATTTTAGAACAACGGTTCCAGATTATTATTACGTTAATAATACTTGTTGCACTTATTGTGTTCTTATTCTTTTTATATCAGCAAAACAGAACTATTCGTCGTAAAAGCAAAAAAATTCAAAAAATTAACAGAGAATTGGATTTTCGGGTACAACAAAAAACTTCAGAACTAAGACTTGCTCATTTTTCTATCGATTTGGCCTTTGATGTCATTATTTGGATGGGGAAAAACGGCAAAATAATTTATGTTAACCAGTCGGCCTGCAATATGTTATCATATAGAAAAGAAGAGCTGGAAGAAATGTATATTTTTGATATCGTTGCTGAATTTACAGATGATGTGTGGAACGAATACTGGAATCAATTAAAACAAAAAAAATCATTGATTATTCAACTGAATTATCAAACCCAAAAGGGGAATGAAATTCCGGTTGAAGTAGCCTTTAATTTTCGTGAATTTGAAGGTCAGGAATATAACTTTACTTTTAGCAGGGATATTGTTGACCGAAAGATTGCAGAAGAAAAACTTAAAAAGGCAAAAGAAAGAGCAGAACGTTCTGATCAGCTAAAGTCGGCATTTTTAGCCAATATGTCGCATGAAATTCGTACTCCCATGAACGCTATTAACGGTTTTTTAAGCCTGTTGTCTGATGCAGATATAACGGAAGATCAAAGAAAAGAAATTACTGATTTAGCTCGCTCAAGTAGTAATGATCTTATCAATATTATTAATGATATTATTGATTTATCCAAAATTGAAGTCGATGAGCTTACCGTTGAAAAATCATTGTATTATGTAAATGGAATCCTTCAGGAAATTTACGATTTTTATAAAAAAGATTTGAACTACCTGCAAAAAAATAAAGTGGAATTGAAACTTCAAACAGATGATGCAGAAACGCCTGGTAAGATTGCTATTTATACAGATAAGTCCCGATTTAAGCAGGTTATGAATAACTTAATAAGTAATGCAATAAAATTTACAGATGAAGGAGAAATTATTTGCGGGTACATACAAATTGCTTCTGGAGGAAGGAAACTGCTAAAAATCTTTGTTAAAGATACAGGGATTGGTATTCCAGAAGAAAGTCAGGAATATATTTTTAACCGCTTCAGTAAACTCGACGATAAACGAAAAAAAACATATAAAGGCACCGGATTAGGTTTAGCCATTTCAAAAAAGTTGATTCAAATGTTAGGAGGAAATATTGGCGTTCAATCGGAAATAAATAAAGGATCAGAGTTTTATTTTACTTTACCCTACAAAGTCCTTGATAGTAAAGAAACCAACCTTTTACATGTTCCGAAAACCAAAGTTGAAGTTGATTGGAGGAATAAAGTAATTCTGGTGGTAGAGGACACACCCTCTAATTATTTACTTATAGAAAATTATTTAAAGTCTACAAAAATCCAGGTGTTTTGGGCTAAATCAGGGAAAGAAGCCATTGATATTTTTAAAGAAACAAAACATTTCGATTTGGTACTAATGGACATTCAGTTACCTGGAATTAATGGTTACGAAGTTACAAAACTAATAAAGGCATATAACCAAACTGTTCCTGTCATTGCACAAACGGCTTATGCGCTATCAGGTGAAAAAGAACACAGCCTTAAAGAAGGTTGTGACGATTATATTGCCAAGCCGTTTAAAAAAGAAACATTAATCGAGGTTTTAAGTAAACACATTTAACAACCTTGTAAATAAGGATTTATTTGTATCCGGTTAAAGCTTTTTTTCGAAGCTTAATTTTTTCTTTGTCAGATAATGGTTTTTCAGATTCTAAAATAGGTTTTTCCCAGGCACCATACATCGGATTTGGTAATACAATAAACTTTTCTCCAAAGAAGTCTTTGTTTTTATTTACCACGTTAAATCCGAAGTTATTTGAGCGGTCTTCGAAAATTTCAGAAAAATCTCCCAGGTTGTCCCCAATTAAAAGAATGATTTCGTAATCATTCGCTACGATTTGCCGACGGAATTTTTTACTGCTGGTATTTGTTTTTAGAAGCAGATGCATGCTATCGGCAAAAGCGAAATTTTCTTTTTGTAAATTTTTAAGGGTAACATCAAACTCATCTACGTTACGATTCGAGATATAAAAAACTTCAACATTTTTTGATTGAGCAAAATGAGAAAACTCAACAGCTCCCGGTAAGGCTTTTGCAGAAGCTTTTGTGGTCCAATCCATCCATCGTTCTGTGGTATACCCACTTCCTGTGTGAACACAATTCGCCTCAAACGGGCTGTTATCAAGCATGGTTTCATCAATATCAACAATAACCGCTTTTTTATTTTCTGATGATTGTTTTGCTAATTCTTCTTCAATCCGGTATTTTGCCCAGTTAAAACTTTGATAATACAATGCTTTCATCTCTGCCGATTTCTGATACCATAAAACCGACATGATTAAATGATCCTGCGTGTTTTGCGGCTCTTTTGGCGTGTTACATGATAGGGAAAAGAGAGAAAGAATAAAGACAACAGCGAATATTTTTTTCATGACATAGAGTTTTTTATATTTAAAATATAAAGGTAATAATTTAATTTTTTTGGGATAAAATTTTATTCCTTGTAACTTTTTATATCCTTAAACGTCTTACTAACGAATTAGAGTAAAGATGGAATGACTGTAGAGCAATACAATAAAAGTGTAGACTTATATTCTGATGCTATATATCGGTTTATCTTAAAGAATATTAATCAAACCGATGAAGCAAAAGATATCGTGCAGGATACTTTTGAGAAATTGTGGGTAAGAGCAGCCGATGTGTCGTTTGAAAAGGTAAAACCTTATTTGTTTTCTACAGCATACCATACCATGATTGATAAAATCAGGAAAAATAAACGAATCTCATCGGTAGATGAATATGGGAGTATAGACCCCTTGCATAATGAGCATTATAGTGATTTAGGAGAAATCTTAAACGAAGCCCTAAAGCAGTTGCCCGACGTGCAACGTTCAGTAATTCTGCTGAGAGATTACGAAGGGTATGCTTACCAGGAAATTGCAGATATTACAGGTTTATCCGAGTCGCAGGTTAAAGTTTATATTTACCGTGGAAGATTGGCCTTGAAGAAATATATTGGCAGCATGGAAGTTTTAATATAAGGGATGAATCAATGACTGAAATTAACAGACATAATTACGAAATCTTTTTTATAGATTACCTGGATGGCAACTTATCACCATCGCAGGAGAAACGATTATGGTTGTTTTTAAAAGAAAATCCCGATTTAAAAGATGAGTTAGAAAATTTTAAACCTGTTGAAATTTCCAGTGAAAAACAACCATTTCCTGAAAAACAGCAATTAAAAAAAACGGTTTTATTAAATCAGTCCAATAGCTCAATTTTTGATGAACTTTGTATTCGTTATATCGAAGGTGATCTGAGCTCGAAAGAAAAAGCTGCATTGAACGAATACATGAACAATAATTCGGAAAAATCCAGGGAGTTCAAAATATTTAAACAAACGAAAATTAAAGCGAATTCATCGATTTTATTCCCTGATAAAGAAAAGTTGAAAAAATCAGCTATGGTTTTCGCGCTGAAAAGATTATATCCTTATATCGCTGTTGCTGCCTCCATATTATTGCTTATTGCAGTATATCTTTTGGTGCCACAAAAAAACAATGAACCTTATTTAAACAGGATTGCTGTTTTTGAAACCAACCCTGCGCAGGAAAATTTTAAAATATTGGAATTAACCGAAGAACCAACATCGACTAATAAGTCGCTTCCGTTGGCAGAAGCGGAAAAACAACCATTATCTATTGAAAAAAAGGAAGATCAATCAATACAATCAGTAGACGATATAGATAAAGAACGTTTTAGGGTAACCGCTATTGAACCTCTTCCAATTAAACGGATTGAGCAAAAAAGAAACCCCTTAAATATTACCAACGTTGAGTCCGGAATCACGAATAAAACGTTGGACTATTTTCAGACCCAATACAGTCAGGAGCCCGAGTATAAAAATTTAACCTCGTTTTTAGCCGAATCGGTAAGTGAAAGATTGATTAAAACTACCGAAAACGATAACAAAAAGTTTGAACTGTTTGATTTGGCACGTTGGAGTGTTCAGGTTATTAACTGGTTAACCGGCAGTAATATGACGTTAGAAAAACAATACAACAAAGATGGAGAAGCTGAAAAAATTAACTTCAACTCAAAGCTAATCGCCTTTTCGGCGCCAATTCGTGAAAAATAAAAATTTGTTGTAACAAATTTTAGTACTTGTCCGTCCTAGGGATGAAATTAATCAATAAGAAAAAATAATTAAAAAATTAATATGATGAAAAAAAGTGTATTATTATTAGCGATCTTAATATTTACATTAGGTGTTGCAGCACAAGAAAACAAAATCGATGTGGATACCATGAAAAAAGAACTTAAGGAAAAGAAAGCAGATACGACGAGGATTATGCTGAAAAGGAAAACCGTAAAAATAATCGAAAATGAAGATGATGGAGAAACCCGTATTTATGTACAAAAACATAACAGGGGGGATTGGGAGTTTTTAGGAGATGGAGATAAAAGGTATAATTATAATCGATTCAAAGGTTCCTGGTCTGGTTTTTCCCTGGGATTAAGCAATTTTGTCGATAAGGATTTCTCCATTAGTCGTTCGGGCGATAATGAATTTATGGACCTGAATACCGGAAAATCATGGAACTTAAATTTAAACATTGCCCAATATAGTGTGAATTTAGCCAGCAATAAATTTGGTTTGGTAACAGGATTAGGCCTTGAGTTTAATTTTTACCGTTTTGACAGAGATAATTCTATTCAGAAAGATCTTGACGGGGTAATTATTAATCAGGAGTTGCCGATTACCTGGAATATTGAAAAATCTAAATTTTCGACCACCTATGCAACTTTACCCATACTTCTCGAAGTGCACACATCTGCCAGTCAGCATAAAGGGATGGTTTTCGCAGCAGGTATCATTGGGGGAGCTAAATTAGGCTCTAACACAAAAATCGTTTATAAAGAAAATGGCGATAAAAAGAAAGATAAAGTAAGGAATGATTACAATCTTAATCCTTTCAGATACGGAGTTACTGCTCGTTTTGGTGTAGGAGACTGGCTGGTTTATGGAACATATTATTTAACCCCGTTGTTTGAGAAAAACAAAGGGCCTGAATTGTATCCTATTTCGGTAGGTTTAGCCCTTTCATTTGAATAATAAAAAAAATTAAAATTTATAGATAAGTCATCATAAAACGATGACTTATTTTTTTATATGCATATTTAATAATAAATTACTTTATATAATTATAATTAATAAGCTAAAATAAAGTATATTATATTATTTCATATAAAAATATAATAGTTAAGGTTTTAAAATTGAGCAAAATATTATTTTTTCGTTTTTAAGAACCTTTATTGTATCTTTCCGTAACATATATGATCTACCCTTAAATTGATATTTGTATATGAGGGAAAAATTATTTTTTTTATTTTATTGTTTATTCCTTGCACTTTCTTTAAGTGCTCAACAAAGCTCACTGGATAGTTTTTTACTGGCCCATGAGCATGAGCACGATACAACAAAAATAGATTTGCTATTGGAAGAGTATTTTTCCAAATATATCCGGGGAGAGGTGCATGACGGCGAGGAATGCCTGGATAAAGCCCTGGCGATTGCTGAAGATTGTGAATGTTTGTGGAGTGAAGGGAAAGTCTTGCTTAAGTATGGAGATTATTTCAAGATTTCTGGAGATTATGATCAGGCAGTGGATTATTACTTGGAGGCCAAAAAAATATTTACCGATCTAAAAAAAGTAAAAGCGTTGGGAACGTTATTTAACAATTTGGGCGCTACCTATGAGAATATGGGGAAATATGAGGAAGCGATGTCCAACCTTATGGAAGCTTTAGCCATTTACGAATCGATAAATGATTTGTATAGTATTGCAAAAACCTATGTTAATTTAGGGCTTCTTTACTTCCGGCAAGAGGAATACGATAAGAGCCTTGAGTTCTATAATCGTTCTTTGCAAATAAAGCGATCGTTAAACGATCAGGAAGGGATTGCTTTACTCTATAACAATATAGCCATTGTAAATTATTATACTGAAAATTATGACAGTGTTAGGTACTATTTTCAGAAAGCCTATGATATTTATGAAAGGGAAGGGAATAAGAGGAATCAGGTTATGGCCTTATCGAATTTGGCAGAAATTTACAGTGTGTTGGGCCAAAAAGACAAAGCCCTTGAGAGCTATTTTGATGTTTTGAAACTGGAAAAGGAATTGGGAGAAAAGGCTCAGGTTGCAAAAACCTATTTCCTCATTGGTAATTTGTATTACAACCGAGAAGAGACTGGGGAAGCGAAAAGCTATTTCTTGCGATCACTTTCGACAGCAAAGGAGGTAAATGCTTTGGTAGATATTAAGGATGCCTGTTACTCGTTAGCCGAAGTTTATAAAGAAGAGAATGATTATAAATCGGCGCTGGAATATTTTGAGCTCTATCATACTTACCATGACAGTATTTTTAATGCAGAGAAGTCAAAGCAGATCAAAGAAATTGAAACTCAATATGAAACCCGGAAAAAAGAACAACGAATTAAAATTTTGGAAAACGAAAAAATCATTAGCGATTTGCGAATCAAAAGACAACAATTTTTAATCTTTTCAGTGATTCTCGGATTGTTAATTATTTCTTCGTTTATACTGGTTTTATTTAATCGAAACAAGAAAATTCGGTTGGCTAACGATAAACTTTCTTATCAGAAGAAACAAATTACTGATAGTATTGAATATGCAAGTAAGATTCAAACCGCTATTTTACCCCCCGATGATTATATTACTCAATTAATAACCGAACATTTTATTTTTTATAAACCCCGCGATATTGTTAGTGGAGACTTTTACTGGGTTACCGAAAAAAACAATAAAATTGTTGTGGCAGTAGTTGACTGTACCGGACATGGAGTGCCCGGGGCCTTTATGAGTATGTTGGGAACAGCATTTTTAAACGAAATTGTTAATTCGGATTTTGATCAGAAAGCAAACAGCATTTTAAATCAACTGCGAGACTATATTAAAAAATCATTACATCAAACCGGCAAAGATGATGAAACCAAAGACGGCATGGATATTTCGCTTTGTATTATCGATAAAAATAAAGGAACATTACAGTTTGCCGGAGCTTATAATTCGCTCTTTCTTATAAGTAATAATAAACCCTTAATGATTAAAGGCGACAGAATGCCTATTGGTATCTACATGAAAGAGAAAGATACATTTACTAATCACGAAATAGACATTCAACCGGGTGATATGTTTTACATGTTTACCGATGGTTACATTGACCAATTTGGGGGGGATAATAGACGAAAATTTCGAATAGCCCCTTTCAGAGAATTGCTTGTTGCTATTCATGATAAACCAATGGATGAGCAGAAAATGATACTTAAAACAACATTTAACCAATGGAAAGGTCAACAGGAACAAATTGATGATGTTTTAGTATTTGGATTTAGAATTTGACAGTTCACCAGAAGATTTATTATCTTAGCGGAAAAATAAATTATAATTAATAAAAACAGACCATTATGAGACTTCTTTTAATAAGTAATTCAACCAATGCCGGAGAAGCATATCTTGATTATCCAAAACATGAAATCAAGAAATTTCTTGGAGATAAAGTAAAGAAAGTATTGTTTATACCTTATGCTGCAGTAACTTTTTCTTTTGATGAATATCAGAAAAAAGTACAAGACCGTTTTTCTGAAATAGGTTACGAGGTAGACTCTATTCATCATTACGATTATGATAAAAAGAAACAAGCTATCAAAGATGCAGAAGCCATTGTTGTAGGTGGTGGCAATACATTTCATCTTACAAAACTTATGCAGCAGCAGGATTTACTGGAAACCATTCGTTACGAATGCCTGAAAGGTAAACCTTACGTAGGCTGGAGTGCCGGATCGAATGTAACCTGCCCGACTATTTGTACTACCAACGATATGCCTATTGTTGAGCCTGAAAGTTTCCATGCCATAAATCTGATACGTTTCCAGATTAATCCTCACTACCTGGATGCAAACCCTGACGGACATGCCGGAGAAACCAGAGAACAAAGAATTAATGAATACCTGGTAGCAAATCCTTATATTTATGTGGTAGGATTAAGAGAAGGAACTATACTAAAAATAGACGATGCGAAAGTACAATTAATTGGGCCTCGAAATGCCCGAATATTTAAACATGGTGAAGAACCCAGAGAATTAGCTCCGGGCGATGATTTTGATTTTTTATTTGAATAAGAAAATAAATTATAGCAAACATTAAAAAGCTGTCTTTTTGTTAAAAGGTAGCTTTTTTTTAATAGTTTTTATCGTTTCGCTCTTAGTTCATACATAACAAAATATAAAAAATTAAATTTTCGTTTAATCATAAAATATTTTAACTTGTAACAGATTTAAAAGTTATTCGTCATATAATCAAATAAATCATAAAATATTATTAAAAATGGTTATGATAAAAACAGATCAGCTGGTAAAAGTATTCAGAACCGATGAAATTGAAACGACCGCTTTAAACAACGTTGACCTGGAGGTTAAAAAGGGCGAATTTGTTGCAGTGATGGGCCCTTCTGGTTGCGGGAAATCAACCTTGTTAAATATTATCGGCTTATTAGATAATCCTACAAGCGGCGAACTTTGGTTCGATGGTATTGAGGTATCCGGATTTAAGGAAAGGCAGCGAACCGAATTACGGAAATCGAATATTGGCTTTGTTTTCCAAAGCTTTAACTTGATTGATGAGCTTACCGTTTATGAAAATGTTGAGCTTCCATTGTTGTATTTAAAGGTTTCTGCTAAAGAACGAAAAGAAAAAGTCGATGCTGTTCTAGACCGCATGAAAATCGCTCACCGCCGTAAACACTTCCCTCAGCAACTTTCTGGAGGCCAGCAGCAACGAGTAGCTATTGCCAGGGCCGTTGTGGCAAATCCAAAATTAATACTTGCCGACGAGCCAACCGGTAACCTCGACTCTGCCAATGGCGATGAAGTAATGAAACTGCTTACCGAACTCAATAATGAGGGAACAACCATTGTTATGGTAACGCACTCGCCATCAGATGCCGAATATGCACATAGAATTGTTCAGCTATTCGACGGACATATTGTAACCGAAAATATTACTAAAATTTTATAATAAAATACATTATTTAAAAGTTTAATAGAGGGGCAAGTGAATTTGTCCCTCTATTTTTGAAATAGAATGTATTTGAAAATACTAAATATGATTATAAATTAGAAAGCTATGAAAACAAGAATTTTATTTGCTGTATTATTCACATTAGTGGTTTTTACAGGGTATACTCAAAACACTGAAAAAAGGAATATCGATTCATTTGACAAAATAACGGTATTTGGCAACATCCAGGTATTTTTAACCAAAGGTGATGTGGGAACAGTAAAAATTAACTCAAAAGAGGTTAATCCTTCCCAAGTAGTTACTGAAATTCAAGACAAGCTTTTAAAGATAAAAATGAAAACAAATTTTTTTGATGATGTTACCGTTAAGGTATACTTAAATTATGATGAGTTAAGGGAAATATCATCGAATGCTGCTGCTGAAATTATCGTAAAAGATAGAATTAAAGCCGACAAAATTATTGCTACGGCTACCAGTGGTGGAAGAATTAAATTACAAGCTGATTTAAACGCTGTTGATTTAAAAGTATACCAGGGCGGGCATATCGACATCTCCGGGAAATCGAAGATACAAGAATCCTATGTCAATACCGGAGGCATTTTGTCTGCCACAACATTTGAATGCGACGAGGTGTTTATAAAAATGAATACCGGCGGGAATGCAGACGTTTTTGCTGCCCAAAAAATTGATGCTAAAGTAAATACCGGTGCAACATTAACCGTTTATGGAAAAGCAAAACAGGAAGTGTTAAAAACATCTTTGGGTGGAAAAATTATTCGCTGGAACGAATAAATATAAAAAGGGCTGATAATTTTACCAGCCCTTTTGTTTTATACAAAAATAAGCAGACAGCTTATTCCTCATCATCCTCCTGTTCTTCATCACCGTAGAGAAAATCATTATTTTCCCCATATAAGTCAAGGTCCTCAAACTCCTCTATTTCATCATAGATTTCTTTTTTAAAATATTTTTCTTTTTTGGAACCAGTAACTTTTTTAACGTTCATCTCTCTTTCATTATCAAAAGATTTGTTTTTCTTCGATTTCTGAAAATTTTTGTTTGATTTCATTTATACACAAATGTTAGTTTAAATTTAACAATAATATAATTGATTTCGATAAATTGCTTTTGGAAGAGTTTTACTTATATTTATTGTATTTTGAAGTATAAATATTTATAAACAAGAGTTTGTTTTTCAAGGTGCAAGTTAAATATTTTTTTACTTTTCAAAAAAGTTTTTCAGAAAAAATTGGATATAAAAACGATTTTTTATCAGGAATATGATTTGTGCTGGAATTTTTAAGCAATTTTTTGTAGATTTGTTTTAATAACCATTATTAATACATTAAGCTTTTAACCTAAACCGCCTATTTTATGAAAACAATCATAATTGATACAGATTATGCAGAAATTTTCTACCAACCTGATTTAAGAATTGGAAAAATTGTATGGAAAAGAAAAACTACCACCGAAGAGTACCAGTATGCTTTTATGACCCTTCTTGAGTATAGCAAAAAGCATCCTGTCGACAACTTTTTATCCGATATTAAAAACCAGGGAGTGGTATCGCCTGAAAACCGTAAATGGTTTGAAAACGAAATGTTGCCAAAAGCTATAGACGCCGGGTTAAAGAGAGCAGCATCCATTTTTGACGGGAACATTTTTAAGAAATATTATCTGAATATGATTATTAAAGTTACCAACAAATTTGGATTACCATTAAAATTATTCAATTCTGAAGAAGAGGCCATAGAATGGTTTAAAAGTTTTTATTCATAATAATTTAGAATAGAAACTTTAATTATTACTGTTGCTTTACTTCCTTAGCATCAACAATTTTATATAATTTATCTGATCTTCGAATTATCTGATCGATTGGAATAGAACACTTATCCCCTTTCACTGCTTTATCCCGGCTTTTATGATCAACTCGAATTTCTTTAACTGTAGTTTGCAGAACACCGGTAGTAGGACCTGTAACAAGTATTTCATCGCCTACCGAAACCTGATTGGTTTCAATTAAAAATTCTGCCACTTTTATTTTGGTAAAATAGTTGGTTCCTTTTCCAACGTAAATTTTGCGTTTGGTAGCACGCGACCCGTATTTGTGGCTCCATTCTCCCAGCCGTTGTCCCAGGTAATAACCATCCCAAAATCCGCGGTTAAAAACGGTGGATAATCGCTCTTGCCATTTTTTTATTTTTTCTTCGTTATAGGTTCCGTCTAAATACGCTTCAATTGCTTCGTTATAACATTGGCTAACGGTTTTAACATATTCTGGCGGACGAGCACGGCCTTCAATTTTTAATACCCTAACACCGGCATCAAGCACTTTATTTAAGAATTTGATAGTGCTTAAGTCTTTAGGTGACATAATATATTCGTTGTCAATTTCAAGCTCGTTGCCCGACTCCTTTTCTGTAACAATATATGCCTTACGGCAGGTTTGCAAGCAAGCACCTCGGTTTGCCGAATAATTTTTTTCGTGCAGGCTTAAATAACACTTTCCGGAAATAGCCATACATAAAGCGCCATGGACAAAAAGTTCAATTTTCACAGGTTTTCCAGAGGGGCCTGTGATATTTTCTTTTTGTATGATTTTTGAAATTTCTGATATCTGGTCGAGGTTTAATTCTCTTGCTAATACAACAACATCGGCAAATTGGGCATAAAAACGAAGGCTTTCAATATTACTAATATTTAGTTGTGTTGAGATGTGTACTTCAACCCCCTTTTTATGGGCATAATTAATTACTGCTATATCAGAGGCAATAATTGCTGTTACATTATTTGCTTTGGCTGCATCAACAATTTCCTGCATTAAAGGTATTTCGTGATCATAAATAACGGTATTTACCGTTAAGTATGATTTTAATCCATGTTCTTCACAAATCGCAACAATTTTTTTTAAATCACTAAAAGTGAAATTGTTGGACGAATTTGCGCGCATATTCATCTTTTCAATGCCAAAATAAACGGAGTTTGCCCCACCCTGAATAGCTGCCATTAGCGATTCATAAGAACCTACAGGAGCCATTATTTCAAAATTTTCTCTTTTCATTATAGCTGTAAAATAATTGTTGCAAATTTAAATCATTCTAATGATAATCAAATGAGATTAACGGAAAAAGAAAAATTTGAAAATAAGGCGTAATTCAGGCTTTTAATCTTTTAGAATTTTTTTTGGGCAAATAAATCAATACTTCTGGTAAAGTATTTGATATACAATTAAAGGAATTTGTATTTTTGCAGACATAAATTGTAGAAATAGTGATACAAACAATTAAATCGATCGTTGTAGGATTAATTTTGGGAATGGTAATTTTACTCATTGCTTCAGGGTTAATTACCTATTTCTATAAAGATGAAGTAAGCTTATATCTTGTTGAAGAGCTTAATGATCATATTTCGGCCAAAATTGATGTTGAGAAAGTAAATTTTTCTGTTTTAAAAAAGTTTCCTAAAGCATCGGTAGAGCTTGAAAATGTAGTGGCTTATTCTCCTAAGGGATATTTTTCAAAAATTCAACAATTTAATACCGATACTCTTTTTGCGGCACAAAGTGTTTTTGTACAATTTAACCTTGCTGATTTATTGAACAAAAGTTATCAAATAACCGACATTCATCTAAATCGTGCCGACATTCGTTTGTTTATAGATCATCTGGGCGATGCCAATTATATTTTTTGGAAACAAAAAACCGGAGATAAAAAATCGGAATTTAATATCGATTTAAAAGGTGTAAAGATTACGAACTCAGAGTTGCTTTATTGCAACAATGTTACGAAAACCACTTTAATAACAGCAATAGATAATCTTGATTTTGAAGGTAATTTTTCTCATAAAAATTATTTAATGAAGATACAATCCGAGTTGTTTATTAATCAACTTGAAGTGGAAAAAATAGATTATTTAAAAAATAAAAATGTACAAACCGATTTAAAGTTAAATATTATTGATCAATTATATCAAATTGAAGATGGGTTACTTACGATTGAAAATTTAAAATTTATTGTAGATGGCGTAATTGATAATAAAGGAAATAAGCAAATTAATTTATTAATTAAGGGGAATGATTTACCGTTAAGATCTGTACTTCATAATTTGCCACCATCCGTGATAAAGGATTTTTCTTCGATTAGGGGACAAACAGGTGATGTTTCAATTGACTTAAATATTAAGGGGAATGATATAAATGTTAATCGCCCACAAATACAAGCCGGATTTTTAGTTGAAAATGCAAGTATTTTCGATAAAAAAAGAAATGTTAGCATCCATGATTTTTTTGTTGAAGGGAGCTATACTAATGGAGCGAATAAAGATCCTGTCTCTACGCAAATAATTTTTGAAAATTTTAACGCAACCATTAAAAACAGCCAGCTTAATGGGAAATTAAAGTTAACAAATCTTTACGATCCGCAGGTTAACGCAGAACTTTTCACCAATTTAAATTTGGAAGATATTAATGCTTTTTTTAATGTTGATACCATTGCCTTGCTAAATGGATCTGCCGAAGCCAGTATTAATTATAACGGTAAATATGCAAAGTTAAAAAACCTTCAATTTGCAGATTTGTTTACTCCGAATTATTCGGTTGACTTAACGCTTTCAGATGCCGACTTTCAAATTAAAGATAATCCGGTAAAACTTGAGAGTATTAATGGGAACATTCAGCTTAACCGTAATTTAAAAGCGCAAAACCTGTCTTTTAAAATACAGGAGAATGATTTTTTAATCAATGGCTATATATCACAATTGTTTGATTATTTCCACCATCAAAAGATGTTTAATGTTAAAGCGTCAGTGGTTTCTAACCATATTAATCTTAGTCAGCTTTCGCTATTGTTTAAAAAAGACGATGAAAAAAATGCAGATCCTGTATATCGATTACCCGAGAAAGTGGCATTATCTTTAAAACTAGACATTAAAGATTTTGAGGTAGGAAAATTTTCTGCAACAACTATTCGTGGAGATTTAAATTATAAACCACGAATGATATCGTTACATGAAATTTCTTTTTATTCGATGGATGGATATGTAAAAGCTGGCGGTGTTATTACTCAAAAGTATAACAATGATTTTTTGGTTAGAATGCAAAGCCGGTTAAATCAAATTAATATGCATAAACTCTTTTATTCGTTCAATAACTTTGGCCAGGAGTTTATTTCGAATAAAAACCTAAATGGAAATCTTACCGGAGAGGTGTTTTTCTCCTCTGAATGGAATGACCGATTGCAAATTAATAAAAAAACAATTCGATCAGAAAATAATATAACGATTACGAATGGTGAATTAATAAACTTTGAACCTTTATTAGGACTTTCTAAATTTATTGATGTACAAGAATTGCAACACATTAAATTTTCTACATTAAAAAATCAAATTACGATAAAGGATGAGAAGGTGTATATTCCTCAAATGGATATTGAGTCTTCGGCAATGAATATTGAAGCTTCTGGCATACATGGGTTTGACAATAATTTTACCTATCGGGTAAAAGTGCTCTTGTCGGATGTTATTTCCGGAAGATTAAAACGATCGGTTAAACGACATAGTGAATATGAAAATGTTGAAGACGACGGATTAGGGCGCACCTCTTTATTTTTATTAATTGAAGGAAATACGGATGATTATAAAGTAAAATACGATCGAAAAGCTGCCCGTGAAGAATTAAAACAAAATATTCAGCAAGAAAAATCAACTTTAAAACAGATTTTCCAGGAGGAGTTTGGTTGGGGAGTAAGCGATTCTTCTACCTTGATAAAAACAGAAAAACAAATTAATAATAATTTTGAGATTGAGTGGGAAGAGGATAAAAAAAATAAATCTGAAAAGAAAGAAACAATCCGGAATAACGAGCAAAAGTTTGTTATTGAATGGGAAGAAGATACTATTCTATAAAAAAGTTATGATCGCATATATACTATTATGATTAAGTTTTCGTTACATAAATTATTAACCTTGAAATAAAAGATTATTGAATTGAACATTTACACCAAAAAACAAAAGTGGAAATTACTTCTTTTATTTGTTGCTCTTTTAATTGCGGCAGCATCTATACTTACCACTAATAAACTGGTAAAGCAATTATCAAAAGAAGAACGCAAAAAAGTTGAGCTGTGGGCTTTAGGTATGCGTCAACTTTCCGGTTTGGATAACCAGGAAAAGGATTACACCTTTATCCTTGAAGTGATAAAAAATAACGAAACTGTTCCGGTAATTTTAACCGATAAAAATGGGAATGTAGTTTCTACACGTAATTTAGATCCTGATCGTGAAAATGACCCGAAGTATTTGGAGCATCAGCTCGAAAAAATGAAAAAAGAAAACGAACCCATTGAAATTATTTTGCTCGATGGGAATAAAAACTATATTTACTACAAAGAATCTGTTTTATTAACCCGGCTGTTTTATTTTCCTATCATTCAGTTTGTAGTAATGATTATCTTTTTACTGGTAGCTTACCTTGCTTTTAGCACCTCGCGTAAAGCAGAACAAAACCAAGTTTGGGTAGGGATGTCAAAAGAAACGGCTCATCAATTAGGAACACCTACCTCTTCGCTTTTGGCTAATTTAGAGTTATTAAAACTGAAAAAAGCAGATCAAGAAATTGTCGATGAATTTGAAAAAGATATCAACCGGCTGGAAAAAATAACTGAACGATTTTCTAAAATAGGGTCGGTGCCAAAGCTTAAAAAACAGGATATTGTTCCGGTGCTTGTTAATGCCGTAAATTATATTAAGGCCAGATCATCCGATAAAATTAACTTCCAATTTAACTTTTCAGCAAATGATCAGATACTTCTTCCGTTTAATGCCTCTTTATTTGAGTGGGTAATCGAGAATTTATGCAAAAATGCGATCGATTCAATGGAAGGGGTCGGAACGTTGAGTGTAATTTTAGACGACAGGATACAGTATCTGTATATTGATATAAAAGATCAAGGGAAAGGAATTCCTAAGTCGAAATATACGACAATTTTTCAACCCGGGTTTACCACAAAGAAAAGAGGTTGGGGATTAGGTTTGTCACTATCAAAAAGGATTATAGAAGCTTACCATAATGGTAAAATTTTTGTTTATCATTCAGAAATCAATAAAGGAACGATTATTCGAATCGTATTAAAAAAACGATTAATATAAATTTTCAGAAAGAAAGAACGTTAAGCTTTGGCGTTTTTTCTTTTTTTATTCAAATATAAATTTATACTTTTGCACGATGTAAATTTTTGTGAGGTGGATTATTTGAGCAAATATAGAGTTGATTTTCAAGGACTAAGTGAGGGTGCGCATGAATTTATTTTTAATGTGGATAATGCTTTTTTTCAAAGCATAGAATATTCTGACATTAAAGAGGGCATGCTGAAAACGACAGTTGTTCTTACAAAAAAAACACAATTGCTTGAGTTAGATTTTAAGATTCAGGGTTTTGTAAATGTTATTTGCGATCGTTGCCTTGATGAATTTAAGATGCCGATAGATTTTCAGGGGCAGCTATTTGTTAAGTTTTCAGAAACAGAACAGGAAGATACTGATGAGGTAATGTATTTATTGCCTGAAGATCATAAGGTGGATATAGCACATTATATTTACGAAAGTATACGTTTAAGTTTACCTTTGAAATGTGTTCATCCTGATGACGAAGAAGGGAATAGTACTTGTAACCCTGAGATGTTAAATAAAATAGAGAAATTAAAACCAGATAATTCTGCCGAAGATATGGTTGATCCAAGGTGGAGTGAATTAATAAAATTAAAAAATAATTAATATTAATAATAGTAGAAAATGGCACATCCAAAAAGAAAAACATCGAAGCAGAGAAGAAACAAGAGAAGAACACATTATAAAGCAACAGCACCCACTGTTGCCACATGTTCGAATTGCGGTGCTACACATGAGTATCACAGAGTATGTCCTGAGTGTGGATACTATAGAGGACAGTTGGCTGTTGAGAAAGAAATTGAAGCATAACTGTAATACATCCGTATGAGAATCGGAATAGACGTTATGGGTGGTGATTTTGCTCCTGAAGCAGCTGTTTTGGGAGCAATTTTAGCTCATAGAGAGTTGTCATACGACGACCGTCTCGTTTTAATTGGCGATGAGGCAAAAATTAAAGAAATATTAAAAAGGAAAAAGGGTAGTCCCGAAAATTTTGATATTGTTCATGCATCCCAGGTCATTGAGATGAGTGATCATCCTGCAAAGGCTTTTGCCAAAAAGCCTGATTCAAGTATCGCAAAAGGGTATAAACTTCTTGCATCAGGAGAAATAGACGGTTTTTCCAGTGCCGGTAGTACAGGTGCAATGTTGGTTGGTGCAATGTTGGCCATAAAAGTTGTTCCTGGGATTATTCGCCCCGTAATTACTGCAGCGATTCCAAAACCCGACGGTAATTATTCACTTATTCTAGACGTTGGAATTAATCCCGACACAAAACCAGATGTATTATATCAATATGGTATTTTGGGATCATTATATGCAAAACATGTGTATAATATAAATGATCCAAAGGTGGGATTAATGAATATTGGATCTGAAGAAGAAAAAGGAAATCTGGTGGTTAAGTCGGCACATGAATTGATGAAAGACACTGTAGATTTTAATTTTATTGGCAATGTGGAAGCAAATGAATTATTTGCAGGAAATCGGGTGGATGTTATTGTATGTGATGGTTTTGTAGGGAATGTTATACTTAAAGAAGCAGAAGCCTTTTATACACTTATAAAGAAAAGAAATATTCAAGACGAATTCTTTGAAAAATTTAATTTTGAAGATTATGGGGGAACGCCAATATTAGGAGTAAATAAAAACATTGTAATAGGCCATGGAATATCACGCCAGGTGGCTATCAAAAACATGATACTCCACACAAAGGATGTGGTTGAGGCAAAACTTTCTGATAAAATTAAGGAGGCATTTAAATGACAAAATTAAGAGCAACGATTACCGGTATTGGAGCATATGTTCCTGATTATATCTTAACCAATGATGAGTTGAGTAAAATGGTCGACACTTCGGATGAGTGGATTATGACCCGGATTGGAATCAAGGAGCGACGGATTATTAAAGAAAAAGGAGAAGGCTCTTCTTTTGTTGGTTCAAAAGCCGTTAAAAAATTACTTGATAAAACCGGCACATCACCCGAAGAAATAGATTTGCTGATTTGTGCAACGGTTACACCCGATCATCAATTTCCTGCTACAGCAAATATTATTAGTGACAAAGTAGGAATAAAAAATGCACATAGTTTTGATATAAATGCCGGCTGTTCAGGTTTTTTATATGCCTTAGATACGGCATCTAAATTTGTAGAAGTAGGTACGCATAAAAAGGTAATTGTTGTAGGCGCAGAAAAAATGTCTTCTATTACTGATTATCACGATCGTACAACATGCCCTATTTTTGGTGATGGAGCTGGAGCTATACTCCTTGAACCCACAACCGAAGATATTGGAATTGTTGATTCGATTCTGCAATCAGATGGTGTTGGAAGGATTCATCTTCACCAAAAAGCTGGAGGATCTGTAAAACCTGCTTCACATGAGACTGTTGATGCTCGCGAACATTTTATTTATCAGGAAGGACAGCCTGTGTTTAAATGGGCGGTTTCAAAAATGGCTGATGTTTCGGTAGAGATGATGAAACGACATGGAATAGCGCCGGATGATTTAAACTGGCTGGTTCCGCATCAAGCGAATATGCGTATTATTGAAGCTACAGCAAAACGCATGGGGATTAAAAGAGAACAGGTAATGATCAACATCCAGCGTTATGGAAATACCACAGCTGCTACATTACCACTTTGTTTATGGGAGTGGGAAGACCAGTTGAAAAAAGGAGATAATCTTATTTTAGCTACATTTGGTGCAGGGTTTACCTGGGGCTCTATATATGTAAAATGGGGCTATGATGGAAAATAATAATTGAAACAGAATATTAGTATTATAATAAGGAAACATCCAAGCTAAATAAAGTTTGGATGTTTTTTATTAAAAAAAATTTTTAAACACGAGGAGATTTAATAAAAGAACAGTAAGAATACTTACCCCATATAAATGATATATAACTTTTATAATCATTTAAAAATCAAACTTTAATAATGTTTATTTATTATGTATATTTGTAATAGGGTCATGGTTTCAACCTTATTAGATATGAAAAATTTGATTTTTATTTTATTGTTTTTTTCTCAAATTGCTTATTCTAGTACAAAAAAAGACAGTCTATTTAAAGCCCTTTGTATTGCTAAAGAATATAAATCAACCAAAGAAATAGCAAATACTTATAAAGAAATAGCAAAATACAATTACTTTCAAAAATTTGAGTATGATTCAACGATTAAGTATAGTAAATTAGCTTTTCCGATTTATCAGGAACTAAAAGATAAACCAAACCAAGCCTATATTTATAAATTAATGGGCTATGCTTATGTTGACCAAGAAAATTATAATAAGGGTATAGCCTATCTCGATTCAGCCCTATACCTATACCGGGAGGCGGAAGTTAAATTACCTATTATTCAGGTTTATACTAACAAAGGAATAGCTTACAGCTATATAGACAAAAATGAAAAATCAATTAAAGCTTTTGAACAAGCGATTGAATTGAGTAAAGAAATAAATGATAGCAATCAATTAGCAATAAACCTACTTAATATAGGAATTATTTACAGTTCATCAGGAAAGTATCCTTTAGCCATTGATCATTTGATTCAAGCCTGCGAAATTTTTGAGCAAATAAAGGACTCTGTAACCATAATTAATACTTATCTGGAAATTGGAGATGTATATCAAACCTGGGATAAAAATGATATTGCATACACCTATTATGAAAAAGCCAATAAACTCAAAGATAAAATAACAGACAAGAAAGTGTTAGCCTCTCTTTACGATGCAATGGGTTATACCAGTGAAAAAGAGAATAACATCGAAAAAGCGCAGTTTTTTTATAATGATTTATTAAAACTGAGTAAAGAAATTGATTACATGGCAGGAATGTCTCAGGCTTATTATCGCATAGGTAATTTAAAGCTTAATCAAAAAGATTATCAGTCAGCAATCAATAATTATAATTTGTCTCTTGAAATAGAAAAAGAGATTGGTTCTATTCAGGGGATTGTTTATATGAAAAATCTGTTGGCTGCTACATATAATAAAATTGGAGAGTATTCAGAAAGTTTAAGTTTATTAAGAAAATCACGTATTATATGTTTAAGGGATAATCTAACGAAAGAAATTAAAGAAAATAATAAAATGTTTTATGAAACGTTTAAAAAAATGGGATTAAGTGATAGTGCTTTATATTATTATGAGAAATATGTAGCATTAGAAGATTCCATTTATGGTGAAAAGCAAGAATTCCTTATGGAGGAGCTACGGGAGAAATATGAGTCAGAGAAAAAAGAAAATACGATATTAAACCTTACCACCGAAAAACAATTACAGCAAGAGAAGTTAGCCCGGCAAAGACAACGTTTTGTGGCTTTTATTGTTATTGTTATTTTGCTTTTACTTGCAGCGATTTTGTTTTATATGCATCAAAAAAGGAAAGAAGAAAACCGGAAATTACAAATAAAGCAAAAGCTCTTTCGATCTCAAATGAATCCACATTTCATTTTTAATGCATTAAATTCAATTAAGAATTTTATGCTAAATAATGAAAAACATAAAGCTGCAGATTATATGGTTGACTTTTCTCAACTAATGCGCCAGGTTCTAGATGGTTCTATTGATGAACTTAAAAATCTTGATTCAGAACTATTATTAATAAAAAATTATTTGAATCTACAACAATTAAGACATAACCATACATTCCAATTTGAAATTTTAATTGATAATGAAATACCGACCGAAAGGATGTTGTTTCCATCAATGCTTTTACAACCATTTATCGAAAACTCAATACTTCATGGTGTTTCTGATGGTGGGGACAAAATTATTATCGAAATCCTTAAGCGATCAAACCACTTAGTAGTAAATATAAAGGACAATGGACCGGGATATTTCAATACAATAAAAAATAATAATAAATTTCATAAATCAAGGACCATACAAATTACCCGAGAACGAGTACGAATTTTAAAAAAAATATATGGATGGAAGGTGCAATTCGGCATTAAAGCAGCAAATGAGATATTTCAAAAGGGTACTATAGTTACTTTTAAGCTTCCTTATAAATATGCCTAAATTTAAATGTAGCTACTTTATAATAAAAATCTAAACAATGAATAAAGTAACCATTATCGAAGACGAAAAAGCCGAAAGGGATAATATTAAAAAAATTATTCCTCAGTATTTTTCAGATATTGAAATTGTTGGCGAAGCCGATTCGGTAGAATCAGGGATAAGGCTTATTCAGTCAGTAAATCCTGATATTTTAATTATGGATATTGAGATCAAAGGTGGCCGTTCTTTCGAAATCATCAGAAAAATTGGAAAAGTTGATTTTAATATAATTTGGGTCACTGCCTATGAACAATTTGCTATTCAGGCTTTTAAATTTAGCGCTATTGATTTTCTGTTAAAGCCCTACAAATCGACCGAACTAGTTGAGGCAATTCAAAAAGCTACGGAGATAATAAATCATCAAATATATTTAAAAAAGTTAGAAGCTCTTCTTCACAACCTTAATATTCCTTTGAATAAACAAATAGTTATTCATACTACCGAAACTTTTTTTATTCTTGAAGTTTCTGATATCGTAAGATGTATGGCGGATGATAATTATACCCATTTCATTATGGATAATGGAGAAAAAATCGTGGTAAGTAAACCGTTAAAAAAATACGAAACCTTATTAAAAGATTTTGGGTTTTGCAGGGTTCATCAATCACACCTGGTGAATCTAAATAAACTAGTTCGGTTTAATAAGTTAGGAAAACCTTCCCTGGTTTTAAAAAACAATGATGTAATCCCCGTTTCCAAGGGGATGCGATCCAATATTATTGATTTTTTAAATTCTTTGTAATTCAAATAATCGTTCATTATACCCAAATGCTTTCTAACGTATACTGTATTCTAATTCTTTACAAGATATTTAGGATGAGTTTATTGTAAGTATTATTTTTAAATATAATTACAATCTATTATTAATCCTAAAAAAACAATCTATGAAAAAAACTTTTTTTTTATTCGTTTGTGTGTTTCTGGGCTTAACTACTCAAAGCCAGATTATCGTAAACGATTTAATTTGCTCCGGAGGTGGTAGCTCTCTGACAATGGACTGGTCTGCCGGAGAATGCATGACCGAAACCTATGAACAGTCAGAAATCATACTTGCTCAGGGATTTCACCAGGGAAGTAAGAACCAGGAAACAGCTGTTTTTGAAATGGTGGATATGTCAGGTAAAATATCTGTTTATCCTAATCCTGTGCATGACAATATGAATATTGTTTTGGATAATGAATGTTTAAAAAACACAGTGAGTTATACTATTGTCAATGAAGGCGGGCAGCTTAAGCTAGAGGGTAATAATCTTGCTAAAACTAATGAAATAAACATACAACAGTTGCCTTCCGGATTATATATTTTAAATATTTTATCAGGCAAAAAAATTATGCAATCATTTAAAATCATTAAAAAATAACCAAAAAACCCAAAAATTATGAAAAAGACATTATTTACATTCGCAATTGTTTTTTTTACTGCTTTATTAATTAAAGCCCAAACCCCCAATCAATTCAAATATCAGGCTACTCTTAGAAACAGTGACGGCTCAATTATGGCCGAAGAAAATGTTGACATGGATATAAAAATACTGGAAGGATCTGAATCCGGAACGGCTGTTTTTACCGAAACACATAATGTTACAACCACAGCGTATGGTGTGGTTAGTTTAAATGTCGGAAGTACTGAAGATTTAACAGTCGTTGATTGGGGTGCTAACGACTATTTTCTTGAAATCTCTGTTGATGCTACGGTTATTGGCACCAGCCAAATTCTTTCTGTACCATATACTTTATATTCAAAAAATGCAAACCAGGCGGAAAGTTTACAACTTTCAAATGATGGAATAATGAAAGAATTTTTAGAAGTCACAGGAACAACAGATCCAACAGATTATTATCTTTATGTTGATTATCCCGAAGGATATGATAAAAATAACACAAGAGTTTTATCTTTTGAAGTACAATATATGGGACAGACCTGGATGGGAATAGGTAGGAATGGTGAAATATCGGTAGGGCTTGGTACAGAAATATATCTTTATTATCCTAATGAAGCAAATTATAAAGGCAAACCTTTTCGTTTAATCATAGCTAAGGTTGAAATATAATTTTTTTAAGAGTATAAAACTTATCAAATGAAGAAAATATTAATAATTATTTGTGCCCTTATTTTTAGTAGTAACATAAGGGCACAACCCATGGAGTTGGAGTTTAATACCGAAGTGTCTCCAGGCACAACCATCACTCTTCCTCTTTATGGGATAACAAGTGTAACAATTAACTGGGGTGATAGTAATGAAGAAACCATAACCACAAGTGCAGATATTGAGCATACTTATGCTTCAGAAGGAACTTATCAGGTGACCATTAGTGGTTCTTTTTCTAAATTTGGAAAGGGCTGGGAAAGTTACAATAATGCGGATAAACTGATTAAAGTTATAAGTTTTGGTGATGTCGGGCTAACAAACCTTTCAGGAGCCTTTCGAGATGCTGTTAATTTGATTGAACTACCAATACAAATCCCTTCAACAATAACGAATATGTCATTTATGTTTTACAATGCTTCCTCTTTTAATCAGGATTTACCCTGGGATGTAAGCAATGTTACCAGTATGAATGCAATGTTTAGGGAGGCAACATCCTTTAATGGAGATATAAATGATTGGAATGTTGAGAGTGTTACAACGATGTCGGCAATGTTTGCCTATGCCGAAAATTTTAATCAGGACATCAGTAACTGGAATGTAAGCAATGTAACGGATATGTATAGTATTTTTTATAATGCTACTTCTTTTAACGGGGATATTAGTTCATGGGACGTAAGTAACGTACAAAACATGAGTTTTATGTTTTATAGATGTGCCGACTTTAACCAAACTATTGGTAGCTGGGATGTTAGCCATGCGGAAACCATGGCATATATGTTTATTGAAGCATCCTCTTTTAATCAGGATATTTCGGCTTGGAATGTTAGTAATGTTACTACAATGACCAACATGTTTCGTGAAGCATCATCCTTTAATCAGGATATAAATTCCTGGGATGTTAGTAACGTAGAAAATATGGTTTATATGTTTTGTGGGGCAGATAATTTTAACCAAGACTTAAACAATTGGGATGTAAGCCTGGTTTCAAGTATGGAGAGAATGTTCTACGATGCATTGTCATTTAACGGGGATATTAGTTCATGGGACGTAAGTAATGTGACTAATATGACCTATATGTTTTATAATGCCGAAAATTTTAACCAGGATATTGGCAACTGGAATGTTGGTAATGTTACTAATATGAGTCACATGTTTCTTTTTGCAACTAAATTTAATCAAGACCTGGGTAACTGGGATGTTGGTAATGTTACCGATATGAGTTACATGTTTTCTTCAGCAACTAACTTTAATCAGGACTTGGGGAACTGGAACATGAGTAATGTTGAAAATGTAACAGAAATGTTTGCTTCAACAACATTATCTACCGCATTTTATAATAATTTATTAATAGGATGGGCCGGTCAATCTTTGCAAAATAATTTAACATTTAATGCGGGTAATGCTAAATATTCTCCCGGAGATGCAGCTACTGCCCGACAAGAAATTATTGATAATTTTAACTGGGATATATTGGATGGTGGATTATCGGAACTACCGGCAGTTGTTACTTCTGAAGTAATAAATGTTAATGATACATCAGCAGTAACCGGTGGCGAAGTAATGACCGATGGAGGATACCCAGTCACAAGTATTGGTGTAGTTTGGGATATATCTGAAGAACCCACACTGTTGAATAATGAGGGATATACCGAAGATGAATATATAGAAGGAACATATGAGTTTGTAAGTGAAATGAATATGCTTGTTCCGCTAACAAAGTATTATGTCAGAGCATACGCTACAAATAGTGAGGGTACAACATATGGAAATACGTTCAGTTTTACAACGACAAAAACATTAACTATTGCAGGCACATTTACTGTTTTTGATAAAACGTATGACGGAAATATGGAAGCTGAAATAGATGAGAATAATCTGACTTTGGAAGGTGTTAGTGGATCAGACGATGTTGAATTAACAGCAGTGGTTGTCGCATTCGAAACAGCAGAGCCTGGCGAAAATGTTTTAGTAACAATTAATGATGCAACCCTTGAAGGCCTTGATGCTGAAAACTATATATTGTCTCTTGAAGGTTCGCCTACAACGGAAGCACAAATAGCACGTAAGGAGATTACAATAAAAGGATCATTTACTGTTGTAGATAAATCGTATGATGGAACTACCGAAGCAGAAATAGACGAAAATAATCTGGTTTTAGATGGTGTGATTGCATCAGACGATGTTGAATTAACCGACATACATGCTGTATTCGAAACAGCCGAGCCGGGTGAAAATATTTTAGTAACCATTGAGGAAGCAACTCTTGAAGGCAATGATGCTGATTGGTATCAATTATCCCTCGAAAATTCACCAACTACCGTTGCTAACATAACACAAGCGGTAAATGTTGATAAAGTCTATTTTGATCATATTATTATTTATCCTAACCCTTTTGCTGATTATTTAACGTTAAAGAATGCTGAGGGAACTTTACAAATTAGCATAATTGATGCTTTAGGGAATGTTGTTTTAAAGGAAAAAGATTATGATGAAGATATTATAAACACTAGTGATTTTAAAAGTGGTTTATATTTTCTGGTGATTTCTAAAGCGAATCAAAAAAGAGTATTTAAATTAATTAAACAATAAGTTTTTATCGCTTAAAACGAGTAAAATATAAATTATATTAAGTGACATTAGCTTAATATGTTGATTTTAGCCAATTCTAGAACGGAAAGCTAACGCATTAAAAATAAATGAGATAGTTGATAGCCCGTATGGGGTCGAAAATTTGCTTAGCCGCTTCAAGCGTCTTGGCGGATTGATCACTAAAATGTATTAAAATTCTAAATTTGGAAGGGGGTAGATTATTTGGGAAGAGAAGTAAAACGCGCTTGGATAAAATCAATAATTTTAGTTGCATTTTTTTTGGGATTGTCAGACTCCAGTTTAATTGGGAAAACAGTGTGTTTTTCACGTTTTTCTAACCCATAACGATAGGTTTTATCGTAGTACGATAATGCAATTTTTGCAACAGTGGCTAAATTACCACTTTTAAGCGATTCTAGTGCCTCTTTTGTATTTTGCCCACCCAGTCTTTTGCTAATTTTTAAAACACAATTTTCAAGATGTTTGGTGTCGTAAACCGCATATTCTTTCATAAGCCTTTCAATTCTGCTTTGGTTATCCAGCAGGATATTTATTACAGTTGCTTTTCGCATTCTGTCGAAAAGTTCCTGAGGAATCCAGTTTGCTCCAATAGACTTGCTTTCATCTTCTAACCAGATAGGTTTTGAAAGGTCAAACGAAATCCATTTCCAGATTACTAAATTTTCGAATTGCTCATTGGGGGGTTGCTCGTTTTGGCCTAGAGCCCCAAAAGCAGATCCTTTATGATTAGCAATACTTTCTAAATCTAAAACTTGCTCACCTTGTTTTACCAATTCTTGTAATATAGCTGTTTTTCCGCTACCCGTATATCCTCCAAGAATGATTAGCTTATTTCCTTTTGTGAGTTGGTATTTTCCAAATCGCCTAAAAGCTTTATAACCACCTTCGAGGGTATAACATTTTATACCTATTGTTTCAAATAACCAAGCCATAGAAGCGCTGCGCATGCCTCCACGCCAACAATAAATTAAAAGCTCGTTATTTTTTGCAATAGAATGTGCTTGTTCAGCAAAATCACGTAATTTGGCACCTACAATTTCTAATCCTTTAAAGACTGCTGGCTCCCGACTTTCCTTTTTGTAAATTGTACCAACAATTGCTCTTTCTTCATTATTAAAAATAGGAATATTAACAGCTCCCGGAATATGGCCTGTTTGGAATTCTCCCGGAGAACGTACATCTATAGCTGGTGTCGATCTTAATTTATGGACAAATTCTTCTGGTGCTAACGTAGTAGCCATAATAGATTTACAAAATTATGAGCGAAATTAGTTAAAATATTGTAATGTTGAAACTCTTCTTAAAAAAGTTTTATGATAAAAAGAGAAAGAAAGCCTGATAAACGAGTATTTTTTAATCTTCTAAAAAATTACCTAATATCGAACTACTGCCTTTTTTAGTATTTTTACTGGCAGGAGAAATGCGCTGAATAAGTTTTCGGATAGGCATGAATAAAAGCTTTTCCCTCACCCTCAAGTTTTTGTAAAATAAATCCTTCGCCACCCATTAAACCATTCCCTAATCTACGATTTAAATGGATCGATATTTTTTTGCCTAGGGCGGCGCATAAAAAGCCATCTTTTTGAATAATAATTTGTTCACCACTTTTTTGTAAATCGATAGCAATAATTTTTCCAGGATAAGGGGCAGCAAAAGCTACTTTTTTCTAACCTAATCCCTGATTTGGAGTAGAGCCATCGCTTAATTTTGTTTCAAAAGCAATTTCATTTTCCATATAAGTCATTGCTCCAGCTTCGGCAACAACCGTTTATTGTGGGTCAAGTTCAATCTCAACGAGTTGAATGTCGTCTCCAAGAGTTTTATAATCAATTTCGTGTGCGTGCATATTTTTTGTTTTATACAATCAGTTTTTGATAGTTTGTCAACTGCATGAGAACTAATATATTTTTTCAGATGCGTATATTAATTGAAAAATTAACTAATTTGACTGTTCAGAAAACCATCGGATTAAAACTTTTTTAATCTCTTCGATTCTAACAGGTTTAGCCAAATAGTCATTCATCCCGCTATTAAAAGCTTGTGTTTTATCTTCTTCCCTGGCGTTTGCAGTCATAGCAATAATTGGTAACTGATACCCCATGCTTCTTATTTCTGCTGTGGCTTCTAATCCATCTTTTTCGGGCATCATAATATCCATAAAAACAATGTCAAACGTATTTTCTTTAATTTTATCAACACACTCTTTTCCATTTTGAGCAATGGTTATTTCGTAGCCCAGGTTTTTGAATATGGTTTGTGCCACTCGTTGATTAATGATGTTGTCCTCGGCCAAAAGGATTTTAATATCTTTTTTAAGTTTATTTAATTCTGGGAGTTCTTTATCCTTAAAATTGAGTGATTGGAAATTTTCCTGTAAAATTTCGAAAACTTCCGATGCTTCAAAAGGTTTAATTAAATAATAATCAACTCCGTTCATTTTACATTTCACATAATTCCCGGGCTGATCATTTGAACTAACAATACCAACAATAAGTTTGTTTGTGAATTCTTTTTCATGAATTTTTCGAGCAAATTTAATCCCGTTAAAATCGGCATTATCTTTAATCATTAATAGATGATAATTTTTTCCGGCGCCATTGATTCCTTGTTCAATTTTATCTATTGGATTGTCTTTTGGTGTGATGATCTCATTGTTGGTTCCAAAGCTCTTAAACAAGCGTAAAAGATTGTTTTCTTCTTCGGGTTCATTGTCAACGAACAACACATTAATATTTTTATATTCGCGGACAGTTGAAAAATCAATATCTTTTTTCAACTTTTCGTTAGAATAGACTTGTATTGTAAAAGAGAATTTAGAACCGGTATATTGCGGATCATATGAAATAGAAGAAGGGCTTTCTACCCATATTTCGCCACCCATCAATTCTACCAGTTGTTTTGAAATGGTAATTCCCAATCCGGTTCCTCCAAACTTTCGCGTTGTTGATCCATCAGCTTGAGAAAATGAAGCAAAAATATTTTTTAATTTTTCTTTAGGGATTCCTATACCTGTATCTTCAATAGAAAAAAGTAAGGTAAAGGATCCATTGTGTTTTTTATCAAGTTCTGCCGTTAGGATTATTTTTCCTTCGTAAGTGAATTTTATGGCATTACCGATAAGGTTTGAAACAACTTGTTTCAATCTAAACGGATCTCCAATAACATTATCGGGAACATTATTGTTTATATCTGAAGCAAGTTCTATATTTTTTTCTTTGGCTTTAGGAATAAAAAGCGCAACAATAGCATCCACTTCTTCCCGAACTTTAAATGGTGTTTCTTCGACAACCATCTTTCCGGCTTCAATTTTTGAAAAATCAAGAATATCGTTTATGATGGATAGTAATAAATCAGCCGATTTGAGGATTATTTGTACAGCATCTCCCTGTTTTTCATCTAAATTTAAATGTTCTAGGGTATTCGCCATTCCGATGATTCCGTTTAATGGCGTTCTTATTTCGTGGCTCATTTTAGCCAAAAATTCAGATTTTGCCTTATTTGCAGCAACTTCTCTTTTTCGGGCAATTTCAATGGGGGTAATATCAATAAATGCTTCAAGCGATATTTCTTCACCATTAATGGTAAAAGGGATTTCTTTTTTGTAAATAATTACTTCGTTATCATTATCATCGTAATAAACATATTGATTCAGATTTTCATTGTAACTAAATGATTCTGAATCTTGAAAATTTCTTGAAACCAGAAACTGGTCTGTAAGTTTTTGCCCAATTAATTCGTTTGAGGATTGTAATCCGAAAATTTTCATTGCTGTTTTATTCACTGATTTCACAACCCTATCCTGATTTAATGTCATTATACCAATAGGGAGCGATTCCAGCATTTCTTTCATGGCTTTTTCTGATTGTTGAATTTTATTTTGTGCTAAATTTTTACGCCTGATAAAAACAATGAAAAAGAGGATAATTAGTATTAAAACAAAGAAGGTAGAAAATGATACGATAAAGGAATTTTTTATTACTGAATCTATAATAATTTTGGTTTCAAGGGAAAAAATAATGCCTAAATCATTCCCCAGAATCCTTATGGGATAATACGTTGATAAATATTCGTTCGTTTGATTGTTGGCGGTTATTTTTTGCCTTACGGCTCCATTAAAACCATTATTTAACTCGTTGATAATATGGTCTAATTTATGAATGGTAATAGTATCCCTCGATAAGTTATTTGAAATTATATCTCCGCTCATATCAATTAGTCCCTGCCAAAGGGTTTCTTTTATATGATAATTTTCAAATACCGAATTAATATAATGATCAATATCAACCTTAATTAAGATATTTAATACGGTTTTATTATTATAAAAAACAGGCAGAAGGTATGTGTATGTCCCATCATTGTTTTTTAAAATACCTTCGCGATCTTTTAATTCCGTTTGTTTTTGCGAAATGTAATAGTCGTTAATAAAATGGTTGGTTTTATCTTTAAACAGACTAAAAACATTTTTATGGGTATCGATAAGTTTAATATTTTTAATCAGCTTTTGGTATTTAAAATAGAAAAGTTCGAGTTTTTTGATTTTCAAATCAGCTTTTTCTTTTTCTTCGAAAAAATGGGCTAAATCAGAAGAAAAAACGATATAATTAATTTCATTTTCAAATTCATAACCCGACTGTTCAATCTCCCAGCCACAAATCTCTGTTTGATTTATCAGCATGTTCGAATGAAAATCCAATTGTTGTTTATAAATATAGTACCCATAATAAGCATTAGTACCCAGCGCAATAATTATAATAACGGCAACTAAATAATAGAATTTTTTCATGATTAAAACTTCTTAAATCAATAAATAATTTTTAGCAATAACCAATTTGTTTCTTTAATCTCTGCTTTGTAAATCGTATGTTTTTTTCCATCAACATAAAAATTTTCCTTAAAGGAACCTTTCAGTATTTTATGAATTGCTTCTCGCATCCCTTTATTTTGATGCTTTGCTAACGGAGGAGAATTATACATTAAAATATTTTGAGTTACAGGTTTGTAATAAGAAAAATCACGATATGAAGGAATATGAAATCGTTTAGATCCATGTTGGGTAGTACAGATAACATTTCCTTTGTTGTCGGTTAGTATTAAAACCCGTGTTTGATCTTTAAAATATTTTTCTAAAATATTTTTTACGGGAATATCAGCTGACAGAATCCCAATAAATTTATCATGGTAATAAACCGGCTCAATGCAAGAGATAATCCACCCTCGTCCATAAGGATCAGCATAAGGCGTTTCAATCCAATACGATTGGCCCTCAATAAAAGGTTTTTGATTAACTTTTTGATAAGGCAATAGACTTTTTAATTCGATGGGTTGAGTTAAATGTTGATAAACATCGGTGTAAGGGTAAATCCGCAGAAACGAATTGGTATCTAAAAGGTAAATTTGTTGCACAAAAACATTATCATGAATGAATTTTATAAATAATGAATCCAAGACTTCACTATTTATAATCATTTTTTTGATGTGGTCATTTAAGGAGACATTGTTGGGTAGATAAATGGCAGAAGACTTTTCTTGGTAAGGTGTAAAATAGTGCGTATTATTTTTTTTTAAATAGGAAGCATCCCACTTAACGGGTTTATCGAAGGAGATATTATGATTTAAAATTAGAGTAAGGTCATTAATATCTCTGGATATGTGCTCCAGATCGGTATTAATATTTTTTGCTATTTGATTTAGATGTATATAATTTAAATCTTTACTTCCCTTGTTTTGGCAACAGGATAGAGTAATTAATGTTGTTATGAAAAAGAAAAAAATTGTTTTTTTCATAAATAACAGATAAACAATCCGTTTAAAAATTAAAGGTACAAGTTAATAAAAAAAATAGGAGGATTAAAAGAATTATGATGAAACGACGTGATTTGAGTTTGAAAGTCTTGTTAGCGTTTATAAACGATGTTTAGTTTCTTTGTCTAACAGGATGTTTAAATAGTTATTATACCGCATGGGATGTATTTTATTTTTTTCAACGGCTATTTTGACTGCACAACCTGGTTCCTGCACATGGGTGCAATTATAATACTTGCAATTTTTAGAAGCTTCAAAAATTTCCGGGAAATAATGAAAAAGTTCTTCTTTTTCGATATCGTGAAGTCCAAAGCCTCTAATTCCGGGCGTATCAATAATGCTTCCTCCAATACATAGATCAAACATTTCAGCATATGTAGTAGTATGCTTTCCTGATTTATGATAACTGGAAATTTCGTTGGTTTTTAAATTGAGTGCCGGATCAATTAAATTGATTAACGAAGATTTGCCCACACCTGAGTTTCCAGCGATTAGTGTAATTTTATTTTTTAATAAATGCGTTGTTTTTTCGATGTTTATTTTTTGGGTTACCGATGTTTGGATACACTCATATCCTGCCCATTCGTAAGCTTTTATGTATTCATAAAGCTGCTGTTTTTCTTTATTGTTATATAAATCAATTTTGTTGAAAATAAGTTTGGCAGGAATATCATAAGCTTCGGCAGTAATTAAAAACCGGTCGATAAAAATAGAATAGGTAACCGGATTTTTTAAAGTTACCATTAATATTGCCTGATCAATATTTGCAGCAATCACATGGGTTTGTTTTGAAAGATTCGTTGATTTACGGATGATATAATTTTTTCGGGCCAAAATATTTTTAATAACACCTGTTTTGGAGTTCTCCGGAATAAAAAATTCAACATGATCGCCTACAGCAAGCGGATTGGTACTTTTTATCCCTGTTATTCTGAGCTTTCCACGGATATTACATAGTATTGATTGCTGGGTTTCATAATTAATAACAGTATACCAGCTTCCGGTTGATTTAATAACGGTTCCTTTTTTCAATTGATGGATGATTAGTACATGTTTAATTTTTTGTATGATACAAAATTAAACGTTTGTTCCATTAAAGCAAGTGGATATTAATGAAGAAAAAATTTTAAGTTGGCAGAAATAAAACAGCAATGATTAAAATAATTTATTTAGCATCTATTTTTTGTGAAAAAATTTGCAGGTATTTTTGATAAATTTTAAATATATCGATGGTATAGCCTTTGCCTATTCCCCAAGGATCTTCTTCATACATTTTGCCCTGGGAATCAAAAGCTGCATGGTAGTTTATTGTTTCTTCGTTTTTTTTCATTAAAATAGCTAAAATACTATCTCCATTAGGATGTTTTGTAAGTCGTAATCGATATTCGTTATTTGGATTTTGAATTTCATAAAATGATTCTTCATAAATATCTGGGGCATATTTACGAACGGTTACACTTGTATGTACGGAGTACCCATTTAGTGTAAAAAGGTTTTCATTATCTTCTTTCAGTGCTGCACCTGCTTTTTTTGTAAGCAAAATTTCAATCTGGTTTAATGTTTTTAAGTTAAGAGAGCCCGATTCTTTCGTATGCATTTCAGCTGAACACTCAGGTCCTTTGTCTGGACTACCCCACAATAGAACGAGAGCAAGCTTTATGACAATAATTTTCATCATGTAGAATATTTAAAAATTTATTTGTGTATTTTATAAATTTTACCCAAAATAGGGAAATGACAGTAAATGATCTCATCTGTTTTATAAAACAATATCATTCTATCTAGTTAAAGGTTACGGAATTAAATCAGTTGGTTTACAAATTTTTGATGAACACAATTAAATTGTACATAAATGGTTTAAGTGTATTAATTAAATTTTATATAAAAAAAACAGGCATGGTTTATCTGTTAAGGAAGATATACCATTATACTAACCTTGGAATTTATAACACCCTAGTAATTTGGTGGTTAAGGAAAAAAACTAAATAATCATAGCCATTAAAAAAAGAGTAGCTAAATTTTAAGCTATACGGAAAAATGTATTAGTATTTTAACAAAAAGGAGGAGCGTTTTTAAAATGAATCCGGATAAAAACTATTGTTATTTTTGAGCCCGTTTACGTTCATGTTCTTTTAATAATATTTTTCGTAAGCGGATTGCTTTAGGTGTTATTTCAACATATTCATTTTCCTGGATATATTCCAACGCTTCTTCGAGCGAGAATTTTATGGGGGGAGCAAGTCTTACTTTTTCGTCCGTTCCTGAAGCTCTTACATTAGTAAGTTTTTTAGTTTTGGTAATATTAACTCCTAAATCACCAGATTTTGCATTTTCACCAATTACCTGCCCCTCGTAGATTTCTTCCTGTGGCGAAACAAAAAATCGTCCGCGGTCTTGCAATTTATCCATTGCATAGGCAATAGCTGTACCCGTTTCAATAGCAATTAATGAACCGGCCTGTCGTTTTTCAAAATCGCCTTTATAAGGTTCAAAAGCTTTAAAGCGATGCGATATTACGGCTTCTCCGGCAGTAGCAGTCATCATAATGTTTTTTAATCCGATGATGCCTCTGGAAGGCATAATAAACTCCAGGATAATCCGCTCGGTTTTACGTTCCATATTCATCATTTCACCTTTCCGTTGCTGAATAATTTCGATGGCTTTGCCCGAAAAATTTTCTGGCAGGTCTACGGTTAAATATTCTACAGGCTCATGTTTTTCTCCGTCTATTTCCTTAATGATTACTTTAGGCTGGCCTACCTGCAGCTCGTAGCCTTCGCGCCTCATTGTTTCTATAAGTACAGAAAGGTGTAATACACCCCGTCCGTAAACATTAAATGCATCTGCAGATCCGGATGATTCAACCCTTAATGCCAGGTTTTTTTCTAATTCTCTTTCCAGGCGTTCTTTCAGGTGACGTGAAGTAACAAATTTACCATCTTTACCAAAGAAAGGGGAATCGTTAATAGTAAAAAGCATGCTCATGGTTGGTTCGTCAATGGCTATTGGGTCCAAGCCTTCTGGATTTTCGAAATCAGCAACCGTATCGCCAATTTGAAAATTTTCAATTCCAACTAAAGCACAAATATCACCGGCTTCCACCTTTTCGGTTTTCTTTTTACCCAGTCCTTCGTAGGTGAGTAGTTCTTTTATTTTTGTTCTTTTAATGGATTGATCTCTTTTAACCAGCGATATATGCATTCCTTGTTTTAATGTCCCTCTTAAGAGTTTGCCAATAGCAATTCTTCCTACATAAGGCGAATAATCTAACGATGTGATAAGCAGCTGTGGTGTTCCTTCGTAAGTTTTTGGTTCGGGAATATTTTCTATAATACAATCCATTAACGGAATGATATCCTGGGTAGGTTTTTTCCAATCATCAGACATCCATCCTTGTTTGGCGGAACCATAAATTGTTGGAAAATCCAACTGTTCTTCTGTAGCATCGAGATTAAACATAAGGTCGAAGACTTGTTCCTGTACTTCTTCAGGACGACAGTTTGGTTTATCAACCTTATTGATAACTACAATAGGTTTTAAACCAATATTTAACGCTTTTTGTAGAACAAAGCGGGTTTGAGGCATGGTTCCTTCAAAAGCATCTACCAAAAGTAACACGCCGTCTGCCATGTTTAGTACTCTTTCCACCTCTCCGCCAAAATCTGCGTGTCCTGGAGTATCAATGATATTGATTTTATAATCTTTGTAAATTACCGAAACATTTTTTGATAAAATGGTGATTCCTCGTTCACGTTCCAGGTCATTGCTGTCTAATATTAGATCTCCTGGGTTTTCATTTTCCCTAAAAAGCTTTCCGAGCAATAGCATTTTATCCACCAGGGTGGTTTTTCCATGGTCGACATGTGCTATAATAGCTATGTTTTTGATTTTTTGCATTTCCCCTAAAAATTTAAGCGAGCAAAGGTAGGTCTTTTTTTGTGATATTTAGGGGTAAAATTTGAAAAAAGAGAAAGGATAATAAAACATCCGAAGATTCGATTTCTTCGGATGTTTTATTTGTTTATTAATTTTTTAAGGTTGCCTTGTAGAGAACATATTGAAAGCTTCTTCTAAATCTTGTTCTATAGAAGCAGCTAATTCCAGGTTTCCGTATCGTTTAGCATAATCGGCCATACGCTGCAGGGAATGAATGCTTAGCCGTTGTTCGTAATCGAGTGACTGTGTAAATTTAGAGGGTAAAGAGAAATAGTAATTTAATTCCTGTTTAGTTATCCCTGCAAAATCATGAACTAATGAATCGGCTTCTTCTTGCCCTCCGGCTAAATAAAATGCTTCAATCATATCCAGTGTAAATAAATCATAAGGGATATTGTATTTAGGAGTAAGCTCAGCCCCTTTCCTTAACACATTTAAAGCGGAATCTTTTTTGTTTTCTTTTATTAATTGATGTGCGAGCCGTGTAAACAGATTTCTGATTTTAACGACTGAAACAGTTCGTTTTGTTGTGTAGTCCATCCAAATATCCGGATCATTCATGTTGCCCCATTTAAACTCTTCCATTAATTTTTTATACATAATATCAGAGTCAATACGCCCGGTTTCAAGATATCCTTTTGCCGAGGTTTTTATAGGAACCAACCGGTAAGCGAAACCATCCTGTTGTAAATAATCTTCGAGCCCTATGTTACCATCTCCGGCTGTAGAAACAAAATAAACAGGCCGCTCCCAGTTATTATTGGCCAACAGGTCTAAAATCATCATTTCACTTTTTACTATTCTTTGTTTATTGATTTCAAAACTGATTTCCGAAACTATTTTGTCTGTATTTTCAGGTTTTACTGTTCCATTAGAAACTACTTTTGCCGAATCAACAGGTACAATAATCTTGTTTGTTGGCAGGTAATCAATCCATTCGTTGGCTCCCACTTGCAATTTTGTTCTTTTATCATCACTTTTCAGGAAGTCTACTACACGTTTAGCATCAACATAATCATTAATTCTGTCATTGATGTAAATTACATCGCGAACACCGTTAAGATATTCTTCGTGGGTCATCCCAAAAGGAACCGGTTCCGATTCATATGCTTTACGTTTCATTTGATCAATATACCAATCGGTATTTAGTAGCGAAAGGTTCACTACTCTCACATCTGTTCTAATACCTTCCACTTCTTGTGCATACCAAAGGGGGAATGTATCGTTATCCCCATGGGTAAATAATATAGCATTAGGTTCACATGAGTTCAGATAGTTATAAGCAAAATCTCTAGCCATATAACGGTTCGACCGGTCGTGGTCGTCCCAGTTTTCTTTGGCCATGATTCCTGGCACAAAAACCAAAGACAGTACGGTTCCTAGTATGGCGCTGAAAACAGCACTCGCTTTTATTTTGAAAAAGTTATAAATACCCATAACACCCAATCCAATCCATATAGAAAAAGCATAAAATGAGCCGGCATAAGCATAATCCCTCTCACGTGGCTGCAAAGGATATTGATTTAGATAAACAACAATGGCAATCCCGGTAAATATAAATAACAGTAGTACCACAATAAAATCATTCGTATGGCGCTTTAAATGGAAAAAGAATCCAATAAGCCCGAGTAGCAATGGCAACATGTAATAAGTATTCCGCGATTTATGATTTTTTATGCTATCGGGGATATTTTTTTGTGGGCCAATGAGTTTATTATCAATAAAATTAATGCCTGTTATCCAATTTCCGCTTAACAATTCTCCATGACCCTGAGTATCATTTTGCCTACCGGAAAAATTCCACATAAAATACCGCCAATACATGTGTCCCAGTTGATACCGGAAAAAGAATTTCAAGTTTTCGCCAAAAGTAGGAACATGCCTTATTTCTTGTTCTCCCTGATAATTGGTAATAGGTTCTTTTTTCCCTTTGATATCTGCCCATTTTTTATACTCTTCTACATGACTGGGGTCGGGGCTATACATTCTTGGGAAAAGTGTTGTAAACCGTTCATCATATTCGTAGACATCATTTAAACTGTAAGATTTAATATATTTGCCATTTTTTTGTCGATATGTATAAGGTGTTTCGCTATCAACAATCGGGGCATTGTAGTATTGGCCTTTGAATAAAGGCCTGCTTCCATATTGTTCACGGTTAATATAATGTAAAAGATTGAAAACTGTTTCCGGATTGTTTTCGTCCATGGGCGGATTGGCCATTGAACGGATAACAATCATAGCAAAACTTGAATAACCGATTATAATAACTGTAACACCTAAAAGAATTGTATTCAGGATAACTTTTTTCTTTTTTGAAGTATAATATAGTCCCCAAATGATAAAGCCCAGGAGTAAAGCAATATAAAAAATAACACCTGATTTAAAAGGAAGTCCAAAGCCGTTTACAAATAAAAGATCAAACCATGAAGCTACTTTTACCAGGCCAGGAATGATAACATACATAATAGCCCCGAGTATAATCATGGAAACAATAAATGCTTTAAACATCCCGGCACGGGTTACTTTGTATTTTTTGAAATAAAATACAAAAACAATAGCAGGTATTGCCAACAAGTTTAACAAGTGTACTCCAATGGATAAGCCCATTAAATAGGCAATTAACACAAGCCATCGGTTCGAGTATTTTTCATCGGCAATATTTTCCCATTTAAGAACCGCCCAAAAAACAAAAGCGGTAAATAACGACGACATTGCATACACTTCACCTTCTACCGCCGAAAACCAAAATGTGTCTGAGAAAGTATAGGCCAATGCACCAACAGCGCCACTTCCAATAATAACAATGAGTTGTGCCATCGATAAGCTTTCTGTTTTTGGAAACATTTTTTTAGCCAGGTGTGTAATGGTCCAAAACAGGAATAATATAGTAAATGCACTGGCTAAACCAGACATTGCATTAACCATCATGGCTGCTTTGGTTACATCACCTCCGGCAAAAAAAGTAAAAAACCGGGATATGATCATAAATATTGGAGCTCCCGGGGGGTGCCCTACCTGGAGTTTGTAAGCCGAAGCAATAAACTCGCCACAATCCCAAAAGCTTGTAGTTGGCTCAATGGTTAAAAGATATACGATTGCGGCAATAAGGAAAATAATCCATCCGCTGATTCGATTAACAATTTTAAAATTACTCATCGTTTAGTTGAAATTTTTATTTAGGTTCAAATCTAATTCAATTCTGATAATTAATGGATTAAATGGTTAAATTATTGTGTGTAAAATTAAAAAAAATGGCATGGATAAAAATTTTGCTTCGAAATTACGTAATTTAGCCAAATTCTAAAATTTTTTATTAATAAAAAAGGTTTGAATAATGGCAAAAAAGAATAAAAATAAAAGAAAAAATATTGTTTATTCAACCAATCCTGATTTTAAATATGAATATGAAAAGGATGGCGAAGAGAAAACCACACTTTCTCCTAATCAACAAAATTTAAAAGTTTATTTGGATTCTAAAGCAAAAAAAAGAGGGAAACAAGCAACCTTGGTGAGTGGTTTTGTGGGAACAAATGAAGACTTGAAAGATTTGGCTAAAATATTAAAAACAAAATGTGCTGTGGGTGGTTCGGTTAAAGATGGAGAAATATTAATACAGGGAGATTTTAGAGAAAAAGTTACACAAATATTGACTCAAGAAGGTTATAAAGCAAAGAAAATTTAGTTTAAAAAAGATCAATGAAAAAAAGTTTTTTTATTTTAATAATGGTTTTATTTGCCTTATGGGCAAATGCGCAGGATACATTAAAGGTAATGCATTACAACCTGCTTTATTATGGGAAGAATTATTATGAATGCGATAATAATACCAATAATATTGATGAAAAAAACGAATCCTTGAAAGAGATTATTCAATATGTACAACCGGATATTTTTTCGGTGAATGAACTGGATGGGGAGGGAGAATATCCTATTGAGGATGATGCTACCTATTTACTGGAAAATGCTTTAAATGTTGATGGAATTTCAAATTATCGAAGAACTGAATTTCCTGAGATTTTTTTAGCCAATACCGTTTTTTATAATTATGAAAAATTAACCTTAAAAAGGCATTATCCTTTAAGTTTCTATTATTCAGGCATTAACAAAATTTTTAATGTATATCAGTTCTATTTTAATGCTGAAGATTTGGCTCAAACAAATGATACGGTTTTTGTTACTTGTTTAGTAGCTCATTTAAAAGCAGGTTCTTATAACGATAATAAAGATCAAAGAGATTTTGAAACAAGAGTAATCATGAATTACTTAAAAAACTCTGAAGAATATGGAAACATATTACTGCTGGGCGATTTAAATTTATACTCTCCAACTGAAAAAGCATTTCAAAACCTGATTAATCCAACATATTCTGAATATGCTTTTAACGACCCCGCAAATCAAATTGGAGAATGGAGCAAAAATGAGGAATATAAGTTTTATCATACACAATCCACACACACCTGGGGCGACTGCTACTCTTCAGGAGGATCGGATGACCGATTCGATTTTATTTTAGCATCAAGAGATATTATTAGTGGTGCTAAAGACTTACAGTATATTGATCATTCATATACAACCATAGGCCAGGATGGTAGCTTTTTTGATGATGCATTAAATTTTACCACCAATACAAGTGTGCCGGTTAATGTTGCACAGGCTTTATACAATATGTCCGATCATTTACCTGTTTATTTGGAACTAAAAATTAACCAAAATGCGACAAGGCTGAATATTTCCAATGTATCATTTGTACCCGAAAAACCTGGGAGTAACCAGGATGTTTCTGTTTTTGCTGATTTAACAGATAAAACAGATACCATTCAAGAATTAAAAATTAAATACGGATATTCATCAGACAATTATAATCATAACGAGATAATGAATCTTGAAAAATATTCATTTAAAGGATTTATTCCTCAACATGAGGAGGGTACTGAAATATTTTTTCGGGTAGCTGGATTTAACCATCTTGATCAGGAAATTATTTCAAGTGATGAGTATTATTATAAAGTATCTGCCGCAACAGCTGTTGAGTTTGATTTCCATACCAACCAACAAATAAAAACCCTAAATCCTGTAAAAGAAATCTTAAAGATTACAACACATAAGATCATAACTCAAAACGTTTTCGTTGAATTAATTTCAACGAGTGGAGAAGTTTGTTTTAAAGAATCGACATATATGTCAGAGAATAATAACTATGAATTTCCTGTTGAACATTTAAGAACTGGATTATATTTTATTAAATTTACAGGAGAAAAGGGTTTAGTTTTTACTGAAAAAATAGTTGTTCAAAAATAAATTTATGCGATATATTTATCGAATAATTTTATCCCTGTTAATCTTTTTTATTTGTATTCCTTCTTTTGGACAATTTTATTCTACCGGACAAGATCCGGCATCCATAAGATGGAAGCAGATAAATACCAACAATTTTCAGCTTATTTTTCCTTCGGAATATCAGGCCACTGCACAAAAGATTGCCAATACGTTAGAATCTAGTTACCAAAAAGTTGGTTTTTCGCTTAATCACCAGCCAAAGAAAATTTCTGTAATCATTCATTCACAAAGCATCCGTTCTAATGGATATGTATCCTGGGCTCCTAAGCGGATGGAATTGTTTCCCGTACCATCGCAAAATATGTATCCTGAAAACAATCTACAGCAATTATGCATCCATGAGCTCCGCCATGTGGTTCAGATCGACAAATTAAATCAGGGAATAACCAAAATCTTATCTTTAGTGTTTGGCCAACAAGCAACTGGTTTAGTGGCCGGGCAATTGCCTATGTGGTTTTATGAAGGAGATGCAGTAGTAACGGAAACTGCGCTTTCTTCTTTTGGGCGAGGGCGTCTACCCTATTTTAAAAGAGGAATACGGGCCTATTTATTAAATGATGAAAAAAAATATTCCTTTGATAAGTTTCTTTTTGGATCTTATAAAGATTATGTCCCAAATCATTATGAATATGGCTATCAATTTACTACTTATTTTAGAGCCAAATATGGAGCGGATAAATGGAGTAAGGTTGTAGACCATGTTGCCAAAAACTCGTACACTTTCTTACCTACAAATTTTGCTTTTAGCCAGGGACTAAAAAAACATTCCGGCCTTTCGCATAAAAAGTTATATCAGGCAAGTTTTTCTTATTTAGATAGTTTGTGGACAGAGGAAAGCGAGCAAATAAAATACACACCAACGAACTTTATTAATCCTGTTAAAAAAGATTATTACGATTATGTGCATCCTCAATATTTTGCAAAAGGGAAAGTAATTGCCTTAAAAAAAGGTTTTTCTAACACTCCTCAATTTGTAGAGATAAGTGAAGAAGGAGAAAGAGTTTTATGGGAACCGGGGCCTCTCATTTCCGATGATTTTTCGGTTGCTGGCAAATACGTTGTTTGGTCCGAATACCGGCCTGATGCAAGATGGCATAATAGAGAATATACTGCTATTAAATTATTTAATATCGAGACTCGAGAGGAAAAGCGGGTAGTTGACAAAGTGCGGTATTTTAGCCCGGATATTTCATCCAATACGAACAAAATAGCAGTAATAGAAGTAAATTCACAAAATGAATATTTTTTAAATATTATTAGCTCATATAACGGTTTTGTGGCCAAAAAAATTGCTTCGCCAAAGGGTCATTTTATTCAACGGCCTCAATGGTCTGCTGACGAAAGGTACATTTATGTTATAGAAATTAACGGGAATACAAAACAGGTTAGCCGGTATGATAATAAAACTGATCAATGGGAGCCTATTTTTGTTATCCCGGGGGTTGATATTCAGCGAATATATCCCACAAATGATTATATTTTTTTTCATTCAACCTATAATGGCATAGATAATATTTATGCATATCATTTTAGCAGTCACTCTTTTTATCAATTGACGGCATCAAAATTTGGGATTTCTGATTTTGATTTAGATGCGAACGCAAAACATATTTTTGCAAGTGAATATAGTTCGCTAGGGTTTGGTATTTCTAAAATACCTATAGAAAGAGCTTTATGGCATAAAAAAGAGATGAAAAAAATTGAGCCATATTATCTGGCCGAAAAATTATCATCTCAAGAAAACGGGAAAATAAAAAACAGTAAAATCCCAACCAACAAATATCCAGTAAAACCCTATTCCAGGCTGGCTAATTTATTTTATTTTCATAGCTGGGTACCTTTGTATTATGATTTTGAGGATATTGATTTTCAGTATAATTTAAGCGACCTTTCTGAAATTTATGGAAAAATTCATCCCGGGATTATGCTTCTTTCGCAGAATAAATTGAGCACAATGGAAACCATTTTAGGATATGCATATAAAAATAAACATCATTATTTATCCTCTTCTTTAATTTATAAAGGGTTGTATCCTTATCTAAAAATAACTACTGACTATGGTGATCGTCACGAATATTTTGCCGCTTCTGATGTTACATGGACCCCACAACTTAAATACGATAATACTAATTTTACAGTTGAAACCTATATCCCGTTTAATTTAAACCGAGGAAAGTTTATCGCTGGATTTTATCCGGGAATTACGTTTGAATATAGTAACCGTTATTATTATCAATATAATGATCATTATTATCAAGAAGGATTGGAATTTATGAATTATCAATTGTATTTGTTTTTTTATACCCGAAAAGCACATCGTGATATTCAACCCAGACAGGGTGTTTTTATTGATTATAATTTATATAATTCGCCCTTTGACCAGAATTTTTTTGGTTACATATCTACCATCGATTCACGGATATATTTACCCGGTTTTTTTGAGGATCATGGATTTAAATTTGATATTGGATATCAATACCAAAGCCCTAAACTCTATTTGTATTCTTCCCGGTTTCGTTTTCCCCGGGGAATGTTTCGTCAAAGAACAGAAAAATTAGTTAAGCTTTATAGCGATTATGTTTTTCCTATAGCTTATCCCGACTGGAGTATTGGCCCTTTGTTTTATGTAAAACGCATTAGAGGAGCTTTATTTGGTGATTTGGCCATAAATCAATATAATACATACACTCAGAATTCTTCATTGGTAAGAACAACAAAAGAAGAATTTTATAGTTTGGGTATAGATCTTTCAGTGGATTACCATTTATTGCGCACAATGTTTCCATTGAATACCGGTGTGAGGGTTGGTTATTTACCCGAGCATCAATCATTCTTTACTGAGTTGCTTTTTGGAATTAATTTATATCCATATTAATAAAGAGTAAAATTAAAACAATAAAATAGATAAAAATGCTGTTATATACGCATATCTTTTTTAAGGTAAAATATAACTCCTTGCATAAAAAGTAATATATTTGTTCGATAAATTATAAATGAGTGAAGTTTTAATCAAAAAAGAGTTTTACAATGGCAAAAAATAATGAACCAGAAACAACAGCTGCTATTAACTTAATTGGTGTTGGTACAGAAATCACAGGAGACATAAAATCAAATGGCGATATTCGTATTGATGGCGCATTAAACGGAAACCTGCAGACTACAGGTAAAGTTGTTGTGGGTGAGACCGGTAGAGTGAAAGGAGAGGTTGCCTGTAAAAATTCAGAGGTGCTGGGTGAAATCAATGGAAAAATAAAGGTTGGAGAGTTGCTTTCGCTTAAAGCAACCGCTAAAATTAATGGTGACATCATTACCAAAAAATTAGCGATAGAACCCGGTTCAATGTTTACAGGGAACTGTAATATGAGTGATGAATCGCGCACAAATGTTAATACCGGAGAATCAAAGTACAAAGAAAAAGACCAAAAAAGCGCTTAAAAAAGAAGCCCGTTTTTTAGCAATTGCACTTCAACTGATTGCCTTTTTTCTGATGGAGATGTTTGAAAGGAAAGAGCGTAATCATTGAATAACCGGTATTGCTCTTCCTGTATTTATATTGCAACTGTAACCATAAAGACTTTATTAAAACCAGCAATAAAAATGATAAAAGCGTTAAGAAATTTTTTAATTAAAGAGGGCATTTTAACCGTTTCTTTAGGATTCATTGCGCTTATTCTTTTCCGAACGGTATTAGCAACATACTACCATCCGGTTTTTTGGTTAAATCTTTTTGTTATTGCTGTTTTAACCGGCATTCTGCATTTTTCTGTCCTTAAATCCCGCGACAAAGAGCATGCCCGGTTTTCAGCCCAGTTTATTTCTATATCGGGGATTAAGATGATGGTTTATCTTGTTTTTATTGTTTTATATGCAATTTTAAATCCCGAGCATGCTAAATTTTTCCTCATAACTTTTCTTATCCTTTATTTTATTTATACTCTTTTTGAAGTGATCCTGGCGCTCAAGATTTTTAATAAAAAATAAGTTGTTTAATAACATGTCTGTTATTTGAATAACAGTGTTAAAAAATTAACAAAGGATTTGGAAAATTATTTTCTCTCCCTTACATTTGCCAGCAATAGTTGTTATATTTACTTGTCGCTTTTATAAGTTATTTAACCAATGATAGTTTAAAAATGATTGATTCTAATTAAGTATAACGAATTTAGGTATCTAAAAAAGTAAATATTTGGGGAAATATTAAATTAAGTTAGTAGATTTGTATTTCAATTTTTTTGTAAAACATTATAGACCTTTGTACAATGGAAAATAAACTACAGGAATTAACACAAAAGCTTTACAACGAAGGTGTCGAAAAAGCGAATGAAGAAGCCGATAAAATAATCAAAGAGGCCAAAGCTGAAGCAGATAAAATTAAAAAGAATGCCGAAAAAGAAGCGAAAGGGATCATTGAGGAGGCAGAACAAAAATCCGAAGAAATCAAGAAAAATGTGCATGCCGAATTGGAGTTGGCTTCAAAACAAACCGTTCGAAAGGTAAAACAGCAAATTACGGATCTTATCACCAGCAAAGTTATTGATGAGCCCGTTAAAAAAGCTTTTGACGATGAGAAATTCGTCAAAGAAATCATTGAAACGATGATTAAAAACTGGGATCCTCAAAAAAAAGAATCCATAGGCCTGTCTGTTTTACTCCCTGAAAAGCTGGAAAAAGAGTTTGAAAAATATTTTAAAGCCAAAACAGGGAATGAATTAAATGCGAAGCTTGAATTAAGCTTTAGCGAAGCAGTCAAAGGAGGCTTTAAAATCGGTCCGGCCGACAATTCCTACAAAATTAGTTTTACCGAAGAAGATTTTATTAATTTCTTTAAAAGCTATTTACGACCCAAAACGGGTGAAATGTTATTTCAGGGAGAGTAAGTATGTTTCGTAACTATTACCATTATTTTATAGCAGGATTGCCGGAGATCTATCTCGACGAAGAAGATATTAACTTTACCATGCTTGATTTTAAACAAGTATTAAAAGATGAACTCTTTCCTGAAGATTACCGGCTGGCCCAACGCTTATTTTTACCTTATGACAACAAAAATCTTTTACTGTTCCTTCAGGAAGAAACCCAGGATTTTAACCCGTTAGGAAATTTTACTTTACAGGATTTTGAAGAAGAGTTTTCGGATGACCCAAAAGACATTTTTCCACAATACATGTATGATTTTGTGAAGTTATATCAGGAGGAAGAAGAAACAAAGGATTTTGATAAAAGTTGGGAGAATAAACTTACCGAGATGTATTACAACGATGTTTTAGAAACAAAAAACAAGTTTTTAAAACAGTGGTTTGAATACAATCTGAATATAAAAAATATCTTAAGCGGATTAAACTGCCGAAAATATGATATAGACATTGATAAGCAACTTATTGGAAATAACGGGGTAGCACAACAAATAGCTAAAAGCAGTGCCAAAGATTTTGGCTTGTCTGTTGATTTGCCTTTAGCAGTGGATGTTATTGCTTTGGCAGAAAAAGATAATTTTTTAGCCCGGGAAAAAGGCCTTGACCAACTGAGATGGGATAAGGTCGAGGAAATGACCCTGTTTGATTATTTTTCTGTAGAAGTTGTTTTGGCGTATATCATAAAGCTTGATATGGCTTATCGATGGTTAGGACTCGATGAAGAAACAGGACGTGAAATGTTCCGTAAAATCATTGACAATTTAAAATCTAGTTACGAATTTCCTAAAGAATTTGCAATAAATGGAAAAAACAAATAAAATGACAACAGGAAAAGTATCAGGAATTATCGCCAACCTTGTATATGTTGAGGTTGACGGCCCTGTTCAGCAAAATGAGATATGCTATATCGATTTAGAAGGAACTAAATTGATGGCCGAAGTAATTAAAGTACTCGGTACCAAAGCTTATGTTCAGGTATTTGAAAGTACCCGGGGACTTAAGATGCACAGCACCGTTGAATTTACCGGTCATTTATTGGAAGTAACCCTCGGGCCGGGAATACTTTCCAAAAATTTTGACGGGCTGCAAAACGACCTGGACAAAATGGAAGGTGTTTTCTTGCAACGAGGAGAACAAACCAATCCTTTAGAAGATGATAAAAAATGGGAATTTAAACCCATTGCTAAAGAAGGCGATATCGTTGAAGCCGGTGGATGGCTTGGCGAAGTAACCGAAAACTGGATGCCCCATAAAATTATGGTTCCTTTTAAATTCGAAGGGAAATACACGGTAAAAAGCGTAGTTAAAGAAGGAAAATATACCATTAAGGATATTATTGCGGTGGTTACCGACGAAGAAGGAAAAGAGATTGAGTTAACCATGACGCAAAAATGGCCGGTTAAATTAGCCATTAAAGCATACAAAGAAAAACCTCGTCCATTTAAGCTATTAGAAACCGGCGTAAGAGTTATTGATACTTTAAATCCAATTGCCGAAGGCGGAACCGGTTTTATTCCCGGGCCTTTTGGTACCGGTAAAACAGTATTACAGCACTCTCTTTCAAAACAAGCTGAAGCCGACATGATTATTATGGCAGCATGCGGTGAGCGTGCCAACGAAGTAGTAGAAATTTTTACCGAATTTCCTGAGTTGGATGATCCTCGCTCAGACCGAAAATTGATGGAACGAACCACCATTATTGCGAATACATCCAATATGCCGGTTGCAGCCCGTGAAGCTTCTGTTTATACCGCTATGACCATTGCCGAGTATTACAGAGCCATGGGATTAAAAGTATTACTGCTTGCCGATTCTACTTCTCGCTGGGCACAGGCATTGCGTGAAATGTCTAACAGAATGGAAGAATTACCCGGTCCGGACGCATTTCCCATGGACCTCCCCGCTATTATTTCAAACTTTTACTCCCGGGCTGGATTTGTTTACTTAAACAATGATAAAACAGGATCTATTACATTTATCGGAACGGTATCACCTGCCGGTGGTAACCTTAAAGAGCCAGTAACCGAATCGACCAAAAAAGCAGCCCGTTGTTTTTATGCTTTATCTCAGCAGCGAGCCGATAGCAAGAGATACCCTGCCATTGACCCACTGGATAGCTACTCAAAATATGCAGAATATGCCGAGGTAGAAGATTATTTTAGAAAAAAGATCGATCCGGAATGGCCTGAGAAATTAAGCTTACTTAGAAATGTGTTAATTAGAGGACGTGAAGTTGCAGAGCAAATTAATATTCTTGGGGATGATGGCGTTCCGGTTGATTATCACCTGACATTCTGGAAAGCTGAAGTAATCGATTTTATAATTTTACAGCAGGATGCTTTCGATGAAGTAGATAGCTCTACATCATTGGAACGACAGAAATATATGCTGAATAAAGTTCTGGAAATCTATCATACAAAATTCTCTTTCGAATTATTTGAAGAAATAGCCACATACTTTAAACGGGTTATTAATCAAATGAAACAGATGAATTATTCGGAGTTTGAATCAGATAAGTTCAAACAAAACGAAAAAGAATTTAAAACTATAATTGAAGAAAAGAAAGCTGAATAATGGAAACAAAAGCATTTCAAAAAATTTATACAAAAATCACTCAGATTACAAAAGCAACCTGCTCGTTGAATGCTACAGATATTGGTTATGATGAGATTGCTATTGTTAATGGCCGGATGGCTCAGGTGGTGAAAATTATTGGCGATGAGATCACGCTGCAGGTTTTTGGTGGTACAGAGGGTATCCCTACCAATGCCGAAGTGATGTTTTTAGGACGTCCTGCTACCTTAAAGGTAAGCGAAGAACTTTCCGGACGATTTTTTAACGCATACGGAGATCCTATTGACGGAGGACCTGAAATTGAAGGTGAAGAGCGACAAATTGGAGGCCCTTCGGTAAATCCGGTACGACGAAAACAGCCCTCAGAATTTATTCCTACCGGTATTGCCGGTATCGACCTGAATAATGCTCTGGTAACAGGACAAAAGATTCCTTTCTTTGCTGATCCAGACCAGCCGTTTAACCAGGTTATGTCGATGGTGGCCCTTCGTGCAAAAGCCGACAAAATTATATTAGGAGGAATGGGATTAACCAACGATGACTATCTGTATTATAAAAATGTTTTTGACAATGCAGGGGCATTAGACCGTATTATCAGTTTTGTAAATACAACGGAAGACCCCCCGGTTGAACGATTACTTGTTCCGGATATGGCGCTTACTGCGGCCGAATATTTTGCCGTTGATAAAAAACAAAAAGTATTGGTATTACTTACAGATATGACCCTTTGGGCTGATGCTTTAAGTATTGTTTCGAACCGAATGGATCAGATTCCTTCGAAAGACAGTATGCCCGGTTCGCTTTATAGTGATTTGGCTAAGATTTACGAAAAAGCCGTTCAGTTCCCCGATGGAGGTTCCATTACCATTATTGCCGTAACAACCTTGTCGGGTGGCGATATTACACATGCTATTCCCGATAATACAGGGTATATTACCGAAGGTCAGCTTTTCTTGCGTAAAGATACCGATATTGGCAAAGTGATTGTCGATCCGTTTAGAAGTTTATCTCGTTTAAAACAGTTGGTTATTGGAACCAAAACAAGAGAAGATCATCCGCAGGTGATGAATGCTGCCGTTCGGTTGTATGCCGATGCAGCCAATGCCCGAACCAAACTGGAGAATGGTTTCGACCTTACAGATTATGATGAACGGGCACTTGAATTTGCGAAAGATTATTCGGAAAAATTATTGGCCATTGATGTAAATATCGAGGTGGACGAGATGTTATCTACCAGCTGGAATTTATTTGACAAACACTTTAAACCTGCCGAGGTAGGGGTTAAAAAAGACTTAGTTGAAAAATACTGGCCAAAAAATAATTAATTTAAGATTTCAAGTTTAATATTTCAGATTAATATTATGGCAAAAATTGAAAAATTTGAAGACTTAGAAGTTTGGCAGTTAGCGAGAGAGTTATGTAAAATAGTTTACTCTTTAACAAAAAAAAATCCTTTTTGTAAAGATTTCGAGTTAGTTCGTCAAATCCGAAAATCTTCTGGTTCAATAATGGATAATATTGCTGAGGGATATGAAAGAGACGGGAATAAAGAATTCATTCAGTTTTTAAGCATATCAAAAGGTTCATGCGGCGAGGTAAGATCACAATCTTATAGAGCACTTGATCAAAGTTATATTTCTAAAGAAGAATTTGAAGAATTATATAATAAAGCAAGTTCTATAAGCAAGATGCTAAGTGGATTTATAAATTACTTAAGGAAGTCTGAAATAAATGGAATTAAGTATAAGAATAGATAAAATATGAAATTTGAAATCTGAAACCTGAAATTGAAAAAATATGGCAATAAAGTTTCAATATAATAAAACATCATTACAGCATCTAAACAAACAGCTTAAAATGCGTTTAAGGGCTCTTCCTACTTTGCAAAGTAAAGAGGCGGCCTTGCGTATGGAAGTTAAGCGTGCTAAAGACCAGTCAGAAGTGTTGCTCCGAAAGCTTGAAAAGCAGATGAAAGAATACGAAGATATGGTAAGGCTTTGGGGCGAATTTGAGGAGGATCTTATTACAGTTAAAGATGTTAAAATGTCCTTTAAGAAAATTGCTGGTGTGAAAACACCTATCTTAGATGATGTAATTTTTGAAATCAAGGACTTTAGCCTATTTAATAAACCCAGTTGGTTTTTGGGCGGAGTTCAAATTATTAAGTCATTAGTAAAAATATCTATCGAAAGTGATTTTTTCTTACGAAAAATGGAGCTTTTGGATTATGCCAGGAAAAAAACAACACAGAAGGTGAACCTTTACGAAAAAGTACAAATCCCTGGTTATGAAGAAGCTATTTCGAAAATCAAACGTTTTCTTGAAGATGAGGAAAATCTTTCGAAATCGGCACAGAAAATTGTTAAGAAAAGACAACAAGACAAGGAGGCTGCCTGATGATTACGCCAATGATAAAATATTCTTTCTTAATTTATCACAAGGATTATATTCCTTTTCTTGAACATCTTCAGGAATTTGGGGTGCTTCATATTATTGAAAAAAAGAAAGAAATTGATGATAGCATCAAATCATCACTACATCAGATTAGTGAGATTAATAAAACCTTAAAGTTCCTGGAAAAAAGAGAGCAGGAAGAGCAGGAAGTTAAAGGAAAGCAGGAAGAGGTTCCTGTGGTTGAAAATGTAAAGGAACTAAATATTGAACTGTCGGAGATAGAACAGGATCAATCTACATTAAATAAAGATATTCAAAAAGCCAAGCCTTGGGGTGATTTTACGCTGGACATGACAGATAAAATGGCTGAGCTAAATATCACACTGCGCTTTTTTGAATGTAACGAAAAGAATTTTAACGAACAGTGGAATGAGGATTACTATCTTCAAATAGTTAATCGGCAACATGGTAAAATTTATTTTGTGGTTTTTCAGCAATCGAACGAAGAAATAAATATTGAAGCAGAAGAAATAAAGTTACCCGAAGAACCATTATCGCAGCTATTAAAAAAGCGCGAAGAAAATAAAAAACGGGTAGAAGAGATTCAGGCCACTTTTGATGAATATGCAGCAAAATATCAATCTCAGTTAAGAGAAAAGCGACATAAGCTTCAAAGCGAAACTGATTTTGAACTGGCAATAAACCATACCGAAAAACAAGCCGGAGAGAAAGTGATGTTGCTCGAGGGATGGGTTCCGGAAGATAAAAAAGATGATTTAGAAAAGTTTCTCGACAATCAGGATGTGTATTATATTTCTTCGAAACCTTCGGAAGAGGATAAGGTGCCTATTAAATTGAAAAACAACAAATTTTCCAGGCTTTTTGAACCTATCAGCGATTTGTTTGATATGCCGGAATATAAAGAATTGGATTTAACTCCGTTTTTTGCTCCGTTTTTTATGATGTTTTTCGGATTTTGTGTGGGCGATACCGGTTATGGATTACTCATTTTAATTGGTACACTGATTTTCAGGCAGAGAGTGAAAGAAAGTTTGAAACCGGTACTTACACTAGCTGCTATTTTAGGTGGGGCTACGGTAATTATGGGAATGATTTCAGGAACATTTTTTGGTGTTGAGCTTATCAACGTACAGGCATATCCCTTAAAAGATATTATTTTAGAACCACTCCAACTATTTTGGTTTTCAATTGCCATTGGTGGTCTTCAGATTTTTTATGGAATGTTTATCAAAGCCGCCAACGAAATTAGGAAGGGAGGCTTTAAATATGGGTTATCCACCATAGGATGGATTTTATTAGTATTAACTTTTGGGACTTTTATAGGACTTGAACAGATAGGACTTGATACCGAAGGTTATGGAATCATTAAAAATATTGGGTTAGCCATTAGTGTTGCACTGATTTTACTTTTTGCTAATCCTGAAAAGAATATGATTGTTAGCGTATTTTCTGGCCTTTATGATGTATACAATATGATAACCGGTGTTTTTGGTGACTTATTATCCTACATTCGTTTATTTGCATTAGGTATTTCCAGTGCAATATTAGGATTGGTATTTAATCAAATAGCCGCACAATTTTTAGGTGGAAGTTTCTTTAGTTATATCCCCTTTATTCTTATTTTAATCATTGGCCATGGACTAAACATATTTATGGCTTCACTGGGAGCTTTTGTTCATCCGTTACGTTTAACTTTTGTAGAATTTTATAAAAATGCCGGCTTTATGGGCGGCGGGAAAAAATATAAACCATTTTCAAAATAGAAATAAATAAAAAAATAGGAGAATAAATTTATGGCAAACACAGCAGTTTATTTAGCTTATGCAGGATTAGCATTTATGATTGCACTATCAGGAATAGGAAGTGCTATTGGAGTATCAATGGGTGGTAATGCATCAATTGGCGCCTTAAAAAAAGACCCGGATAAATTTGGTAACTATATGCTTTTGGCAGCATTGCCGGGTACGCAGGGATTGTATGGTTTTGGAGGTTATTTCGTAATCGACAAGCTTTTTAATCTTGTAACACCCGAAATGTCTTTGTTTAATGGTATAGCAATTTTATCTATGGGACTGTTTTTAGGTTTTGTAGCACTTTTTTCAGCAACAAAACAGGGTACTGTCACATCCAATGGTATTGCAGCAATTGGTGGTGGTAACGATGTATTTGGTAATACACTTATTTTAGCTGTATTTCCTGAATTGTACGCTATTATTGCTTTTGCTGCAACTTTCTTAATTAGTGCAGGATTAGTAGCATAAAATAGGAAACAATAAAAAAGTTTTTACGTACTAAGGAGCAGTACAATTTTGTGCTGCTTTTTTTATTTTTATTTTTGGAATACTTTTATGATTTATTGATTAAATTTGCAGATATCTAATTTCTTTATATGTACCGAATCCTTTTACATAGTATATTTTTTTTATGTTTTGCAGTATTTGTTACTGGTCAATTACATGCATCAGACCATCTGACAAATGCAGATACACTCTCTCGTACTGAGCAAGCGCAAAATAAAGAAGGATTCAACACTGGAGATTTTATTTTTAGTCACATACAGGATAATTATGGCTGGCATATTTTTACCTATAACCATCATCATGTATCTATTCCTTTACCGGTAATTTTGTACAGTAAGAATAAAGGATGGGTAACTTTTTGGTCCAATAAATTAGCACATAATCATTCTTATAAAGGATTTACAATTGCTGAAGAAGGGGCATTTAAAAATAAAATTGTTGAAATAAATGATCAGGGAGAATTTGTTGCCCGGCCTTTTGATATTTCGATCACGAAGAATGTATTAGCCATTATCATCAGCTGTATCATTCTGGTATTGGTTTTTGTTTCTATAGCTAAAGCGTATCAACGAAAACCTAACCAACCACCAAAAGGTTTACAATCTTTGATGGAGCCGGTTATTCTTTTTATTCGGGATGATATAGCTAAAGATAGTATTGGGGAAAAATATTATGAAAGATTTACACCGGCATTATTAACGATATTTTTTTTTATCTTATTAAATAATCTTTTAGGGTTGGTTCCTTTATTTCCTGGCGGAGCTAATGTAACCGGTAATATTACAGTTACTATGGCATTGGCATTGGTTACTTTTATTATTACAACCTTTACCGGCAATAAAAATTACTGGACACATATTTTTAACGCTCCCGGAATCCCCTGGTGGTTGAAAGTACCCTTACCCTTAATTCCGGTTATAGAGCTTTTTGGAGTAATTATTAAGCCGTTTGTTTTAATGATACGTTTATTTGCAAACATAACAGCAGGACATATCATTATTTTAGGTTTTTTTAGTTTGATTTTTATTTTTGGAAATCTTAATGATGTATTAGGATTAGCCGTATCACCTGTTTCGGTTATTTTTACGGTTTTTATGTCGTTTTTGGAATTATTGGTAGCATTTATACAAGCATATGTTTTTACGGTTCTGTCGGCTATTTATTTTGGAATGGCTGTGGCAGAAGATCATTAAATAGAGTATTTATTTATTAAAACCAGAAAATTATGTCAACATTAGGTCTTATTTTACTTGCCATTGAAGGAGCGGTTTTTTCAAAAATCGGTGCAGCTTTTGGTGCAGCTATTGCAGCCATTGCAGCTGCTTATGGTATTTCAAAAATCGGAACATCTTCTGTAGAATCTATAGCTCGGCAGCCCGAAGCAGCCGGAGATATTCGTTCGAACATGATTGTTTCGGCAGCGCTTATCGAAGGGGTTGCATTTTTTGCTATCGTGGTATGTTTCCTTGTACTATTTGTATAACAGGAAAGTGGTTGCCCAAAACAACGGATGATTTGCGAGGGAATTTTTTGGTCCCTTTGTTTAATTAAAAATTTATCGTATGGAACTCATTAAACCGGATATCGGTTTGCTGTTTTGGATGATAGTATCATTCAGTATAGTACTATTTGTACTCATTAAATATGCCTGGAAACCGATTCTGAAAGCAATAAAGACACGAGAAAAGTCTATTGCCAAAAGCCTGAAAGCTGCTCAAAGAGCAAAAGAAGAAATGGCAAAGATTGAGTTTGGTAATGAAAAAATTACGGCTTTAGCGAAGCTCGAAAAGGATAATATTTTAAAAGAAGCCAAAGAGGCTAAAGATAAAATTATCGAAGAGGCGAAAGAAACAGCCAGGCATGAAGCACAAAAGATTTTGGATGATGCTCGAAAAAGCGTTCTTAAGGAAAAGGAAGATGCTATTAACGAAATAAAAAATCAAATTGCGGAGTTGTCGGTGAGTATTGCTGAGAAATTATTACGCGAGCATCTTTCCGATGGCTCCAAACAAAAACATTTAATTTCCCAGATTGTTAAGAATATAGAGCTAAATTAGTATGTATGACAGCCAGATCAATGTAAGGTATGCAAAATCCCTGTTTTTATTAGCCAGAGAAAAAAAACTGGTAGAAGAGATTAAAGAGGATGTTGATCTAATTCTTGAGTCTCTAAATGAAATACCTGAGATTTTATTTTTTTTGGAGCATCCTGTGATAAAAACATCCCGAAAAAAGGCTGTTTTAATCGCTTTGCTTGCGGAAAAGGTAAATGAGTATACCATGATTTTTTTACAGCTGGTAGTTAAAAATAATCGCGAAAATCACCTGAAAGGGATGCTGAGGCATTACATTGATCTTTACCGGCAGTTTAAAGGTATTAAAATAGCTGAAATCACTACCGCCATTAAACTTCCCTATAATGAGAGGAGTGAAGTTATAAAAGCCATCGAAGAACAATTTAAGGCCACTATAGAACTTAAACAAAAAGTAAACGAGGATATCATTGGTGGATTGATTATCGAGATTGATAATAAACAACTTGATTTAAGTGTTACGCATTATTTAAATTGTATGCAAAAAGAGATGTACGATTTTAAAATACATTATAAGAAATAATTTTTTTAAATTTAAACCTATGGCAGGAATAAAACCCGGAGAAGTTTCTGATATATTAAAAAAAGAATTAGAAGGATTTACCACCAATAATGAACTGCAGGAAACAGGAAGTGTTTTGCAGGTAGGTGATGGCATAGCCCGTATTTATGGTTTGTCGAATGTGCAGGCTAACGAATTAATCGAGTTCGAGAACGGGATGAAAGGGATTGTCTTAAACTTGGAAGAAGATAATGTTGGTGTGGTACTTCTGGGGTCATCAGAAGAAATCAGAGAAGGGGATAAAGTTAAACGAACCAAACGAATTGCATCCATCCGTGTAGGGGAAAGGCTTTTAGGTCGAGTGATCAATACCCTGGGAGAGCCTTTGGATGGACAGGGGCCCATTAGCGGTGAGCTTTTTGAAATGCCACTGGAAAGAAAAGCTCCGGGGGTAATTTATCGTCAACCGGTAAACGAACCTATACAAACAGGTATCAAAGCCATTGATGCGATGATTCCTATTGGCCGTGGGCAGCGGGAATTAATTATTGGCGATCGCCAAACCGGAAAAACAGCCATTGCCATTGATACGATTATCAACCAGAAAGAGTTTTACAACCGTGGAGAGCCTGTTTTTTGTATTTATGTGGCCATAGGACAAAAAGGCTCTACCGTAGCTAACATTGCCGAAACACTAAAAAAGCACGGTGCCATGGATTATACGGTAATTGTTTCAGCTACAGCATCCTATTCTGCCGCATTGCAGTTTTATGCTCCTTTTGCCGGGGCATGTATCGGCGAATATTTTAGAGATACCGGTAGATCAGCGTTAGTTGTGTTCGATGATCTTTCCAAACAAGCTGTAGCTTATCGCGAAGTGTCATTGCTTTTACGTCGTCCTCCCGGAAGAGAGGCCTATCCGGGTGATATTTTTTATCTGCACTCAAGACTGCTCGAGCGTGCTGCAAAAATTATAGAAGCCGATGAAATTGCTTCTCAAATGAATGATTTGCCCGAGACGATTAAAGAAAAAGTTAAAGGGGGAGGCTCATTAACAGCCTTGCCAATTATTGAGACTCAGGCTGGAGATGTTTCTGCCTATATCCCTACTAATGTTATTTCCATTACCGACGGACAGATTTTTCTTGAATCAGACCTGTTTAACTCTGGAGTGCGTCCTGGAATTAATGTGGGTATTTCGGTATCCCGGGTGGGTGGAAATGCGCAGATAAAATCGATGAAAAAAGTAGCTGGAACACTGAAATTAGACCAGGCGCAATACCGCGAGCTGGAAGCTTTTTCTAAGTTCGGTTCCGATTTGGATGCCGCAACTATGGCTGTACTTGACAAGGGAGCCAAGAATGTTGAGATTCTTAAACAAGGACAATATTCCCCTATGTCTGTTGAAAAACAGATTGCTATTCTTTATTGTGGTACCAAAGGATTGCTCGAAGATGTTCCGGTGGAAAAAGTAAAAGCCTTTGAAAAAGACTTTTTGGATATGATGGAAATGCAACACGAAGATATCCTTAAAACACTTAAAGAAGGAAAGTTAAGCGATGAAGCAACCAAGGCTATTGAGTCTGTAGCCGCAGAAGTGGCTTCAAAATATATAAATAGTAAATAACATTTACGAATGAGTAGTTTAAAAGATATTCGTACACGTATTTCATCGGTAAAATCTACCCGCCAAATTACCAGTGCCATGAAGATGGTTTCGGCTGCTAAATTAAAAAAAGCACAGGATTCCGTTATCAACTTAAGGCCATATGCACACAAATTAAATGAAATTCTAAATAATATCACCAAATCAGTTAATATTATCGAAGATAATATTTATGCCCGTTCCGGATATCCTGAACGAATTCTTTTTGTGGTTATTTCATCTAATAAAGGTTTATGTGGAGCTTTTAATATGAATGTTATCAAAGAAACCATTCGTTTAATTGATGAAGATTATTATGGTGAAAACGAAAAGGGTAATGTAGATGTTTTAACCATAGGAAAAGCCGCAACCGACTATTTCAGTAAAAAAGGATATAAGATTATTGGTTATGATAATGAACTTTTAGATCAGCTTAGTTTCGACAAAACTGCACCATTAATCAAAAAAATTATCGATTTATTTGTGACTAAAGATTATGATCGTGTGATGCTTATATATAACCGGTTTAAGAATGCAGCGGTACAAATTTTAACAAGCCAACAGTTTTTGCCGGTTGAAATCAATTATTGTGACGAAGAAGAGGAATCTTTCGTGAATTTTGACTACATCATGGAACCTGACCAGGAATACATTATTAAAAACTTAATTCCCAGATCGTTAAAGCTAAATTTTTACGAAGCATTGTTAGAGTCGTTAGCTGCTGAACACGGAGCCCGCATGACAGCCATGCACAAAGCTACCGATAATGCTTCCTCATTAATTAAAGAACTACAGTTAACCTACAACAAAGCCCGACAGGCCTCTATTACCAACGAGATTTCCGAAATTGTCGGAGGTGCCGAGGCCTTGAGTCAGTAGTTTCTCAGGTTTTATAATTTTCATCTGTTTCTTAAATTAAGGAGTAAAAATTTTTTTGTACAAATACATTTTTATCTTCGCTAAATATTGATGATAGTAAAGTGATGAGTGCATATATCTACGGTTTAATAAGACAGGGAGAGCATCAGCAGCTTGATTTTAAACACTCTATTACCGACTCGAAAAAAATTGCCCGTTCGTTGGCAGCATTTGCCAATACCGATGGAGGTAAATTGTTGGTTGGTGTACGGGACAATGGCTCTATTGCAGGCGTTAAAAGTGACGAGGAGTTTTATATGGTACAGGCTGCTGCCGATTTGTATTGTAAGCCCGAAGTGACATTTGAAACGAAAGTGTGGAAAATTGAAGGGAAAACGCTTCTTGAAATTACTATCCCTAAGATATCGTTGGATGAATTGATTACTGCACCAAATAAAGACGGAAAATATCGTGTTTATATCAGGGTAAACGACCAGAACTTTATCGTTAATCATATATACCTTAAAGCCTGGAATAAAAAGAAGTTTGGCAAAGGGGTATTGGTTCGTTATGCCGAGCCGGAAAAAATATTGTTTGATTATTTGGAAAATAACCAAAGAATTACATTTTCTAAATTTATGCGTGTAGCCAAATTATCTAAATATAAAGCCGAAAAAATACTTGTTAACCTGATTGTGCTGGAAATTATTGAGATCGTTTTTACCGAAAACCAGGTTTTTTATCAAATGGCTAAAAGTGGTATAGTTCTTGATTAGTATACAGCTTAAAATATAAATCATTGTTATTAATTGAGATATGTATCGAATTATATTTAAAAATTATTTTATAATTTCACTTGTTTTTATATTTTTAACGGCTGGAAATAAATCAGAGTATAATTAAATCCTAAACTAAAAAATTTTAACCATGAAATTGAAATTAAAGAGTACAATAACTGCAATGATTTTTTTATTGGGTTTTGCAGTTAATCTAAACGCACAAACTCCAACAGAAGCAGTTAACGCACTAAAAGATGGTGTTACAAAATCGAAAACGAAAGACTATTTAGGTGCTGTGGAGTCGTTTAAAAAATGCGTTTCTATTTACGAAGAAATGGGAGAATTTGATAATGAAAACCGGGCGACAGCAGTTAAACAAATTCCTGTGATGCAATATAAACACGCCCTGGGATTGTATAAACAAAAAGATTATGATGGTTCAATTGAAGCTTTTGAAAAACTGGCTGAATATTCAGAAACCTATGATAATGAAGAGTATCTTAAAAAAGCAGAAGGAATTATTCCTCAGCTTTCTCGTATTAAAGGCACCGCTTTATTAAAAGAAGAAAAATATGATGAAGCTATTAGTGCTTTTAATCAAACGTTAGAATACAATCCTTATGATGCCAAAGCTTATAAATATAAAGTGATGGCTTTAAGGGAGATAGATAATATTCAAGCATTAAAAGAAACGGCAAATAAGGGGATTGAAGTAGCTATTGCCAAAAATAAAACCGAAGAAGAGAATGATATTAAATCACTTGCTGGTAATTATTTTTTGAAAAAAGGTGCTGAATCGTATCAATCAGAAAATTATGAGGATGCTGTAAATTTCTTTAATCAATCGGCAGAATACAAAGAAGCTAATACTGATTTATATTACCAATTGTCATCTGTTTATAATAAGCTGGAGCAGTGGGATAAAGCCATTGAAATGGCTAATAAATCGTTAGAATTGTTTAATGGACAAGGAACCACAAAAGATGCTAAGATTTATTATGAGTTAGGGAATGCATATCTGGGTCAAGGAGATAATACTGCTGCATGCGATGCTTATTCAAAAGCTGCTAAAGGTGATTACCAAGAGCGTGCTGAATATCAAATGAAACATGTTGTTAAATGCAACTAAGCAAAGATTTAAATATATAAAAAAATCCCGTTAAAAACGGGATTTTTTTTATGATTTTTTAACCTGATCTAGCGTTGCTCTTGAAAATCAGTAATGTTATTGGAAATTTTTAAAATTTTGTACACTTCTCCTTCTGCATTTCTAATGGGGGTATAGGTCTCGGCAAATACAAGCTCTTTGTTATTAACGTTTACTTTTGTTGTTTCTTTCTTTACATTTCCGGTCCTTAAATCTTTCCAGAATTTATCATACTCTGCTTTTTGCTTTTCCGTAAACTCCATATTCAATGAGTGGTGGCTTCCTATAACCTCGTCTTTAGATAAACCCACTAAGTTTAAGTAATTATCGTTTACATTTTGAATATATCCGTCCAGGTCGTATTCAATTACATAGCTTGATGTATTTAAAGCTTCAATCAAGCCTTCCATTTCAGCACTTTTGCGAGAAGACTCTTCCTGTGTGGCTTGCAGTTCTTCCATATTTTGGCGCATCTCTTCTTCTTGTGCTGCCATTTCCTCAGCTTGTTGCTGTGATTTTTCTAAAAGTTCTGATGTTTTAATATTTATTCGTACTGCCGATAGGGTTGATGCAATACTTTCGGCTAGTTTCTCAATAAATTCAATTTCGTGTTTTTCGAATACATTAAATGATGCGATTTCTAATACTCCCAATATTTCTTCTTCCAGTTTAAGGGGAACAATGAGCAGGCTGCTTGGATTAGCGCCACCCAGTCCGGAGGTTATTTCGATATAATCCTCTGGAATATCGGTCATGAAAATGGTCTTCTTTTCAATGGCACAGGTTCCAATAAGACCTTCTCCAGGTTCGATATTTCTATTTAAATATTTTCTTCGGTCGTATGCATATGCCGATAATAATTCAAAATGGATATTATCTTTATCATTATCATTTAAAATAAACAATCCGCCCTGGTTTGCATTCAGATAGTTCACCAAATTCATAATAATCTCGGTGGCTAAATTTTCAATATTATCGTTGTTTTGACGCAAGATATCACCAAACTTGGCCAGTCCTTCATTGGCCCAACGTCTTTTTTCATCGTCAGCTTTTCGTTTTTTCTCTTCTTCTTCTGCCCTAACCAGGCTATTACGCATGTCTATAAGTGATTTACCTAAAATATCCTCATCACTAAGCAATTCGAAACCATGATTTAAATTGCCATTCCCAATTTGATTCGCAAAATCGGCTTTTTTATTTAATCCATCAATAGATTTATTTAGGGCATTTGCCATTTCTTCAATCTCGTCGCCGGTATCGAGTTTTATTCTCATTTTTTCATCGAGATGTCCAATAGATAATTTTTTCAGTAGCTCGGTAATTTGTGTTATAGGGTTGGTAATATTTTTGCTTATGATTAGAATTACCAACGACATGAGTAAGATGCCTACAATTCCTACCAAAATAGATATTCTGAAGTTTTTGTTTGCTTCTTGCATGATAACATTTTCAGGTACAGAAATAGCAATTGACCAGGGAGCGTCTGTATTTTTAATTTGTATTGGAGCATAAGACACATATCTTTCAGAGCCATTTTCATTTTTTGTTGTATAACTAAAATATTTTCCATCAGCAATTTTTTTCGATAGATCTTCTTTTTTCTCTAATTCAGGAAAAACATCTTTAATATTTCTGTTCAGCAACTCTTCATCGGGATGCCCCGCAATAGCTCCTTTTGTTGAAATTATAAATGCGTAGCTTCCGGGGTAAGGTTTTATTTTTTCAATGATTTCTTGTATTTGCTCTAAAGTAATATCATAGGAAACTACTCCAATATACTCTCCGTTTTCAACCAGAGGTGCATTAAGACTGGTCATTAACAGCGCTTTTTCTTTACCTTCGGTTAATACGTCAAAATAGGGTTCATTAATATGTGGAGTCAATTTGGATTTTGTTTCTGCATATAATTCTGAATCACCATCAAGACTTCTTAATTCGACATTTTCTTTTATAATCCCGTTTTCTCTCCATAATGAATGGCTTATCCGTCCATAAGGTTTATCCCATGTGGTATCAATTGCGCTTAGCTCCCAACTATCCCAAACAGCATAAATATCGGGATTGTTTTTAATAAGATGTTGATATATTTTATGGATTAGATCTTGCCACTCATCTTTTTCAAAATCTTTGTATACTTTAAAAACATTATTAATTGCCATAACAGCTGATAATTGTGCATCAAATTGGGCTTTGATATTATTGGCTGATTTTTCTACCTGACTGTCGGTTAATTTTATGGCATCATTATAGGCCATGGTCCGTGCATTATAACTTATATAACCTACAGCAACTAAATAGATAACAATTGATGATGTGATGATGAAAAGCTGTATCTTTTGTTGTATTTTGAGTTTTATCTTCATAATAAAATAATATATGAGTTGTTACTTTTCAAATTCAGTTATTTCATTGGAGATTTTCAATATTCGTTTTACGTTTCCTTCATCATCCATAATAGGAGTATAAACCTCTACAAAAACCAACTCTTTCCCATCTACAGTAAATTTTGATTTTTCTTTCTTTGTTATTCCCTTTTTTAAATCGTTCCAAAATTTGTTGTACTCTTCTTTTTGTTTTTTGGTAAAATCCATTTTATCAGAATGGTGTGTCCCCATCACTTCAGCTCTGGAAAGGTTAAGAAGGTTAAGATAGTTGTCGTTTACTTTGGTAATAAATCCTTCGGTATTATATTCAACAATACAACTTGAATCTTCCAGGGCATTAATAAGGCTTTCCATTTCAGCTCCTTTTCTTGCAGCTTCTTCCTGTGTGGCCTGTAGCTCTTCCATGTTTTGGCGCATCTCTTCTTCTTGTGCAGCCATTTCTTCTGATTGTTGTTGGGACTTTTCCAGGAGTACATTAGTTTGTATGCTAACTTTCACCGTTTGAATAGTAGAAGCAATGTTTTGAGCAACTTTTTCAACAAACTCTATTTGATAATTTTCAAATTTATTAAAAGAAGTAATTTCGATTATACCATAAACTTGATCTTCAATTTTTAAAGGAACTACTAATAAAGAATTAGGGTTCGAACCACCTAACCCTGAGGTAATTTCTATATAATCCTGGGGCAGGTCGGTCATATAAATAGTTTCTTTTTCGATTGCACAAGAACCAACAATACCATCTCCATATTCAATTCGTTTTTCAAAATATTTTTCCCGGTCGAAAGCAAACGCTGAGATTAGATTAAGGAATTTTTCATTGTCTTCATCATCGTTGAGTAAGAATAACCCACCTTGACAAGCATCGAGATAATATACCAGGTTTTTAATAATATCGTGACCCAATATTTTTAGATTATCGTTATTAGAACGTAAAATATCGGCAAATTTTGCCAGCCCTTCATTAACCCACCTTCTCTTATGGTCTTCTACTTTACGTTTTTTATCTTCTTCTCTTGCTTCTTGCAGGCTGTTTCGCATATTAACAAGCGCTTTTCCAAGCTCGTCTTCATCGCTGGAAAGCTTAAATTCATAATCCAGATTTCCTTTACCTATATTATTGGCAAATTCTGTTTTTTCATTTAAACTTATTATGGATTGTTTCAGCGAAGCCGCCATTTCTTCAATTTCGTCTCCACTATTTACATTAAGGTTCATGTTTATATTGGTTTGGCCCTGTGCAAGTTTTTTTAGAAACCCGGTAATTTTCTGAATCGGGTCAGAAATATTTTTAGTAATAATATAAATTGCTAAGCTTAAAAGAAATATACCAATAATACCAACAATAATTGCAATCATAAAGTTTCTATCGGCTTGAGCCATAATAGAATTTATAGGAACGGACACTCCTAAAAACCAGGGTTTATTGGTGCGTCCGATTGTTATGGGAGCAAAAGCAACAAAATACGTGTCATCATTTTTGTCTTTGGTAATAATGGAAAAGTTTTTTCCTTCTTCGATACGATCTGTAATCGAAAATTTTTCTCCTGATTTAAGATTAAACGCAGCAACCTGATTTAATAATTCTGTATCGGGGTGTCCGGCATATTTACTCTCCTGGCTTAATAAAAAGGCATAGGTTCCCGGAAATTGTTCGATGTTAATGTTTTCTACCATCTCCTGAAATCGTTCAAGGATTAAATCAACGCCAACCATTCCGTGATATTGGTTATCAATCATTATTGGGCTTACCAGACTGGTCATTAATTTTGTTTCTTCTTGTTCTTCGGTAAAAACATCAAAATAAATGGGTAGCGCAATTTCTCGGGCTTGTGATTTTATAAAAGCATAAACCTCGGGATCCCCATCCATGCTTCTTAAATCCTGTTTTTGTAAAACAGAGCCATTAATCCTTGAAAAAACATTGGATATGCGTCCATAAGATTTGTCCCAGGTGCTGTCAATTTTGCTTAACTCCCAACTATCCCAAAGTTTATAAAAATATGGGTTGTCGCGGTAAACTTTATTATACATTTTTAGAAAAAGTGGTACCCATTGTTCTTTGGGCATCTCTTCATATACAGCAAAAGCCTTTGATAATGTGCGCACAATAGCCATATACTCATTTAAATCAGACTGGATAGCATTGGCATATTTCGCTGCTTCGGCATTGACTAAGTCAACAGAATTTTTATAAGCCGATTTTTTTGCATTAATACTTATATAACCCATGGCAGCCACGTATATAATTGCCGATATGGTAATTAAGAACAGCTGCATTTTGTTTTTCAGGCTAAGTTTAAATTTCATCTCAGATTATATTTATTCAAAAAAAGTTATTATTCAAAAATATAATTTATATCCTATATACTAAATTCTTTATGGTAGGATTATTTTGTTTTTTCATAAAGGGCTACTTTACGTTTAAGTTCTTCTTTTTCTTTGCTTGATTTTGTATTATTGATAGCCAGATAAAGAATTTTTAACAGACTTTCGTCTTCATCATATATTGGTGTATATGAAGTTATCAGCCATAAGGTTTCGTTTTTTTTGGATTTTTGTTTAAAAATTTCGTTATGTGGTTTTCCATTTACAATTCTTTCCCAAATTTTTTGAAAGCGGGTTAATTCTTGGTCAGGAATTAATTTTTCTATGCTTTGATTGATAATTTTATTTTTAGTATATCCGAAAGTAGATAAGAATAAATCATTTACATTTATAAATTTTCCCTCTGGGTTTAATTCTGCTTTTACCAGAAAATGATCAATGGCATTTATCATTGTATTTAAATCATTCTCTCTGCGGGAGGCTTCTTCCTGTGTAGCTTGTAATTCCTCCATGTTTTGTCGCATTTCTTCTTCCTGGGCCGCCATTTCTTCTGCTTGTTGTTGTGATTTTTCAAGTAACTCGGAAGTTTTGATATTAATTTGAACCGACCTCAGTGTTGATGCAATACTTTCTGCAACAGATTCTGCAAACTCAATTTCGTGTTTTTCGAACTTTTTAAAGGACGCCATTTCTATTACACCAAGAATATCGTTTTCAATTTTTAAAGGGATCAGTAGTAAGCTGTTTGGGTTTGAACCGCCTAGTCCTGATACGATGTTAACATAATTTTGAGGAATTTCTGTTAGGTGGATGGTTTGTTTTTCTAATGCACAAGTACCTACTAGCCCTTCGCCAAGCTCAACCTGTCGGGTAAGATATTTTTCCCGGTCAAAAGCAAAAGCGGCTAAAAGCTCTAATATTTTTTGGGATTCATCCTGGTCGTTTAAAATAAATAATCCACCTTGATTGACATTAAGATAGCGAACTAAATTTTTAATAATGTTCATCGACAAGACGGATAAATCATCATTGTTTTGGCGTAAAATATCAGCAAATTTTGCCAGTCCTTCGTTTGCCCATCGGCGTTTTTCATCTTCTTCTTTTCTTTTTTCTTCCTCAACTCTTGCCTTTTTCAAACTTTCTCTCATTTCGATAAGAGATTGACCAAGTTTGTCTTCTTTGCTTAACAGTTCGAGTTGTGTATCAATGTTGCCAGCACCAATTTCACTGGCAAATGCTGCTTTTTTGTTTAACCCTTTGATTGATGTGTTTAATGCCAGCGTCATTTCACCTACTTCATCTTTGGTTTTTGCTTCAATTATTAATGACTTATCGATTTTTCCCTGGGATAGAATTTTTAGGGTTTCGGTAATTTTTATTATTGGATTTGTGATGTTTTGTGCAATATACCAAACGACAAGGGTTAGTACTATAAATCCAATTAAACTAACGATTAGTGCATTAATTAATATTTTATTTGCTTTTGATGTAATTACCTTATTAGGCACTACAATTACTAACGACCAAGGGGTTTCAATACTTTGAATTTTTATTGGGGCAAAGGCATAATAATGCTTTTCTTTTTGTTTGTTTTTATGGGTAAATGAAAAAAATGCGCCTTCGGCAACATTTTGTGCGATATTATATGTTTTAAAAAAATCTTCATTATGATCAACCATTAATTGTCCCATCAGCGTTTTATCAGGATGGGCAACATAGGTGCAATTATTTGAAAGCAGAAATGCATAACTGTTTTCGAATGGTTTTATTGCTTCAATAATTTTTTGAAATCGTTGTAAATCTACATCGGCTCCTGCAAGCCCGATAAATGAACTGCCCAATTTAATGGGTGCTGAAATGTTGGAGTTTAAATACTGGTCGGCTTCGTTATCGGAATAATTATAAATTTCAGGATCAATAATTTTTGCTTTCCCCGATGATTTCATTTTATAATAGTTACTTGTAAACACATCGCCATCCGTATTTAATTCTGCTTCCAGCTGCTGAATACTTCCATCTTCTTCTCTTACCCATCCGTTAAGGTATCGACCATACGGTTTATCCCATTCGGGATTAATGTATTGTAATTCCCAGCTGGTTGCTACTGCCAAAAAATGTGGATTTTCGAGGATAACATTTCGTTGTTGCTCTAAAAAAACATTATTCCATTTATCCCAGGGTAACGTATGGTAAGCCTGGCCAGCCTGAGCAAGTGTTTTTACAGCCTTAAAATCAGCAGAGAGTTCACTTTTTATAATATTAGCATATTCTTTTGCCGTGGTTTGTGCAACATTTTGTGTTTCGGTTAATGCTAGTTTTTGCGATTTAATGGTGATATATCCTATTACCGCAATAAAAATTAATATTGAAGTTGAAAGAATATATAATAATAATTTAGTATTTATTTTCATCGTACAAACAGGTTAGAAAACAACCGTTAAACTTACATTTTTTTAAGAAAAAATCAAATTAATGTTAATAGATATTAATGGAGTAATTTTTCAGTTCTTTAGAGTATAACTTTGCATTTCCCAAAATAGAGTCCATTAAATTCCAAAATTTTTTACCATGATTTTTTTCCTTCGTATGACAAAGTTCGTGTATTATTATATAATCAATTAGGTGGTCGGGTAAACGAATAAGATGTAAGTTCAAGTTAATGTTGTTTACTCCTGAGCAACTTCCCCAAAGGGTTTTATTATTTTTAATATATATATTCCAATAGGTAAAGTTATATTTTTTAGCTAGAAGTTTTACTCTCTGGGGAAGGTATTCTTTAGCCTCAAATCTTAAGGCTTCAATAATGGAATTTTTTATCGTTTGTTGAACCTGCTTTGATTGAATGTTTTCATTGGCTGGATACTTAATTTCAATTGCATGGTTGGTTATGGTTGTTTTTATTGAGCTCTCGTGATGTTTGCTTATTTCTAATTTTCTGCTTCTGGTTTTAAATATTGTTTTTTCAGAAAAAAATGACGATTTGTTTTCAATAGCATCAATTTTGGGCTGTTGTGTTTTTATCCACTCTTTCTTTTGTTCTGCTATTTTTTTTGCCGAATTATAACTCACAAAAAAGGGAAAGGTAACCATTATCCCTCTTCCCGGACGCATAGATATGCTTATGTTTTTTGATCGTTTATTTTTTCGAAATTTAACATTTCCTACTCCCTCAACATACATTATTTTTTCTGCCATAGCCAACTAATCAAGGTACTTTGTTATTTTTTCGAATAATTTATTGATTTCAATGGGCTTGATAATATAATCGTTATATCCTAAGTTTTTAATTTCGTTTATATCGCTATCCATGGCATATGCTGTTTGTGCTATTACCGGAATGTTTATCCCAAGATTTCTTAGGTGATTAAAGGCTTTATGTCCGTTCATTTTTGGCATTTGAATATCCATTAAAATAAGATCATAATTTTTATTTTTTTTGATCATTTGTACTACCTCTTCACCATTCTTTGCCCAAGAAACAGTTGCGCTGGTCTTTTTTAACAATGTATGTAAAAATTGATAATTGGTTTCTACATCTTCAGCAATCAGAATTTTTTTATCTCTCCAGTTAATTTTATTGGGAATGAACATGTTTATTTCTATTTCTTTTTTAGAGAACTCAAAAGGGATGTTAAAATAGAAATTTGCTCCTTTGTTTCTTTCTACATCAACGTTTATTTCTCCCCCTAATAACTCTACCAGCTTTTTTGCCAACGTTAATCCAAGCCCGGTGCCTCCATATTTACGGGTTGAAGAATCGTCGGCCTGTCTAAATGGTTCAAATATGAATTTTGATTGATCTTTTGCAAAACCTATTCCGGTATCTTTCACAAAACATAAAAGATTATTATCTTCTATTGTGTAGCCAAATTCAACAAAGCCTTTTTCGGTAAATTTTAATGCATTATCCAGCAGATTTGAAAAAATTTGTTTAAATCGTTTCGGATCGGTAATAATTTCTAAAGAATTAGTTTGAATACCTTTGGTTAATTTTATTTTAACATTTTTCAATCCCAATTCTTTTTTTTGTTGATTTACATCGATATAAAGTTCGTTAAGTATTGTATTGATGTTACACTTTACTTTGTTTATCACTAAATTTTCTGCTTCTATTTTAGAAGCATCAATAATATTATCAATAATTTCTAACAGGGTATTACTGCTTTGATTGATAATAGTTAAATATTCGATTTTGTTTTTTTCAGAAAGATCTCTATTGAGGATTAAATTAGAAAAACCCGTAATGGCATTCATGGGAGTACGAACTTCATGCGACATATTGGTTAAAAAGGCCGATTTTAATCGATCCGATTCTTCGGCTCTTGTTTTAGCTTCATGCAATATTCTTTCTGTTTCCTTTTGCTGGGTAATATCCCTGTAAATAACATAAACACCTAATTGGTTTTTTTTAAACGTAATAGGTGTGGAAAGGATAGAAACAAAAACTTTTGATTGATTGTTTTTTATTCTTATTTCTTCGGCTTCAATATCAAGCCCTTTCATAATTTTGTTATGATATTCTTTTCCCTGATCTTTTAATTCTACCGGAACAATAAAATCATCTAAATTTTTATTTATTAATTCGTCTTTTGTAAATCCAAACAAGTTTGTAAATCCCTGATTTACTTTTATTACTTTTCCGTTATTACCAATTAAAGCAATAGCTTCAGGTGAGCTTTCAAAGAGTCTTTCAAAAATTGCTTCGTCCTCTTTTTTCTTATCCTGGGAAATTTTTATTTCATGAATCATTTTATTTGCCGACCGGGCAATCATTTTAAACTCATAAAAATCAAGTTTAGATTCATCAATTTTTTCAAGGTTTTGCGAGGCATTTTTAAAAAAATCTAAGAATGAATTAACATTGGCTTTTGCTTTTTTTGATAAAAAATAAGTAAAAACAAACAGAAAGGTAAGAACGGCTCCAAAAACAATAATAATCGTTAGTATATTTTTTTGTATGGTTTGTTTAAGTGCTGTTTTTTGTTGGTTTAATATGGGGTTGATGTTTTCGAAATAAATTCCTGCACCAACCATCCATTGCCATACAGGAATTCCTTTTACATACGACATCTTGGGAACAATTTCGTCAGAATTTAATTTTTTCCACGAATAGTAAATATATCCACCCTCAGGATTTTTTACCGCTTTTCTTTCTTCCTGAATAACTTTTACTCCATTTGGATCTTTATAATCCCACAGATTAATTTTTTGGGTTATTATCTTGCCATCCTTAATTAATGCATCTCCGTTGTAAGTGTTAACAAAAATATAGCCCTCTTGGCTAAATCGAATTTTTGAAAGTCTTTCTAAAACCTCTTTTTGTACTTCTTTCTCAAAATCCTCAACATATTCACCGGTTCCAATATACCAGTTGTAGGGTTCAAAAAGTTTTACAAAAGACGTTTTTTTATGGGTTATATTATCATCATATCCGGGTCTTTTCCAATAACCGGTAACAAAACCTTCTTTTTGGGTTTTAACCATATTTATCTCATCCCGCATAATATAATTGCCCATATCGTCTTGTAAATCATAAATATATTTCCCTTCAAGATGAGGAGCTGTTGGATATAATACATCGTAACCATTAAGGTCCCCGATAAATATATAGCTATCTTTATGATCAAAACGGATGGGACGCAAAACATCTTTAATCATTTGTTTGATTTCATTCGCCGATTTTTGATTCTTATTTTGATCATAAATGCTTTTGGCTAACGAATGAGCCATATAAACGCTACTTTTAAGTCGTTCTTTTTGTTTAGCTTCGGTTTCCTGAATTTTATAATAAATATAATTAACCGCTTTAAGAGTCTCATTTTTAACTAAACTTTTATGCGTTTCGATATGGTTTTTGTGGATTCTTTCGTTAATTTTTGTGTAGGTAGAATATTGGTTGTATATCCCAAAATAGCCAACAGCTAAAAGAATAATGGCAATAATAATGATGGTTTGAATAAGAAGAAGATTTATAATATTGCGTTTATGTCCGAATAATTTTATGAAAGCATTAAATAATCTACTAAAAATAGACATAATGAATAATTATCTTGGTTCTAATATTCTAATATTAAAGACTCAATTATAAGATAATATTTTTAAAAAAGTACAATTTAGCGATTTAAATTAATAGATTTTTTAAATTTGGTTTTTTATTTGCGTACAAAAGGTTATTTTACATCGATGCAATCATAGACTTATATAATTAAATTTAACCATATTATGAAAAGTAATAAACTTCTGAAATATTTGCTAGTAGCGGCTGTCGTACTTGTTGTTTTTGCTGTAATAGGTAAAAAAGCCGGGTGGTTTGGCGGCGAAATTACGATTAAAGTAAGTACAGAAAATCCTTCCACAAGAACCATTACCGAAATAGTAACGGCAAGTGGAAAAATACAACCTGAAACCGAAGTAAAGATTTCACCCGATGTATCCGGAGAGATTGTGGAATTAAAAATACAAGAAGGAGACAAAGTAAAAAAAGGAGATTTGTTATTAAAAATAAAACCGGATATATATTTGTCTGCTGTAGATCGTACAGAGGCTTCAGTAAATTCTGCAAAAGCAAATTATGCAAATGCCCAGGCCTTTTTAAAACAAATTGAGGCAAAATACAAACAAACTAAAAATGCTTACGAACGGTCAAAAATTCTTTGGGAGCAGGAAACGATATCACAAGCTGATTATGAGACTGCTTTATCGTCTTTTGAAATGGTTGAAGCAGAATTATCAGCAGCAAAAAAATCAATAGAAGCATCTAAATTTTCTATTCAAAGTGCCGAAGCAACATTGTCAGAAGCCAAAGAGAATTTACAAAAAGCCACTATTTATGCGCCAATGGACGGTACGGTTTCCAGGTTAAATGTTGAAATTGGAGAACGAGTAGTTGGAACCATGCAAATGGCTGGTACTGAAATGCTTCGAATAGCTGATTTAAGCCGCATGGAAGTGAAAGTGGATGTAAACGAAAATGATATTGTAAAAGTAAAATTAAACGATACAGCTGTAATTGAAATAGATGCCTATTTGGGTGAAAAGTTTAAAGGGATTGTTACCGAAATGGCAAACTCAGCAAATGTTTCCGGAATGACAACCGATCAGGTAACCAGCTTTGATGTTAAAGTTTTTTTATTAAAAGATTCATATAAGCATTTAATTAAAAATAATAATCCTAATCCGTTTAGGCCGGGAATGTCTGCTTCAGTTGATATTCAAACCAATACTAAACCCAATATTTTAACCATCCCAATAGAAGCTGTAACTACAAGAACATCAACAGATACTACAAATGCTTCTGAAAAAATTGTTGCAGATGAATTTAGAGAAGTTGTTTTTGTTGTATCGGAAGGTTCGGCTAACCTGAGAAATGTAAAAACAGGAATTCAGGATAACCAGTTCATTGAAATTGTTGATGGATTAACATTGGATGATGATATTGTTACAGCACCTTATAGTGCCATATCCAGAAAACTGAAAGATGGAATAAAAGTTGAAGTGGTTGAGAAAAAGCAATTGTTTGAACAAGATTAATTTTTTAAAATAATGATTATAAAAAAGGATTGAAGAGAATTTTTATGGCATTAATTCTAAATATTGAAACTTCTACTCAGGTTTGTTCTGTTTCTGTTTCGGAAAATGGACAGATAAAAGGATTTAAAGAAATAAACGATGAGAAATCACATGCAAAATATCTTACCGTTTTTATTGATGAATTAATAAAAGAGCTAAACATTTCTTTACATGATATTGATGCGGTTGCCGTAAGTAAAGGCCCGGGATCATATACTGGTTTAAGGATTGGAGTTTCAACAGCAAAGGGCCTTTGCTATGCAAAAGACATACCACTAATTTCAATTAATACTCTCCAGTCCATGGCATTTGGACTGATCCAAAAAGTTACCCAGGAGGATTTAACTATTCCAAATTTTAACCAATCCATATTGGCACCCATGATTGATGCCCGCAGGATGGAAGTTTATTCAGCCTTCTTTGATTCGGAGGGTGAATTTTTAAGAGATGTTAAAGCAGAAATTATTGATCAGAATTCTTATAAAGATGTTTTAAAATCAAAACAAATGATTTTTTTTGGAAATGGTTCCGGGAAAATTACCGAAACAATTCAGGCCCGAAATACTATTTTTTTGCCCGATTTTTGTGCTTCGGCTATAGATATGGCTCAATTATCAGAACGTTTTTATACTCAGGGAAAGTTTGAAGATGTAGCTTATTTTGAACCTTTTTATCTGAAAGATTTTGTTGCTACAACCCCCAAAAAAAATATCTTTAAATAAAAGTTGCATAGATTTTGTTTGATTTAAATTAATGATGAAAAAGTTTCAGTTACATACGTTAATTTTGTTTGGTTTTTTTCTTTGGGCTAACCACGGCTATGCACAAACTTCTTCCAATAATAAACCTTTTAAAAGTGGAGAAAAGCTGGTTTATGTAGCACGGTTTGGATTTATTCATGCAGGAGAAGCTACCTTTTTATTAACGAAAAAGAGTTTCGAGGGAGAAAAAGTTTTTCATGCAAAAGCCTCGGCCAATACAATTGGTTTAGCCGATAGGATTTATAAAGTAAGAGATATTTATGAGAGTTATTTCGATTATGATTCCAGACTTCCTTATTTAGCCATACGAAATATTAGCGAAGGAAATTATCGCTATTATAACGAGGTGCGTTATAATCATCAAAAAAACAGAGTGATTAGCCAGAAATCGGGAGAACATGAAGTTCCAGAAAATATTCTTGATATGCTGGCTACATTTTATTATTTCCGCGAAGCCATGCTGAATGATATTAGTGCAATTGGTGATGATATTAAGTTTGACACCTATTTTGCGGATGAAATTTTTCCTCTAAAAATGCGCTATGCCGGTGACGAAACCATCAAAACAAAATTAGGTAAATTTAAAGCCATGAAATTTTCTCCCGTCGTTGAACCAGGCCGTATTTTCGATTCAGAAGATGATGTTACGATCTGGATCTCTAAAGATGAAAATTTTGTTCCTTTACAAATTAGAATTGATCTTATTGTAGGTTCAATAAAATGTGACTTAACAGAATATTCTGGGTTAAAATACCCCTTAAATCAAATTCAATAACTATCTGTTTGAAAATAAGATCAATTTTAAAATGATTTAATTATTTTTGCAGAGAAATTTTTAACAAATATTTTATTATGGCAAGTACATCAGATTTTAAAAATGGATTATGTATTGATTTTAATAATGAACTTTATACCATCGTTCAGTTTCAGCATGTAAAACCAGGCAAAGGAGGTGCTTTTGTAAGGACCAAATTAAAAAATCTTAAAACGGGGAAAGTTATTGATAAAACCTTTAATTCTGGAGCTAAAGTAAATACAGCAAGAATTGAACGAAGGCCTTATCAATATTTATATAAAGATGATATAGGTTTTCATTTTATGCATACTGAAACATTTGAACAGGTTTCGTTTCAGGAAGAATTAATAAATCAATCCGATTTATTAAAGGAGGGGCAAGCCGTTGAAGCAGTATATCATGCTGATACCGAGACTCCATTATATTGCGAATTACCTCCGTTTGTAGTGTTAGAAATTACTTACACCGAACCCGGATTAAAAGGCGATACCTCGTCAAGCACTTCATTAAAACCTGCAACATTAGAAACCGGAGCAGAAATAATGGTTCCTTTATTTGTTTCAACCGGAGACAAAATAAAAGTTGATACCAGAGACCGTTCATACAACGAGCGAGTTAAAGAATAAAAAATGCTTTATTTTTGCTCGTATTTTTTATATATTTATTGAAAATTGAAAATCAGGAATTTAAACTTTATGGATCTTGCAGGTAAGGCATCAATAAACAGGCTAAAGCTTTCTACATTTAAGTTAAATACGTTACTTACAATTACCAAAGCGATTAATGCCAATCTTTCTACAGAAGAATTGCTGCAGCGATATGAGAAAATATTGCGTGATGACCTTAATATTGGAAAAATATTGATTTATAAATTTGATAAAGGATGGAACTTAATTTTAAGTTCTGGATGTTCGCCAAAAATTATTGACCAGATTGAGGTTGAAAAAGATTTACTGGAGTATAAAGAAATTTCGTTTATAACAGCATCTCCTAATCCCTCTTTGCGGGTTTTCGATAATATTATCCCGGTTTTTAATAATAATGTGCCCGTTGCTTTTGTTCTAATTGGCGATATTGATGAGGAAAAAGAAGGTGTAAGCCCAACGATAAAACACCTGCATTTTATTCAAACCCTTTCGAATATTATTATTGTTGCTATTGAAAATATTCGATTATATAACGAATCCTTAAAACAAGAGGTGCTTAAAAAAGAGCTTGAGCTTGCATCTAAAATGCAATCAATGTTAATTCCTGAAAGGGATACATTGCCACACAATGAAAAAATTTTTGTTTCAACCTTTTACCATCCTCATTTAGAGGTAGGAGGTGATTATTACGATTTTATTCAACTGAATGAAAACGAAGTAGGATTCTGTATTGCCGATGTTTCGGGGAAAGGTATTTCGGCTGCTTTATTAATGTCAAATTTCCAGGCCAACCTCAGGGCTCTTTTTACCACAGAATCCTCACTTGTTGATATGTCTGTAAAACTTAACGATCGAGTAATGGCCAGTGCTAAAGGGGAAAAGTTTATCACCATCTTTATGGGCAGGTATAATTATAAAACAAAAAGGCTTAACTACATCAATGCGGGTCATAATCCACCGTTGTTTTATAAAGTAGATGATAATGAAATGTTATTTTTACGCGATGGTTGTGTTGGAATGGGGATGTTGAATGAAATCCCAACCATAAAAGAGGGTGCTATAACCATCGATCAAAGATCAAAACTTTTTTGTTATACCGATGGACTCGTTGAATTAGTAGGTGATAATGGCGTTAGCTTCGGAACTGAACAAATTGAAGAATGCCTGGAAAATGATGAAGAAATTGATCATAATATTAATACCATTATCCATAAACAAAAAATCCTTGAAGGCAGTACTGCTATTTTTGATGATATCTCAATTATTGGGATAGAATTTTATAATAATTAGAATAAATGTAACTACTAACTAGGTTATTATAGGTTGATTTTTCTACAATACTTTCAATATCTGTACAATATTCCCTAATTGTCTAAATTTCTTTACAGTATACTTTCTGTAACAATTATTTTACCTATTTTTGCGCTCTGTTTTAAAAATCACAATATGTTTTTAATAGATTATCCTTATGCATCGGATTTATTGATGCAAACTACTGAGCAAATTAAGGTACCTATGATTCAGACTGACTCAGCAAAAAAATTAATTGGTACCACACCCAGAGTTTTAACAGTTGAAGAGAAAGAAACGCTGGAGCAACTTAAAAACGAAAAAGAACCTAAAATATACTGTAATTCAGAAAATAGTATTGCCTGGATTCAGGAAAATTTAAGTCATACTCATCTTCCAGAATTAATTAATTTATGTAAAGATAAATTTAAGTTTCGTGAGTTATTAAAACCTGTTTACCCTAATTTTAGATTTACAGAAGTAAGTTTTGATAAATTGCCTGATTTTGACGTAGAACAGTTTGGTTTTCCATTTATCATTAAGCCAGTGACAGGTTTTTTTAGCTTAGGGATACATGTGGTAGGAAATAAGCAAGATTGGGACAACGTTTTGATCGATCTTAAAAACGAAATGATTGAAGCTGAAAATATTTTTCCTAAAGAAGTTTTAGATAGTAATCGCTTTTTATTGGAAGAATTAATTGATGGTAAAGAATATGCGGTGGATGCTTTCTTTAAAGCAGATGGAAATCCAGAAATTGTAAATATCTATGAGCATGTTTTTGCTTCAGGAAAGGATGTAACTGATCGAATCTATTTTACATCGAAAAAGGTTTTTGATGTGGGATATGATAAATTTATGCATGTGTTAAAAGCATTATCAACCGAAGGTAAATTCCGCAATTTTGCAATGCATATCGAATTCCGGATCAATAACCAAGGAGTAGCAATACCGATTGAAGCGAATCCAATGCGATTTGCAGGTTTTTGTATGGGCGATATGACTCAATATTCTCGTGGTTTTAATCCTTACGAAGCATATTTTAAAGAAGAAGTGCCAGATTGGCACGAAAGTTTTAAAGGAAAGGAAAATAGCCAATACAATGTAGTTATTGCAAGTCATGATATAAATCCCGATAAAGTAGTAGAAATAAATTACGATGCCTTTCAAAAAGAGTTTTCTAATTTATTACATATGCATAAGATCGATTATCATAAATATCCTGTATTTGCTTTTGCTTTTTCCGAAGTAGATGAAAACAATAAAACAGAAATAGAGTATTTCTTGAAATCAAATATGCACGAATTTATGAAGTATAGTAATTAGATTTATAATAAATAATTTTTTGGGCTATCTTTATTAGGGTAGCCCTTTTTTTTGTGTAATGGATATGTATGATATTTTTTTAAACATCTAAACCAAGTTTGGTAGATGAAGATATGGCAAATGAACTATGAAATGTGGTAATATATTCCAAGCCTGAAATCTTTTCTTCGATAAATATTTTAAATTCTCCCATATTTTTTACCATAAGCTTTAAGTGTACATCATAATTGCCCGATACATTATGAAACTCAATAACTTCAGGGAATGATAATATGGCTTTTCGAAAGTTGTTTACTACTTCTTTGGTATGTTTTTTAAGGTTTACATCCATAAATATGGTCATATTCCTGTCTAATTTCTCAGCATTTAATATGGCAATATATTTTTTGATGATACCATTCTTTTCCAGTTTTTTAACCCGTTCGTATACAGGAGTGTTGGTGAGGTGTAACTGATAGGCAAGTTCTTTTGTGGTAATTCTTCCGTCTTTTTGAAGAATGCGTAATATTTTTCGATCAATGTTATCTAGTTTAATCATAGCAGAAAATTTATCTTGTAAAAATAACTATTTGACATACGCAAAGATAAAAAATCTAGATTAAATAAAAAATCCAGATAAAATAACTATAATTAGCAACAAGAGCCAGTTTTTTTGGTATATTTTGTATTTTTGAAGAAAATGGTATAGGTATCTGTTTAATAACAGATACAAGTAGATAAAATAAAAAAGTAGATATGAAAGAAATAAGATGGCATGGAAGAGGTGGACAAGGAGGGTTTACTGCTTCCAGATTACTAGGTATTGCTGCAGGAATGTTTCAAGATAAACATGCCTTGGCATTTCCATCATTCGGACCTGAGCGTAGAGGTGCTCCGGTATTAGCCTTTACAAAAATTGATGATACAAAAATTCATGACAGAAGCGAAGTAGTAGCTTGTGATTACGTTGTTGTGATGGATGAAACTTTAATTAATCCATCGATCATTAATGGTGTAAAGAAGGATGCTGTTTTTATTATTAATTCTAATAATCCGGCAAAATACGATATCCTTAAAAATTACAAGGTGGTAGCGCTTGATGCAACAGAATTAGCTTTAGAAATTTTGGGCAGACCAATTACCAATACTGCAATGTACGGTGCATTAGTAGCTGTTTCGGGTTTGGTAAGTTTAGAATCTGCTTGCAATAGTATTAAACAAGAAATGAAACCTTCATTGGTTGAAAAGAATATAGCTATTGTTAATCGAGCTTATGAAGAATGTGTAAAAGTTAAATCAGAAAAAAGTAACTAATCATGAAAAAACCAACAAAAAGGGATTTCAAACGCCCAACTCATATAGATGATTATCCTGTTGGACCACAATATGAAGCAGGATTTTTGGCAGAAATTAATGCAGGTTGGAGAACTTATAAACCAGTAATTGATCATGATAAATGTATTCATTGTTTAATATGTTATATGGTATGTCCCGATGGAACAATCATGAAAAATGATGGTAAAATAGCTGTTGATTACGATTATTGTAAAGGATGTGGTGTTTGTGCCAACGAGTGTCCAAAAAATGCAATTACAATGGTAAAAGAGGACTTATAAACGATTAAATGATGTTAGAAATGAAAAAAAATAAGATATTTATTTCAGGTGATGAAGCTGTTGCACATGGTGTTCGTTTATCGCGTCCACATGTTATTGCAGCTTATCCAATTACTCCCCAAACGATTACGGTTGAACGACTTTCAGAGATGGTTGAAAAAGGTGAGATGGTAACAGAATATATGCATGTTGAATCGGAGCATTCGGCTCTTTCTGCTTCGATGGGAGCCAGTAGTGTAGGTGCCAGAACCTTTACCGCAACATCTTCGCAAGGGTTACTTTATATGGCCGAAGCATTGCATTATGCGAGTGGTGGCCGATATCCTATTGTAATGATGAATGCTAATCGTTCGCTTGCGCTTCCTTGGAGTATCTATGGTGATCAGCGCGATTCATTATCCTTGCTTGATTCAGGATGGATTCAGGTATATGTTGAAGATGCCCAAGAAGCGTTGGATATGATTATTCAAGCTTATAAAATAGCCGAACATGCGGATGTTTTAACTCCTATGATGGTAAATTTGGATGGCTTTATCTTAACACATACCTATGAGTTGGTAGAAATCCCTGAACAAGAAAAAGTGGATGAATTTTTACCTCCTTTCGAAACGCCAAACAAAATGTGTTTCGAAACTCCAAAGAATCTGGCTTTTAGTTCTCAACCCGACGATAACACTGAATTTAAATATCAGCAAAATAAAGCCATGTTAGATTCTATTGATGTGATAGAAAAAACAGATCAAGAGTTTGGCGAAAAGTTTGGCAGATTTTACCATGGAATGGTTGAAGAAATTATGTGCGATGATGCAGATGCTGTTTTGGTTACATTAGGAAGTATTACAGGGACTGTACGTGTCGTTGCAGAACAACTTAGAGCTAAAGGGCATAAAGTAGGAATTCTAAAAATACGTTATATGCGTCCATTTCCCGAAAAGGAAATTATGGAATTAGGAAAAAAAGTAAAATCGGTTGGGGTAATCGATAAAGATATTTCATTTGGTTACGAAGGAACTGTTTTTACGAATGTAAATTCGGCTTTATCGAAAGCAAATGTATCTGTATTTAAGCAAAACTTCATTGGCGGATTAGGAGGTAGAGATATTACTAAAGCTGAGATAGAGAAAATGTATATGGAATTGTTAGCAGGTGAAAACACAGACAATCAAAAAACAGTTGAATTTTTTAATTTAAAAGTTGAGACAAATGACTAATAATACAATAGATATACCAAGAGTAACTCCAAAAAATATAACCGAAGATGAATTCTTTTATGGGCACAAAGCATGTGCTGGTTGTGGAGCAAGTGTTGCTGTTCGTTTGGCATTAAAAGTTTTAGGCGAAAGAACTTATTCTGCATTACCTGCTGGATGTATGGCTGCTGTTGGATTTATTTTTCCACAAATGGCTTTTAAAAATAACTCCATCATAACCACTTTCCCTGGAGTAGCAAGTATGGCATCAGGTATTGCTGTTGGAGCAAAAGCGTTAGGACAAAAAGATTTTAAAACAGTTTGTTTTGCTGGTGATGGTGGTACAGCTGATATTGGCTTACAAGCTTTATCCGGGATGATTGATCGTGATGATGATGTAATCTATATTTGTTACGATAATGAAGCTTACATGAATACAGGAATCCAAAAAAGTGGATTAACACCATTTGGAACCCATACAACAACCACTCCTGGTGGTAAAAACATGCACGGAACAAAAACCAATAAAAAGAATTTGTTTGAAATAATTGCAGCGCATGATATTAAGTATGCTGCAACAGCAAGTATTGGTTATATTCAGGATTTTATCAATAAAGTAAATAAAGCGAAACATATTAAAGGAGCTACGTTTATTCATGTTTATGCTTCATGTCCTACAGGTTGGGGTATTCCTACTGAAAAATCAATCGAAATTGCTAAAGAAGCTGTTGATTGTGGATTAATATTTTTAGCTGAGTATGAAAACGGAGACTATAGGTTAAATAAAAATCCTAAGGAATTTAAATCTGTAAACGATTATATCAAAAAACAAGGTCGGTTTAAACATATGACGTATGCTGATATTGATAAAGTAATTGAGCACAGAGATATGAAATGGGAGCGCATGAGAAAAAATTGGGTAAAGAATTAAAAGTAATTTTAAGGTTTAATTTTTATGAATACAATTTAATTTAGATATATGGAAACAATAAAAAGCTTGGAACAAATGGTTAACCACCTGATTGATTCAGGTATTAAAAAACGCATTGCTGTGGCTATGGCAGAAGATGAAAATACCATAGGTGCTTTAATCGAAGCTCAGGAAAAAGGTTTTGCTACTCCAATTCTAATAGGAAACGAAGAAAAAATTGAAAAAGCATTACGAAATGAAAATGCCAAATCTCAGGATTATCGTATCTTAAATATTCATGACCAGGTATTAGCTGCTAAAGAAGCTGTGCGAATGGTAAAGAATGATGAAGCCGATGTATTAATGAAAGGCTTAATTGGCACCGATAAGTTTTTAAAAGCAGTGCTTGATAAAGAAAATGGCTTATTGCCACCCAAAGCAGTAATGAGTTATGTTTGTGCTTTGGAGCTGCAAAAATACGATAAGCTTTTATTTGTTTCAGATACAGCTGTTTTGCCTTATCCGGATTTAAAACAAAAAGTGGCAATGGTAAATTATACCATTCAAATGACTAAGAAGTTTGGAATAGAAAATCCAAAAGTTGCTTTAATAGGAGCATCTGAGAAAGTAAATGATACCTTCCATTATAATAGTGATTATACACAAATTTGTAAGATGGCCGATCGTGGACAAATTCCAAAATGTACCATCGATGGACCTTTAGACGTATCTTTGGCTTGCGATAAGGAAAGTGTTAAAATAAAAGGTATTCCAACACCTGTCAATGGAGAAGCAGACGCGTTGATTTTTCCTTCGTTGGAATCTGCTAATTGCTTTTATAAAGGATTGATGTTGTTTGGGGGTGGTGAGTTAGCAGGATTAATTCAAGGAACCATAAAACCAGTTGTGGTAATGTCGCGTAGCGAAAGTCAAAAATCTAAATTTTATTGTGTTGCATTATCATGTTTAATGGCTTAAAATGGCTTGCTGTAACTAATCTATAGATATTGATGAGATGTCTAAAAAGATTATAAAAGAGTTATTCTGAGCGGAGTCGAAGAATTTATTATTTTAATAATGAGATATTTCGACAAGCTTAAAATGAAATTAACTATTTGAAATTTAACCTTTTGGACATCTCCTTTTTCCTTGATTTATTTTAAAGTTAGTTAGCTTAGGATATGTGAGTTGTGCTTTTTTTAGAATATCAAAAAAATCCTGTCAGATAATAAAATTTTCACAGGATTAAAAATATTTAATATACTTATTACCAGTTTAATAGCCAAGCAAAAATGAGTGGAGCTACAATGGTAGCATCCGATTCAACAATAAATTTAGGCGTATGCACATCCAGTTTACCCCAGGTAATTTTTTCGTTGGGCACAGCACCGGAATATGAGCCATAGCTGGTTGTGGAATCTGAAATCTGGCAGAAATAGCTCCAGAAAGGAATGTTTTCCATTTCCAAATCCTGGTAAAGCATGGGAACAACACAAATAGGGAAGTCACCGGCAATGCCGCCACCAATTTGAAAAAAACCAACACCTTTGCCTTCTGAGTTTTTGATATACCAGTCGGCAAGCCAAGACATGTATTCAACACCTGACTTTACGGTTGAGGGTTTTAAATCTCCTTTAATGCAATATGAAGCAAAAATATTTCCCATGGTACTGTCTTCCCATCCAGGAACAACAATGGGTAAATTCTTTTCTGCAGCAGCCAGCATCCATGAATTTTTGGGATCAATTTCGTAGTATTGTTCCAGTACTCCAGAAAGAAGTAATTCGTACATATATTCGTGAGGGAAATATCGTTCATTTTTTGCTTCGGTCTCTTTCCAAATTTCAAAAATATGTTTTTGCAATCGGCGGAATGCTTCTTCTTCGGGGATACAAGTGTCGGTAACGCGATTTAGCCCTTCTTCGAGCAGCTCCCATTCTTGTTTTGGCGTTAAATCGCGGTAATGGGGAACTCTTTTATAATGCGAATGAGCAACCAGGTTCATTAAATCTTCTTCAAGATTTGCACCGGTACACGAAATAATGTGTACTTTATCCTGACGGATCATTTCTGCAAGGCTTTTACCAATTTCTCCTGTACTCATGGCTCCGGCAAGGGTAATCATCATTTTGCCGTTTTTAGCCAAATGTTTTTCATAACCAATGGCTGCATCTTTTAATGCTGCTGCATTAAAATGTAAAAAATGCTCGTCGATAAATTTTGATATGGTATTTTTTTCCATGATATATGTTTTAAAAAGGTTTAACCATAAAGAACTCAAAGTCCCTCACAAAGATCTTCGAAGGTTTATAATATAACACGCTTTATTCCATTTTTTAAATGTTTGACATTAAAGTTTGCTAATAAACCCTGACACCCTGATAATTTTAAATAGGTTCATATTTGTGCTAGATGGATATCTGATAAAGCTTCAACAGATTTTATTTCAATTATTATTTTGTTTTCTACCAATCCAGTCGATTTTATAACCAGCATCAAGTTATACTTCTTCGTAAACTAATGGTAAAGCCTTTTGTTTTTCATCTTGAAGCCCTGTTTTTTTAATTTCATAAAAAAAGCATTTCTCGTAAGCACTTTCAAGAAGTCCGGGTACTAAAGGATAAACTTTAAAAGAACAATCTAAAACAGTTTTTAAAAATTTTTCAATACCATTAATTTTTTTCATGGTGTCCTTAGTGATATCCTTAGAGACCTTTGTGGTTAAAAATTGTAGTTATTTGTTAAAAACATAACTTAAAATTTTATAATAGAGTTTAGCAGCCAAAAAGTCAGGTGCTTTATTGTTTTCATTGGGGCAAAGTTCCATGATATCAAAGCCTACGATATTTCTTTTTGCAGCAACTAGTTTAATAAAATCAACTACCTGATACCAGGTTAATCCCCCGGGCTCGGGCGTTCCGGTAGATGGCATAATAGATGGGTCAAACCCGTCAAGGTCGATGGTTATAAATATATTATCGGTTAGCTTGTCTAATACTTTGTCCATCCATTTGGGATCGGCATGAATTTCATGCGCAAAAAAGCAGTTTTCTTTTTGTAGAAATTTTTTCTCCGAAATATCCATACTTCTTATTCCAACCTGTACAAGGTTTGCTTTTTTTTGCGCTTCGTGAACGGCACAAGCATGATTGCATGCTGAACCTTCATATTCATCTCTTAAATCAGCATGTGCATCTATTTGTAAGATGGTTAGTTTTTTAAAGTAATCTTTAAATGCTCTAATAGATCCAATACTTACTGAGTGCTCTCCACCAAAAACCGTAACAAATTTTTTCATTTTAAGGTATTTAAACACGGTTTCATGCACCCGGTTAACCATTGCTTCGGGTGAACTGTTTTTAGTAATGGGATTAGCTAAAAATACGCCTCTTTTATATACTTCGGAGTCGGTTTCGATATCATATACTTCCATATTTTCAGAAGCTTTGAGAAAGGCCTCAGGACCTTTGTCTGCTCCTTTTATCCAGGAGCTGGTGCCATCGTATGGTACAGGAATAAGCACAATTTTTGATGTTTCCAGTTGTGCAAACTCATCAGGTATGCCGGCGAAGTTTTTCATTGTTTTCAAGATTATTGGTTTTAATAACCTAATATTTTAAGCATATCTTTAGGCTCCTGCTCTTTAGTAAATAACCGTGTGGTAAATTTTCCTTTTTTATCTTTATCAATAATAATATGTTTGGGACCAGGAATTAAACAGTGTTGTAAACCTCCGTATCCGCCTAATGTATCCTGATATGCACCGGTATTAAAAAATCCGATATACAATATTTCGCTTGAGGAAACTTTAGGCAAATAAATAGCATTGGCATGTTGTTCGGAGTTGTAATAATCGTCGCTATCGCAGGTTAATCCACCCAGAAAGACCCTTTCGTAAGTATTATACCATTTATTTATGGGCAACAGAACAAATCGCTTATTTATAGCCCAGCTGTCGGGAAGTGTAGTCATAAACGAACTGTCAATCATATTCCATAGCTCACGGTCGTTTTGTTTTTTTTGTCCTAAAATAGAGTAAATTATACCGCTACTTTCACCTACAGTAAAAGAACCAAATTCGGTAAAAATATTGGGTTCTTTTAAATTGTTAGCATCACAATATAGTTTGATTTGTGAGATAATTTCATCAACAATGTACTCATAGTCGTAATCGAACGATAGTGAGTTTTTTATGGGAAAGCCACCGCCAATATTTAAAGAATCAAGCTCAGGACAAACTTTTTTTAATTCGCCGTAAACATTTAAACATTTCACCAATTCACTCCAGTAATATGCATTGTCTTTTATGCCTGTGTTTATAAAAAAATGCAGCATTTTGAGTTTTATATTGGGGTTTTCTTTAACCTGTTTTTTATAAAACGAAACAATGTCTTTATATCCAATACCTAAACGAGAAGTATAAAATTCGAATTTTGGCTCTTCTTCAGAGGCAATTCGAATACCAATCTGAAAGGGTCCGTCAATTAGATCTTCCAGCTGTTCCAGTTCTTTAAAATTATCAACTACGGGAATTGTATTATAAAATCCGCTATTAATTAACTGGGCAATATTTTCAATGTAAGCTTCGCGTTTAAATCCATTACAAATAATATAGGTGGATTTGCTGATTTTTTTTTCTTCGTAAAGTTTTTTAACAATATTTATATCGAAAGCTGATGAGGTTTCAATATGAATATCATTTTTAAGGGCTTCGTGGAGTACGTGTTTAAAATGGGAACTTTTGGTGCAATAGCAATAATAATAATTGTTTTTATAATTAACTTTTCCCATGGCGTTATGGAACCATTTTTTTGCCCTTTTTATCTGATTGGAGATTTGCGGCAGATAAGTAAACTTTAATGGGGTTCCATATTCTTCAATCATATCCATCAAAGGAATTTTGTGAAAAAGCAAGTTGTCATCTTCTAAACTAAACTCCATCTGTGGAAAATCGAAGGTTTGTTCTATTAAGTCTATATATTTAATCTTCACCTCATAAAAATTTGAGTAATTAATAAAAAGCAAATTAAATATTTTTATTGATATAAATATCTATTATGCACTTATGAAATTAAGGGAAAGTTCTCTTTTTTCCAACTAGCGAGGAAATAAAAAAATAAAAGCCATAAAAATTGTGGCTTTTGCAATAAAATTTTTTTATTAATAATAGAGTATCCAGGCTTTTAATTCTTTTTCCTGTGTTAAAAAGCGATATTCAGCTAATGCTTTTCTTTTATCGGCAAAAGAGTTGTAGCTTACTGCATGCATTCCGTTTCTTTCGCCCAGTTTTTCTGCATTGTAACCTTGTCTTTTTAAATCTTCCAAGAATCTGTCGGCGTATTTCTCATTTTTAAAACTACCCGCGATGATGTAATATTTTTTTTGTTTAGGCGTAGCTGTTTTTGTTTCTTGTTTTGCAGATGAAGTTGTTTTTTTATCGGTTTCTGCTTTTACCTTATCGCTTGTTTTTTCCCCAGCTTCAGTTTTTGATTTATCCGTTGTTTTTTGTTGGTTATCAGCTTGTTTTACTGTTTGTTTTTTGGATGAAGTGGTCTTGTTTTGCTGTGCTAATTCTGTTTGGGCTTTTGCATCTTTATCTTTAGAAAAGATAGCCTCAATTTTATCAATATTAATTAATGCGAAAATAATTAAAATAGCAATGGGCACACCAATAGCAACTGTCCAAACGACACTTTTATTAAGCGATTTTTTTTCTTTTTTGTAGCTGGTTGTTTTGGTTTCAGTTTTTGTGGTTTGTGGTTTGGCTGGTTCTTCTTTTTCGGGTGTAAATTCCTTGAGTTTAGATTCTTTGGAGGCGTCTTCTTTTTTGATTTTCTCTTTCTTTTCCGCTTCTTTTTTATCTTCTTCCTCGTTTTTTTTAGCTTTAGCAACAGGTGTTTTTTTTGTTGCTGTTTTTGATGTTTCTTTTTCTGCTGCGGGTGTTGTTTTCTTTTCTTCTTTAGGGCTTTCTACTTCTTTCTCCTTGGCGATGGTAACAAACTGCACTTTACCTTGTTTATCAATAATAAATTTACCGAAATCTTTAATTTCAAAAGGTTTTTCGTTGTCCAGTTCTTTTTTTACCAATTCAATAAATTCTTTGATTTTTTCAGCTGCTTGTTCTTTGGTAATATCTTCTTTTTTAATGATATGTTTTTCTAATAACTCATCGTTAAATTTTAAGAAAGGGCTAAAGTAAACGTCTTTTAATTTCTTATCTAAGGTTTTGGCATCTTTATTTTTGGATGTTGCTCTTACTAAAAAAGCACCGAAATTTGGAACAATAACTCTGTTGTTTGTAGCCAGTAATTCCTGAATATAGGTTGCAATCATAACCAAATTTTTTAAGTTGTTAGCTTTTAATGGTATAAATGTATAAATTTTAATGTAAATTTTGAAGTGTTGATACGATTAAGTTTATCCATAGTTATTAAAAAAAAATAAAAACGGTTAATTTTTTGAAAAAGCGTTATTAATTGCTGTAAAAAGTTTTTCAATATTAATAGGTTTGGCTATATAATTATCGCATCCTGCGTTGAGGCATCTTTGTTTATCTTCATCGTGGGTAAAGGCTGATTGTGCGATAATTGTAAGATCATGTTTCGTTTTTTTTATTTTTTTAGCCGCTTCATATCCATCCATAATGGGCATTTTTAAATCCATAATTACCAAATCAATTTTGTTTTTTAAACACAAATCAACCGCTTCTTTCCCGTCTTTTGCCCACATTATTTTCGCGTTGGTTGTGCTTAATATTTCCTTAAGGTAAGTATAGTTAGTATTAATATCTTCGGCTATTAAGAACACTTTATCTTTCCAATCGAAAGTTAAAGGATTAAGTTTTTGAATAGCGGGTTTTTTGGTTTGGTTTTTATTAGCTAAAGGAAGGGTAAAGTAAATGTTTGTTCCTTGTTGTGGAGTGGATTGTACCCATATTTCTCCACCCAGGTGATGAACAATTTTTTTGGCAATGGTTAAACCCAGTCCTGTGCCTCCATATTCACGAGTAAATGATTCGTCCACCTGTCTGAAAAGATCGTAAATCATCTCAAATTTATCATTGGCAATTCCTATTCCGGAATCAATAATATAAAATTGGATTTTGTTTTCATCTTTTACAATAGAATAACCAAACTCAACAAAACCTTGTTGCGTAAATTTAACCGCATTTTCAATTAAATTAAACAGTACTTGTTTCAGGCGGATAGTATCCGTTATAAAAGAAAAATCTTTATTTCTTATCCCTTTATTCAGCGACACGCGAAGGTCTTTTTTGGGGTCTTGTTCAATTTTAATGCTGAAAGAAACATATAAGTCTAGTAGTAATTTATTGATGTAACACTTTGAATAACTAATTTTGAAACTACCCGATTGTATTTTAGAAATATCAATTACATCATCAATTAGTTTAAGTAAGTTTTGGCTGTTTTCGTTAATTAAGTTATTGAGTTTTATTTTTTCTTCGTAGGGCAGATCTTCGTCGAGCAATAAGCTTGAAAATCCAATAATGGCATTTAGAGGTGTTCTGATTTCGTGGGATAGATTCGCCAAAAAAGCAGTTTTTAAACGGTTGGACTCTTCGGCTTGTTCTTTGGCCAACACTAATTCTTTTTCGTTTTTTTTACGTTTTGAAATATCTTCGGCGATTATTATAAAATGGGTAATTTCATTTTTGTTGTTTTTAACCGGCGATATGGAGGCTAATTCCCAATATAATTCCCCATTTTTTTTGCGGTTTTGGATTTCGCCCTGCCAGTCATAACCCTGAGAAACGGTAGTCATGATATCTTTGTAGATTGCTTGTACCGATTCCGAATGGGTTAAAATACCTACTTTTTCGCCTAACACTTCTGCTGGAGTATAACCTGTAAATTTTGTAAAAACAGGATTTACATATTCAATTTGTCCTTTTAAGTTAGTAATGATAACGCATACCGGAGAATGCTGAATGGCATTGGATAATTTTTTCAGCTCATATTCTGTTTTTTTCTTTTGGGTAATATCAATGGATAAACCCCCGATTTTCCATGTATTGTCTGCTGCTCTAAATCTAAACTTATGGGTTTGGTATGTTATAAGTTCACCTGTTTTGTTGGGCAATTGTTTTTCTTCAACTAATACTTCTCCGTTAATGGCTCGTTGGTCTTCTTTAGTTATCCGATGGGCGTATTTATCTGGAAAAATTTGCGTTGGGGTTTTATTTAGGCAGTTTTCTGAAGAGTAAACAGCATCCATATATTTGTTCATATATACTAAGCGAAAATCCTCATCTTTAATAAAAACACCTAATGGTAAGTTGTCCATAAAAATGGAAAATTGCTGTTCGGTTCTTCGCAGCGTTTCTTCAATTTCAGTTCGTAAAGAAATGTCTTTAAAATCTTCGATAATTCCCAGAATGTCACCGTTCTGTCCTTTAAAAGCAACAGAGGTTAGAATGCCGGGAATAATTTTTCCTGCTTTGTTTCTTTTTTTAATGTCTTGTTCAACACGCTCTTCTCCATTTTTAACCAGGTTTAACGGGCAGTCGGCGGTATGACAATAAGGGCCAGGGAAAATATTGTAGCACTTTTTCCCTTCCGCATCTTCTTTACTTATTCCGGATATCATCGTAAACGTTCGGTTAACTCTCAGAATATTATAATTAATATCGATTAACCGCATGCTATTTCCTGTCGTATTGAAAATTTGATTTAACTCTGCATTCGTGTCGATGATTTCTTTGGTTTTTTTTGCCAGAAGCTTATCGATACTATCTTGTAAATTAAAAAATTTGTTTAAAAGTAAGTTAAACGAAAAATGGAGTATGATAAAGGTAATCGCTAAAATGAAAAAGATAATTAACAAGGAGCGATATACCGAAGCAAGAAAAGCATTTTGGATTTTGGAAATATCTTTAAGAAAAATGACACCAACAAATCCTTCGTCTTTAAAACTGTTTTGTATTTCTACCAGGTCAACAGAGTAGCACTTATCACGATAATTAATTTTTTCTTTTTCAAAAATGTTATTTTCTTCTATTATTGATGTGAAAAAATCATGGTTAAATAATGAGTGAATTATGATATTATCTTTTTTTGGCGAGGCGGAAAAGTGATTTTTTAGATTTGCTGTTATTTTTTGGCTATCAAATAAAGTACCAATAATTACATTATGTTCTTTGGATACATCTTCTACAATTTCATTTTCGCGAATACCAAATTCTATGCATCCAATATAATTGCCCTCATAAATGATGGGTTCAATAATTTTATAAAACAATTGAGCATCATAAAATTCGAAAGCCGATTTTTTGATTTGTTTTTTGTTTACGGTGGCAACCAGCGATGACGGATTAGCAGATTTCATTTGTTCGCTTGGGCCGGTTTCCATATTTAATGCCAGGGAATTATCTTTATAATAAAAGTTTAGGACAAAATGATAAGAATCTTCATTTTTTAATACAGAATAATACGGAAAAACTTGTTTGTATAGCTTATCAATCTTTTGCGAGTTAAACCTTTGTTTTATTTCCGGATTATTTACAAAATATTGAATTTTTTCCCTGTAAAGGCGATTGGTAGTATAGAGGATGTGTTTTATCTCAACACTTGAAATTTCACTATCTTTCTGTATTTGCCAATCGAGATATTGTCGATGGTTTTTCAGGCTTAAATAGAAATAAATTGAACATAAAACCAATAGCACTGATATAACAGCGATTATGGTTTTATTTTTTAATTTTTTTTCAACTTCCATTAAGTGATTATGGCTCCTTAATTAAAACACAATCAACAAATAAAGTAAAAATAATCTGAAGTTAAAAATTACGGTTGCTAGGTTTGTAAACTTTTTATTAAAAACACGAAGAATATTTTTTAAGGCATTGTTAATAACTTCTCAAATATTAAATTGATATTGTAAAAGAACGGATGAATTTGTATTTTTAAACCAACGATGATCAGTAAAAACATAACAAGATACTATTTGTTTTTTTTCGTCTTCTTGTTATTCTATCAGTCCCTTTTGGGGCAGGAAGAGGAAAAGAATCCTGTATCAATCGCTATTAAACCACAATATGGATTCATCCTGCCACATTCGAGTAAAGTAGAACGTCTTACCCATACCAATCCCTTTGGAGTTGAATTGGAATATGCCTGGATTATGCTAAAAGATAAGAATTGGCAGCAATGTAATTGTTATTCTAAAATGGGTGCTTCATTTCTGTATGTTAATTATGCAAACCCTGATACAGTTGGTAGTTCGTACAATTTTATAGGTTATGCCGAGCCCTTTTTGTTTCGCACCCATCAATTTCTATTAACCACCAGAATGGGTGTTGGTATTAGTGTATTGGATAAAATATATGATAAACAACAGAATCCAACCAATCAGTTTTTTTCAACCCGGATTAGTTTTATTGTGCATGTTGATGCTAATGTATATTATAAGCTTACAGAAAAATTTAAACTTTTATTATTTGCCAAATATTGTCATATTTCAAATGGAGGTATAAAAGACCCAAATTATGGGATGAATTTTCCAACGTTTGGTTTGGGCCTTAACTATCTGCCAGGAGGAAAGGTTGATTTCAAAGAGCGGGAAAAAGAAGTTTTTAATCCCTCCTTTTTTTATGGAATTTATCCTTTTGCAACCATCGAATCGGTTGCGGCCGATACGGAAAACCCTGAAAAACAAACCTTGGCAACAGGGTTATACGGAATTGCCGGACGAACTGTAAGTAAATTAAACGGCTTTAGCATTGGGTTGGATTATATTTATGATGGTGCAAAAAAGGAGAAACTTGCAAGGGAAGGGATTGATAAAGATCATCAGCAGCTATCGTTGTTGTTTGGACACCATTTACAATTTGGGAAATTTGACTTTTCGCAACATTGGGGTACTTACCTTTATGCTCCAGACAAACCACGCAACTTCTATCAACGGTATAGCCTTTCGTTCAGATTTTCAAAGCATTTTTCCGGGGGTGTTACTCTGAAAGCCCATGGCGATGCAGCCGATAATTTTAATGTACTGGTGGGGGTGATTTTTTAAATGATTCTCTTTTGTTAAATTTGTTAGCGAAAATAAATAAAGCATAAATCCATGAACAAAAATAAACTAACTCCAGACCAGATAAAACAGGTAAAACAGTTTCAACAAAACGAAATTACCGAATATCACATCTATTTAAAACTATCAAAAAGAATAAAGGATAAGAAAAATGCTCAAACGTTGCAACGAATTGGTGATGATGAGTTGAGGCATTATTATTTTTGGAAAGAGTATAGTGGGGAAGAGGTAAAACCCAACCGGTGGAAAGTGATTAAGTTTTATTGGCTAGCACGTATTTTGGGTATTACTTTCAGTATCCGACTGATGGAAAAAGGAGAGGAAGGAGCCCAGGAAGAATATAAAAAAGCTTGCGAATATATTCCCGAAGCAAAACAAATTGTTGTTGATGAAGATCAACACGAAGAAGAGTTGATTGGTTTACTGAAGGAGAAAAAGCTCGATTATGTGGGCTCTATTGTTTTGGGTTTAAACGATGCACTGGTTGAGCTTACCGGAACATTGGCAGGACTAACTTTTGCCTTACAAAATACAAGGCTGATAGCTGTGGCAGGATTAATAACCGGAATCGCAGCCTCTTTTTCAATGGCGGCTTCAGAATATTTATCCACTAAATCGGAAGGGAATGGAGCCAAAGCGTTTGCATCGTCTATTTATACCGGACTGGCATACATTGGTACCGTTATTGTTTTAATTTTACCCTACCTGCTTTTTACCAACTATTTTGTTTGTTTGGGAATGACGCTCGCTTTTGCAGTATTGGTGATTTTATTTTTTAACTACTACATCGCCATTGCCAAAAACCTGAATTTTAAGAAACGGTTTTGGGAAATGTTTACCATTAGCATGGGTGTGGCAGCTTTTACTTTTGGAATAGGCTATTTAATCAGAATATTTTTAGGAGTGGATGTTTAAATATTTATAACAGAAAGACAAACTGCAATTTACTTCGATTATTTTTCAAAAAACTTTTTGGTTTATAGCGCGATGCTTATTCGTGCTATGATTCATAATAACTATATGGTTATAAAACGCTAAGCCCCAGGAGAAAAAATCCAAAATACTTTGATTCTTTTAAATATTTGTAATAACTTGAATTAAATTAATGCCATGTGTAATGATTTATATTTGGGGTAAAGTGTGTAAAGTTAAAATCATGCTGATAAAAACTAGTGTTAATAGTATCAAGCACGCCACGAGTTCACAAATCTATCGAAACTAAATTATGAATAACCAATCGAATATTTACAAACTAAAAAAAGATTACTCTTGGGAGAGTTTAATTTTCCTTAGAACTAATCCTGAATATATTTTTCCGTAATACAATTTAATTATTTATTAATTTTAAAACATTTTAATTATGAAAAACAAAAAAAACAATTTTTTTGAAAAGTTAAACAGTAAGCTTTCATTTTTTCCAATTTTATTTTTGGTATTTTCGCTTGTAATAATTTCCTGCGAAGAGGATGATGTTTTTACAGACGAGTTTGAGGAGAACAATTCAATTTCAACTGCTTATGCAATAGAGCAAGGTAAGATATACAATGCTCATATTACTGAAAACGATGTAGATTTCTTCAGTTTTACGACAGCCCATGGTTCAACAACTTTTGATGAGGTCGAGATCAGTGTATTTAATGCCGGTCCGAATCTGATGATTGGCGCAGTCGTTTATGATTCAGATGGAGAGCAATATAGTAAACATAATGTAACGACTGAAGGTGCAAAACTCACCTATACACTCTCTGGTTTAGAAGGTGGTGCTAATTACTACATACGTTTTTCTGGAACATGGGATAGTCATAATTGGGATGTTGGTGGCGCAGGCGACTATTGGTCCGAAGGAGCTTATTCATTCAGTATTATGAATCTTGATGTGAACGACGAATTTGCAGGAAACCATAGTATAAACGACGCCTATCCGATCAGCACAAATCAAACATATAACGGGGTTCTTGTTTCCAAAAGGGAGGCTGACTACTTCGCCTTTACCCCGACTGCAGAAAATATGCAACTGCAGGTAACAAATGTCGGAAGTGGTCTGATTATTGGAATTGCATTGTACGGGCCAGATTTCCAATTGCTTGGGAATGGTGGTGCTGGAACCGCAGGTGCCAATTTCACGCTTAACTTAACCAGCATGAATACCGAAGTTACTTATTATCTCCGCTTTAGCGGAACATGGGGTTATGCTTGGGAAGTTGGTGGTGCAGGCGACTTTTACAATCAGGGTCCTTATACTTTTGTTCTGGTAGACAACTAATCAGAGCGGGATATCGCCAAAGGATATAAGCAAAATTACAGCGTTAATAGCTGAAAATGATTCGAATAAATTAGTGCAGTTATTATATATAAATTTAACTTGTGGGCACGTGAAATCGTGCCCACAAGTTAAATTTTATGAGGCTTTAAAATAATTATAAAGTAACCATTTGTTTTCGAAAACTGCATAACACTAATATAAATCAGCTATGGAACAAATAAACAACCAAGGGATTAAAAAATAGAATTGAAAGACAATTTAAAAAGAGCCAAATTTATAATTAATGTATTCCGGATTTTCGTATATTTCGATTATGACATTAACAGCTTTGCTTCATAAAAGAGCTTTAATCTTAATAGAATAAAAAAAGCATTTGGATTTAAGAATTGATTCCAAATGCTTTTAATTATTATTTTGAAATACTATTGCTCAACAATTTCAACTCGCCTATTCTTTGCTCTTCCTTCTTCTGTTATATTATTATAAACAGGAGATAGTGATGCAACTCCATACGCTTTTAATTGTTCTGCATTTACACTGTATTTTGTTGTTAACTCTGTAATTACAGAGTTTGCTCGTTCTTCTGATAAAATCATATTTGATTCGAAATCACCCACATTATCCGTATGGCCAACAATATAGAATTTTTTATTAGTATTAGCATTTATATAATCAGCAATTGTTTTTAAAGCATCAGTTGATTCAGGTTTTAATACAGATTTTCCTGTTTCGAAATGAATACCATATATTGCAATATGTCCTTTCTTCGTAATGTCAGTTGAAATATTATCTACAGAAACCAATCCGGTTTCAACTGCCTCTACTTCAATCACATCCTGGGTTATTAAAGTAATTGTATTACAAACAATAGTATAAACGATGGCATAAATATCTTTACCGGCTTCATGTCCACGAGCAACAAGAAAGCTATGATTATTGTTCCAGGTTGGGAATCTTATGCCTAATCCAAATTTTGCATTATTTAGACCTTTGTAATACCCTCCGGCTTCATAATATTTAGCATGCCAGGTATGTGGTCGATCATTAAATCCAAGCTGTTCATTGGCAATAGCAATCATAATATCATAACCTGATTTTTTAAATCCTGTCTTGTAATTATGCAAAACAAATTCAGGGTTATTATCTTTTGGAACAGCGTATTGGATTCGAGTTACTTTTCCTTCAAGAGACATTGGTTTGTTCCAGCTCATAGTTCCTTTATCGCTAACGGGCAGTTTGTAAGTTCCCCATTTTGTTTCTTTATAGAATCTTATAACAGCTCCTTCAAACCGAGAGATAGTTGGATAGTCTTTACTTCCTTCAACATCTGTTGTTTTTTGAGCAAAAGTAGATATTGAAAAAATCATTGTTAAGATAATGAGTAATAGGTTTAACCTTTTCATAATAAATAGTTTTTTGTGATTAAATCAGATTGTTATGTATCTAAATTTCATTTGTTAATACTAATGTACAACATTTTATTAATATCATCAAACAAAACAGTTTATTTTTTCAAACACATTGGCAAGCCTGCTTTTTCTAACTCATATCCAAAGGCGGATGAAAAAAGTTTGTAATCCTCCTAAAAACTCCTAAAATCCTCATGTCTTTTAAGAGTTTCACAACCTTGCCTGCTGGCAAGCTGGGTAATAACACAAAGTATCATCAAGTTAGGTGAGTTTTTTTTGTGGAACTTCGAGCTATAACTCTGAGAGACTTCGTGTTACAAAAAAAGTTTTAGCTAACTTACGGATTTTAGGAACTTTCGGGACTATTTTAGGCGGGTACTGGAATCAGTTTTGGCCTTCAAAACAAATTTGTTTTAGTTTTTTATGGATAATTGCTTTACCGATCTGATAGGCCATGAGTTATTTGTACACACTTTTGTAACAGTCAAACACACTTAAGCCGCATGTTTATTGTCCATCGGTAAAAGCAGCGACTAAGTATCAAGCTGTTTTTTTATACTTTCGCCTAGAATTTATTTTATAGACTTGAGGATTTATGTAAGGGTTCGAAGAATGGGAATAGTCACAAATTGAAATTCAGAAAATTACGAATAATATAATTTTTTATGTACCTTTAGTTTTGAGATTAATTTAAAATCAACTTTATAATCCAGATCAATAAATAAAATAGCCTAAGTATAATTATTTAACAAATTAATTATGAAAAACAAAAAAGCAATTTTAGCATGTGTTATATTGGCATTCATTTTTACAACCTTTACCTTTTCATGTAAAAAGGAACTGGAAAACAGCTTTGTTGTAAAAATTTCAGCAGACGAATTACTTTTGTCTCTATCAAGTAATAGCAAAGATAAAAATTTCCGGGAGGCTCTTAAAGTGGCTAATGAAATGCAGCGTGCCAGCAATGAAGATTACATTACAATTTTCGGCAGAGCTTTTAGTGATGCAGATCCTAATGCAAGCCTTGCAACAATTTTCAGCACTGTACAATTACGCGACCGGATCAGCTATAATTCTACCAATGAAGAAGTATTAAAAGTACTGAAACACGAACTTGAGGATGCAATTAACAATTCAATAAATATTTTACGCGTTCGCATTGACCGTTATAAAATTCGTTCTCAAAACATTCAAAGGATTGGAAATTCAGAGAACATTTTAATTGAGTTGCCGGCAGTGGAAAATATTGACAGAGTTAAGCATTTAATTGAAGCAAGGGCAAAATTAGGGTTCTGGGAAACTTACGAGTTAAGCGAAATATATAGTTACATGGAGAAAGTCAATGCTAATTTGCTCGATGATGAAGAATTTAAGTCTGCCATTGCAATGAAAGTTGATGAAATGGATGAGGAATCGAGGGATTTTGTCAAAAGATATCCCCTGTTTGCCTTTTTGTATCCTGCTGTAAATTCGAATGGGCAGCTAATGCAGGGACCTGTTGTGGGTTATGCTGCTATCCAGGATACATCAACCGTAAATTATATATTAAGCAATAAAAGAGTTAAGGAGATTTTACCTCAGGATTTAAGGTTTTACTGGACTTATAAACCTCTCCCTCAAGATAAAACCATGTTGCAGCTTTTGTCAATAAAGGTAACATCCCGTGATGGAAATGCACCTCTTAATGGATCGGTAATTACAGATGTTACACAAAAACGTGATCAAAATGATAATATCGAAATAAATGTGTCAATGAATAATGAAGGTGCCAAAATGTGGAAGCGGCTTACAAGACATAATATAGGGAGGAGCATTGCTATCATACTCGACGATTATGTTTATTCATTTCCACGTGTGATGTCAGAAATTAGAGAAGGGCAAATTTCAATTACCGGGCAGTTTACTGAAGATGAAGCACAAAACCTTGTCAATATATTGCGTACAGGTCCATTGCCACTATCTGTTAAAATAGTGGAAGAAAATTTTAAAAGTGAATAATTGTGTTATAAGATATTTTTGATAAATAAATGTTTAACTAAAATATATTCTCATGAAACCCTCATTCAAAGTTGTTCACAACAAGAGAATGAACCGAGTTTACTAGCTCGCCGAAGGCAATAAAACATGGCTTGTCCCGCAATAACGGGAAGGGTTCCATGGCATTAGAATTGCTAATGCTATTTTCTGACAATTACAACTGTTTAAAAACAAATGTCTAACATAATTTTATTCTAATGAAAACATATATTAAAAACAAAAAACCAAAAATTTCATTAATTCTTATTTTAATACTTTTTATTTCTAACATTTTGACTTTATTTACTCCAAATCTTAGTGATTCAATTTTATTATATCCCTCAAATTTATCAGAGCCTTTAAACTGGTACCGGCTTATAACATATCCTTTATATGTTGGAGGGTTAACTACATGGTTTTTAAATTCGTTGGTTTTTTTATTAACCGGATTCATTATTGAAAGTAAACTATTAAAGAAAGACTTGATAGGATTAATTTTACTGTCAACAGTAATTGGCGGGTTAGTTTATATAATTCTAAATCAAAACGACATTAATAACATAGCTATTGCTTCTCCAACAATGATTTCATGGGGCTATTGGAGTGCAACTATAGTTATTGGATTAAAATATTGGCGAACATTAAATCTGTTTGAAAAAATTATAATGATTTTATGTTTTTTAAGTGTATTAATTATTTGGAATGATAATTTTGGTTTCTTTCTTGGACAATTATCTGTGATTATAACAATTGCAATATTGACAATACTAAAATACAGGAAATAAAAATAAAACTGAGCACAATATTTTGTATAAGTAATGGCAATGTAAGTGGTAAATATCAAGATTTATAGCAAACTCAAACTGCATAGCGGCTTGACTGGAAAGTACCAGGCAATCTGCCACTAGTTATACAATCTAACGTTAGCGATTATTGTGTGATAGCTTAGTGCCACCGACGTGTGTATTAAACAAATTTAAACAATACAGTTATGAGTGATTTTGAAAAACAAATTAAACAAAAAACAGACGAAGAACTATTTAAGATTTTGATAAGTATACACGATTACCAGCCTGAATTTGTAAAATTGGCAAAAAGGGAGTTTAAAGAAACAAGAGGAAAAACCTACGAGGATTTTATCCGCGATAAAACAGATGAAGAACTTGCTGACTACTATACTCATTCTTCTGATTTTCAGGCCGATTTTATTGAATTAGTAAAAAAAGAACTAACAGAAAATCGTCATATTTCCCTTGATTCATTTCAGCACAAAAAGAAGGTGCAGAATAAGAATTTAAAGAAAAAAAGAGATGGGTGGCTTACATTCTTTCTTATTGTAATTGGTATAGGAGGTGTATTATCACCAATCCGTATATTTTCTACAATGTCCTTGTCTGACTATGATATAGGAATTGGACAATGGTTTTCAATTGCAGGTGCAGTATCTGAAGGAATCTTGGTTTTAGGTATGACTTTCCTTGCTTTTTATACCATAATATCCTTTAATAAATATAAACCTAACGCCGTTCAACTGGGAAAGTCGTATCTAATTATTGCTTTTGCAATCAATTTGTATAGTTTGTTAGTAGGTGATTATGAATCAAGTGAATATAAAGATGTAATTGTTCCTTTGATTTGGCAAGTCATTTGGTTTATTTATTTATCGCAGTCAAACTTAGTTGAAGAGTTATTCCCAAAAGAAGAACGAAAACTATTCAAACGTGATAAAATATTATTGTTTTCGATAATTACTCCTGTCATTATTTGGACTGTTTTAGCGTTTATTTTCATGGTTGGTCAAGGTGTTACGAATCAATCAATAAATCATCAGGATACCACCAACCAGAGTGAGCTGTCTTACAATGAATATACCGATGGAAGAATTATTTTTGAAAATCCGACTGGACTGGTGGTTGAAAAAAAGATAGAAGATAACGAAACTTATTACACATTAACAGATAGCGTCAACACTTCAATCTTAATATACAGCGACTTAGACGATACCGACACGCAAGAGCATTTTGAAGAAAGTATGCAAGCATATACTGACAAAGTATTCGGGGATTTTGAGTATAAAATAAAAGATGAACAAAATTACTTCCGAAATGGGAATAGTATCTATATGAAAACCTTGCAATTTAATTCTGAACCAATAATAGAATGGTCTTTCGTAATGTTATTTAACAAAGAAACAAGCATTTGTTGTGTTCTAGCTTGTGGGAGTAAAAATGAATCTGAGTTTTTGCCAGACCTAATTAGCTCAATACGTTTCATAAATGATGATGAATGACAAGCAAATAAACAAACAACAAATCGGTGATTAAAATTAGAGAAATATGAACCGAGCCATGATAATAAATTTGACACACTGCGCCTTCGCGTAGCTTTGGCGGAGCAAGGTACTCACATGATTTTAATAAAGCTAATAGCATGTTGTAGCGGATATTTGATGCATCATGGCGAGCTGCATCCCGATTGCATCGGGACAGGGAATGACCGCTAAAATCAAAATTATAAACAGATGAAAAAAATATTTTTGGGATTACTCCTGTTACTAGTAGCATCTTGCTCTATAGACAAAATAGATGGCTTAATGAAATTGTCAAAAACCTGTTTATGTAATATTAATGTTAAATTGGATGCAATTGCAAGCAAAGAAAAAGGAGCTATTAAAGAGTTTTCTTTCATAAATAGTGATTTATTTGACCTGGGAATCAGCAAAGAGAACTTTGCATTAAGTGCTGCGATTTTAATCAATAATTATTTTGAAATTGACTCAGGGCAAATAATAAAAGTAAACCTTGTTGAAGATCGGGGAGATATGAATAAGAAAATTACTACTTACACTTATGAACAAAGTGAAATAGAGAAACTATCTACCAAATATTTTAAAATTGAAACGATCATCAATGTTTTTGTACAGAATATATATCAGGAAAATTTCTATAAATGCAAAATGTTGACGCATATCCCTGTAGAAACTGAAGAATTTAACTCACTAATGGCCAAAATTTTCAGAAGTCTTGAAAAAGGATATATTGACACAAAAATACTTAGTTATAAAGTGGAAGAAGAAGCATATCATATCTACGCTGGCATTTATACTGAAAATGATATGATAAAACTTTTTGATATGGCCTTTAAAGAAACACCTAATGGTTTAAAAATCATTGCATTTGAGTTCTATTAATAATACATCCGCACCACAAAGTGTATAAGGCATAAGGATTTTAATGAGTATTCATGTGTTGCAGCTTTTACTTTTGACATCGGATACCTGATAAGAATATTTTTAGGAGTGGATGTTTAAAGATAGATGAACTGAGATAAGGAAGATCAATATCGCGGGTGAAAAGGGGCAGCCAAGGACTTAGCTCCAATCCTCAACTTGGGTTTGTCTTATTAAATAAGAGTAGTTATATATTGGAGGGTGTTTTTTTTAGCTTTAATTGAGATAATAATACCCCGGCAAATACAATAGCAAGACCTACAATATCCGTTAATTGGACATTATCACCAAAAGCCACCCACGCCATGAACATGGTAACAGGAGGCCCCAGGTAAAACAAACTGGCTACACGGGTTGCATCGATGCGTTCTATTAACAGCCACATTAAGGCATACGCTCCCAGTGAAACTGAAAGAATCAGCCAAATCATGCTATAAATGAATTCAGGTTCCCATTGGGTGGTTAATTCTTCAATAAAAATAGCAGGTAAAGCCAATGCTAAAGTTGTGGCAAGGCTTTGATAAAACAATTCCAGGTCGAGGGGTAATTTATTGGTTTCTTCTCTTACTTCGATACGTCGTTGTATCAAAGTGGCAGCAGTGATCGCTATAACAGAGCCCAAAGGAATCAGGTAGCCAAATATGGATGTATAGCTTCCAAAATCCATTCGAAAGCTTACGGTAAAAAAAACGCCCAAAAATCCTAACACTACTCCCATCCATTGGTATAAATTTGTTTTTTCTCCGGCCACCAGACCGGAAAATGCTGCCGTAGTCAGAGGCTGTAGGGCTACCACTAAAGCTACAATCCCTGCCGGAACCTGGTAATCCAGAGCCAGCAAAACACAAGCAAGCCATACGCCGTGAGCTAAAACACCAATCAGCATGTTGGGGGCTGCCACCTTCCAGCCTACCCATCGCAAACGATTTCTTGCTATCAGGTAGAAAACAATTACCAACGTTAACGCCAGGTATCGCCAGAAAAGTAAGGTAAAAACTCCGGTGTAAGGAAGCCCGTATTCGGCTCCTATAAATCCCGAATTCCATAAGAGAACGAATCCAATGATTAAAAAAAGCGTGGTTCTTTTCATCATATCCTGTGGCTATTTCAGATAAATTAGGTTCACTTTTAAACAATTGGCCACCACCAAATTTATAGATATTTTTTGTTTTTTCTTATTGACTCACCGATTAATTCAAAGGGTCATGAAACGAAGTGTATGGTACAAATTATTGTGATAATCGATATAAATTTATAACTTTAATCTCGCAAGGCAATACAGCAATTTGTTGTGTTCAATTAAATAACCACATGATGAAAGTATTATTAACAGGTGCAACAGGATACATTGGGAAAAGATTATTGCCCGTTTTGATTGAAATGGGGTTTTATGTTATTTGTTGTGTCAGAGATAAAAACAAATTCAATCCCGAAGAATCTGTTAAAGACCGTATTGATGTAATAGAAATTGATTTAACCCAAAAAGAAACCCTTGATAAAATCCCCGTTGAAATTGATTTAGCTTATTACCTGGTTCATTCAATGTCGAGTTCAAAAAATTATGACGAACTGGAAAAACGTTCAGCCATCAATTTTCGTGAAGCATTAAATAAAACAAAGGTTAAGCAAGTGGTTTACCTGAGTGGTATCGTTAATTCGCCTAAGCTGTCAAAACACCTTAATTCGAGGAAAAATGTCGAAATTGAATTAAGTAAAGGAAAGTTTGCACTTACAACCGTTCGGGCAGCAATTATCATTGGTTCAGGAAGCGCTTCATTTGAAATAATACGCGATTTGGTAGAAAAATTACCAGTGATGATAGCTCCAAAATGGCTTAATACAAAATGCCAGCCTATTGGAATTTCAGATGTAATTAAAATTTTAACCGGGATACTAAATAACGACAAAACATTTAATAATAGTTATGATATTGCCGGAAATGAGATTCTGTCCTATAAAGAGATGCTTTTAGAATTTGCAGAGGTGCGTGGATTGAAAAGATATATCTGGACTGTTCCGGTAATGACTCCAAAACTATCATCTTATTGGTTATATTTTATTACTTCTACCTCATACAAACTTGCAATTTCACTTGTTGATAGTATGAAAATAGAGGTTATAGCAAAGGATAACAATTTACTCAACCTGTTAGGTGTTAACCCATTGTCTTATAAGGATTGTATAAAACAAGCTTTTGAAAGAATTGAACAGAATGAAATAGTTTCCAGCTGGAAAGACTCAACTATAAGCGGCAGGTTAAATTTTAAAATATCCGAATATCTTAATGCACCTGAGCATGGTTGTTATAAGGATGTTCGGGAAAGACCTGTTGAAAACCATAATTCCTGCATTGAAAAAATATGGCAAATTGGAGGGGAAAACGGTTGGTATTATGCAAATTGGCTTTGGCGAATGAGAGGCTTTTTAGATAAATTATTTGGAGGGGTAGGATTAAGAAGAGGCAGAACCAATAGAACTGATTTGCATGCCGGGGATTCACTGGACTTTTGGCGGGTAATTTATGCCAACAAAAAAGAAAAGCGGTTACTTCTTTTTGCAGAGATGAAGCTTCCCGGAGAAGCCTGGTTAGAATTTAAAATGAAAGAAAATAAATTAATACAAACAGCTACATTTCGGCCTAAAGGTCTATTAGGACGAATATACTGGTTCACGGTCTATCCACTACATAATATAGTATTTAATGGAATGATAAATAAATTAACCGGGC
>Ga0209931_1000008_pt1 | contig 120967 bp, 112 predicted proteins | sample SalPonR1_B_D1_MG_FD_185697 | JGI IMG/M metagenome (GOLD analysis project Ga0209931, IMG submission 185697) | Salt pond soil microbial communities from South San Francisco under conditions of wetland restoration - Salt Pond MetaG R1_B_D1_MG... ...
CATGCCGCCGCCCACCGTGATCTGCAGGCTGCTGAAGTCCAGCTCGGCGAAGCCCGGCGTGTTCAGCAGCGCGCTGAACAGGGTGTTGACGCCGGTGAAATAGGTGAAGGGGTACTTGGCCAGCTCTTTCACGAAGCCCTCGAAGTCACGCGGGTTCGGAATCAGGATGTTGCGGCCGCCCAGCTTCATGATGCCGAGGCAGTTACCCTCCAGTGAGAAGATGTGATAGAGGGGCAGCGCCGTGATGGCGACCACATCCTGGTCCGGATCGAGCTTCGCGCCCAGCCAGGCGGTGGACTGCTCCACGTTGTAGACCAGATTGCGGTGGCTCAGCATCGCGCCCTTGGCCACGCCGGTGGTGCCGCCGGTGTACTGGAGGAAGGCGAGATCGCCGAGGTCGATGTCCGGCGGCTGGAACACCAGGCTGCCGCCGTCATAGAGGGCGTCGCGGAACGTCACGGCATCGGGCAGGTCGTAGGCCGGCACCTGCTTCCTGATGCGCTTCACCACGAAATTGACGATATGACGTTTCGGCGTGCCGAACAGGTCGCCGATCGAGGTGGTGACCACCGTCTCGACGGGGGTCTCGCCGATCACCTTCTCGAGAGTCGTGGCGAAATTCTCCAGGATCACTATGGCCCGGGCGCCGGAATCTCTGAGCTGGTGCTCGAGTTCCCGCGGCGTGTAGAGCGGGTTCACGTTGACGATCACCAGCCCGGCCCTGAGGGCCGCGCAGAGGGCAACGGGGTACTGCAGGATGTTCGGCAGCATGATCGCGATGCGATCGCCCTTTGACAGTCCCGCGCGTTCCTGCAGCCAGGCCGCCATGTGCCGGGACAGGCGGTCCAGGTCGGCATAGCTCAGCGTGACGTCCATGCAGGTGTAGGCGGGCCGGCCGCCGTACTCCTTGAAGCTCGTCTCGATCAGGTCCCGGAGCGAGCGGAAGCCGCCGTTGTCCACTTCCGCCGGCACGCCCGGCGCGTACTCCTTCAGCCAGAATTTCTCCACCGAATCCCCCTCGTGTGGCCGGCGCGCCGTGGGCGCCGGGGAGAATGTTTCATCGGACTACCTATACACGCGGCCGGACAGGCGGGCAAGCGGGGCGCCGGGCGCCAGTCCGCCCTCGCTCCGCCGTCACTCCGCCAGCGCCGCCGCCACCGCCGGCCAGGCGTTGGCCAGCATCAGCGGCTGGGCCTCGGCATTGGGGTGGATGCCGTCGGCCTGCATGAGCCCGTCGTCGAGCGCGACGCCGTCCAGGAAGAACTCCACCCACTCGAGGTCGTAGGTCTCGGCCAGCTCGCCGTACAGGGCATGAAAGCTCTCGGCGTAACGGGGGCCGTAGTTGACCGGGATGCGCATGCCGAGCAGCACCACCTCGGCGCCGGCCTGCCGGCTCTGCTCGATCATGGCCTCGAAGTTGGATCGCACCACGTCCAGCGGCAGCCCGCGCAGCCCGTCGTTGCCGCCGAGTTCGATGATCACCAGCTCCGGCTCGTGGCGTGTGAGTGCCCCGCCGAGGCGCGCCAGCCCGCCGGAGGTGGTGTCGCCGCTCACGCTGGCGTTGACGACCCGATGCCCGTACCCTTCCTGCGCGAGCCGCGAGGCCAGCAGCGACACCCAGGATTCCTCCACGGTGAGGCCATAGCCGGCGCTGAGGCTGTCGCCCAGCACCAGGACGGTGGGCGGCGGGCCGTCTGCGATATCGCTCCGGGCAGTGTCCGCCAGGGCGACATCCGCGAGGGAAACATCCGCAATAGCCGGAACGCCGAATACCAGCAGCAGGGTCAGGAAGAGCTTCTTCATGTCAGTGGATTCGAATGCGGCGCTCGTCGCCGAGCATCTCAGTAAAAAGGTTACCAGTCCGGAAGGAAGTCTGACCATTCTGGACGACGTCAGTTTCAGCATCGGCCGCGCCGATTCGGTGGCGATCGTTGGTCCGTCGGGCGCCGGCAAGTCGACGCTGCTGGCGCTGCTCGCCGGTCTGGACACCCCCACCTCCGGCCGGGTGTGGCTCGAGGGCCGGGAGCTCTCGGCGCTGGACGAGGACGGACGCGCCGCCCTGCGGGCCGCCCGCGTGGGCTTCGTGTTCCAGTCCTTCCACCTGGTACCGTCGCTCACGGCCATCGAGAACGTGATGCTGCCGATGGAGCTCGACGGTGCCGAGGATGCCCGCGAGCGGGCCGCGGCCATCCTGGCCGAGGTGGGGCTGGCCGCCCGCAAGGGCCATTACCCGAACCAGCTCTCGGGCGGCGAGAAGCAGCGGGTGGCGATCGCCCGTGCCTTCGCCACGAATCCGGCCGTGCTGTTCGCCGACGAGCCCACCGGCAACCTGGACGCGGCCACTGGCGAGCGCATCATCGACCTGCTGTTCCGCCTGAACAGCGAGTCGGAGGCGACGCTGGTGCTGGTCACTCACGACGAGCCGCTGGCCGGGCGCTGCGACCGCCGCCTGTCGCTGGAGGCGGGACGCCTGGTCGGGCAGTGATGAAGACCGCCGGGTTCGCATTCACGGCGCTCCGGCGCGAGGCGCGCTCCGGCGAGCTGATCGTGCTGGCGGCCGCGCTGGCCATTGCGGTGACCTCCCTCACGGCGATCGGGTTTCTTACCGACCGCATCGCCCAGGCGGTGTCGCTGCAGGCGGCCGAAGTGCTCGCCGCCGACATCCGCCTGCGCTCGGCCCGGGAGATGGACGAGGCCCCCCTCGCCTCCGCCCGGCAGATGGGGCTCGAGACGGCCGAGACGCTGACCTTCCCGAGCGTCGTCTTCGCCGGCGAGCGCAATGCGCTGGCGACCATCAAGGCCGTCGGCCCCGGCTATCCCCTGCGCGGTGCCGTGCGCATCGCCGACGAGATCTTCGGCGCCGAGCGCACCGTGGACGATCTGCCGCCGCCGGGCACCGTGTGGGCCGACGATGCCCTGCTGGCCCGCATCGGCGCCCGGGTGGGCGAGCGGGTCGAGGTGGGCGCGTCCACGCTGGCCGTGGACGCCGTGCTGACCTACCGCCCGGACCAGACACCCGGATTCGCCGGCCTGGCGCCCAGCCTGCTGATGAATCTCGACGAGGTGCCCGCCACCGGCCTCGTGCAGACCGGCAGCCGGGTGAGCCACGCTCAGCTGTTCGCCGGCGACCGCGAGGCGGTGCGCCGCTTCGTCGAGGAGTGGCAGGGGCGCCTGCCCGACACGGTGCGGCTCGAGGACCGGGGCGATGCGGGCGAGGAGCTGAACGCGGCGGTGGAACGGGCCGGGCGTTTCCTCTCGCTGGCCTCGCTCGTGAGCCTGCTGCTGTCGGCCGTCGCCGTGGCCATGTCCGGCCGGCGCTATGCGGAACGGCGCCTGGACTCGGTGGCCCTGATGAAGAGCCTGGGGGCGTCGCAGTCGTTCATCTTCCGGGTCTCGCTGCTGCAGCTCCTGATGATCGGGCTGGCAGCGGGCCTGGTCGGCGCCGGCATCGGATTCCTGGCCGAGAGCGGTCTGTCTCGCCTCCTTGCCGGCCTGATCGGCAGCGACCTGCCGGCGCCCTCCCTGACGCCGGTGGCGCTGGGCGTGGGCACGTCGCTCATATTGCTGCTCGGCTTCGCGCTGCCCTCGCTGATGCGCCTGAAGAGCACGCCGCCGCTGCGGGTGCTGCGCCGGGACATGACGCCGCCGCCGCCCGCCGCCTGGCTCACCACGCTGGCCGCGCTCGGCGCGCTGACGGCCCTCGTCTACTGGGCGGTGCGCGACGTCGCCCTGCTGGTGCTGGTCCTGGGCGGCACGGCGGTCATAGCCGCCGTGCTGTATCTGGCCGGGCGTCTGCTGGTACTCGCGCTGTCGCGAATGCGGGGCCGGGTGGGCGTCGCCTGGCGCTACGGGCTCGCCAACGTCGCCCGCCGCGGCGGCGACAGCGCGGTGCAGGTGGTGGCGTTCGGCCTCGGGCTGATGGTCCTGCTGCTGCTCACCCTCGTGCGCAACGATCTCCTGGCGGGCTGGCGAGCCACACTCGACGAGGACGCGCCGAATCACTTCCTGATCAATATCCAGCCGGACGACCGGGCGAGCGTTGCCGATATCCTCCGCGGTGCGGGTATCGAGGAGCCGGAGTTCGTGCCGCTGGTGCGCGCGCGGCTGACGGCCATCAATGGCACCCCCATCGGCGAGATCACCTTCGAGGACGAGCGCGGCCGCGGCATGTCGGAGCGGGAGCAGAACCTCTCGTTCACCGGCGAGCTCTCCGCCAGCAACCGGGTAGTGGCGGGCAGCTGGTGGCCGGCCGACTACGACGGTCCGCCGCTGGTGTCCATGGAAGCGGATGCCGCCGAGGAACTCGGCGTCGGCCTCGGCGACGAACTCTCCTACCTGGTGGCGGGCGAACCCCTCACCGCCGAGGTGGCGAGCATCCGCGAGATCCAGTGGGACTCCTTCGAGCCGAATTTCTTCATGGTGCTCTCGCCGGGCGCGCTGGAGGGCTATCCGAAGACCTATATCTCCAGTTTCTACATCGACCCCGACAGCAGGGGCGTGCTGCTCGAGCTGGTACGCAGCCATCCCAGCATCTCGGTCATCGACATCCAGGCGCTGATCGCCCAGGTTCGGGGCGTCATCGACAAGGCCGCCCTGGCGGTGCAGTACGTCTTCCTGTTCACCCTGCTGGCCGGGCTGGTCGTGCTGTTCGCGGCAGTGCAGTCCACTCTCGACGAGCGCCGCTACGAGAGCGCGCTGCTGCGCACGTTCGGGGCGAAGCGGCGGACGGTGATGGCGGGACTCGCCTCGGAGTTCCTGGCGCTGGGCCTGCTCGCCGGGGTGTTCGCGGCGGCGGGCGCGACGGTCCTCGGCATGCTCGCGGCGAAGCGGCTGTTCGATCTGGACTACACCGTAGATCCGGTGCTGTGGGCGGCCGGGATGGTCGCCGGCATGCTGCTGGTGGGCATCAGCGGAACGCTGGCCGCCCGCGGCGCGGTGAACGCGCCGCCGGTCAACACGCTGCGCCGCGCCTGACCCCTTCTTTCCTGGCCGCCCTGCGGGGGTATCCATCTTGCTCCCGACAAAAGGTCGCGGCGATGGATACCCCCGCATGACGGCCGCCTCGTGGTGGCGTGCAGGACGCGCCAGTCAGTTGCGGTGACTGACGGGTGCCAAACCTCCGGCTACGGGCCCGCCATCGACCGGGGCGTACCGCGGAGGTCGTCCGGACCGACTGGAGCCATGAGGGCGGGAAGGAGGTCTGGCCGAAGCGAGCGAGGACAGGACGTCCGAGTGAGCGTCCGCCGCGGTACGCCCCGGTCGATGGCGGGCCAACGCCAAAAGAAAGACGGATCGGGCCTGAAGGCCCTCCTGCATGGGTTACACGGATTTCAGCGCTTCCAGGGCTTCCTTGCGGGAGCGCTTCAGGTCGACGATGGGCCGGGGGTAGTCTTCGCCCGGCGTGAAGCCGATGCGGCGGGCCTCGTCCGCCGGCAGGTTCCACGGTTCGTGGACGTAACGGTCGGGCACGCGCTCGAGTGCCGGCACCCAGCGGCGCACGTAGCTGCCCTCGCCGTCGAAGCGCTCGCCCTGGCGCACCGGGTTGAAGATGCGGAAATAGGGCGCGGCGTCGGCACCGCAGCCCGCCGACCATTGCCAGCCCATGGTGTTGTTGGCCAGGTCCGCATCCACCAGCGTGTCCCAGAACCAGCGCGCGCCCGCCAGCCAGTGCAGGCGGATGTTCTTCACCAGCAGCGAGGCGACGATCATGCGCACCCGGTTGTGCATCCAGCCGGTGTGCCACAGCTCCCGCATGCCGGCATCGACGATGGGTATGCCGGTGCGGCCTCGCTGCCAGGCCTGCAGCATGTCCTCGCCATCTTCTCTCCACGGGAAGTCCCGGTACTTCTCGTACAGCGGTTCGTCGGTCGTGCGCGGGAAGTGATAGAGCACATGGTGGGCGAACTCCCGCCAGCCGAGTTCGCGCAGCCAGGCCTCGGTCCCGTCGGGATAATCCTCCGCTCGTGCCGCGACGCGGTGCCAGGCATGACGCGGCGAAATCTCGCCGAAGTGCAGATGCGGAGAGAGCCGGGATACGCCATCCACGGCCGGGATGTCCCGGGTCTCGTCGTAGTCGCGCAGCGCGCCGTCGGCGAAGGTCTCCAGGCGCCGTCGGCCGCCGGCCTCGCCCGGTGTCCAGTACTCGCGAAAGCCGCCGGCCCAGTCGGTGCGCGGTAGATAGCCGAGTTCGTCCAGCTGCAGCGACGCGGGCCAGGAATCCGGCGGCCGCGCGGTGTGCGGCGCCTCCATCGCGTCCGGCGGCGGCAGATCCTGCTGTGCCCGCCGCCAGAACGGCGTGAACACGCGGTAGGGGTCACCGCTGCCGGTGGCGATCTCCCAGGGCTCCAGCAGCAGTGCCGCTTTCTCGCTGCGGGCGCGGATACCGGACTCGCCCAACCCTTCTTTGACGCGGCTGTCCCTCTCCACCAGGTGAGGGTCGTAGAGCCGGTTCCAGTGCACCGCGCCGGCTCCGGTGTCGTCGGCGAGTTCGCGCAGCACGGCCAGCGGCTCGCCGCGGCGGATGACCAGCCGGCTGCCTTTCTGCCGCAGCGCTTCGTCCAGCGCGGCCAGACTGTGATGCAGCCACCAGCGCGACGCGGCGCCGTGCGCCCACTCGCCCTCGCCCTCGTCGTGGATGAACACGGGAACGACGGTCTCGCTCTCGTCCACCGCCCGGCGCAGCGCCGGGTTATCGGAGAGTCTCAGGTCCCGGCGGAACCAGACGAGCGCTGTGCCGGCCGACACTCAGTTCACCCGGTTGCGGGGCTCGCCGGCGAGCCAGGCGCGCGCATTGGCCGCGAGTTCCTCGATGGCGCGCTGGCGGGACTCCCGGGCCGCCCAGGCGGTGTGGGGGGTGAGGATCAGGTTGTCGCCGCGGTAGTCGAGCAGCGGGTCGCCGTCCACCGGCGGCTCCTGGGGCAGCACGTCGATGCCGGCGCCCGCGATGCGACCGTCGGCGAGTGCCGCGGCCAGGGCGGCGGTGTCCACCAGCGCGCCGCGGGCGGTGTTGATCAGCACCGCATCCGTCTTCATCCGGTCCAGTTCGCCGGTGCCGATCATCCCCCGGTTGTCGTCCGTGAGGGGACAATGCAGGCTGAGCACGTCGGCCTCGGTCAGCACCTCCTCGAAGCGCCGGCGGCCCGGCCGCAGGGAATCCGCCCCCGGGCGTTCGCTGATCAGCACTTCCATCCCCAGCGCCTCGCCCATGCGGGCGACGCCGCGGCCGAGCGCCCCGTAGCCGACGATGCCGAGGCGCCTGCCGGCCAGTTCCCGGATGGAATAGTCGAGCAGGCAGAAGTTGCCGGCCTGCTGCCAGTCGCCGGCGGCGACCAGCGCCGTGTACTCGGCCAGCCGGTGGGTGAGCGAGAGCATGACGCCCATGACGTGCTGCACGACGGACTGCGTGCAGTAGTCACGGATGTTCGCCACCACGACGCCCTGCTCGCCGGCCGCCTGGAGGTCGACGTTGTCCACGCCCGTGGCGGTGAGCCCCACGAAGCCCAGTCGGCTGGCGCCCTCGATCTCCGCGCGGCCCAGCTTCACCTTGTTCAGGAAGACCAGTCTGGCGTCGGCGATGCGGCGCGCGACCTCATCGGGCTCGGTGGCGCCGTGCACCTCCAGGCTGCCGCCGACGGCGTCGGCCAGCGGGGCGAGGTCCAGGTCGCCGGCACCCATCGTGTCCAGGTCGAGGAATACGGCGTCGGCTTTGGGGCGATTGCTCATTGTGATGGCCGGGCGAAAACGATTAGTTTAGCAACCGTGGCCCGATGGGAGGCCAGCCGGAGGCGGAGCCAGCGGGACAGGGAATTGGACGGAGCACTGACATCGGCAGCGGCAGCTCGCGGTCGGCCGGGGCGGGCGCGGGAGTGAAGCCGTTCTGGGAGACCACGCCGCTGGCCGCGATGACCCGCGAGCAATGGGAGTCGCTGTGCGACGGCTGCGGCCGTTGCTGCCTGCACAAGCTGGAGGACATCGACACCGGCGAAGTGCGCTACACCCGGGTGGCCTGCCGGCTGCTGGAGCTCGGCAGCTGCCGCTGCTCGGACTACGCGAACCGTGCCGAGCGGGTGCCCGACTGTCTCGTGATGAGTCCGGCTTCGCTGGGCGGGATGGCCTGGCTGCCGCGGTCCTGTGCCTATCGCCGCATCAGCGAGGGCCGCGGCCTCGCCTGGTGGCACCCGCTGGTCAGCGGCGATCCGGAGACCGTCCACGAGGCCGGCGTCTCCGTGCGCGCCTGGGCGGTCTCGGAGAACGAGCACGGCGAACCGGATCCGGAGTGCGACATGATCCCCCTGCCCGGCGGGTCCGGGCCCTGACGGCCGCCGCAGGCGGCGCGTGGAGAGAGCGATGGCCGAAGCCCGATTCATCCCGCTGCCCGCCTATCGGGAGTTCCCGGTCGCCGACATGCGCGACCGGGCGCGGCGCTTCCACGAGGAACTCGAGCGCCGGCGCAGCGTGCGGGATTTCTCGTCCCGGGCCGTGCCGCGGCAGATCATCGACGACTGCCTGCGTGCCGCGGGCACGGCGCCCAGCGGCGCCAACCGCCAGCCCTGGCACTTCGTCGTCGTCACCGGCCCGCAGACCAAGCGCCGCATCCGCGAGGCCGCGGAGGCCGAGGAGCGGGAGTTCTACCAGCGCCGCGCGCCGGACGAATGGCTGCAGGCCCTGGCGCCGCTGGGCACCGATGCGGAGAAGCCCTTCCTCGAGAAGGCGCCCTACCTGATCGCCGTGTTCCTGCAGAAATACGGCTACCTGGAGGACGGCACCCGGGTGAAGCACTACTACCCCCAGGAGTCCGTGGGCCTCGCCACCGGCATCCTGATCACCGCGCTGCACCATGCCGGCCTGGCCACCCTCACCCACACGCCCAGCCCGATGGGCTTCCTGAACGAGATCCTGGAGCGCCCGAAGAGCGAGCGGCCGTTCCTGCTGCTGGTGACGGGCTATCCCGGCAAGGACGCCCGAGTGCCGGACATCCGTCGCAAGAAGCTGGAGCAATTCGTCACCTACAACGACCTGTAGGAGGGCCTTCAGGCCCGACCCGCCCCTGCCGGACCCCCCTTCTATTGTGGCCGCCCTGCGGGGGTATCCATCTTGCTCCCGACAAAAGGTCGCGGCGATGGATACCCCCGCATGACGGCCAGCTCGGGGCGGCCGAGAGGATCCGCCAGTCAGTGACGCCGGCTGACTGGTGCCAGACCTCTCGGCTACGGGCCCGTCAGCGGGTGGATAAGCGTCGCGCGGTCGTCCGGAACGCGCTGCAAGCGTCGATGGGCATGTAGGAGGGGCTTCAGCCCCGATCAGCGCTCGGCCACCTCAGGCGAAGATCGGGGCTGAAGCCCCTCCCACAGTGACCGTCCCCTGCTCGCCCGATCACGTGCCAACGTGGGGAGGAGGTAGACCAGTCAGCCCGTGTTCTGCAGCCCCTGCGCGATGCCGTTCACGCTGGCCAGCAGGGCCGCGAGCAGTTCGTCGTCCTCGCGCTCCTTCGCGCGCCAGCGGGCGAGGAGATCCACCTGCAGCAGGCTCATGGGATCCACGTAGGGATTGCGCAGCATGATGGCCCGCTGCATCGTCTTGTCCTTCTCCAGCAGGTTCGCGTTGCCGGTCAGTTTCAGCACCATCTCCCGGGTCAGCTCGAATTCCTCGCGGATCACGGGGAAGAACTTCTGGTGCAGCGTACCGGCGAGTTCCGAGTAGCGCGAGGCGATGGTCATGTCGGATTTCGCCAGCACCATCTCCACGTCGGAGAGCAATGACTGCAGGTAGAACCACTGGCCGGTCATCGCCGTGAAGGCCTTCTCGCCGTGGATCTCGATGGCCGCGCGCAGCCCGCTGCCGAAGCCGAACCAGCCCGGCAGGATGTGCCGGCTCTGCGTCCAGGCGAACACCCAGGGGATGGCGCGCAGGTCCTGGATGCCGCGCTGCTTGCGCCGGGACGAGGGCCGCGAGCCGATGCGCATGCGCTCGATGACGTCGATGGGGGTGGCGCAGCGGAAGTAGTCGAAGAAGCCGGGCCGGTCGTAGACGAGACCCCGGTAGACCTTGCGGCTCTCGGCGGCGACGGTGTCCATCATCTGCCGCCACTCGTCCGGTTCCGGCGTGGTGCGCTCCGGGTTGGCGGTGGCGATGGAGACCGAGGCCATCAGCTGCTCCAGCGTGCGCAGCGCGATGCCCCGCAGGCCGTATTTCTCGTTGATGATCTCGCCCTGCTCCGTGACTCGCAGGCGGCCGCGGATGGTGTCGGCCGGCGCGCCCAGCACCGCGGCGTGGGTCTTGCCGCCGCCCCGGCTGGTGGTGCCGCCGCGGCCGTGGAAGAGCGTGATTTCGAGATCCTCGCTGTCGAGTTCGCGCACGAGGTCTGCCTGGGCCTCGTACAGCGCCCAGCGCGCCGAGGCGAGCCCCGAGTCCTTGTTGCTGTCCGAATAGCCCACCATGATCATCTGCTCGTCGCCGCGGTGGGCGAGGTGCTTGCGGTAGACCTCGTCGGCCAGCAGCTCCTGCATGATGCGGGTGCCGTTGCGGAGATCGTCGACGGTCTCGAACAGGGGCGCGACGTCCAGCGGCACCTTGCCGCCCTTCGATGCCAGGTCGCCCCAGCGGGCCAGCAGCAGCACGGAGAGCACGTCTTCGGCGCCCTGGGTCATGCTGACGATGAACGGGCCGATGGCCCGCCTGCCGTATTTGCGCCGGCAGAACGAGATGGCCTGGAACACGGCAAGGGTCTTGCGGATGCGGGTGTCGGTGCTGTCGGCCTTTGGCAGCTCCCGGTCCTGCAGGGCCTCGCGGATGCGCTCCGCCCGCGCCTCGGGCGTCCGCTCCAGCCAGTCGTCGATGCCCAGGCAGCGGCCCACCACCTCCCGGTGCACCAGCGCGTCCTGGCGCACGTCCAGGGTCAGCAGGTGGAAGCCGAAGGTGCGGATGCGCCTGAGCAGCCGGCGCACGGCGAACAGGCCGGCATGGCGGCCCCGGTTCCCGCGCAGGCTGGTCGCGATCAGCCGGATGTCCGCCTCGAACTCCTCCGCCGACTCGTAGGGGAAGGCGCTGTCGTCGTAGGTAGACTGCAGCCGCTCCTGGACGAGGCGGAGATACATCCGGTAGGGCATCTCCCGGTGGCGGGCGGGCACGGCATGCCAGGCATGGGGGAAGTGGCCCCGGTAGACCTCGATGCGTTCCAGAATGGCCGGCGCCACGCCCACGCGGGACACCGTCTGGCTGAGCTTGCCGGACAGGCGGCCGCACTCCCGGTAATACAGGTCCAGAATCAGGGAGCGCTGCCGGGTCAGCGTATCGCGGATGGTCTTGGCGCCCACGTTGGGATTGCCGTCCATGTCGCCGCCCACCCAGGAGGCGAAGGAGATCAGATCCGGTATCTCGATGTTGTCGAGAGTCTCCTCGCCGTACACGGCGCCGACGGCGTCCTCCAGGCTCTCGTAGAACGGCGGCAGCACCCGGTACAGCACGTCGGTGAGGAAGAACAGCACGTGCTCGAGCTCGTCGGCGACGGTCATGCTCTCGGAGGGGTGCTCCTCGGTCTGCCAGATGGTGGTGACCTCGGCGCGGATCGAGGCGAGCGCGGTGCGCTCCTCCTGCGGCGTCAGCGTGGGGTTCAGCATGTCCACCAGGTGGCGGACGATGTTCTGCTCCTTGCGCAGGATGGTGCGGCGGGTGGGCTCGGTGGGGTGCGCCGTGAACACCGGCTGGATGCGCAGACGATGCAGCAGCGTGTCGAGGTCCGCGTTGCTGACGCCGGCATCGTGCAGGTCGCGCAGGGCGTACTCCAGGCCGCCGGGCTGGAAGGTGTCCTCATCCCGCAGGTAGTCGCGCCGGCGCCGGATGCGGTGCACCTTCTCCGCGGTATTCACCAGTTCGAAGTAGGTGGAGAAGGCGCGGATCACGTCGCGGGCGGTATCCGGCGGCAGCGCCTGCACCAGGTCGGTCAGCTCGGCCGCCGCCTCCCGGTCGCCCTCGCGGCGGCGGATGGAGATGCGCCGGGCGCTCTCCACCAGCTCGTACAGGGACTCGCCGCCCTGCTCGCGCAGCAGCTCGCCGATCAGCCGGCCGAGGGTGCGCACGTCGTCGCGCAGCGCCCGGTCCTTGCGGGCGAAGACGATCTCGCTGCGGCGCAGCCCCCCGTTGCCGCTGTTGGCTGGTTCGCTCACGGGCGGGTCAGTCGCGAAAGTTCTCGTACTGCAGCGGCAGGTCGATGTCGGCGTCCTTCAGCAGCGCGATCGCCGCCTGCAGGTCGTCCTTTTTCTTGCCGTTGATGCGGACCTTCTCCCCCTGGATGGAGGCCTGAACTTTCATCTTCGAGTCCTTGACGAGCCGGACGATCTTCTTCGCCAGCGCGGAGTCGATGCCCTGGCGCAGCGTCACGGTCTGGCGCGCCTCGCTGCCGCTCTCCTCGACCTCGCCCGCCTCCAGGCAGGCCACGTCGATGCCCCGCTTGGCCAGCTTCTGGCGCAGGATGTCCATCATCTGCTCCAGCTGGAATTCCACCTGCGCGCGCAGGCGTATCACCCCGTCCTCCTGCTCGAACTTCGCGCCGGTGCCCTTGAAGTCGAAGCGGTTGCCGACCTCCCGGTTGGCCTGATCCACTGCGTTGGTAACCTCGTGCATGTCCACTTCGGAGACAACGTCGAACGATGGCATGTGGCCCTCCTCAGGCTGCGTCCTCGACTGCCGGCACGGATTCGGCCAGCAGGTCCTCTATGAAGGCGGTCATCTCCCGGGTCAGCTGCTCGTAATGCTCGCCCGTCCCGGGGCCCTGGAATCCGGTATGGATCTGGCGCACGCGACCGCCCCGCCCGATGAAGATGGTGGTGGGGAAAGCGAGCACATGGTTCAGCGCCGGCAGGGTCTTCCCCGCTTCCGTCTTGTCCGATATGCCCGCAATCAGCGTGGTGTACTCGATGCCGAATTTCTGGCGGAACTTCTCCACCTGTGCGGCGGCCGCATCGAAGTCCTCCAGGTGCTCGTACATGAGCGCGACCACCTCCAGCCCCTGGCCACGCAGCCGCTCGTACAGCGGCGCCATGAATGCGGCCTCGTCGTGGCAGTTCGGGCACCAGCTGCCGGCCAGCGTCACCACCACCACCTTGCCGCGGAAGCGCTCGTCGGCCAGCGAGACCGGCTCGCCGTCCGTATCGGGGAAAGTGAAGGTGAAACGCTCGTAGCCGGGTTTCAGAAAGGTGAGCCGCCGAGCGTCCGCCAGCGTGGCCCGCGGGTTGCGCACGGCGGACCAGGTCTCCTGCCACTCGGTGCCGGACCAGAAGCGGCCGGTCAGCCGGCCGTCTTCTTCCACCGCCTTGAACAGGAACGCGTGGGCACCGTCGAATTTGGACAGCGTCACCTCGCGCCCGCGCACCGTGCCTTCCAGGTAGCGGTAATCGCCGGTCTCGGTGAGGAAGGTGCCGAACAGCCGGTTGCCCCGCTGGGCGAACTCGCCCACCGCCGGATGCTGGTTGCCGTCCGGCTCCGTGAAGCTCACCTCCCAGCGCCCGGAGACGTCCACTTCCGCCGTGGCCTGAGGCTGGCTCGGTGCGGCCGTGCCCGGCACGGCGGCGAAGGGGATGCGCTGCTCCTTGCCGTAGCGTTTCACCAGGGTGAGCGTACCGGTCAGCCGGCCCTCGGCCCACTCGGCCTCGATGCGGTTGTTGTAAGCCGGGAACGTGAGGGTGACCCGGCCGTCGGCGACGGCGGCCTCGGGCACGCGCACCCGCTCCTGGCCGTTGATCAGCGTGGCGCGGTGGCCGGCGCCGTCACGGCCCAGCTCCAGCCCGAAGGGCGCGCGGCCGCCGGGCAGCTCGAGCCAGGCACGCCACGCCCCGAGCGGCGGCTCGGACGGCGCGTCGGCGCGCTTCTCGGCGCAGCCCGCCACCAGCGCGAGGACCAGTGCCGCCAGCAGCGCTCTCCCAAACCTCGGCATGTGCTCGGCTCCGTGCAACGGTGTTCTCTCCGGCCGGCGGCGTCTCACAGATAGCCCTCGGCCTGCAGGGAGAACAGTGTAGCGTAGTGCCCGCCCAGCGCCATCAGCTCTTCGTGGCTGCCGGCCTCGGCCACGCGGCCGTGCTGGATGACCAGGATGCGGTCGGCGCGGCGCACCGTAGAGAAGCGGTGGGAGATCAGTATGGTGATGCGCCCGGCCGCGAGCTCCTGGAAATGCTCGAACATGGCCGCCTCGGCGGCCGCGTCCATGGAGGCGGTAGGCTCGTCCATGATGAGAATGTCGGCGCCACGGTCCATGAACGCCCGGGCCAGCGCGATCTTCTGCCACTGGCCGGTGGACAGCTCCTGGCCGTCACGGAACCACTTGCCGAGCTGGCTCGAATAGCCGGCCGGCAGCCGCTCGATGAAGGCATCCGCCAGCCCGCGGCCAGCCGCCTCGCGCCAGCGCTCCTCGTCCACGAAGTGGTCGACATCGCCGGCGCCGATGTTCTCGCCCACCGTGAACTGGTAGCGCGCGAAGTCCTGGAAGATCACGCCGAAGCGGCGGGTGAGCGCGTCCGGGTCCCAGTCGGCGAGCGGCGTGCCGTCCAGCAGGATGCGGCCCTCGCTGGGCCGGTACAGGCCGGTCATGAGCTTGATCAGGGTGGTCTTGCCCGCGCCGTTCTCGCCGACCAGGGCCAGGCTCTGACCGGGGGCGATGTGCAGGTCGATGCCCGTGAGCGCCGCGGTCTCGCTGCCGGGGTAGGTGAAGCCCACGCCCTCGAAGCGGATGCCGTCGCCGGGCGCCGCGCCCGCCGTGCGGTCGCCACCGGCGACGGTGCCCGGCTGTTCCAGGTACTCGTACAGGTTGGAGAGGTAGAGGTTGTCCTCGTACATCCCGCCCATGGCGGTAAGGCTCGCCGCCACCGCGCTCTGGCCCTGTTTGAACAGCAGCAGGTACATGGTCATCTGCCCGAGCGTGATGCTGCCGTCCACGGTGCTGACGGCGATCCAGGCATAGGCGCCGTAGAACGCCGCCGTGCCGATCAGGCCGAGGAAGAAGCCCCAGGTCTCGCGGCGGATCGTGAGCCGCCGATCCTCCCGGTAGAGCCGCCGGAAGATGTCCCGGTAGCGATCGAGCAGCAGCGGCCCGAGGCGGAACAGCTTCACTTCCTTGGCATGATCCTCGCGGGCCAGCACCGTCTCCAGGTACATCTGCATGCGCGACTCCGGCGAGCGCCAGCGGAACAGGCGGAACGCGTCGCCGGAGAACTTGGTCTCCGCCACGAAGGCCGGCAGCCCCGCCAGCACCAGCAGGAGCACGGCCCAGGGCGAGAACTGCACCAGCAGCACGGCGTAGCTGACCAGAGAGATGCCGTTCTGCGCGAGCGAGAACGTGCGGTTGACGAGGCTCAGCGGCCGGCTGGAGGCCTCGCGCCGGGCGCGGGTCAGCTTGTCGTAGAACTCCGAATCCTCGAACTGGTCCAGCGACAGCGTGAGCGCCTTCTCCAGGATCATGGTGTTCACGCGCTGGGCGAGCCGGGCGCGCAGCAGGGACTGGCAGAGCGAGATGGAGCGCTGGCTGGCGGCTGTGAGCACCAGCAGCCCGCCTTCGATCGCCACCCAGGTGAGCGCCTCGCGGTAGCCGCCGCCGGACTGCATCGCGGCCACCACGGAGTCCACGATCTGCTGGCCCACCCACGCGACCGCCGCCGGCAGCAGGCCCGCCGCCACGGTGGCCAGCCCCAGCCAGACGGTCAGCGGTCGGGAGGTGCTCCAGACTAGCTCGATCGCGCGGCGGCTGTAGCGGAATACGCCGACGCCGGGAGCGCCCCAGGCGTCGTCGGTGCTGCGGGACATGGGTGCGGGGGGGAGCCGGGCGGCTCAGTCGTTGCCGGCGCTCTCCAGGGCGCGCAGGTGCTTGCGGGCGAGTTCGATGAAGCGCGGCGTCAGGCCGCTGTCCTCGTAGATGGGATCGCCCTGCTCGTCCTCGCGGATGACGCGTTCGCCGGGCTCGTAGGGCATCGCCGCCTCCAGCTCGTCGAGGGCGGTGCCCAAGAGGTCGGTGATGATCTGCTCGAGCTCCGGGCCGCCGAACAGCTCTTCCAGCGCGTGCAGCCGGGCCGCGTCCTCCAGCGGGAGGCGGACCGCGTACTCCTTGTCGGTCCGGATGACACGGGGCGTCTTCTGCCAGGTTTCCAGCAGCTGCTTGAAGCTCATGGGCGGACTCCTGAAGGGGCGGCCACAAGGGTGGCACTGCAAGGGTGGCCAGGCGCCGGCCGGGCAGCGGTGATGCGCCGCGGCGGACTCGCCGCGACCATAGCAGAAACCCGATCGCGGCCCAAATCCCGCCGGCGCCGCCATGCTGCGGCGGGTCAGCGTCCGTCCCTGGGGTGGTCCTGCCCGCAGGCGGATGTGAGAAACTCCCCGGTCCGGCCGTGGGGGCGGTCCCGTATACTCGGCGATCCCCCGACGGGGCGGCCGCGTTGCTGGTTGACGTTGCGAGGACGGTTTGGAAACACTCACGCCCGATGCCCACGGCATAGCGGTCCTCGTGCTGACCGTGATCGCGCTGATCCTGTTCACGCGCGACAACATCCCGCTGGAGAGCTCGAGCCTGGGTATCCTGGTCGCGCTCATCCTGCTGTTCCAGATCTTCCCTTACACGGCCGACGGCGAGCGGCTGCTCGGTCCGGCGGATTTCTTCGGCGCCTTCGGCAACGAGGCGCTGGTGGCGGTGTGCGCCCTCATGATCGTGGGCAAGGGACTGGAGACCACCGGTGCGCTGCAACCGCTGGCGAGCGCGATCGCCGCGGCCTGGAAGGCCCGCCCGATGGTCGCGCTGCTGCTCACCCTGGTGGCCGGGGCGGTGCTGAGCGCCTTCCTGAACAACACGCCCATCGTGGTGCTGCTGCTGCCCATACTGGTGGCGGCTTCGCTGCGCTCGAAGGTGCCGGTGTCCGGCGTGCTGATGCCGATGGGCTTCGCCACCATCCTCGGCGGCATGTCCACGACCATCGGCACCTCGACCAACCTGCTGGTGGTCGGCATCGCGGCCGATCTGGGCCAGGCCCGCCTGGACATGTTCGACTTCGCGCTGCCGGTGGCTATCGTCGGCGCCGTCGGCATCCTGTTCCTGTGGCTCGTTGGGCCGCGGCTGGTGCCCGAGCGCGTGCCGCCTCTGGAGGACACCTCGCCACGGGTCTTCAGCGCCCAGCTTCACGTGGACGAGGACAGCTTCGCCGCCGGCAAGACCCTGTCGGAGGTGCTGGCGCGCACCGGCGGGCGCATGCGGGTGGACCGCATCCGGCGCAGCGAATCCCTGTTCGTCGCCAAGCTGCCCTCGGTGAAGCTGCAGCCGGGGGACCGGCTGTTCGTGAAGGACACGCCGGACAACCTGAAGGAGTACGAACGCGAGCTGGGGGCCACCCTGCACGGGATGGGCGGCAAGGAGCAGACCGGAGAGGACGCGAAGGGGCAGCAGCTCGCCGAGGTGGTGGTCACCCGCGGCTCGCCCCTGCACCACCGCACGCTGGCGGATTCGCGCTTCGCCCAGTCGAGCGGCCTGCTGCCGCTGGCGCTGCACCGGGCGCGCATGCCGGCCTCGCGGCTGACCTCGGACATCGGCTCGGTGCGCCTGCGCGCCGGCGACGTCCTGCTGGTGCAGGGTTCGCGCAAGGCCATCGAGACGCTGAAGGCGAGCGGCAGCATGCTCGTGCTGGACGGCACCACCTCGCTGCCGCACACGCATCGGGCCAAGCGGGCGCTGGCCATCATGGCTTTCGTCGTGTTGACGGCCGCCCTCGGGCTGCTGCCGATCTCGGTGAGCGCGCTGGCGGGCGTCGGCCTGATGCTGGCCGCCAACTGCCTCACGTGGCGCGACACCACCGATGCGCTGAGCCGCCCGGTCATCCTGATCATCGTCGCCAGCCTCGGGCTCGGCGGCGCGCTGATGCAGACAGGCATGGCCTATTACCTCGCCCACGAGTTCGTGGACATCACCGAGGCGCTGCCGATACCGCTCATCCTGAGCGCGTTCATGCTGATCATGACGGTGCTGACCAACGTGGTCAGCAACAATGCCGCGGCCGTGATCGGCACCCCCATCGCCATCAGCATCGCCCAGCAGCTGAATGCGGATCCGCTGCCTTTCGTGCTCGCGGTGCTGTTCGGCGCCAACATGAGCTATGCCACGCCGATCGGCTATCAGACCAACCTGCTGATACTGAGCGCTGGCGGCTACAAGTTCTCGGATTTCCTGCGGGTGGGCATCCCGCTGACGCTGATCATGTGGCTCGGCTTCTCGCTGGTGCTGCCGCTGCTCTACGGTCTGTGAGGCCCGTGTGGAGCCCGCAGTGCTTGACCCTCCGCCGGGGGCCGTGGATACTCCCGACGGTCATGAACGCTCCGAACGCAATCGGCATCTGGTGGTGGCGGCCTCTCCGGGAGAGGGTAGCCGGCTAGCGTTCACGAGACAGGACAACCGAAAACCCATCTCCGCAGCACCGTGGGGATGGGTTTTTTTTTGACGCGAAACTGATCCAGAGAGAGACCGGGACAGACATGCAGGGCCCCTTCGACATAACCGCCGACCTGGACACGCCGGTGTCGGCCTGGCTGAAGCTGGCGGATCTCGGCCCGCGCTTCCTGCTCGAGAGCGTGGAGGGAGGAGAGCGTCTGGCGCGCTACTCCTTCCTCGGTTTCGGGCCGGGCCGCGAGGTGCGGCTGGATGCCGACGGGTTCCGGGTGGACGGCGAGTCGCGGCCGCTCCCGCGGGGCCGCGACGAACTCCTCGACGGCCTGCGTCAGGCACTGGCCGGCGTGCCCCGGCTCGCGCCGGAAGCCGAGGAACTGCCCTTTACCGGCGGGCTGGTCGGCGTCTCCGGTTACGACCTGGTGCGCTGGTTCGAGCGCCTGCCGGACGGTCCACCCGCCCAGGAGGGCATGCCGCTGGCCGCTTACGTGGCGCCGGAGTCCCTGCTGGTGTTCGACCACCTCACCCGCCGTGCCGCGCTGCTGCATGCCGGCCCGGAGGCCGAGCGGCGGGCGTTGCGCGCGGAGGTGATCGGCCGGCTGCGGGGTGCCGTGCCCCAAGGTGGCGAGGGTGGCAGGGTAGTGCGGGAGGCCGGCGACGCCGGGTCCGGCGGCCGGGTCGACGACGCCACCGCCAGCGTCTCGCCTGAGGACTACATGGCGGCGGTGGAGCAGGCCAAGGAGCACATTGCCGCGGGCGACATCTACCAGATCGTCCTGTCGGTGTGCTTCTCCGGCGCCAGCACGGTCTCGCCCTTCGAGGCCTACCGCGCGCTGCGCCTGCTGAACCCCTCGCCCTATCTTTTCTTCGTGGATCTCGGCGATCTGCAGGTCGTCGGCTCTTCGCCGGAGGCGCTGGTGCGGCTGAACGGCCGGCAGGCCTCCCTCAGACCCATCGCCGGCACCCTGCCGCGCGGGGCGACGACGGCCGAGGATCGGGCCAACGAGCAGCGGCTGCTGGCCGACCCCAAGGAGATTGCCGAACACGTGATGCTGGTGGACCTCGCCCGCAACGATCTCGGCCGCGTGGCCGAGGCCGGCAGCGTGCACGTGGACCCCTATCTCTCCATCGAGCGCTACAGCCACGTCATGCACATCGTCAGCGGGGTGCAGGGCACGCTCGCGGAGGGCCGGGACGCGTTCGATCTGTTCGCCGCCGCCTTCCCGGCGGGCACGCTGGTGGGCGCGCCGAAGGTACGGGCCATGGAGATCATCGATGCCATGGAACCGGTGGGTCGCGGCCTGTACGCGGGCACGGTGGGCTATTTCGGCCACGGCGGCGACATGGACCAGGCCATCACGATCCGCACGATGGTGTTCCGCGACGGCGAGTACCGCTTCCAGGCGGGTGCGGGCCTGGTGGCCGACAGCGTGCCGGCGCGCGAGTACGAGGAGGTGATGGCGAAGAGCGCCATCCTCCGCCGGGCGCTGGAGATGGCCAAGGAGGGGCTCTAGTCATGCTGGTCAAGGGCATAGCCGACGGCAGTCGCGGGCAGGCCGCGGCGAGCATCCTGCTGGTCGATAATTACGATTCCTTCACCTACAACCTGGTGCAGGCTTTCGCGGCGCTGGGCGCCGACGTGCACGTCTACAGGAACGACTGCATCACCGTGGAGGAAGGACTGGCGCTCGAGCCCACTCACCTGGTGATCTCGCCGGGACCGGGCCGGCCGGACGATGCCGGCGTCTCGCTGGCCATGATCGCCGCGTTCGAGCGCCGGGTGCCCGTGCTCGGCGTGTGCCTCGGCCATCAGTGCCTGGTGCAGCATTTCGGCGGCCGCATCGTGCGTGCGGGCCGTCTGATGCACGGCAAGACCTCGGCGGTCAGCCACGACGGCCTGGGTGTCTACCGCGGCCTCTCCCGGCCTTTCGAGGCCGGCCGCTATCATTCCCTGTGCGCCGAAGCGGACACCGTTCCCGACGCGCTGATCGTGACGGCGCGCACCGAGCAGGACGAGATCATGGGCGTGCGCCACCGGGAGCTGCCGCTGGAGGGCGTGCAGTTCCATCCCGAAAGCGTGCTGACACCGGAGGGCGACGACCTCATGCGCAATTTCATCGAGCAGCGGCCGGGAGCGGAGCGTTGAGCGAGGGCGGCCGATTGCTGGAGCGCCTGCTGGAAGGCCGGCACCTCTCGGAGCAGGAGGCCCACGGGCTGATGCACTCTCTGGCGGAGGACGCGTATCCCCAGGCGCTGGCCGGCGCGCTGCTGGCGGGTCTGCGCGCCAAGGGCGAGACCGCAGAGGAGATCCGGGGCTTCGCCGCCGCCATGCGCGAGCTGGCCCGGGACCCGGGCATCCCGGCCGGCGCGCCCACCGTGGACACGGTCGGCACCGGCGGCGACGGCTCGGGCAGCCTCAACCTGTCCACCGGCACCGGCCTGCTCGCGGCCGCCTGCGGGGCGCGGGTGGTGAAACACGGCAATCGCTCCGTGTCCTCGCGCTGCGGCAGCGCCGACGTCCTGGAAACCCTGGGCCTCACCCTGCCGCTGGACGAGAAAGCGGCGGCGGAGTGCCTGGAGGCGACCGGCTTCACCTTCCTGTTCGCCCCCTACTACCATCCGGCCATGAAGGCCATCGCCCCCATTCGCGGCGCCATGGGCGTGCGCACGGTGTTCAACCTGCTCGGGCCGCTGGCCAATCCGGCGTCGCCGCCGTACCAGCTCATCGGTGCCTTCAGCGAGGAGGCGGCGCAGCTCATGGCCGCCACGCTGGCCGGTATGGAGATCGAGCGCGCCTTCGTGGTGCATGGCGAGCCCGGCTGGGACGAAGCCACCCCCTGCGGGGAGTTCCTGCTGCTGGACGTCACGCCGGGCCGCATCGCCGAAACCCGCCGGCGGCCCGAGGATTACCATCTCGCACGCTGTGCCCCGGAAGACCTGGCCGGCGGCGACGCCGCCGTGAACGCCGCCGCCATCCGCGACGTGTTCTCCGGCGAGGACCGCGGCCCCCACCGCGACGCCCTGCTGCTCGGTGCCTCGCTGGTGCTGGAGGTGACGGGTGCGGCCGCCGGGCCAGGGGAAGGCGTGGCCATGGCCGCCGCCGCCCTGGACGAGGGCCGCGCGGCGCGGGTACTGGACGGCCTGCGCGGCTTCGGGGGCTGAGCCATGGCCGATTTCCTGCGCGAGATGGCGGCGGCGAGCCGACTGCGCTGCGAGGCGGCGCGGCGAGAGCGCACCTCCGATGAGCTCCGCCAGCGCATCGCCGACGGCGAACCGCCCCCGGAGCTGCTGCTGGACCGCTTCGACATCATCGCCGAGATCAAGCACCGCTCGCCCCGGGACGGCGCCCTTGGCGTTGATACGGGCGTCGATGCGGGCGTCGACCTGGGCGGCGCCTTGCACGACGAAGCCGCCCGCGCGGAGATCTACGCCGAGGGCGGCGCCGCGGCGGTCTCCGTGCTGACCGAGCCGTCCCGCTTCGGCGGCGACCTCGGCCATCTGGAGCGCGTGGCCGCGGCCCTGGCGCCGCGGGGCATCCCGGCCATGCGCAAGGATTTCCTGGTCGATTCCTACCAGTTGCTGGAAGCGCGGGCGGCCGGCGCGGGCGGCGTGCTGCTGATCGCCGCGCTGCTCGACGACGAGGCGCTCGCGGACATGCTCGACCTGGCGGAGGATCTGCAGCTGTTCGTGCTGCTGGAATGCTTCGACGCCGGCGAGCTGGAGCGCTGCGGCAGGCTGCTCGACGAGCCCCGCTTTCACGAGCGCGGCAACGACGGGCGCCTGCTCATCGGCGTGAACAGCCGCGACCTGCGCACGCTGGAGGTGGACGACAGCCGGTTGGAGGCGCTGGCACCCCTGCTGCCTCACGCGGCGCCGGCGGTGGCGGAAAGCGGCTTGCAGGTGCCCGCCGACGCGGTGCGCCTGGCAACGGCCGGCTACCGCCTCGCGCTGGTCGGCACGGCGCTCATGCAGGACCGTCGGCCCGGGCAGTTGGTGCGCACGATGCGCGACGCCGGGCGGGCGGCGCTGGGCGAATGAGCGCTGGGCGAATCAGCACGTGGGTGAAGATCTGCGGACTGACCAGCCGCGAGGCCGTGCAGGCCGCCGTCGAGGCGGGCGCCGACGCGGTGGGCTTCGTGTTCGCCGAATCGCCGCGCCGCGTGATGCCGGGCGAGGCCCGGCGGCTCTGCGAGGGGCTGGACCGGCAGGTGATCCGGGTGGCCGTGATGCGGCATCCCGGCGCCGACGAGTGGGCCGCGGTGCGGGACGGGTTCGCCCCCGACTGGCTGCAGACCGATGCGGCGGATTTCGCGGCACTGGACCTGCCCGAGGGCTGCGCCCCTCTGCCGGTCTACAGAGATAATGACCGCGATTTGCCGTCTGGTTCGGCGAAGATGCCTGCACGTTTTCTCTTCGAGGGAGCGCGCAGCGGCACCGGGGAGCGGGCCGACTGGCCGGCGGCCGCGGCGCTGGCGGCCCGGGCCGAGGTGGTGCTGGCCGGCGGGCTGTCGCCGGACAACGTCGAACAGGCACTGGCCGCCGTCGGGCCCTGGGGTGTGGACGTCTCCAGCGGCGTGGAGCGGGCGCCGGGCCGCAAGGACCCGGCCCGGATCGCCGCCTTCGTGGAACGCGTTCGCCGATGGGATCAGCGGACGCGAGGACCGGAATAGAGAATGAGAGCAACGGATGAGTGAGGCCATGAGTGAAGCCACAAGCGAATTGATCGAGCCGAGCGAGGCGCCGGGCCTGCTGCAGAAACTCCTTGGCAGGGAGTTGCCCGACGATCGGGGCCGTTTCGGCCCATTTGGCGGCCGATACGTGCCGGAGACCCTCGTGCCGGCCTTGGAGCGTCTGCAGCAGGGCGTGCGCGAGATCCTGCCCCGGGAGGACTTCCAGGCCGACTACGCCCGGGAACTCCGGGAGTGGGTGGGACGGCCGACGGCGCTGACCGGCGCCCGCCGGCTCGGCGAAGCCTGGGGCGCGGAGGTCTGGCTGAAGCGGGAGGACCTGGCTCACACGGGCGCGCACAAGATCAACAACGCCATCGGCCAGGCGCTGCTCGCGAAGCGGCTCGGCGCCAAACGGGTGATCGCCGAGACCGGCGCCGGGCAGCACGGCGTGGCCTCTGCCGCCGCGTGCGCCCGCGTGGGATTGCCTTGCCGCGTGTACATGGGCGCCGTGGACATCGTGCGCCAGGCCCCCAACGTGGACCGGATGCGCCGACTCGGCGCCGAGGTCTGCCCCGTGGAGAGCGGCGACCAGACGCTGCGCGCCGCCATCGACGAGGCCCTCAGGCACTGGGTATCGGATCCGGAGGGCATCTACTACCTGCTCGGCTCCGCGGTGGGCCCGCATCCCTATCCCTACCTGGTGCGCGAGCTGCAGGCGGTCATCGGCCAGGAGGCGCGGCGGCAGATGATCGAAGTGGGCGGGCTTCCCGACGCGGTCTTCGCCTGCGTCGGCGGCGGCTCCAACGCCATCGGCCTGTTCCATCCCTTCATCGGCGACGAGGCCGTGCGGCTGATCGGCGTCGAGGCCGGCGGCAAGGGCACGGGCCTGGGCGAGAACTCGGCCACGCTGTCCACCGGCCGGCCCGGCGTGCTGCAGGGCTGCTACACGATGATCCTGCAGGACGAGAACGGCCAGGTTCAGGAGACCCACTCCGTGTCGGCGGGCCTCGACTACTCCGGCGTGGGGCCGGAGCATGCCTTTTTGCAGGCGATCGGCCGGGTGGAATACAAGAACGCCAGCGACGACGAGGCGCTGGACGCACTGGCCGAACTCTGCGCCGCGGAAGGCATCCTCACGGCGCTCGAGACCGCCCACGCCTTCGCCGCGGCCCGCAAATGGGCGGCGAGCCATCCCGGCGCCCGCATCCTGATCGGCAATTCGGGCCGGGGAGACAAGGACATGCCCACGCTCACCCAGTATCCGATCGGAGGAAGCCGCGATGCAGCCTCATGAGACCATCAGCCACGCGCTCCGCGAGGCGACGGCGGCGGGGCGTGTCGGCCTGGTGCCGTTCCTGACCGCCGGCTATCCGAAAGCCGACCGTTTCGCGGAGGATCTCGCCACGATCGCCGCCGTTGGCGACGTCGTGGAGGTCGGTGTGCCCTTCTCCGACCCGATGGCCGACGGCATGACCATCCAGCGCTCGAGTCGCGGCGCGCTGGAGCAGGGCGTCAGCCTCGCCTGGATCTTCGACCGCCTGGAGGAGGCCCGGGACCGCATCGAGGCGCCGGTCATCCTCATGTCCTACCTGAACCCGCTCCTGGCCTACGGCTACGAGCGGGTCGCCAGCCGCTCGCTGGAGGCCGGCGTGGCCGGCTTCATCGTGCCGGACCTGCCCTGGGAGGAGAGCCGGGAGTTCGGCGCGCCGCTGGAGGAGGCGGGTCTCGCACTGGTGCAGCTGGTCACGCCGGCGACGCCGGAGGCCAGGCTGGACCGGCTGTGCGAGGCGAGCCTGGGTTTCGTCTACGCCGTGACCATGCGCGGGATCACCGGCGGCGCTGCCGCCTTGCCGGCGGATACCAGCGCCTACCTGGACCGGGTGCGCGATGCCTCGGCGCTGCCCGTGTGCGCCGGCTTCGGCATCCGTACGGCGGAGCAGGTGGCCGAGGTCGGCCGCCACGCCGACGGCGTCATCGTCGGCTCCGCGCTGGTGGAGGTGCTGGAGCGCGGCGACGATCCCGCGGCGTTCCTGGAGTCGCTGAGAGCCGCTCCCGGGTGATCCGGTGAAGAAGGTCTACGCGGCCGAATCCCTGGTGACCGTTGCCCACTATCGCAACCTCCTCGAGGGCGAGGGCATCGATTGTTTCCTGAAGAACGAGAACATGGGCTCGGTCATGGGGGAGATCCCCTATGCCGAGATCTGGCCGGAACTCTGGGTGCGCAACGACTTCGAGGCCGCGCGCGCCGAGGAGATCATCCGCGAAGCCCGCCGCGCCGAGGCGGACGACGGGCCCCGCTGGCGCTGCCGCGGCTGCGGCGAGGAGAACGAGTACCAGTTCGCCGTCTGCTGGAACTGCGGCCGTCCGCACAACCGGGACCCGGCCTGACCCCGATTGTTATGTAAAAATGGCGGCTTCGGCGGCCGTGGCGTTCTGTGAACCGGGTCCGGGCGCCGATCCTGCCGGCGGCGGTACCGTCACCTTTCCTGCCACCGGGGAAGGGACGCATCATGGGACTGAAACGGCTGATCACGGCGGCGGCCGCTCTCGCGCTCGCCGGCTGCGCGAGCATGAGCGCCGAGGAATGCCTCGTCGCCGACTGGGAGGCCATCGGCTACGAGGATGGCGCCCGGGGCGCCTCGGCCGACACCATCGGCCGTCACCGCAAGGCCTGTGCCAGCGCCGGCATCACGCCGGACTTCCACGATTACGAACGCGGTCGCCAGGCGGGCCTGCTCGAGTACTGCCGGCCGGGCGTCGGCTACCGTGTGGGCGCGTCGGGCGGCGGCTACTCCGGCGTGTGCCCGCCCGATCTGGAGCCCGACTTCATGGCCGGTTACGTCGAGGGACGCGAACTCTACGAGCTGCGCTCCGACGTATCGCGCATCGAGAGCCGCATCGATGCCCGGGCGAACGAGCTCGAGGAACTCCGGGGCGACATGGCGGCGAACTCCGCCCGCCTGATCGCCGGCGAGGCCACGGCCGAGGAACGGGTGCGCCTCCTGATGGAGACCAAGGAGATGTCCCGGCGCGAGGGCGAGCTGGAGTCCGAGATTGCCGCGCTGCACCGGGACGCGGCGGTGGCGCGCGCCCGGCTCGAGGACTACGAGGCCCGCGCCGCCAGCGCCTACTGAGCGGGCTCGCGGCGAAGGCGTCGCGGTCCGCGTCCCAGCCGGCGTTCTCGCCCGCGTCCTAGCCCGCGCCGGGCCGCCCGGCCAGGCCGGCCAGCGCCGCTGCGCCCATCGCGCCCCAGCCGAGCCAGGGGGGCTGGCCCGTCGTCAGCAGCACGATGCCGCCGATGAAGGCGGCCGCGGCCGCCGCCAGCGCGAAGCGCTGGCGCTGCTGGCGCGCCATCGAGTCGCGCAGCTCGCGCAGTTCCGGGGAGTCGAAGCGCACTCGCAGGTCGCCGGAGGCCGACTGCTCGGCGATGGCTCTGAGCCAGTGGGGCAGCTCCCTCAGCGTCTCGCGCAACTCGGGCAGATGGTCGCGTATGTCGTCCAGCATCGCGCGGCCGCCCAGGCGGTCGGTCATCCACTGGCGCATGATGGGGTAGGCGGTTTCCCACAGATCCAGCTGGGGATAGAGCTCGCGCCCGAGCCCCTCGATGTTCAGCAGCGTCTTCTGCAGCAGGATCAGCTGCGGCTGCACCTGCATGTCGAAGCGCCGCGCCGTCTCGAACAGCCGCATCAGCACCTGGGCGAAGGAGATCTCGTCCAGCGGCTTGCTGAAGATGGGCTCGCACACGGTGCGCACCGCCGACTCCAGCTCGTCCACCCGGGTGTCCGGCGGCACCCAGCCCGAGTCGATGTGCAGCCTCGCCACCTTGTGATAGTCCTGCTCGAAGAAGGCAAGGAAGTTCTCGGCCAGATAGCGCTGGTCCACCGGGTTCAGCGTGCCGACGATACCGAAGTCGACGGCCGCGTACTGCGGGTCCTCCGGGTCGTGCACCTGGATGAAGATGTTGCCGGGGTGCATGTCGGCATGGAAGAAGTTGTGCCGGAACACCTGGGTGAAGAAGATCTCCACGCCCTTTTCTGCCAGCCGCTTGATGTCCGCCCCGGCCTCTCTGAGCGCCCGCATGTTGCTGATGGGAATGCCGTAGATGCGCTCCATCACGATGACGTTGACGTGGCAGTAGTCGAAGTAGATCTCCGGCACGTGCAGCAGATCCGAGCCGGCGAAGTTTCGCTTCAGCTGGGCCGCGTTGGCGGCCTCGCGCATGAGGTCCAGCTCGTCGATGATGGTCTTCTCGTACTCCCGCACCACTTCCATCGGGCGCAGCCGCCGCGCCTCCCGCCAGTAGCGGTGCGCGAGCCCGGCCATGAAGTACATCACCTCGAGGTCGCGCTCGATCACCTCGCGCATGTCGGGGCGCAGCATCTTCACCACCACCTCGGTGCCGTCCTTCAGCGTGGCGGCGTGCACCTGGGCGATGGAGGCGGCCGCGAGCGCCTGCTCCTCGAAGCTGCCGAAGACCTCGAGGGCGGGCTTGCCGTAGGCCTTCTCGACGATCTCCAGGGCCAGCTCGGAGGAAAAGGGCGGCACCTGGTCCTGCAGTTTTGCGAGCTCGTCGGCGACCTCCAACGGCAGCAGGTCCCGCCGGGTGGAAATGGCCTGACCGAACTTCACGAAGATGGGGCCCAGCTCCTGCAGCGCGAGCCGGATGCGCACGCCCAGCGGTTCGTCCACCACCGCCCGGCCCGGCAGCAGCCGGAACACGAAGCGCATGGGGCGCAGCAGGTGGGTGGCGACGATCAGCTCGTCCAGGCCGTAGCGCACCAGCACTCGCTGGATGGCCACCAGGCGGAGCAGCAGTCGCGGACGCATCATGGCCGATCGTCTGCGGACAGTGCCCGGATGCGGGCCTCGAGCCGGGCCACGTCGTCGCGCAGCCGGTCCACCTCGGCATAGAAGGCCTCGACTTCGCCCCGGGAGGGCAGGTCGCCCCGTTCCTCGGTCACGTACTCGGAGACGTTGCGGGTCAGGGTGTCGGCCACCTGCCGGCCCCAGAGCCCGATGCTGCGAACGAACTCGCCGGCCTGGCGCGCGCCGGCGTCGCCCAGCACGCCCGAGAGCCGTTCCTCCACGTCCGGCCGCGCGAAGCGCAGCAGCTCGCGGAAGCGGGTGGCCGTCTCGGTGTCGCCGTCGATCTCGATGCTGCCGCTGCGGATCGCATCGGCGGCGCCGCCGGCGAGCAGCCGGGGCAGCGCCAGCAGCGAGCCGGTAATGACCGTGTCCGGTTCATCCACGTAGTCCGTGTGCAGCTCCAGGCCGGCAGCAGTGACCCGGACATAGAGCGCCAGGAACGAATCCCGCACCCGTACCGCAATCACCCGGCCGTCGAGTTCGTCGCACAGGTCCCTTGCCGGCGTGCTTTGCGCGATCTGGGCGTTCACCAGTGTGAGTGCCGGCCGGAACAGGGTTTCCAGGGGATCCACGGCGTGCGGGCCTCAGAGGTGGTAACCGATGTGCAGGGCGGCGATGCCCCCGGTGAGATTGGCGTAGCGGCAGCGCTCAAAGCCTGCGTCGTCCATCATGCCGAGCAGCGTCTCCTGGTCGGGATGCATGCGGATGGACTCGGCCAGGTACTGGTAGCTGTCCGCATCGCCCGCCACCATGCGCCCGAGCAGTGGCAGCACGCGGAAGGAATACAGGTCGTAAATCGGCTGCAGGGCCTCCGCGGGACGGGAGAACTCCAGGATCAGCATCTTGCCGCCGGGCTTCAGCACCCGGTACATGGAGGCCAGCGCCGCCTCCTTGTGCGTGACGTTGCGCAGCCCGAAGGCGATGGTCACCAGGTCGAAGCTGCCGTCGGCGAACGGCAGGCTTTCTGCATCCACCTGGGCCATGCTCACGTTGCCGATGATGCCGGCGTCGAGCATGCGCCGGCGTCCCTGGCGCAGCATCGCCGCGTTGATGTCCGCCAGCACCACGTGGCCGGTCTCGCCCACCTGCCGGGCGAAGCTCATCGCCAGATCGCCGGTGCCGCCGGCCAGATCCAGGGCGTACTGGCCGGGACGGGCGGCAGCCTCGCTCACGGTCCGCCGCTTCCAGAGCCGGTGGATGCCGCCGGACATGAGGTCGTTCATGAGGTCGTAGCGCTCGGCCACGGAATCGAAGACGCCGCGGACGAGGTCGGCCTTCCGGTCTGCCGCCACCCGGCGGTAGCCGAAATGGGTCTCGGTGTCGCTGGTCTTCTCTTTGCTCATGGCGGGGATCGGGCGGTCACTCAGCGGGATTGCGAGCATACCCCGCGGCCTCGAGCCGGTCGAGGTAGTCCTGCCAGAACTCCGATTTCTTCTCGCCCAGTTCCCGCAGGAAACCCCAGCGGTACAGGCCGGTATCGTGGCCGTCGTCGAAGACGAGTCGAACCGCGTAATGGCCGACGGGCTGAACGGTGGTGATCTGCACGTTCTCCTTGCCCGTCTGCAAGGTTTCCTGGCCCGGGCCGTGGCCCCGCACCTCCGCCGACGGCGAGTACACGCGCAGGTACTCGAACGGGAGGTCGAAACTCGCGCCGTCGGCGAAGCTGACCGTCAGCAGTCGCGACTGGCGGCGCAGGCGTAGCTCGGTGGGTGCCTCTTCCATGGGGGATGACCTCTCAGAGAATATAGCGGCTGAGGTCCTCGTCCTGGACCAGTTCGCCGAGATGCTCGTCCACGTACTCCGCCGTGATCGAGAGCGTGTGGCCGCTCCTGTCCGCTGCCTCGTAGGAGATCACCTCGAGCAACCGCTCCATCACCGTGTGCAGGCGGCGGGCGCCGATGTTCTCGGTGTTCTCATTCACGCGGAAGGCCACGTCCGCGATGCGCTCCACGCCTGCCTCGGTGAAGCCGAGCTCCACGCCCTCCGTGTCGAGCAGCGCGCGGTACTGGCGGGTGAGGGAGGCATCCGGCTCGGTGAGGATGCGCACGAAGTCCGCCGCCTTCAGTGAATCGAGCTCCACGCGGATGGGGAAGCGGCCCTGCAGCTCCGGGATCAGGTCGGAGGGCTTCGCGACGTGGAAGGCGCCGGAGGCGATGAACAGGATGTGATCGGTGCGCACCATGCCGTATTTTGTGTTGACCGTGCAGCCCTCCACCAGCGGCAGCAGGTCTCTCTGCACGCCTTCCCGGGAGACGTCGGCACCCATGCTCTCCGAGCGCTTGGCCACCTTGTCCAGCTCGTCGATGAAGACGATGCCGTGCTGCTCCACGGCTTCGAGCGCGCGGGCCTTCACCTCCTCGTCGTCCAGCAGCCGTGCCGCTTCTTCCTCCGTGAGGATCTTCAGCGCCTCGCGGACCTTCAGCTTGCGGGTCGTGCGCCGGCCCTGGCCCAGATTCTGGAACATGCTCTGCAGCTGGCTGGTCATTTCCTCCATGCCCGGCGGCGCCATGATCTCGACGCCGGACGGCATGGCCTGGGTCTCCACCTCGATCTCGCGCTCGTCCAGGTCGCCCTCGCGCAGCTTCTTGCGGAATTTCTGCCGGGTGTCACTGGACTCCGGCGGCGGGTGCTCCTCCGCGGCGAATCCCACGCCGCGGCGCGGCGGCGGCAGCAGGGCGTCCAGCACCCGCTCCTCGGCGGCGTCCTCGGCCCGGTGGCGCACCTTGGCCATCTCGGCCTCGCGGGTCATCTTGATGGAGACGTCCATCAGGTCGCGGATGATGGAGTCCACTTCGCGGCCGACGTAACCCACCTCGGTGAACTTCGTGGCCTCCACCTTGATGAACGGGGCGCGGGCGAGGCGCGCCAGGCGGCGCGCGATCTCGGTCTTGCCGACGCCGGTGGCGCCGATCATGAGGATGTTCTTCGGCGTGATCTCGCTCCTGAGCGGCTCGGGCACCTGCACCCGGCGCCAGCGGTTTCTGAGCGCGATGGCCACGGCCCGCTTGGCGTTGTCCTGGCCGACGATGTGCTTGTCCAGCTCCTGGACGATCTCCCTGGGGGTCATAGACATGTCATTCGGCCCCGGCTTCCGTGCCGCCGGGGAGTTCCTCGACGGTGATGAAACGATTGGTGTAGACGCAGACGTCGCCGGCGATCTCGAGCGACTTCTCCACGATCTCCCGGGCGCCCAGGTCCGTGTTCTCCAGCAGCGCCCGGGCGGCCGACTGGGCGTAGGGCCCGCCGGAGCCTATCGCCATGAGGTCGAACTCGGGCTCGATCACGTCGCCGTTGCCCGAGATGATCAGCGAGGTGTCCCGGTCGGCGACGCACAGCAGCGCTTCCAGCCGGCGCAGCATCCGGTCGGTGCGCCAGTCCTTGGCCAGCTCGATGGCGGCGCGGGTCAGGTTGCCGTATTGCTGCAGCTTGCGCTCGAAATACTCGAACAGCGTGAAAGCGTCCGCCGTGCCGCCGGCGAAGCCGGCGATGACGCTGCCGTCGGCGAGGGCGCGCACCTTGCGGGCGTTGCCCTTCATGACCGTGTCGCCCATGCTGACCTGGCCGTCGCCGCCGATGGCCACGCGGCCACCGCGTCTCACCGAGACGATGGTTGTGCCTCTGTACTGCTCCATGGATCCGCCTTCGCTGTTGCGGGCGCCGGCTATTTTCGGTTGTTGCGCGCCCTGGGATGAGTCCGGTCGTATATCTGGGCCAGGTGCTGGAAATCAAGGTGGGTGTAGATCTGGGTGGTGGACACGTCCGCATGTCCCAGCAGTTCCTGCACCGCGCGCAGGTCGCCGCTCGACTCCAGCAGATGAGAGGCGAACGAGTGGCGGAACAGGTGCGGATAGACGCTTCTGTCCATGCCCTGGCGCTTCGCCCAGTGGACGATGCGCTCCTGCACCGAGCGGGCCGCGAGCCGGCTGCCCCGGCGGCTGACGAACAGCGCGTGCTCCTCGTGGCCGGCCATCCTCACCCGGATCCGGCCCCACTCGGCGAGCGCCTCCAGCGCGCGGCGGCCCACCGGCACGATACGCGTCCTGGCGCCCTTGCCGGTCACCGTGACCGTGGCATCCGATGTGTCCACGTCGTGCAAGTCCAGGGCCACGAGTTCTGCCAGCCGCAACCCGGACGAATACAGGAGCTCGAGCATGGCCCGGTCGCGCACGGTGAGCGGGTCGTCGCCGGGAAACTCCAGCAGACGCGCCATCTGATCGGCATCCAGCGTGCCCGGCAGCCGTTTGCCCGCCTTCGGTGCGCTGACGTCGGCGGCCGGGTTGCGCTTCAGCACCTTCTCGCGGATCAGGTAGCGGAAGAAACTGCGCACGGCGGACAGCCGCCGCTGGATGGAGCGGGGCGAGAGTCCGCGCCGGTGGCAGGCGGCGGCGAAGGCGCGGATATCGTGGGTGGTGAGTTCGGGCCACCCGCCGTGCCCGGCGCGCTCGCAGTAGTCGATCAGGGCCGCCAGGTCGCGGCGGTAATTGGCGACGGTATGCGCCGAGCAGCGCTTCTCGAAGGCGAGGTGCTCGAGGAAGGCGTCGGTGCGCTGGCGTTCTTCCGGCGACAACGGGCCGACCCGTCAGTAACGCCTCACGGCAGCGGCCACGAGCTCGCCGATGCGGGTGAGGAAGTCGATGCTCATGGCCGGGTGGAAATGATCCGCATCGACGCTGCCGATGCCGATGAAGCCGAGCGCGGCCCCCTCGCCGAGCGGCAGCAGCGCCATGCTGCCCACCTCGTCGGCGGAGGCGCCGAACAGGAATTCGCGCTGGCTGTCGCGCACCCGGCCGCAGCGGGCGCGCGCGGCCGACAGGAAGGTCTCGAAGGGGCCGAGCCGCGGGTCGTCCCGGCCGATGACGTGCAGGAAACGCCGCTCGCCGACGCCGGCGTAGTCCGCCGGGTCGCCGAACAGCACCATCACGGCGTGGTCCGCCCCGAAGCCCGTGCGCAGTTCCCGCGCGATGCAGGCCAGCGTCTGCTCCCGGCTGTCGGCGGCCATGAGCGCGAGTGCCAGCGTGTGGATGCGGGCGGCCAGTCGGTCGTTGGCGCGCGCCACTTCCAGGAGTTCCCGCAGCTTGCGCTCCAGCTTGAGGTTCTTCTGCCTGAGCGTCGCCACCTGCCGCTCCACCAGCGAGACGGCGCCGCCGCCCGCGGCATGGGGCAGGCGCAGCGTGTCGAGCAGGCGCGGATGGTTTTCGAAGAACTCGGGGTGGTGCAGGAGATAGTCTTCCACGGCCTCCTCGCTGGCACTGTCCACCACGGGCTCTCGTTTGTGCTGTGTGCTCATAGGGCGACGGTTCCCTCGAAGGAGTACTGGGCCGGGCCGGTCAGCCAGACGGCCTCGCCGGGGCCGCGCCAGCTTACCACGAGATCGCCGCCCGGCAGGTCGAGGCGCACCTCGTCGCCGAACAGGCCGCGGCGCCTCCCGGCCGCCATCGCCGCACAGGCGCCGCTCCCGCAGGCCCGGGTCTCGCCGACCCCCCGCTCCCAGACCCGCAACCGCGCCCGGTCGCGCCCGCGGGGCTGCAGGAAGCCCACGTTGCAGCGCTCGGGGAAGGCGGGATGGTGCTCCAGCGCGGGTCCCAGCTCGGCCACCGGCGCCCGGTCGACGTCTTCCACCAGCAGCACGCAGTGGGGGTTGCCCATGGACAGCGCCGCCAACTCGACGGTGCGGTCGCCGGCTTCCAACCGATAGGTGCCGGCTTCCGCATCCGCCGTCACCGTCTGCGCCGCCGCCATCGGGATGTCCGCCGGGGCGAACCGGGGCTCGCCCATGGAGACCGCGGTGACGCCGGGCCCGGCGATCCGGGCTTCGGCGATCCCGGCGCGGCACTCCAGGCGCAGCACCGATGGGGCGCCCGGCGCCTCGCCGAGCAGGCGCGCGATGCAGCGCAGACCGTTGCCGCATTGCTCCACCTCGCCGCCGTCCGCGTTGAATATCCGGTACCAGGCGTCGGTGCCTACGCTCCGCGGCGCTTCTATCCAGAGCAGCTGGTCGAAGCCAACGCCCTCCCGGCGATGGGCGAGGCGGCGGATGGCGGCGGCGTCGGGCAGTGCGGCATCGGGCTGGTCGCGCACCACCATGAAGTCGTTGCCGAGGCCGTGCATTTTCACGAAGGGCAGCTGCATGGGCGTACTGTAGGTCAAATCGCCGCGAGTTTGGTGCCGGTGTCGCGTGGACTTTCTAGCGGCGCAGCGATACTTTACATAAACTGCACAAAACCAATACGAAGCGCAGGGAGACATCATGCGTCAGATCATCGTGCTGAACCCGAAAGGCGGTTGCGGCAAAAGTACGCTCGCCACCAATCTCGCCGCCTACTACGCGAACGAAGGCAAGAGCGTCGCGCTCGCGGACTACGACCCGCAGCGCTCCAGTCTGGACTGGCTCGAGCGCCGGCCGGAGGACTATCCGGAAATCGTCGGCCTCGCCGCCTTCGAGGAAGGGCTGAAGCATCTGCCCCGCAGCGCCGACGTGCTGGTGATGGACGCACCGGCCCGCTCCCACGGACCGGAACTGACCTCGCTCATCAACCATGCCGAGACCATCATCGTGCCCGTGCTGCCGTCGACGGTGGACATGCAGGCGGCCAACCGCTTCATCGACGAACTCCTTGGCGTCGGCAAGGTGGAGCGCAAGAAGGCGCGCATCGGCGTGGTGGCCAACCGGGTGCGCGAGAACACCCTCATCGCCGGCGATCTGGACGAATATCTGGAGAGCCTGAAGGTGCCCTACGTGGCCTGGTTCCGGGAGGCGCAGAACTACATCCGCGCCTACACCCGGGGGCTCGGCGTCGCGGAGCTGCCCGAGTACCTGGCCTGGCCGGAGTGGGATCAGTGGGAACCGCTGATGGAGTGGCTGAACTCCCGCCGCAGCCGGCCCTGACAGCCAGCGACCGAACCGGTAGAGGCTCCGCCGTCAGCCGTCTGACGGCGCGCCTGACTCCTCCAGGCTGGCCCGTATGCCCGCGGCCGGGTCGTCGTAGGCGAGATCCACGCCCAGCGCCTCGCGCAGCCGCCGCGTGTCGAGCCGGCGCGATTCGGCGAGGAAGCTGTAGCGCATCGGCGTCATCTGTCGCCGTGCCTCCTCCCGGCTGAGCGCGGGCGGTGCCGGCAACCCGGCCGCTTCCGCCACCCGCCGGAAGAACGCCCCGGAACTCTCGCCGCTGCCGTCTGCCACGTTGTAGAGGCCGCCGGGCGCTGCCGACTCCAGCGCGGTGATGCACACGCGCGCCAGGTCGTCCACGTGGATGCGGTTGCCCGGCGAGGCGTCCTCCTCCCGGATCACGGGCTGACCCGAACGGATCGCCTCCAGGGGCAGCCGGCCGGGTCCGTAGATGCCGGCGATGCGCAGGATCACCCAGCTCACGCCCTGCTCCTCCGCCCAGCGCCTGAGCGTCGTCTCCGCGGCCACCCGTCGGCGGGCGCGCTCGGTAGAGGGTGCCGGCGGGCGTTGCTCGTCCACGAGTTCGCCGCCGCAGTCGCCGTAGACACCGCTGGTGCTGGCCAGCACGAAGCGTTCCGGCTGCCTCGGCAGCGCCGAGAGGAAGCGCACGAGGCGCGGATCGCCCTCTCCCTCGGCGGGCGGGACGAGATAGAGCACCCGCAGCGGCCCGCCCGGCAGCCGGGGCAGCGCGCCGGTCTCGTCGAGGTCGACCGCCGTGGCCGCGATGCCGGCCTCGGAGAGTGCTGCGGCGGACGCAGCGGAGCCGGTCAGGCAGTGCACCGCGGCGCCCTGTTCCGCCAGGCGACGGGCAACCCGACGGCCGGTGTAGCCGGCGCCCACGATCAGCGTCAGCGGCGCGGTCACGATCCTCCTCGGGCCCGCTTCAGGCGCGCTCGTCGCCGGTTTCGCCCAGGTGCGGCAGCGCGAGCCGGTCCGAGGCGGCGACCATGTTCAGGCCGGAGCGGTAGGCGTCGGCGGCGGCCTCGCCTTCGCCCAGGCGGGTGAGGAGGCGGCCGTAGAGCTCGTAGGTCTCGGGCGTGGGCCCGATGGCCAGCGCGGTCTCCAGATAACTCCGGGCCTTGCCCCAGAGCTCCTGGCGCATGCACAGCCGGCCGGCGGTCAGCAGCAGGGCCGCGTCCTCGCCGTGCTGCTTCAGCCAGTTCTCGGCGTGGCGCAGCTGGCGCCCGGCGTCCGCCGTCTCCAGTTTGCCGTACAGGCGGGCCAGGCCCGACGACCAGCCGGCGCGCAGCCGCCGCCGCAGTTCGGCCTCGGCGACCTCCTCGCCCCCCGCACGGGTCAGGGCATCGATGTAGGCGGCGATCAGCACGTCGTCGTCACGCAGTGACTTCGGTACCTGTTTCCACACTGCGGTCACCCGGGTCGGGTCTTCTCCCGCCTGCTCGAGCTTGCGTCGATGCACCTCCCGGGTCCATTCCTGCAGCGTCCCGGCCGGGATGCGACCCTGCTTCCTGAGCTTCGGCAGCAGTTCGGCGAGCTGATCCCAGTCTTCCAGCTCCCGATAGAGCCGCCCGAGCAGAAACAGCGCCTGGGAGTGGTTCGGCGCGTTCTCCTGCAGCCGCCGCAGCGTCGCCAGCGCCTGCTCGTATTCCTCCGCAGCCAGCTGCAGCTCGGCCTGGGTCAGGAGCACGGCGTTCGCGGCATCCGGGGTCTCCTCATAGGCGAGCCGCAGCCACTTGTCCCGTCGCTCGCCGTCGCCCTGCAGCTGCGCCGCCCGCGCTGCGGCCAGATAATTCAGCAGTGGTGCGTCCGCCCGGTTCACCCGTCGGGTCAGCAGCTTCTCGCCCTTGGAGAAGTTGCCCTCGGCCACCTCGATCAGGCCTTTCGTGAACTGGTGGCCGGCGCGGCGGGCCCGGAACTCTCCGGCCTTCTCGCCCAGTTTCTTCGGTGCCTTAAAGAGTTCCCAGGCGAGCCAGAGAGCGAGCATCGTGGCGAGGATCAGGGCCAGCAGGATCGGCACCGACATCTCGATCAGCCAGCCGCGGATGTTGATGACCACGTAGCCCGGGTCGGCGAACAGGAGATGTGCGCCCAGGGCGCCCAGGATCAGCGTGGCGACGACCCAGGCCCCGAACTTCATTCGCTTCCCTCGTCGGCTCCCTGGTCAGCTCCCCGGTCAGTGCCCTGGTCATTTCCCTGGTCATTTCCCTGGGCTACGGCCTGACGCTGGCGGAACAGCCGCAGCGAGGCCGAGATGTCGGGCAGCTCCGCAGAGACCGGGCTGTCGGCGAGCTCGGCGATGGTCTCGACCGCGCCGCTCACCGCTTTCGCCTCCATGTCGAAATAGCGCTCCAGCCAGCTGCGGGCGTCCTCGAGGCTCTGGCGGAATATGGCGCCTTCGCCCTGCAGCAGTGCCAGGCGCGCCGTCTGCAGCTGCAGCGCGATGTTGGTGCGCAGGAAGTACTGCGCCTCCGGGGACAGCAGCGGTTCCAGCCGTTCGTTGGTGCGGCGCACGCTGACCATGTCCGAGAAGGCGTTCTTCACCGCCGTCCAGGCGCGGTTGAATCCGCTCAGCTCGTCGCCGATCTCCGGCCGCGGCTGATCCTCCGGCGTCACCTCCTCGTCCAGCGGCAGCGACTGGATGACGTCGGCCAGGCTCGCCAGCGTCAGGGTGACCCCCTCGATGTCGACGTCCTCCACCGCCCGGAGCGCGGTTATCTCGTCGGCGAGCTCGCGTCGTACCGGCGTGTAGACCGGATCGCCCAGCTCGCGGATGCGACGGTCGGCGAGCTCCAGCGCGAATGCTGCCAGCTCCGCGTTGCCGGCGAGCTGCGCCTGGGCATTCGCCAGCTGCATGTAGTACTCGGCCTCTGCCACGAGCCAGGCATCGCGGGCGCCGGCCGACACGCCCTGCAGATTGGCCATGGACTCTTCCAGGTTCTCCATGCGGCCGGGCAGGGATTCGACGATGTCGCGGCTCTCGCGAAACTCCCGCTGCAGCCGCGCGAGCTCGTCCGCATCGGCGGCCTGTCGTGCTTTCTGCTGCGCCTGTTGCAGGGATTGCTGCAGGGAAGACAGCCGGTTGCGGAGTTCCGACACCGCCTCCGCATTGTCCGCTGCCTCCGTCTCCAGTGTGTCCACAGCGCTCTGCAGGCCGGCCGTCTCGGCGCCGGTGCTGCGCTCCAGCCACCAGCGGTAACCGCTGAAGCCGGCTGCGCCAAGGGCGAGGACGAGTGCCAGCGAGGCGACCAGCGCGACGGTCCTGCCGCCGCCACTGCCATCTTTACCGTTGCCGCCGGGGACGGGCGCGGCGGCGTCTCGGGCTTCGTCCGTGTCGGTTGCGTCTGCTGCAGGGGGTTCTTCGTGCGAGGCGGCCGAGGCTTCGTCCGCGGCGGCTCCTGCGGTGTCGTCTGCGGGCTGCTCGGAGGCTTCCCGGGCCTCGGCGCGAGCCTCGCCTTCGTCCTGCGGCTCCCGGGCCTCGTCGTCCTTCGGCGCGCCGGCGTCGGGCCGGGCGTCGTTGTCCGCTGCGGTCTTCGACCGGGGCTTTTCTTGCTCAGTCATGGTCTGCTCTGTCCGGTATCCCCGTCGGGGAAGACCATCGCCAAGACCATAGCCCGGACGAGGTCGGAGGGCTCCGGGCCTTGCGCAAGCAGGGTGTCCACAGCGATGTCTTCGCGTACGGCGAGTTGTAACACACGATCGCTCGCGCTCACCAGTGTGGCCCCCCGCAGCATCAGCTCGCCCCTTTCCCCCAGCAGTTCCGTCAGGTTGCGCAGCGTAGCGACGCTGAGACAGGTCACGTAACGGATCCTGCCCTCGCGCCAGGCGGCGATGACCGCCTCGATCTCTCCGGCTTCCGGTCGCGGCAGACGGCGCTCGTAGACCTCCGCGTAGTCCACCGCGGCGCCGCGCTCGCGCAGCGTGTCGGCCAGCAGTTCCCGGCCGCCGCGGCCGCGCACGATGAGCACCCGGCGGCCGCTCATATCGGCGAGTTCGTCCGCGGCCAGCAGGCTCTCGCTGTCGTAGCCGCCCGCGGGCGTGAGGTCCGGCGGCCGGCCGGCCCGGCTCAGCGCCTCGGCGGTGGCGGGGCCGATGGCGGCGTAGCGGCAGCCGGTCAGCGACAGGAAGCGGGCGCCGCAGCGCACCGCGTTGGGGCTGACGAAGACGGCCAGATCGGGCGCCTCGCCCCCGGCCTCCGGCCCGGCCAGCGGGGCGATCTCCAGCGCGGGCAGCAGCCAGGCCGCGCCGCCTGCCTCCTCGACCGCCGCGACGAGCGGACCCGCCTGGTCCCGGGCCCGGGTGACGAGGACACCGGCGCCGGCCAGCGAGGGCCGGGTCATGCGGTCGCGGATTCCGCGGCGGCCAGGATCTCGCCGGCGCCGGCCGAGAGCAGCCGGTCCGCCAGCGTGGCGCCCAGCGATTCCCCGTCGACGGCCGCGCCCTCGATGCTGTCCTCCAGCATCCGCGAGCCGTCGGTGGCGATCACCCGGGCGAGGATCGTGATGCGCTCGCCGGCGGTGGTGGCGTACACGGCGATGGGGGAGTGGCAGTCCGCGCCGAGGGCGACGCCCACCCGGCGCTCGGCGGCGACCACCAGCCGCGCCTCGGCGTGCTCGAGCTTGCGCAGCACCTCGATGAGGTCGGCGCGGTCTTCGTGGCATTCGATGCCGACGATGCCCTGGCCGTTGGCCGGCAGGATGACCTGTGGATCCACGCACTCGGCGATGCGTCCGTCGAGTCCCAGCCGCTTCAGGCCGGCGGCGGCAAGCATGATGGCGTCGTAGTCGCCGGCGTCCAGCTTGCCGAGCCGGGTCTGCACGTTGCCACGCAGCGGCTTCACGGTCACGTCGGGCCGGCGCACCAGCACCTGGGACTGACGCCGCAGGCTCGAGGTACCGACGACCGCGCCCTCCGGCAGCGCCTCCAGCGTGCTGCCCACCATGGCATCCCGGGGATCCTCGCGCTCCAGCACGGCCGGCAGGGCGAAGCCGGGCGGCATCTCGCCCGGCACGTCCTTCATGGAATGCACGGCGATGTCGGCCTCGCCCGCCTCCATGGCCACCTCCAGCTCCTTGATGAACAGGCCCTTGCCGCCGATCTTGCTGAGGGTGCGGTCGAGGATGCGATCGCCCTTCGTGGTCATCGGTACGAGCTCGACAGCCTCGACCTCGGGCAGCGCGTCCAGGCGCTCCGCCACGTGGCGGGCCTGCCAGAGTGCCAGCTCACTCTCCCTCGTCGCGATTCTCACCCTCATTGAATGCCTCCCTTGAGTCGTTGGCGGATCGCCCCGACATGGCGCCTGCTGACGGGCAGGATACGTCCGGTGCGCCGGAAGCGTACCACCGGTTTGCCGTCGGCATCCTTGTCCAGCGCGTCGAGGTGCTCCAGCGCGACCAGGGAATTGCGGTGGATGCGGCAGAAATCCGGCGCGAATTCCTCCTCCAGCGACTTCAGCGACTCGTCGATCAGGTCTTCGCCGTGTCGGTGGCAGGCGCGCACGTACTTCTGGTCCGCCTGGAAGTAGTAGATGTCGGCGACCGGGATGAGGCGGAGTTCGTCGCGCACGCGGGCGCACAGGTGGCGGCGCCGTTCGCCGGTCTCGGCGATGCCGGAGAGCTGGCCGCCGGTGAGCCGGGCCGCGCGCGCGAGCGCCTGCTGCAGTTTGCTGCGGCGGATGGGCTTCAGCAGATAGCCGACCGCCTCCGCCTCGAACGCCTCGATGGCGTACTCGTCGTAGGCCGTGGTGAAGATCACCGCCGGCGGCTCGGGCAGCCGGGCCATGTGGCGGGCGGTCTCGATGCCGTCCATGCCCGGCATGCGGATGTCCAGCAGCACCGCGTCGGGGCGCAGCCGCTCGCAGAGCTCCAGCGCCTCCCGTCCGTCGGCCGCCTGGCCGGCGATCTCGCAGCGCTCCATGCCGCCGAGCTGGTCGGCGAGCCGCTCGCGGGCCGGCCGCTCGTCGTCGACGATCAGTATCTTCACGCCTCCGGTTCCTCCGCGGGGAAGCGCAGCGTCACGCTGTAGCGCTCCTCGCTTTCGTCCACGTCCACGCCGGCGCGGCGGCCGAAGGCAAGTTCGAGACGCTGGCGGATGTTGTCCAGCGCCAGCCGGTTGCCCTTCCGCCGTGTGGCGCCCGGCGCCCGGGGATTGGAGATGGTGAGCATCACGTCGCCGTCATCCCTGCGGCCCCTGATCGAGACCGTGCCGCCCTCGGGCAGCGGCTCGATGCCGTGATAGATGGCGTTCTCGAGCAGCGGCTGCACCATCAGTCCCGGGATGCGGGCGCGCATGGGTAATTCGGCGACGTGCCAGTTGACCACCAGGCGCTCGCCCAGGCGAAGCTGCTCCATGCGCTGGTAGATGCGCGCCACCTCGAGTTCCTGCTTCAGCGGGATCATGCTCTGCGCCTCGGCGAGAGTGGCGCGGAACAGATCGGAGAGATCCTCCACGGCCTCCTCGGCCCGACCGGGATTGCTGCCGATCAGCGCCGCGATCGTGTTCATGCTGTTGAACAGGAAGTGCGGCCGTATGCGCGCCTGCAGCGCACGGATCCTGGCCCGCGCCTCCAGCTCCACGTTACGCCGCCATTCGCCGGCTACGTAGAAATAACGTAGCGCGACCGCGGAAACCAGGCCGCTGATGCCGAGGTTGCGCAGCAGGAACCAGCCGTGGCTCTCGGTCTGCAGGAACGCGCTGGCGTACACGCGGTCGAGCCACCAGGCGCACTCGGAAACCAGCAGGGTCACGAGCTGCAGCAACACGAAGCAGAGGCTGAGCGAGGTGATCACGTCGATGCCGGCCAGCCAGCGGCGGGCCCGACACAGGACTGCCGCGCTGGTCAGCGCGATCCAGAGGACGAACAGGGAGTTCGTGGAGAGACCGAGCAGGAAGGACTCGTCCTCGGCCGTGCCCGCCAGCGTGAGGACCAGGGCGACCATCTCGGCGATGAGCACCACCACCAGCACCGCCCGGGCCGAACAGAAGTCGGGCAGATAGGACTGCCCGTCGCTGGTCTCCTCGCCCAATGCCGCCACAGTGAACTCCGCTCGCCCCTGCGCAGGGATTCTACCCCAGCGTCACCGGGCCGGCGGGGTCCTCAGTTGCAGTGCTCGTTGACCGCTTCCTCGGCTTTCGCGCGGGCTTCGGCGATCTCGGCGTCGTCCAGGTACTGGCGCTCGCCGTTATCGTCCAGCCGGTAGAGCCGCCGGGAATTGACGTAGCTCGCCAGCCGCTGCCGCGCTTCTTCGCAGCGCGCGGCCTTCTGCTCGCGCTCCGCCGCGGCGTCGGCCGCCTGCTGCCCGGCCTCGGCGCGGCGTTCCGCCATGGCCGCGTTGGACTCGGTGCGGGCCGTCTGCCGCTGCTCGTAGCGTCTGGCGACCGTGGCCCGGTCCGTCTGCCGGGTCTCGATGTCGAGCTTCTTCGCGTCCTCGCTGCCCGGCTTGTCACCGTAGTGCACGGTGCCGTCGGCGTCGCGCCACATGTAGACGTCGGCGATTACCGGCGCCGCCAGGAAGAGGGTGGCGCCGAGAACGATAAGCCCTGTCCGGATCAGTCCATTCATGTCGCAGATTCGTCTTTCCCAGATTCGTCTTCGGATGGGGTTCCAGCCAGCGATGGGAGGAGTCTAGCACCGGGGCACTCCGTGTTAAGTGAACCAACTCCCATTCCGGCGTGCCGGCGCGTCGCGCATTATGTTCAGACTGGCATGTCCGGTGGACGGCTGCCAGCCGGGAAACCGGCGCGGAAACAAAAAAAGGGCCCCTGACGGGGCCCGGCAATGTCGGCTGCGTGCCACAGCCTGTGCAGGTGGGTATCCGCCGGCACCGGGAGGGGGACCGGATGACGCCGACGGATACCCGTACTGATTGTTGTAATGGTTTTCCTACTCGCCACCTGCCTTGACGAATTCCGGGTAGGCCTCCAGGCCGCATTCGCCGATGTCCACGCCTTCGTATTCTTCTTCCTCGCTCACCCGGATGCCGACGGTGGCCTTCAGGATGAACCAGACGATGAAGCTGGCGATGAATACCCAGGCGAAGATGGTCACCAGGCCGAGCAACTGGGCGCCGAAGGTGGCGCCGTCGTTGGTTATCGGCACGGCCAGCAGGCCCCACATGCCGACCACGCCGTGCACGGAGATGGCGCCGACCGGGTCGTCGATGCGCAGCTTGTCGAGGGCTACGATGGAACCCACGACCAGCAGGCCGCCGACCAGGCCGATGATGGTGGCCACGCCGGGCGTCGGCGTCAGCGGTTCGGCGGTGATGGCCACGAGCCCGGCCAGGGCGCCGTTCAGCGCCATGGTGAGATCCGCCTTGCCGAACCACAGCCGCGCGAGGATCAGCGCGCCCACCAGGCCGCCTGCCGCCGCCATGTTGGTGTTCACGAAGATCATGGACACTGCGTTGGCTTCGCCGACGTTGGAGACCATGAGCTCGGAGCCGCCGTTGAAACCGAACCAGCCGAGCCAGAGGATCAGCGTGCCCAGGGTTGCGAGCGGCAGGTTACAGCCCGGGATGGCGTTGATCTCGCCCTTGGAGCCGTACTTGCCCTTGCGCGCGCCGAGCAGGATGACGCCGGCCAGCGCCGCCGCGGCACCGGTCATGTGCACCACGCCCGAGCCCGCGAAGTCCTGGAAGTTGGCCTGATCCAGGAAGCCGCCGCCCCACTTCCAGTAGCCTTGCAGGGGGTAGATGAAGCCGGTCAGCACCACCGCGAAGGCGAAGAACGACCAGAGCTTCATGCGCTCGGCGACCGCGCCGGAGACGATGGACATGGCGGTGGCCACGAACACGACCTGGAAGAAGAAGTCGGACAGGCCGGAGTAGTAGATGTCTCCGCCGCTGGCGATCACGTCCTCCGCGGTGTTGTCGGCACCGAGGAAGAAAGAGATCCCCGGGAACCAGCTGGATACCGCGTCGCCGGGGTACATGATGTTGTAGCCGACCACCATGTACATGATGCAGGCGATCGAATACAGACCGACGTTCTTGGTCAGGATCTCCGCCGTGTTCTTGGCACGGACGAGACCCGATTCGAGCATGGTGAAGCCGGCGGCCATCCACATGACCAGCGCGCCCATCACCAGGAAATAGAAAGTATCGAGGGCGTAGGCGAGTTCGGTCACCTGCCCGCTTAACTGTGTGAGTTCTTCCACTGGGGGAGCCTCCCTTTATCGTTATACGGTCAGACGGCCTCCGCGCCGGTCTCGCCGGTGCGGATGCGTATCGCCTGTTCGAGGGTGGTGACGAAGATCTTGCCGTCGCCGATCTTGCCGGTGCGTGCCGTATTGGTGATCGCCTCGATCACCTGCTCGGCGATGTCGTCGTCCACGGCGAGTTCGATCTTCGCCTTCGGCAGGAAGTCGACGACGTACTCGGCGCCGCGGTAGAGCTCGGTGTGGCCTCTCTGCCGGCCGAAGCCCTTCACTTCCGTTACTGTGATGCCCTGTATGCCGATGTCGGCCACCGCCTGGCGGACGTCATCGAGTTTGAAGGGCTTGATGATCGCTGTGATCAGCTTCATTGCGTGTACCCCTGTTGCTTTGGATGAACCGGGAGCGGCACGCCGGGGCGGCCGCTCCCCGGCCTGTCAGTCGAGATCGAAGGACTTGCCGATGCCGAAGACGATGGTCTCGTCCTCGTCGCCGATGAGGTCATCGTCTGCCAGAATCAGCGATACGGACAGATCGACGCCCTCGAAGTCCCAGCCGTAGCCGAACTCGAAGTAGTTACCGTCGAAGTCCTGGGTGAAGCCGGCGTACTTGCCGTAGAAGCCCCCGTACTCGCCGGTGATGGCGTAATACGTGTAGTCCTGGGTGGGGCCGTCGAAGTTCTCGTACTCGCCGAAGGCGCCCTCGATGCTCAGCCAGTCGTAGCCGAGGGAGACGTTGATCTCCTGGTAGGTGTCGTCGAAGTCGCCGGTGTAGTAATAGCCGGTGAAGCCGACGCCGTAGCTGAAGCCCTCGATCTCGCCGCCGTAGCCGAAGTAGCCGTCCACCTCGAGCCCGTCACCGACGTCCGCGGCCCACGTCCCCGCGTAGAAGCCGTTCTGCTCGAAATCCAGCCCGCCGTAGGCCGAGGAGTTCTTCTGGAAGATGCCGCGGAAGTGGTATTCGCTGACCCAGCCCGCGTTGGCGGAGAAATCTGCCATCGCGACACCGCTCGTGAGCAGTCCGGCCGCCACTAGAGCCGTCTTGTTGATGAGTTTCATAATGTCCTCTGCTTGATGCCTTGTAGTAATTTTCGAGTAATCGTTCGCCCGGCAGCCGACCGGGCCGGTGCCAATGCGGGCTTCTCTAAGCAGAATCCGTGCCAAGCTGTGACTGGCATGAAAATCAACCGGTTACGATCTGATCACGCCCCGGTGCGCCCTGTTATGGTGCAGCATTTTTGCTGCTCTGCATCATGATGGACGCAGTAGGGGCGCCGTTTCGGGGTGGGGCGGCCCGATTCGGGCCTGGCGTTTCACCGCCGGCTGCGATAAACAGTGCGGTATGGAACGAGAGACCATAGACAGCCTCGCCAGCCGGCTCGCGGCGGCCGTTCCCCAGGGTCTGCGCTCGGTGCAGGGCGACCTGGAGGAGAATTTCCGGGCGATGCTCCGCACCGCGCTCGCCCGCATGGATCTGGTGACCCGGGAGGAGTTCGAGGTTCAGGCCGCCGTGCTGGCCCGCAGCCGCTCACTGCTCGAGCAGCTGGAGAGGCGGGTTGCCGAGCTGGAAGCCGAAGGCGGCGACGGCGAACCGGCCGGCGACCAGGACTGACTCCGCGCCGGCGCGCCCGGCACCCGACGTCGAATCTGTCTGTTAGGTCTCCCTGGCGAGTCTGCCAGCGAGATTTGCCAGCCAAATCTGCCAGTGAAATCTGCCAGGGAGGGCGGATGGGACTCGCGACGCTCCATAGCCGGGCCCAGAACGGCCTCGAAGCGCCCCCGGTAACCGTCGAGGTGCACCTGTCCGGCGGGCTGCCCCGCTTTTCCATCGTCGGCCTGGCCGAGGTCGCCGTGCGTGAAGCCCGCGACCGGGTCCGCGGCGCCATCCTGGAGAGCGACTTCGAGTTCCCCCAGAGCCGCATCACCGTCAATCTCGCCCCGGCGGACCTGCCAAAGTCTGGCGGCCGCTTCGATCTCCCGATTGCGCTCGGCATTCTCGCCGCCCGCAGGCACATACCGCACCGCGCCCTCGGCAATTGCGAGTTCTACGGTGAACTCGGCCTCAACGGCGAGCTGCGGGCCGTGCCGGGGGTTCTGCCTGCCGCAGTCCGTGCCGCGGCCGCCGGCCGGGCGCTGGTGGTGCCCGCGGCCGTCGCGCGGGAGGCGGCGCTGATCCGCGGGGCCACCGTGTTCGCCGCGTCGAGTCTGACCGAAGTCGTCGCCCATCTGCGCGGCAAACCGCGGCTGCCGGCCCTGGAGACGGGCCTGCCGCCGCTGGCGGAAAGCGCCTGGGAGGACCTGGCGGAGGTCATCGGGCAGTCGCGGGCGCGCCGGGCGCTGGAGGTGGCCGCGGCCGGCGGCCATCACCTGCTGCTGGTCGGCCCGCCGGGCACCGGCAAGAGCATGCTGGCCTCCCGGTTGCCGGGCCTGCTGCCGCCGCTATCCGAGGAGGAGGCACTGGAGACCGCAGCCGTCGACTCCGTCGCGGGCCGCTCCTTCGACGGACAACACTGGGGCCGGCGACCCTACCGGGCGCCGCACCACACCGCCTCCGCACCCGCACTGGTGGGCGGCGGCAGCACGCCGATGCCGGGCGAGATCTCCCGGGCCCACAACGGGGTCCTGTTCCTGGACGAGCTGCCGGAGTTCCAGCGCCCGGTGCTGGAGGTGCTCCGCGAGCCGATCGAGCGGGGCCACATCACCATATCCCGTGCCCGGCGCCAGACCGATTTTCCTGCGCGCTTCCAGCTCGTCGCCGCCATGAATCCCTGCCCCTGCGGCTATCGCGGCGATCCCCGCCACGAGTGCCGCTGCACTCCCGGTCAGATCGCGATGTACCGCAGCCGCATCTCCGGGCCCTTCCTCGACCGCATCGACATCGGCGTGGAGGTTGCCCGGCTGCCGTCGGAGGTGCTGCGTTCGGGTCAATCCTCGGGCGAGTCCACCGCGGCGGTGGCCGCGCGGGTCGCAGCGGCGCGACGGCGCCAGATCGCGCGGGCCGGCAAGCTGAATGCCGCACTGGGCGGCCGCGAGCTCGCGGCTCACGCGCCGCTGGACGATGCCTGCCGCAGGCTGCTGGCGGCCGCCGCCGACCGCATGGCGCTGTCGATGCGTGCCTGCCATCGGGTCATCCGGGTGGCCCGCAGCATCGCGGACGTGGCCGGCAGCGAGGCGATCGGCACCGATCACCTCGCCGAGGCCGTGAGTTTCAGGAACAGTATTACGGGTGCCGCGGGGATGCGCACCCGGCCGACCGGTACCTAGCGGCTTTCTTCCACCATGTAGTCGACCGCGGCGATCACCTCATCATCGGAGAGGTCGGTGCGCCCTCCCTTGGGCGGCATGTAGCCGGCATCGCCCTGGAAGCCGTTGAGGGAATGGTCGTAGAGCGTCTCCATGCCCTTGGCGATGCGCGCCTCCCAGACGGAGGCATCGCCGACTACCGGAGCGCCAGCCACGCCGGCGCCGTGGCACGCGATGCAAGCCTGGTTGTAGACCTGGGGGCCCGACAGCGTGGCCGCCACCGGTTCCGGCGTCGGCACCGTCTCGGCCTCGGCCCGTGCTGCGGCTTCCTCGCCCGGCATCACCACTTCGCCGATGGGCGCGATGCGCTGCTTGACCTCGGCCTGGAACATGGCCTCCGACTCGGCCCCGGGCGTGCGGTCCGTGATGGACTCCGCGAGCAGGTAGATACCGACCGCCACGGCGATCAGGATGCCGAGAATCAGCATGAAGATGTCGAAGAAGCGACGGTCGTGCGTGCTCAAGAGATCACTCCAGTATCGAGGTGCCGGGAATGCGCCGGCGCCGGGCTTCGGACAGGGGGCTCACCAGCCCTCCATTATACCGGTGGCGGCCGCTTTTCGCAGTGTTGGACCGGGCGAGGCCGGACCGGTATCATTGCCGCCCCTTCGACAAGGCGCCCGTAGCTCAGCTGGATAGAGCGCTGCCCTCCGAAGGCAGAGGTCGCAGGTTCGAATCCTGCCGGGCGCGCCAATTCTCTCTTTTTATTTCAATACCTTACGAGCGGCCCTCCTGTACCGCCGTTTCGAGTTTCTCCGATTGTGGGAGATTTGTGGCCGTAATCCGCGCACGTGGGTTCCGCCTTGTTCCGGACAGATGGTTAACACTCTCTCCGGGACTAACGACCTGGAGTCGGGTTCCACCCGGAGTTCGCGAGAACCCGGAGATTTCCACAGCATTTCCAGAAGATGCTCTGTCGCCACGCGCGGCCGCACGCGGTAAAACTACCCCCGTGAACCGCAGCAACCGCTATTTCTCGGCCGAGCCCCATCTGATCCGGCGCTGGAACGGTCTGGCCCTGCTCGTGGTGCCGGCCGAGCGGCGAGTGAGCCACGTACCCGTGGGCACGCTCGCGAGTGTGCTGTGGCGTTTCCCGGGAATCGAGGTCTTCGATATACGGGGCAATCGACTAGGAAGATTCCCTCCCGAGGCGTCCGCCAGCGCCGAGGGGGATGCTGACGACGCCTGACGGGAAGTGGCGCTCGTTCGTTCGCCCCCGATGATCACGCCGCTCGGTCTATCGAGCCCTCCGCCCAGGCAGGCGTGACCGTTTCCTGCCCGCGAAGCTGCTATAAGGGGCAGGATCCTGACGCGGGGGCCCCGCATGACCGACGACCAGGAACGCTGGCAGCGCATCAATGCCTTGCTCGAATCCGCTCTCGAACGCGACGAGTCGGAGCGCGATGCGTGGCTGCGCGAGGCCTGTGAGGGCGACACCGCGCTGTACGAGGAGGTCGCGCAGCTGCTCGCTTTCGACGGGGAGCAGACCGAGGACATCGGCAGCGCCATCCGCGAGGTGGCCGGCTCGCTGGATCCGGATCTTGCCGCCCCCATGGACGGACGCCGGATCGGGGCGTGGCGTATCCGCCGCAAGATCGCCGACGGCGGCATGGGCTCGGTCTACCTGGCGCACCGGGTCGACGCGGACTTCGAACAGACGGCAGCGATAAAGCTGCTGCCGCCCCATCGCCTGGATCCGGCCGCGACCGCCCGCTTTGTCGAAGAGCGCCGCATCCTCGCCTCGCTGGAACACCCCAACATCGCGCGCCTGATCGACGGCGGCATGCTGGACGACGGCGTGCCCTACATCGCCATGGAGTACGTGGACGGTGTCAGCATCGAGCACTACTGCCGCGATAACGGGCTGGGCAACGAGGCGATACTGCGGCTGCTGCTGAAGGTCTGCGAGGCCGCACAGTACGCCCACCGCAAGCTCGTGATCCACCGCGACATCAAGCCGAGCAACATTCTCATCGACCGCCAGGGCGTGCCGAAGCTCGTCGACTTCGGCATCGCGAAGCTGCTGGCCGAGGACGCCACCGGCAACGATCTCACCCGGGCCGATCAGCGCATCATGACGCCGCTGTACGCGAGCCCCGAGCAGATCGCCGGCCAGCCGATCACCACCGCCGCGGACGTCTACGGCCTCGGGCTGCTCGCCTATCGGCTGCTGACCGGGAGGATGCCGTACACCGAGACGTCGGAGCGGCCCGCGGACGTCGCGCGCGCCATCCTGTACACGCCGGCGGAGCGGCCCAGTGCGGCCGTGACCTCCGAGCGCCCCCGCGAGGCCGAGGCCCCGACGGGCGGCCGCAGCGAGCGCTGGGTGGAGCGGCAGCGCCGCGCGCTGAAGGGCGATCTGGACGTCATCCTGCTGAAGGCCCTGCGCAAGGAGCCGGAGCGCCGCTACGAATCGGTGTCCGCGTTCGCCGACGACCTGCGGCGCTACCTGGCGAACATGCCCGTGCAGGCGCGGCCCGACAGTTTCGGTTACGTGGCCGGCAAGTTCCTGCGCCGCCACCGGCTGCCGGTGGGCATCGCCGCCGCTTTGCTCGCGGCCGTGGTGGGGCTCACGAGCTTCTACACGGCACAGCTTGCCGCCGAGCGGACGACGGCCCAGCAGACGGCCGATTTCCTGGTCTCTCTGCTCGACGCCCGCAACCCCTACCGCGGTCAGGACGGCACGGTCACCCTCGACCACATCGTCCGGCGGGGCGCCGAGCGCATCCGCGACGATGCCGACCTCGCCCCGCGGGTGCAGGGGCGGCTCCTCACGACCATCGCCGACGTCTACTCGTCGATCGGGCGCACGGAAGAGGCCGGCACGCTGATCGACGAGGCGCTGACGCTCCTGGCAGCAGGGCTCCCGGCCGACCACCCGGACCTGGCGATGACGCTGTACGTGCAGGGCAAGATCCTGCGCATCACCGGTGACTACGAGGCCGCCCGGGCGTCGCTGGAGCGCTCCCTCGCGATACGTGAGCGCGAACGGGGCAGCGTCTCGATGCCCGTGGCGCAGGTGGCGAGCATGCTCTCGGCCGTGGCGAATGCGCAGGGCGACAACGAGACGATGTGCCGCTGGGCACAGCGCTCCTACGACATACGCCACGCGCTGCTGGATGCCGACGATCCCTCACTCGCGCCGGGCATCAACTCGCTGGCCTTGTGTCACTGGCAGCGCGGCGAGTTGCAGCAGGCGGCCGGGTTCTACCGGGAGATCCTGCGCATCCAGAAGGCACAGCCTGCGCCGAACGACGCGGCCATCTCCAGCACACTGCACAATACCGGTCTCGTCTTCTACGAGATGGGCGACTACCGCAAGGCGGCGGAGACCTACGAGGAGTCCATCGAGCGACGCGTCCGGAGCGTCGGCAGCGCCGACGCTGTCCTGCCGCTGACCCTCTACTCGCTGGCGACCACCCGCAACCAGCTCGGCGAGTTCGTTGCAGCCCGCGAGACCTTCGAACGGCAGATTCTGCTGCAGGTGGCGGCGGTCGGCGCGGATCACCCGGAACTCGCCTTCTCTCTGACCGGTTACGGCTTCCTTCTGGAGGAGATGGGCGAGCTGGATCTCGCCGCGAAGGTGCTCGAGCGCGCCGCTGCCATCCAGCAAGCCGCACTCGAGCCCGACAACCCGGATCTGGCGCCCACACTCATCGCCAGCGGTAACGTGGCGCTGAAGCGTGGCCGCCTCGGCGAGGGCCGGGCGCTGATGGAGCGCGCGCTCGCGATCCGTATCGCCGCGCTGGGCGAGAAGCATCCGAGCACCTGGCGTTCGCGCACCGCGGTGGCGCGGGCGGCATTCGCCGCCGGGGACTACGCCGACGCCCGCGAGTGGCTGCAGTCGGTGGTCGACGGGAAGAATGCGCTGGGCCGGCCCGAGCACCCGTACGTTGCCGAGGCCCTCGGCTGGCTCGGCAGGACCGAACTCGCCGCCGGTGATGCCCCCGCCGCCGTCACCCTGCTCGAGCGCGCTCTGGAGCTCGAGCGCCGGCAGCTCGACGATGATCACCTCGGCATCCTGGAGCTGAAGCTCGCTCTCGCCGAGGCGCTGGCCGGTGCCGGCCGGGTCGCAGAGGCAGCAGATCTGCGCGAGGGCGCCGGCCGGGCGCGGGAAGAGATCCTCGAGGCCTGGCGGCGGGCCTTCGCCGAACGGGTGGACGTGCTGGCGGCGCTGGACGGCCGCCAGGCCTCCGGCGGCGTGCCCCGGAGTCCCGCCGACCCTTCGTGATCGTTTTTCCCTCCGTTTCCTGCTTTACAGGATAAGGGGCGGTCTGCCGCCCCGATCCGGCGGCGCGGAAGACGCCGCCGACCGACAACGGTAGGGAGAGCGTAGCGATGAAAACAACAATAAACAGGATGGCCGTCTGCCTCGCGGCCTGGTCACTGGCCGCGACGGCCTGGGCGGATCCCGCCCTCTACGACCCGGGATCATTCGGCTTCGAGAGCGAGGACCAGAGTATGTGGGGCCCGGGCGAGGCGTTCCAGCTGGACGAGGACTATTTCTTCGGCCTGGAATGGGACGAGAGCACTTCGTTCGGCAGTATCAACAATTTCCCCGGCACCGGCGGGACGATTACCAATCCGCTCTACACAACCTGGTCCCTGGCGCTGAGCGCCTGTACCGCGACCTCGCTGTCCCGCGATACCTGCATCAATGGCGCAATCGGTATCCCGGGTATCGGTGACGCGCCGTCCCGGACCATCTCGAATCCGGTCCCCGCCGTGCCCGTCGGCGCCGAGGTCACCCTGGCGACGGACGGCAGGGTCGGCTTCGAGTTCGGCGTCACCATCGACAGCGGTTCCGTCGACGCGGCCGTGGGCTTCGACAACGTGACGGCGACGATCCCGGATGCTATCGAAGCTGGCGCGAACGGCGGGCTGGTGAACCTGAACCCGACCGCCGACCTCACCGGAGACGACCTCACCAGCCAGTTCCCGACCATCGTGCTCACCTCGGGTCTCGTGTTCGACATCTACGCCGGCATCAGCGGCGAGGCCTGCATCGGCGGCTGCGTCCCAATCAATGCCAGCATGAACGTGGACCCCGACCTGCCCATCGTCTCGTTCAACGAGGACGGCGAGGGCGGCATCGAGTGGTTCGGCGGCGATCCGCTGCTGGAGGCGGTGCTCGGCGCCGGCGGCGTCTCGCTGCCGACCGGACTGCCGGCCGAGGACATCCCGCTGGCCGGAGGACTCGGGGAGGTGGATCTGTTCCTGCCTCAGCCGAACGCCAGCTACGACGGCACCGACGGCACGAGCCTGTTCGCCAGCGGCCAGGACGATCTCATCAACCTGACGCTCGACTTCGACAACCTGGTCTCCCTCGTCGCCACCCAGGGCGCCACCCAGAACCTGTACGGCGGCTCGCTGGACCTGGGCTTCGGCTCCGCCAGCTGGGACTTCGTCGACGTGGACTTCGGCCCCGCGCTGGACCTGCGCCAGGAGTTCACGCTGACGCCCACGCTGATGGTGGACCTCGCCTTCTCGCGGCCGGTGGACTACCTGGGCCAGATGGTGGACTTCGTCGGCGGGCTCGAATGGAATGCGTTGCCGGACTTCATGTTCGGACTCGGCGAGACGCTGGTGACGCCCACCTTCTATCTCGGCTACGAAGGCCAGCGCAACGTCGCCGGCTTCATGAACGAGCTTCTGCTGGACATCAACGGACTGCTGGAAATCGACCTGCTGACTTTCGGTATCTCCATCGGCAAGGACCTGGGTTTCCTCGGCGACTACAGGTTCAATCGTTCCTGGGGCCTCGGCTCGCTGGTGGAGGAGTTCGATATCGGCCGCCTGTCGCTGTTCGATCTCGACTTCGGGCTGGGCGGTTTCAGTGAGTACCAGGCTTCTGCGTTCAGCGTCCGCGTCGGCGAGGCCACGGCCGTGTCCGAGCCCGGTTCTCTCGGCCTGCTGTTGCTGGGCCTGCTGCTCCTGGCCGTCGCCGCCAGGCGCCGGCGGTCCGCGGCGGAACCGGCCACTTTTTCTGCAAGCGGAGGAGCACTGGCATGAAACTCGCAATTCTGTATCTGTCGCTGGGGCTCCTCGCCGCGGGGCCGGCCTTCGCCGGCGACGGCGAGGCACGTCACGCCGTGCGCGGCGCCGGCGTCGTCGACTGCGCGACCTTCCTCGCCGAAAAAGGGGCGGCTTCGGACGCGTACGTGATGATGGGGGGCTGGATCGACGGCTACATCACCGCCTACAACCAGCTCTCCGAGTCCACCTACGACATCACCACGTTCCAGTCCACGGAGCTGCTGGTCACGGTCATCGAGGGGCACTGCGAGGACAACCCGGAACACCGTCTGTTCACCGTGGTGAGTTCCATCGCGGAACAGCTGCGCGACCAGCGTCTGCGCGAGGCCTCGCCGATCCTCAACGTGCGCGTGGACGGGAAGGCGACGAGGCTGTACCGGGAGACGGTCGCCCGCATGCAGGCCCGCCTGGGCGAGGGCGGGCACTACGACGGGCCGGCCTCCGGCAACTATGACGCCGCGACCCTGGAGGCCGTGCAGTCCTACCAGGCAAGCATCGGCTACGAGCCCACGGGTTTCCCGGACCAGGCGACCCTGTGGAAGCTGTTCGCGGGCACGGACTCCTGAGCGGCTGAACAGACCGGTGCGGCGGGGGCCTCCCGCTGCGCCGGTTTTCTGGCACGGGCGCGGAGCTCGCGCTACGGTGACGGCATGCAGCCAGCCGGAGCACCCCGCCATGATTTTCGTCTTCGAGGTCCACATCAAGCCCCATTACACCGCCGAGCAGTACGCCGACGCCTGGGTGCGCGCCAGCCGCATCATCCAGCGGGCGACCGGCGCTCGCGGTACACGCCTGCACAGGAAGATCGACGACCCGCACATGCTGCTCGCCATCGCCAGCTGGGAGTCCAAGGAAGCGCGGGACGCGATGGAGTCCACGCCGAACGAGCGGGTGCAGGAGATCATTGCGGCGGAGGCCGAACACGTGGACATCCGCGTGGTCGGCGAGTTCGAGGACCCGGAGTGGGTCGTGGAGCCGCCGGCCGGGCCTGACTGACGGAGTATTGTCGGGCTAGCGTCAGAGTGCTGCCTCACAGTGCAGCGAGGCTCGCCTCGCGCAGCCCGCCCAGCCACTCGTAGATATCCAGCTCGGTGAGTCCCGCGCCCTCGATCAGGGCGATGGCCTGTTCGGCCCGGGCGAGCGCGGTGGCCGCATCGCCGGCGTCCAGGTCCAGCTTCGCCAGCCGATGCATCGCGTTCCAGACTTCCCGATGCGACTCGCCGAAGGCCTGCACGCGGATGTCGAGGGCCCGCTGCAGGTGTTCGCGGGCCGCGGCGGGGTCGCCCCTGTCGGTATGGATCAGACCCAGGGTGTAGTGGGCATTCGAGGTCAGCGTGTGATCGGTGCCGTACTCGTCCCGGAATATCGCCAGCGCCTGCTGCGCGCTCTGCTGCGCCTCGTCGAGACGCCCGAGCCGCCGATAGACGTCGGCGAGCTGGTCGAGCGCGCGGGCGTAGCGCGAGTGCGTGGGCCCGGCCGCGGTGGTGCGCCAGATGGCCGCCGCCTCCAGCGCATGGTTGAGAGCCTGCTCCAGATTACCCCGCTGGAGTTCGATGCTGCCGAGCAGGTTGAGGTCGAAGGCCACGTCCACGTGGTCGTCGCCCTTGGTCCTGCGGTCGATCTCCAGACCGCGGTTGGCGTATTCCAGGGCGTCTTCGTAGCGGTTCATGTTGGCATAGAGCGCGCCCAGGTTGACGTAGGCGGTGGCGGTGTCCGGGTGGTCCTCGCCGAGCACCCGGCGGCGTATTTCCAGGGATTCCCGATAGACTCCCTCGGCCTCGTCGAAGCGGGACAGGGTGGAGTAGACGATGCCCAGGTGATTGAGCGTCGTGCCGCGCAGGTCGCTGTCGCGCCACTCCGGGGCATCCAGTACGGCCAGGGCGCGGCGGTAGTAGCCGATGGAACCCTCGTAGTCGTCCAGGTAGTAGGTAATCGTGCCGAGCAGGTTCAGGGAGCGTGCCATCTCCGGGATGTCGCCGCCGGCGGCCGAGCGTTGCAGCGCGAGCGCCTCCTCGGCGAGCTGCCGTGCGGCGGACCAGTCCTCGCGGCGGTAGTGCAGCCAGGAGAGTTCGTTGAGGGAATCGATGAGGCGGCGGTCCTGCGGCTCCAGCACCTCGCGGTTCAGCAGGACGGCCTCTTCCATGAGTTCCCTGGCGTCGTCGTACAGACCGAGGCGCTCGTAGACCCGGCCCATGGTCTGCAGCATGCGCGCGCGCACGTCGTCCTCGTCCGTGAGCTCCTCGCGGATGCGCTCGGCGCCCCGGTCCAGGATCTCCCTGGCCGTCACCGTCTCTCCCCGGGCGGTGGCCGGGTCCGACACCTCGAACAGATCCACCAGGAACTCGGTCGTGTTCTCGGCCACCTGGCGCTCTCGCACCGCGGTATCCCGTTCCTCGGCGAGCTGTTGGGTGTAGAACACCGTTTGTGCGGCGATGCCGCCGACGACGATGACGACCGCCGCCGCTGCCGCGCGATGGCGGCGCAGGAACTTCCCCGTGCGATAGGTCCAGCCGTCGCCCCGCGCGCGCACCGGCTGATCGGCCCGGTAATTGCGGATGTCGTCCGCGAGTTCCTTGACCGTGGCGTAGCGGCGCTGCGGGTCCTTGCGCAGCGCCATCATGATCACGTTGTCCAGGTCGCCCCTGAGGCGGCTGGCCCGCTCCGGCTTGCCTGCCGCCGCCGCGGCCCGGCTCGGCAGGACCGGTTCGGTGTGGCAGACGATGTCGCGGATCTCGGGAGACGTGCGGGAGCCCAGATCGAAGGGCAGCGCATCGGCCATGAGCCGATACAGGATCATGCCGAGGCCGTAGACGTCGGTGGCGGTGGTGACCGGCTGGCCGCTCAGCTGCTCGGGGCTCGCATACTCCGGCGTCATGATGCGCGCCTCGGCCCGGGTCAGCGGCTCGGTGTCCGCCGGGTCCAGCAGTTTGGCGATGCCGAAGTCGAGCAGTTTCGGCACGCCGTCCCCGCCCACCAGGATGTTCGAGGGCTTGATGTCCCGATGGACCACGAGTTTGCGGTGGGCGTACTGCACCGCGTCGCAGATGGCGAGGAAGAGGTCGAGACGCCGGTCGAGCGAACGCGTGGCCGCGTAGTCGACGATGGAGACGCCGTCCACGTACTCCATGACGATGTACGGCACGCCGGCCCCGGTGCGCCCGCCGTCCAGCAGGCGGGCGATGTTCGGGTGCTCGAGGTTGGCCAGGATCTGCCGCTCCACGCGGAAGCGTTCGATCACCTGCGGGCTGGCGCGCAGCCAGTTGGCCATCTTGATGGCGACGCGCTGTTCGAACTCGTCGTCGGCGCGCTCGGCGAGATAGACCTGGCCCATCCCGCCTTCGCCGATGACGTCGAGCAGGCGGTACGGTCCGATGCGCTCGCCGGCGACGGAGCCGCCCCACCAGCCCGACGACGCGCTGCCGGCGACGTCGCCGACGATGTCACCAAGGGCTTCCGTCGCGCCGCCTGAGGTCTCCAGGAGGGCGATTATCTCCGCGGCCAGCGCCTCGTCACCGGCGCAGGCCTCGCGCACGAACTCCGAGCGTTCGGGTTCGGGGCGGTCGAGCGCCTCGCGGTAGATTTCCCTGATTTGGAGCCAGCGTCCGCGTTCCATCCCGATCCTCCGTCCTACTTGCCCTTCAGGCCGAACCGCGGCCGCCAGATGGCGAGTATGACGTTCGCCGTGAACAGCGCGAGCAGTATCCACCAGGCGCCCCACTCGTCGCTGACGAGTCCGGCGAGCTCGGCCGGAGCGATCTCGCCGGCCAGCGCCTTCTCGCTCAGTCTGGCCGCCTGCTGGGCCGGGCCGTCGATGGCCAGCAGCGTGGCTTCGAACACGAGGATGCCGGCCAGCGCCTTGGCCCATACCCAGGGCGCCTCGGCGAAGGGGAAGTGCGCGGCGATGGCCAGCAGTCCGCTCAGCACGACGATGAGCATGGACGGCAGGATCAGCCACTTGGAGAGCATGGCCAGGCTCTCGCGCATCGCGGCATAGGCCTCCAGCGACTCGACCGGCGGCGCGGTCGCGAGCACGAGCATGTAGGCGGCCAGTCCGCCGGTGATGCCGATGGTGCTCATCGTGTGCAGGAATTTCAGCAGGCGGCGCATGGCCTCTCCGAACCGCAGTGTGCCGTGACGCATGATATTCTGCCGACCCGAACATCGCAGCAACAGACCGGTTGGGCAGAGGATCATGGACACCGCGAGAACAACGGAATTCGTCGACTCCGTCTGGGACGCCGAGATCGTCCCTTCGCTGGAGGACTACATCACCATCCCCGCCCTGTCGCCCCTGTTCGATCCCGAGTGGCGGGCGAACGGCCACATCGACCGGGCCATGGATCACATCGCCGACTGGTGTGCGGCCCGGAACATCGAGGGGATGACCTGGGAGATCGTGCGGCTGGAAGGCAGGACGCCGCTCCTCTACATGGAGATTCCGGGCGCCACGGAGGAGACCGTGCTCCTGTACGGGCACATGGACAAGCAGCCGCCGTTCACCGGCTGGCGCGACGACCTCGGGCCCTGGAAGCCGGTGATCGAGGACGGCAAACTCTACGGGCGCGGCGGCGCCGACGACGGCTACGCCGCCTACGGCTCGCTGGCTGCCATCGAGGCGCTGCAGCGCCAGGGTATCCCCCATCCCCGCTGCATCGTGCTCATCGAGGGCTCGGAGGAGAGCGGCAGCCCTGACCTGCCCGCCTATCTCGATCACCTGAGCGAGCGCATCGGCACGCCGGGCCTGATCGTGTGCCTGGATTCCGGCGCCGGCAATTACGACCAGCTCTGGGTGACCACCTCGCTGCGCGGCATCGTCGTGGGCGACCTGCGGGTGGACGTGCTCACCGAAGGGGTGCACTCGGGCATGGCCAGCGGCATCGTGCCGTCCAGCTTCCGCATCGCCCGCGCGTTGCTGGGACGCATCGAGGACGCGGAGAGCGGCGTGATAAACGTGCCCGAGTTCCTGGCGGAGCCCGAAGGCGAGCGACTGGAGCAGGTGCGCCGCGCCGCCGAGGTGCTCGGCGACGAGGTCTGGCGGGGCTTTCCCTATGCGGACGGCACGGGTCCGGTCACCGACGACGTCGCCGAACTGGTGCTGAACAATACCTGGCGCCCGGCGCTGTCCGTGGTTGGCGCGCACGGCTTCCCCGAGGCCGCCAGCGCGGGCAACGTGCTGCGCACCCATACCACGCTGAAGCTGTCGCTGCGCCTGCCGCCAACGGTCGATGCGCCGACGGCGGCCCGGCGGCTGAAGGAGATCCTGGAGGCGGATCCGCCGCACGGCGCGAAAGTGGCCTTCGACATCGAGGGGCCCGGCAGCGGCTGGGCCGCGCCGGTGCCGGCGCCCTGGCTCGCACGCAGCCTGGAGGCCGCCTCCGAGGCCTTCTTCGGCCGGCCCGTCTGTTACCGGGGCGAAGGGGGCTCCATCCCGTTCATGAACATGCTAGGCGAGAAATACCCCGAGACCCAGTTCCTGGTGACCGGCGTGCTCGGCCCCCGGTCCAACGCTCACGGGCCGAACGAGTTCCTCCACATCGCCACCGGCAAGCGGCTCACGGCCTGCGTCGCCAGGGTGCTGGCCGATTACGCGGCCGAGCACGCCGCGCCGGACGAGCGCGCGGCCTAGCGAATGCCGGCGCGCCCCGGGCCATCGACGCCGCGGCGGGGACGCGCCGCGGCCCTGATCCTCGCTGTGGCCGGCTGCGCGGCCGTCGCGGCGCAGCAGAACGTCGTCGGCGACTTCAGCGGGGGACTGGAAGGCTGGGAGGAGCGCAGCTTCGTCGGCAATACCGACTACCGGGTGATACGGACGGAGGGGGAGGCCGCGGTGCGGGCCGAGGCCGACGGCACGGCCAGCGCGTTGTACCGGCGCACGGAGATCGACCTCGACGAGACGCCCTATCTCCGCTGGCGCTGGCGGGTGCAAGGAACCTACGGCGAGGGCGTCGACGAGACGGCCGAGTCAGGCGACGATTACCCGGCGCGCATCTACGTGGTGCGCCGCGGCGGGCTCGCATTCTGGCGCACCCGGGCGCTCAACTACGTCTGGTCCAGCGCGCAGCCCGTCGGGTCGCGCTGGCCGAATGCCTATGCCGGCGACAACGTGCAGATGCTGGCCGTGAATGCGGGCGAGGCGCAGGCCGGCGAGTGGGTCGGCCACGTGCGCGACGTCCGCGCCGACTGGCGCGAGGCCTTCGGCGAGGAGATCGACGCTCTGGACGGCATCGCCATCATGACCGACGCCGACGATGCCGGCGGCTCGATGACCGCGTGGTATGCCGACATCCGCTTCACGGCCGCAGCCCCCGACGAGGAAAGTGCCGCTCGGGAAGACGCGGGGGCCGACGACAGCCGCTAGTCGTTGCCGCCGGGCCGGGCGGGGAACTGCCGGCGGCTGGGCATCAGGTCGCCGTCTCTTCGGCCAGCCAGGCGTCGATGCGGGCCTCGAGGATGTCCAGCGGCAGGTCGCCTTCCTCGAGCACCTTTGCGTGGAAGGCGCGGATGTCGAAATCGTCACCCAGCGCCGCTTCCGCACGGCGGCGGAGCTCCAGGATCTTCAGCTGGCCGATCTTGTAGGCCAGTGCTTGGCCGGGGATGGCCATGAAGCGCTCGGCCTCCGACACCGCCCGGGTCTCCAGCACCGCGGAGTTGGCGTACATGTATTCCAGCACGTCCTCGCGGGTCCATCCTTTTTCGTGCAGTCCGGTATCCACCACCAGGCGGATGGCCCGCCACAGCTCGGCATTGAGCTGGCCGAAGCGCTGGTAGGGGTCCTCGTAGAAGCCCATCGCCTCGCCCACGGGCGCGGACTCCGCGTACAGGCCCCAGCCCTCGGCGAATGCCGTCACGCCGCCGTGGCGGCGGAAGTCCGGCACGTCCTCCAGCTCCAGGTTGGAGGAGCGCTGGAAGTGATGCCCCGGCACCGCCTCGTGCAGGAACAGGGATTCCGCTGCCCAGCGGGGCCGTGCCTCGGGCCGCCAGGTATTGAGGTAGAAGATGCCCGGGCGGCTGCCGTCGGCGGACGGCCGCTGGTAGGAGCCCTTGGCCGCCGACTGCTCCCGGTAGCGCTCCACGGGCCGAATCTCGTAGTCCGCCTCGGGGATGCGGCTGAAGAGCCGCGGGGCCGCCGCGTCGGCCTTGTCGCGCAGTGCCTCGTAGGCGGCCACCATCTCCTCCCGGGACTCGAAGTAGAAACGGGGATCCGTGTTCAGGTGCTCGAAGAAGTCCTGCAGCTCGCCCTCGAAGCCCACCTCTTCCTGGATGGCCCTCATCTCGCCGTGGATGCGTTCCACCTCGTCCAGGCCGATCCGGTGGATCTGGTCCGGCGTCAGATCCGTGGTGGTGTGGTGGCGCACCAGCCAGGCGTACCAGTCCTCGCCGCCGGGCAGCGCGCCGAGCCCGGCGGAGTCCCGCGCCGCCGGCAGGTATTCGTCGCGGATGAATGCGTGCAGGCGGGCATAGGCGGGCACGAGCCGCTCCGTGATCGCGGCCGCGTAAGCCTCGCGCAGCCGCTCCCGATCTTCTTCCGGCACCGTGTCCGGGAATTCGGCGACGGGGCCATAGAACAGGCTGTCCGCGGCCTCATCCACCAGCTGCGCCTCGAGCTGCGGCAGGGCGCGCTCCATCAGGATCGCCGGCTGCACGATGCCGGCGTCCATGCCCTTGCGCATGTTGACGATGGCCTGATCCACCCAGTCGCCGAAGCCGTCGATCCGGCCCAGGAACTCCTCGTAGTCGGCAGCCGTCTCGAAGGGCTGCGGCCCCTTGCCTGAGCCGAGCATCGCCAGGCGGTTGGCCGGGTTGTAGAACTGGTTGACCGGCGTGAGCTCGCGGGGGAAGGCGTAGCCGGCGAGCTCGTCGCGCACCTCGTAGAGGAACAGCTCCCGGCTCAGCCGGCGGTCCGGGTCGAGCCCGTCGGCGGGGATGGCCTCGGCGGCCGCAATGCTGCGTTCGAGGAGTTCCCGCTCCGCCCGGACGTGCGCGGGCGAGATGTCGACCGGCCAGCTGTCGTCCCAGCGGTGGTCGCCGAGGAACGTCGCGCTCACCGGGTTCAACTCCAGCCAGGCGTCCCAGTACCCGGCGAACAGGCGGTCCAGCCGTTCGGCCGGCGTCTCGACGGCTGCTTCCGTCTCCGCCGCGACGGTCTCTTCCGAGGCCGCGCCGGCGGGGCGCGCCGGGGCGTCTGCCTCCGTCGGCGGTCCGCCGCAGCCGGCGGCGATCAGTGCGAGGGCGAAAGGCAGGGTGAGACGGCTGAGCATGGAGCCTCCTTCAGCGGGGACGGTCGTCGGTGTGAGTCGGGACGTCGGCGTCGAAGGCGCCGGGCTCGTCCTCGCGGGTATAGCGGGCGTCTTCGTCTTCCACCTGATCCAGCGCGGCGATCTTCTTCAGCCACGGCGTGGCGATCAGGAAGCCGATGAAGACCACCGTGCAAAAGACCACGATCTGGCGGTAGCGTTCCGGAAACTCGGCCACGTTGTCGCCGCGGAACTCGCCGGCAAGCAGCCCGGCCAGCAGGTTGCCGAGGGCGGCGCCGAAGAACCACATGCCCATCATCTGGCTGTAATAGCTGCGCGGCGCGAGCTTGGAGGTGGCCGACAGGCCGATGGGGCTCAGGCACAGCTCGCCGGTGGTGTGGAACAGATAGGTCATCAGCAGCCACACGGGCAGCACCTTGCCGCCGTCCTGGATCAGCGAGGCGGCGAACCACATGAAGCCGAAGCCGATGCCGAGCTGCAGGAAGCCCAGCGCGAACTTCAGCGGGATGGAGGGATCCAGGTTGCGCCGCCCCAGGTTGATCCAGAGCGCCGAGAAGAACGGCGCCAGGATCAGGATGTAGAGCGGGTTCAGGGACTGGAACACCTCCGGCGGGATGACGAGTCCGAGCATCTCCCGCGCGGTGTAGCGTTCGGCGAACAGGTTCAGCGAGGAGCCGGCCTGCTCGAAGCCGGACCAGAACAGCGCGGCGCCGATGAACAGCGCCACCAGCACGATGGTGCGGTTGCGCTCCAGCCGGGTGAGCTTGGGGTCGAACAGCACGCGGCCGAAGAACAGCACCGCGACGGCCACGATCACGTAGACCGTGGTCGCGGCGAGGCCGATGGCGTCGAAGGCGATCAGGCCTTCCAGGCCCAGGGCCGCGAGCAGGAACAGCGCCGCCGTCGCCACGTAGATGGCCAGCTTCAGGTTGCGCACCTTGCGCTCGTCGCCGGGCGGAGTCGGGAACGGCTGCCGGCCGAAGTCGCCGAGGTGCTTCTGGGTGGCCCGGTAGACCACCAGACCCACGATCATACCGACCGCCGCTGCGGCGAAGCCCCAGTGCCAGCCCATGTTCACGCGCAGGAAGCCGCAGATGAGCGGGCCGAGGAAGGCACCCAGGTTGATGCCCATGTAATAGAGCACGTAGCCGGCGTCCCGGCGGGCGCCGCCCTCCGGATAGAGTTCGCCGACACAGCTGGAGATGTTGGGTTTCAGGAGCCCGGTACCGACCACGATCAGGATCAGGCCGAAGAAGAAGCCGTAGGCCTCGCCCACGAGCCCGAAGCCGGGCAGCGACAGCACGATGTGCCCCGCCGCGATGATGATGCCGCCGTACCAGATGGAATCCTGCTGGCCGAACACCCGGTCGGCGAGCCAGCCACCGGGCAGCGCCGCGAGATACACGCCGGCCGTGTACAGTCCGTAGATGGCGGTGGCCGTGGCGTCGTCGAAACCCAGTCCACCCTCGGCGATGCTTGCAACCATGAACAGCACCAGCAGCGCGCGCATGCCGTAGTAGCTGAAACGCTCCCACAGTTCGGTGAAGAACAGCGTGCCCAGGCCGGCGGGATGGCCGAAGAAGGTCTTGCCGGGCGTGCCGGCGGCGGGTTCGGGTTGACTCATCCGGGTGCTCCCCTTGCGAGAACGGAATGGACGCCGACGGACGGCGGAGGGAGCCTATCCTACCTTCTGACGGCCGGATTGTGGGCGGAGGCGCAGGCCGTGCGCGCGCGGCGGAGGGCTACTCTTCCCCGAGGAACACGACCGGGACCTCGGCGAAATAGCGGCTGCCGGCGGCGTTCACGACGACCTGCAGGGCGGCGTCTTCGTCCCGGGGTGCCGGCAGCGTGCCCGACCAGACCGTGGCTTCCTCGTTCCCGGGTGAGAACACCACCGGCTCCGAGGCGGCGCCGGCCGCCGGCGCGAGTCCCACGGTGGCTCCGCTGAGGGGGAAGCGGGACTCGATTCGCAGCCGCAGTGCCGTGGCATCGAGCGACGTCGGGGCGAGGGTCAGGCGGAAGGATTCGTTCTCCAGGTCGCAGGCACCGCTCGGCCATCGGCAATTCGGCTTGGCGACCAGCGGATAATCCTGTCCCGGCCGGGCCGCATGGGGACGCTCGGCCACGAACCAGTCCACCGCGAACCATGCCAGGATGGCGAGTATCGGCGCCACCAGCATCGCGGCCACGACGTGCCAGTTCTTCCACATGATTTCTCTCGCTCCGCTGCGTCCCGCCCGTTCGGCATGGGGGAAGCTTAAAAGAAAAGGGGCTCCGAGCGGAGCCCCTTCCCGTACGGACGCTCGTGCGTCAGTGCCCGGTCGCCGTCCCTGCTCCGATGGGCACCCGGATCTCCTCCACCAGGTGCTGAATGTGCTCGGGCGGTGCTGCTGTGATCCGCGATACCGCGAATGCGACGGCGAAGTTGACTATGGCCCCGACGGCGCCGAAGGCGTTCGGTTCGATGCCGAAGAACCAGTTCTCCGACATGCCGCCCAGGTATTCGGTACCCGGGATGAACATGATCCCCTTGTGCTGGAACACGTAGAGCAGCGTCACCCCGAGGCCGCTGATCATGCCTGCGATGGCGCCCTCCTTGTTCATCCGCTGGCTGAAGATGCCCATCATCAGCACCGGGAAGATCGAGGAGGCCGCGAGGCCGAAGGCCAGCGCCACGGTTCCCGCGGCGAAGTCGGGTGGATTGAAGCCTAGATAACCTGCCAGGACAATGGCACCCGCCATCGCCACGCGACTGGCCAGCAGTTCCTGGCGTTCCGTGATCTGTGGCATGAATACACCCTTCAGCAGATCGTGGGATATGGCCGAGGAGATAGCCAGCAACAATCCCGCCGCCGTGGACAGCGCCGCGGCGAGACCGCCCGCCGCGACCAGGGCGATGACCCAGTTGGGCAGCTTCGCGATCTCCGGGTTGGCCAGTACCATGATGTCGTTGTCCACCTTGGTGAGTTCGTTGAGCTCGGGGTCGGCCGAGTAGCGGATGCGACCGTCGTCGTTCTTGTCCGTCACATCCAGCAGGCCGGTGGCCTCCCACTTCTCGAACCACCTCGGACGCTCGTCGTAGACCAGGTACTGACCTTCGGCCGGTTCCATCGTCTCCATCAGGTTCAGGCGCGCCATCGCGGCCACGGCGGGGGCCGTGGTGTAGAGGATGGCGATGAACACCAGTGCCCAGCCTGCGGAGGAGCGGGCGTCCTTCACTTTAGGCACCGTGAAGAAGCGGATGATGACGTGAGGCAGCCCGGCCGTGCCGATCATGAGCGACAGGGTGTACATGAACATGTTCAGCAGGCTGATCCTGGCATTGGTCGTGTACTGGTCGAAACCGAGGTCCGTGACCATGCGATCGAGCTTGTCCAGCAGAAAGGTCTCCGAGCCGGCCATTGTGGAGCCCAGGCCCAGCTGGGGGATGGGATTGCCCGTCAGGTTCAGCGAGATGAAGATCGCCGGGATCGTGTAGGCGAGGATCAGCACGCAGTACTGGGCGATCTGGGTGTAGGTGATGCCCTTCATGCCGCCCATGACGGCGTAGATGAACACGATGCCCATGCCGATGGACAGCCCCAGGTCGTAGTCCACCTCGAGGAAACGGGAGAAAGCGACGCCGATGCCCTTCATCTGCCCGATCACGTAGGTGATGGAGGCGACGATCAGGCATATCACCGCGACGATGCGCGCCGTGCGCGAGTAGTAGCGGTCGCCGATGAACTCCGGCACCGTGAACTTGCCGAACTTGCGCAGATAGGGCGCGAGCAGCATGGCGAGCAGCACGTAGCCGCCGGTCCAGCCCATCAGGAAGACGGAGCCGCCATAGCCCATGAACGCGATCAGTCCCGCCATGGAGATGAACGAGGCGGCGGACATCCAGTCGGCCGCCGTGGCCATGCCGTTCGAGATGGGGTGCACGCCGCCGCCGGCCACGTAGAAATCCTTGGTGGTGCCGGCCCGGGCCCAGATGGCGATGCCGATGTACAGCGCGAAAGTGGCGCCGACGATGAGGTAGGTCATTGTCTGCAGTGTCATGGCCGGCTCCTATTCTTCTTCCTGTACGCCGAACTCGCGGTCCAGCTTGTTCATGCGCCTGGCGTAAAAGAAGATCAGCACCACGAACGTGTAGATGGAGCCCTGCTGCGCGAACCAGAAGCCGAGCTTGTACCCGCCGATCCGGATGTTGTTCAGGGGTTCCACGAGGATGATCCCGAACAAGTAGGAGACGATGAACCAGATGACCATACACACCGCGACGAGTCGCAGATTCCGCCGCCAGTATTCCCTGCGGTCAGACATATTTCCCCCTGTGGCGTATTGCCGCCTGTTCTTGCCGAGCATCGAACTTAGCAAAGGGCGCTGCTCGCGGGCATAAGACGTTAGTATTAGGGGCAGGCAATTGACCGGGCAATTGGCGGGGGACGAGCGGCTTGATCAGCTGGTGGTTACTGCTGGCGATTTCGGTCGCCTACGTGGCGCTGCTCTTCGCGATAGCGTCATGGGGCGATCGCGTCGACGTGCAGCGCTACGGGCGCTGGACCGGGCCGCTCGTCTACAGCCTCTCGCTCGCCGTGTACTGTACGTCCTGGACTTTCTACGGCGCGGTCGGCAGCGCGTCCCAGGGAGGCTGGAGTTTCCTGCCCATCTACCTGGGCCCGGTCCTTGTATTCCTGCTCGGCTTCGGCCTGATCCGTCGCATCATCGCCATCAGCAAGCGGCAGAACCTCACCTCCATCGCGGATTTCATCGCCGCGCGCTACGGCAAGGCGAGGAATCTCGCGGTGCTGGTGACGGTCATCGCCATCGTCGGTTCCATTCCCTACATCGCTCTGCAGTTCAAGGCCATCGTGGCGGGACTCGAGACGGTGAGCGACGGTGCCCCCGGGAAGTGGGACAGCGCGCTGCTCGTTGCCGGCGCGCTCGCGCTGTTCGCCATTCTGTTCGGCACGCGCCGGGTGGACGCCGCCGAGCATCACCACGGCATGATTCTCGCCATCGCCTTCGAATCGGTGGTGAAGCTGCTGGCCTTCGCGGCGGTCGGGGTACTCGCGCTCTTCCTGCTGGCAGCGGACGGATCGCCCCCGCTACCGGCCGGCGGGAACCCGTTCACGGTGGACCGCCTGCCGGCAGGATTCCTCACCCAGACATTGCTGGCGAGCGCCGCGATACTGTGCCTTCCGCGCCAGTTCCACGTCACCGTGGTAGAGCTGCGCGAGGACATGGACAACCGCTCGGCGCGCTGGCTGTTCCCTTTGTATCTGGTGCTGTTCTGCGTGTTCGTCGTGCCGATCACGCTCGCCGGCCTGCGGTTGCTGCCGCCGGGGCTCTATGGCGGCGATCTCTACGTACTCGCCCTGCCGATGCAGGCGGGCCAGGGCTGGCTCACCGCTCTCGCCTTCCTCGGCGGTTTCTCCGCCGCCACCGGCATGGTGATCGTGGCGAGCGTCACCCTGTCGACGATGGTCAGCAACGAGATCGTCATGCCGCTCGTCCTGCGCCGCACCGGGCGGGGCGAACTGCGCGCCTATCCGCGCCTGCTGATCGCCGTGCGCCGGATCGCCATCGTCGGCATCGCCGTGCTGGCCTACGCCTACTACCGCGTGATGGACCAGTCCACGGAACTCGCCTCCATCGGCCTGCTGGCGTTCGCCGCGGCCGCTCAGTTCGCCCCCCTGCTGCTCCTCGGCCTGTACTGGCCGCGGGCAACCCGGGCGGGCGCCATGGCCGGGCTGGTCGCCGGTTTCGGGCTCTGGGCCTGGACCCTGCTGCTGCCGTCGCTGGCGCGGGCCGGGTCATGGGGCGGCAGCCTGCTGGAGGAAGGGCCGTTCGGCCTGGCCTGGGCCCGGCCGGAAGCGCTGATCGTCGGCACCGGTACCGATCCGCTCGGCCACGGCGTGTTCTGGTCGCTGGCCGCGAACGTGGGGATCTTCGCGCTGGTCTCGCTGGCCTCGCGCCAGTCGCTGGCCGAGAAAATCCAGGCGCGGGCCTTCACCGAATCCGGAGCCATTAGCGGACTCGCGGCGGCGCCCTACCGCGCGCGGGACATCCGTGTCGCCGACCTCCAGTCCCTCGCCGGGCGCTTCGTCGGCGAGGAGAACGCCCGGCGCGCCTTCGCGGATTTCGCCCGCAGCGCCGGCGGCGATATGCCGTCTGCCACCGCCGACCGTGCCGTGCTGCAGTTCACCGAGCGGCTGCTGGCCGGGTCCGTGGGGGCGGCTTCGGCGCGGATCGTCATGACGACGGCGCTGCGCCGCACGGGCATGGAAATCGGCGACGTCCTGTTGCTGCTCGACGAGACCTCTGCCGCGATACGGTTCAATCGCCGCCTGCTGGAGGCGACGCTGGAGAATCTGAGCCAGGGCGTGAGCGTGGTGGACGCCTCCCAGCGGCTGGTCGGCTGGAATTCGCGCTACGAGGAGATCATGGGGTATCCGCCCGGGCTGCTCAGTGTCGGCAAGCCCGTGGCGGAGCTGATGCGCTATAACGCCGAGCGCGGCCGTCCGGGACGCAGCGGCGCGGAGGAGCAGATACTGAACCGGGCACGCCTCACGCGCGACGGCTCGCCGTTCCGCTACGAGAGCGAGCTCTCCGACGGCCGGGTGATCGAGATTCGCGGACAGCCGATGCCCGACGGCGGCTACGTGACCACCTATCACGACATCACCGAGTCGAAGGAGACCGAGAAGGCGTTGCGGCTGAGCGAGAGGCAGGTGCGCACCTATACCGACAATGCGCCGGCCATGATCGCCTACGTCGATGCGGGACGACGCTATCGATTCGCCAACAAGGCCTATCTCGCTTACGTCGGCATGAGCCGCGAGGAACTCATAGGCGCGCCCCTCTCCGTGGTGCTGGACGCCGCCCAGCTCGTGGCACGCTCGCACTGGCTGGAGGCCGCGTTCGGCGGCGACAAGCAGAATTTCGAACTCGAGATCACCGGTGCCGACGGCCGCAGCCGCTATACGCTCGGCACCTACATCCCCGACGTCGACGCACGGGGGGCGGTGATCGGCGTCTACGCCGTATTCCAGGACATCACGGACCGCCGCCGCGCCGAGCTGGGCCTGGTCGAGGCCAAGGCCATGCTGGAGCAGCGCGTCGAGGATCGCACCGCGGAGCTGAAGCGGGCGATGGCGGCGCTGGCCGACGCCAAGGCGCAGGCGGAGGCGGCGAACGCTTCCAAGACCAGGTTCCTCGCCGCGGCGGCGCACGATCTGCTGCAGCCGCTGAATGCAGCGAAGCTCTTCACGGCGCTGCTGGAGGAGAAGAGCGACGGCATGGACGAGGAGCAGCGCCGGCTCGTCTCCCGGGTGGAGAGCGGGCTCATCGCGGTCGAGGACCTGCTGAGTGCGCTGCTGGACATCGCACGGCTGGACACCCGGGCCCCCCAGCCGAAGCGCGACCATTTCCCGGCCGCCGAGCTGTTCGCGACGCTGGAGGAGCAGTTCGGCCAGTCGTTCGAGGGCACGGGCCTTGCGCTGCGCTTCGTGCCGACCCGGTTGTGGCTGCACACGGACATCGCCCTGTTGAGGCGTATCCTGCAGAACTTCATCAGCAACGCACGGCGCTACACTCGGGTGGGGGGCGTCCTGGTCGGCTGCCGCCGCCGCGGGGCGGATGTCGCCGTTCAGGTGTTCGACACCGGTATCGGCATCGCGGCCGAGCATCGCGAGACGATCTTCGAGGAGTTCCGTCGTCTGGCGGGCAGCGACGAGCGCTCCAAACGCGGCCTCGGGCTGGGGCTGGCCATCGTGGAGCGCATCGCGCGCCTGCTGGACCATCCGGTGCATCTGCGCTCCGAGCTGGGCGTGGGCAGTTGCTTCGAGGTGGTCGTGCCCCGCGGGACGGCGAATGCGCGGCGCTGCGCGGATGCCCGCTCCGCGCCGCGTCCGGCTTCCTCGATGGACGGCCAGCACGTCCTGTGCGTGGATAACGAACCGGAAATCCTGGAGGGGATGCACGGGCTGCTCGCGCGCTGGGGCGCGCGTCCGCTGCAGGCGGCGAATCTGGAGGAGGCGAGCCGCCTCGTCAGGACGCTGCGCGAGGACAGCGGCGAGATGCCGGCGGTACTGCTGGTCGACTATCATCTCGACGACGGCATCACCGGCATCCAGGTCATCGAGACGTTGCGGGCGATGACCAGGCCGGACACCCCCGCCATCATCCTGACGGCCGACCATGGATCCGAGGTTGCCGAGCGGGTGCAGGCCGCGGGCCATGCCATGCTGCGCAAGCCACTCAAGCCGGCAGCGCTGCGGGCGCTGGTGACGCGCGTCATCGGGTGAGTCGGGCGGCCGACGCGCGCTAAGGACTCATTCCTCGACGGTGAGTTTCTGCATGGCGAGCACCGCCTGGGTGCGGTTCGTCACCTTCAGCTTGCGCAGTATTGCCGTTACGTGGGCCTTTATGGTCGCCTCCGAGACGCCGAGATCGTAGGCGATCTGTTTGTTCATCAGCCCTTCGGCGAGCATCAGCAGCACACGGAACTGGTGTGGCGTCAGGTCGGCCAGCGCGGAGGCAATATCCGCCTCCTCGCCGCCGAGGACATCGTTGTCCAGGGTGACGCCGTCCGGCAGCCAGACCTCGCCCTCGAGCACGGCGTTGATCGCCGACTCGATGCGCGAGATGGCCGAGGATTTCGGGATGAAGCCGCTCGCGCCGTGAGCGATGGCCCGGCGTATCACCGTCGGGTCGTCGGTGGCGGAGACGATCACCGTCGGCAGCGTTTCGAAAGTACTGCGGATCCACGCGAGAGCCGAGAAGCCGTTCACGCCCGGCATGTTCAGGTCCAGCAGCAGCAGGTCTGCTTCCGGCGTGGTCTCGACGGCCGACTGTAGCGTCTGCAGGCTGTCCGCCTCCACCACGCGCGCCTCTCCCACGCAGTTTCGGACGGCCTGACTCATCGCCTCGCGGAATAGCGGGTGATCGTCCGCGACAATGAAGGTGCTGTCACTCGCCGGCGTCATTTCCGTCGACAGATGTCTTTATCGGTTCCTTCGGTTCTCTATCAGTTCGTCGACCACCGCCGGGTCTGCCAGCGTCGACGTGTCTCCCAGCGTACCGTAGTCATTCTCCGCCACCTTGCGCAGGATGCGGCGCATGATTTTACCGGAACGCGTCTTCGGCAGGCTGGGCGCCCACTGCAGCAGGTCCGGTGTGGCGATCGGACCGATCTCCTTCCGTACCCACTGGCGCAGCGCCGCGCCCAGTTCGTCGCTCGGCTCGATGCCTTCCATGAGCGTGACGTAAGCGTAGATGCCCTGGCCCTTGATGTCATGGGGATAGCCGACCACCGCCGCCTCGGCCACCGCCTGGTGGGCGACGAGCGCACTCTCTATCTCCGCCGTCCCCATGCGGTGGCCAGAGACGTTCAGCACGTCGTCCACGCGGCCGGTGATCCAATAGTACCCGTCCTCGTCACGGCGGGCGCCGTCGCCCGTGAAATAGCGTCCCGGGAAAGTGCTGAAGTACGTATCGACGAAGCGCTGGTGGTCGCCGTACACGGTACGCATCTGGCCCGGCCAGCTGTCGAGGATGACCAGATTGCCGGAGACAGCCCCGTCCAGGGTCTCTCCTTCGGCGTCCACGAGCGCCGGGCGTATGCCGAACAACGGTCGCGTGGCGGAGCCGGCCTTCAGCGGTGTCGCGCCAGGCAGGGGACTGATCAGGATGCCGCCCGTCTCGGTCTGCCACCAGGTATCGACGATGGGGCAGCGGCCGTCGCCCACCACCTCGTAATACCACTCCCAGGCTTCCGGGTTGATCGGTTCGCCCACGGAGCCGAGCAATCTCAGCGACTCCCTGGAGGTTCTCCTGACCGGTTCGTCGCCCTCGCGCATGAGGGCGCGGATGGCCGTGGGCGCCGTATAGCAGATGTTCACGCCGTGCTTGTCGCAGACCTGCCAGAGACGGCTCGCGTCGGGGTAATTCGGCACGCCCTCGAACATCACCGTGATGGCGCCGTTGGCGAGCGGCCCGTAGACGATGTAACTGTGGCCCGTCACCCAGCCGACGTCCGCCGTGCACCAGTAGACGTCACCCGGTTCGTAATTGAAAACGTACCTGAAGGTGAACGCCGCATAGACGAGGTAGCCGCCGGTGGTGTGCAGCACCCCCTTGGGCTGGCCGGTCGAGCCCGACGTGTAGAGGATGAACAGCGGGTCCTCCGCATTCATCGGCGCCGGCGGGCAGTCCGCCTCCACCGTCTCCTCGGCTTCGTGCAGCCAGACGTCGCGGCCGTCGGTCCAGTCCACCTCGGCGCCCGTATTGCGCACCACCAGCACCTTCTCCAGCGTGGTCACGCCGTCGCGCCCGGCCGCCGCATCCACGTTCGCCTTCAGCGGCACCGTGCGTCCGCCCCGCCGTCCCTCGTCGGCGGTGACGACGACGTTGGACTCGCAGTCGATAATGCGTCCCGCCAGCGCATCCGGAGAGAATCCGCCGAACACGACCGAGTGGACGGCGCCGATGCGCGCGCACGCCAGCATGGCGATCGCAGCCTCCGGAATCATCGGCATGTATACGGTGACCCGATCACCCTTGCTCACGCCGACGGACTTCAGGACGTTCGCGAATCGGCAGACCCGGGCATGCAGCTCGCCGTAGGTGATGGTGGCGTCGACGGCGGGATCGTCGCCTTCCCAGATGATGGCGGGCTGGTCGCGCCTGTCGGGGAGGTGGCGGTCGAGGCAGTTGTAGCAGGCATTGAGCTCGCCGTCCTCGTACCAGCGGATGTGCAGATCCGCCGCATCGTAGGAGACGTCCTTCACGACCGTGAACGGCTTCGACCAGTCCACGATCGATGCGTGCTCCCGCCAGAAGCCCTCGTTGTCCTCGACGGAGCGGCGATACATGTCGCGATACTGCTCTTCGTCGACGTAACCGTGCTTCCGGTAATAGGCGTTGACGGGATGAATCTCGCTCATGACTACCTCCGCTCGTTGACGCGCCGACGACGTCGCCTGCGCCGCAGCTCCGGCTATTCTGCGGCGTGCCGTGATGCACGGCATTAGACATTGGTCTAGCCCGTCGCGGGCTGCCGTGACGCGGGGGCGTGGACGGGCTGGCGGATCGGTTTCCGGGCTCTTCATCGCCGGGCGATCGTGGCAGAATCGGTGCATGAACGAGATTCCGGAGATACAGGCGTTCCTGTCGGGGCTGCCCGGCTTCGACCAGCTGGACGAGACGCAGTTGCTGCAGGCGGCCCGGGCCGTCTCCGTGGCCTACTATCGGCGCGGCCAGGATGTTCTCGAGCTCGGCACCATGAACGACGAGCTGCACGTGGTGCGCAGCGGCGCGGTCGAACTCCGGGATCAGAACGACGATCTCGTCACCCGGCTCGCCGAAGGGGAGTGCTTCGGCTTCCCGTCGCTCATGAACAATGCCCCGACACGCAATCACTCGGTCACCATAGAGGACACCCTGATCTATCACCTGGCCGGTGACGCGTTCGCAGCACTCAGACGCGGCAATCCGGCCTTCGATACCTGGTTCATCCGCGCCCTGTCCGACCGTCTGACAACGCGTCCTGCGGGCCCGGCGCGCGGCAGCGAGACGCGGACCGTGCGCCAGCTTGTCGGGCGCCGGCCGGTGACCATCTCCGCCGACGCGACCATCCGCGAGACGGCGCGGAAGATGGTCGAAGAGCGGGTGTCGGCCATGCTCATCACCGAGCAGGGTCGCATGACGGGGATCGTCACCGATCGCGATTTCCGCACCCGCGTGGTCGCCGAGGACCATGCCCCGGACCGTCCGGTCGCGGAGATCATGACGAAGTCCCCGATCTCGCTGGACGCGGATGCGCACGCCTACGAAGCCGCGCTGGTGATGATGCAGAATGTCATCCACCACCTGCCGATAACGGACGATGACGAGCTGATCGGCATGGTGGCCCGCAGCGATTTCATGCGTCTCGAGACCGAGCATCCGCTCTATCTCGTCGGCGACATCGGGCGTCAGCACACGGTGGACGGGCTGGTCGAGGTCTGCTCCCGGCTGCCGGGGCTGATCGCCGGCCAGGTCCAGGGGGACGTCTCCGCCGAGCAGCTCGGGAAGTTCATCACCGCGATCACCGACAGCGTGACGCGCCGGCTGATCAATATGGTGCGCGACGAGCTCGGTCCGCCGCCCTGCCGGTATGCATGGATTGCGCTCGGCTCCCAGGCGCGGCACGAGCAGTCGGCGCGCAGCGACCAGGACAATGCACTCGTTCTGGAGGATGGCGCGGACAGCCGGGCGGAGGCCTATTTCAAGCGGCTTGCGGAGTTCGTCAATGCCGGGCTCGATCGCTGCGGCTGGGTCTACTGCCCGGGGGATGTCATGGCAAGCAATCCTTCGTGGCGGATCACGGTAAGCCGCTGGAAGGAGCAATTCCGTCACTGGATTACGGTGCCGGAGGAGAAGGCTCTAATGCATGCCAATATCTTCTTCGATCTTCGCACCGTGGACGGCGACGTCGAGCTCGTGGAGCCGATCAAGGACAGCATCAGGGAAGCGGCGAAGAAGAACGAACTGTTTCTCGCGCTGATGGCGAAGAACGCCATGAATTTCCAGCCACCGCTCGGTTTCTTCCGCCAGTTCGTGCTGGAGAAATCGGGCGAGCACAAGAACACGCTGAATCTGAAACTGCACGGCATCATACCCATCGTGGAAACCGCGCGTATCCGCAGCCTCGCCGCGGGACGTATGCGGGTGAGCACGCGCAACCGCCTGCAGGCGGCGGCCGACCAGGGGGAGCTGAGTCAGTCGGATGCCGAGAGTCTGATCGACGCCCTGGACCTCATCGAAAACCTGCGGCTGGAGCATCAGAGCAGGCAGATGAGCCGCGGCGAGGCGCCGGACAATTACCTCTCGCCCTCGGAGCTCTCGCCGCTGGCGCGCCAGAACCTGAAGGCGGCATTCTCCCAGATTCGTACCAGCCAGGCCGCGCTCCTGAACCGATTCCATCTGGCATGAGGCGCCTCGCGCTGAGGCTGCAGCGCTGGCGGGCGGCCCGCCGGGCGGACAACGCGGCGTACAAACGGCTGCTGCGCTCGCCGCTACCGGGCACTGGGGCAGCCTTCGCCGAGGCGGAGTTCGCGTGCCTGGACATCGAGACCACGGGGGTGGAGGCCCGCAGCGCGGAGATGCTGAGTATCGGCTGGGTGGTGATCCGGCACGGCCGGGCCGAGATGGCCACCGCGCAATCGGCAATCGTTCGCCCGCCCGGCGAAGTAGGCGAGAGCGCTGCCGTACACGGTCTCACCGACACGCTGTGCGAGACCGGGGAGGACGCCGGGCACGTGATGGAGCGTCTGCTCGGCGTTCTGCGCCGGCGCGTGCTCGTCGTGCATTACGCCGGGCTCGACAAGGCGCTGCTGGACCGTATATGCCGGCGACACTTCGGCGGTCCGCTGCTCGTGCCGGTGGTCGACACGCTGGCCCTGGAGCGCAGGGCGCACAGCCGGCGGCACCACCTCGACGAGAAGCGATCGTTCCGTCTTGGTGATCTCAGGCGGGCCTACTCGCTGCCGCATTACGCACAGCACGATGCGCTGGGCGATGCGATAGCCACGGCGGAATTGCTGCTCGCGATGGTTGCGGAGCGCGGCGGAAGCGCGACCGTCAGGTTGCGGGATCTGCTCTGCTGAGCAGAGCCGCCGCGGTCTGCGGAGTGAGGAGGCGGGCGCCCGCGGGATGCCGGCGCCCGCCGTCCGGGTGCTGTCAGATCAGAAGCTGAATGCCTGCAGGTTCAGCCAGATCTCGTCCTGGTCGACACCGTTGTCCGAATCGACGTTGGCATACGAGAGTTTTACGTTGCCACCATGGCCGCGGAAGAAGTAGCCGATGCCGATCATGGTCTTGTCGACGTCATTCAGCGCCGCCGAGTCGAAGTCCCGGCTGGTGTACTGGACGAACGGCAGAAGCTTCATGGAAGAGAAGTAGAAGCCCGCTTCCACCATGATGTTGTCCTGCTCGGGCAGTGACGGCAGGAAGTCATCGCCGTCCAGGTTGCTCAGGCTCGCCTGTAACGTGAAGGCGTTTCCGTCAGCCACCGGCTGATCCCAGAACACGTCGAAGCTCGTCGTCTGGTAATCCTCCTGGGTGTCGTAGCTCACGCCGAACGACAGCAGCCGCTTCGTGCCGAGGGTCGTGCCGGTGTAGAACAGCCCTTTCTGGGCGCCGTACACGTTGTACATCAGGCGGCCGAGGAATCTGAGCGAATTGCTCGAATCCGCGCCCCGGTTGCCCTGCAGTATGGATGCCCGGTACTCCAGCCGATCGTCGAAGACGTAACCGCGTGCCCTGACGCCGTAATCGCGGCCGACTTTCGTGTCGAGCGCACCGGCCCACACGAAGCTCGTCGAGCCGTAATCGGTCGCCATCAGGGAAACCGCGGACTGGCTCGAGTTGTATGTCACCGCACCCAGCAGCTGACCGAAGTCGAGCATGAACGCGTCGCTGTTCGGCTTATACGTGACGACGAAGTCCTGCATGAAGAAGTCGTCGCTGTCGCCCTTGCCGAGATTCGGCGTGTCGGTCTCGAAGAAGAACGACCACTGATCGTTGATCCTGCCGCCCGCGAGCAGACGCAGCCGCCGGAAAAACAAATCTTTCTGGCTGTTGCCGACGTCGGGATCGATGAATTCTCCGCGCATCTGCGCCAGAAAACCGAACTTGATGCTGCTGTTGCCGTCCTCCGACTCTATCTTCCATTCGGCCTGGGCGGGCGTGACCGCTCCCAGGAAAAACGTCATGGACAGAGCCGCCGCAAAAGCGGCGAAGCGATAATTTCTTGTACCCATGCCAGTCTCCTGTGTGTTCCGGCAGCAGCGGCGGCGGTCTGCACCTCCGTCGCGGGCTACCTGGTTTGCGGCGTGCCGAGACGAGAGCCGTACCAGAGCCTTCGCCTCCCCCTCAAAAACTGCGCGCCGCGCGTCGCATATGCCCGTCGCCCATACCAATCCGGTACAGTCGGGAAACATGCAGCCGCCAATATAGAAAGGTTGAATCGGCGACACAACAGGACTTTCGTATACGTGCTAACTACCTGTAAATAAGGTATTTAACTGATGGTAATCCGTTGCGGGCAGGCGACAAGTCAGATCGTCCCGCCATAGCGGCAACCACTTCTTGCCGTAATTGGAATCATTCGTATCTGGGTCGCCGAGGGGTTTCTGCCTTTGCGGGCATTCCCGGCACGGCTGAATTGCCGCCCGTCGGAGATGCGGGGCGCGGGACGCCGGAGACAGTCAGGCGGCGGGACCTGCGGTCGTGAGCGGGTCCCGGTGCGGGGATGGACGTGCTAGGCGGCCGGGCCGTCGCGCCGGCTGCCGCGCCTGGGCAGATATCTCTGCTGAATCCAGAGGAGCGCCATCGCGAGCAGGAGTGCTCCCATTGCTCCCGCGGCACCGAGGAAGTAAACGTCGGTATACACCATGGCCGGGCGCTACCGCGGTGCGGGTGGTCGATGCGGTGGGTGAGCGGGCGCGCAGACCCTCAGGTACCCAGGGTCGGCGGCTGCGGATTTCGGGGGAGAGAATCCGCAGCACGCCGGACCCGGGATTTTCGGTAAGGGGCGGAGCATCGCCGTGCGGTGCCGGGTATGGAGCCTGGCTAGCCCGCCGCCGTTTCGGTGATGCGCAGCCATCTGACCCTGGCGCGGCTGTCGACCACGCATTCTCCCTTCCAGAGGACCGGGCCCCCCGCCTCTTCGGTGACTTCGAGCGTGTAGCGGTAATTCCGCGCCCCGGCCGGCGACCGGAAGAGTTTGCTGGCGAAGTCCTCTTCCGTGCCGTGACGGCCGGCTATCTCGTAGGCCGGCGGCGCGCCCTGCAGCTCGCCGATGCGCTCGATCAGCCTGACGGTACAGGCCTCGACGGCGTCGCGTTCCGTTGCACCGGCGTTCGCCAGCCCGGCTCCACCGGCCGATAGTGCGACCACCAGCAATGCTCTCGGCAACATACGACTCATCGGGCATCTCCTTCGCGACGGCTGATCCAGGGACGCGGATCAGGCTATGGCGCACGCCGTGGCGCGACAAACGTTCAATTCTCGTCGACGGACGAATCCTGCTCACTCGTCCGTATGGAAGTTGTCGAGCAGCCAGGTCTTCAGGTTCCGCACTTCCTGGCGAGTGCTCTCCTCGGGTCTGAGGACGAGGAAGAAACTGTCACCGGTATCGAACTCTTCCTCGAACACGCGAGTCAGGCCGCCGGAGTCGAACCACGCCTTGCCGAGAGGCCAGGACACCAGCGCGATGCCGAGCCCCTTTTCCGCGGCGCGGGCAATGGCGGACATGGAATCCAGGCGGATGAGCTTGCCGGGACGCACCCGGGGGACGCCGATGGAGTCGCTCCAGCGGTCCCAGGCGTTACGCCTGCCTTCGTGCACGATCAGTGTCTGGCCATCGAGCTGGTCGGCAGACCGCAGGTCGATCCCGGCGAGCAGAGACGGCGAGCATGCCACCACGAAACGATGGGCGAACAGGCGGTGTGCCTCCAGACCCTGCCACCGGCCGTCGCCCACCAGGATCGAAATGTCCGCCTCTGCCGGGTGCACGTCCATGCTGCTCGGCTGGGTCACGATCCGGATGTCCGTGGCGGGATGCTGTTCCTGGTAGGAAGCGATCGCGGGCAGCAGCGCCTCGCTGGCGAAGAACGGCGGCAGCGAGAGCCGCAGGATATCGCGACCGTAGCGGTCACGCAGCTGATCCGTCTCCGATTCCAGGCGCGCGAACAGCGTGTCGAGTGTGGAGAAATAGGCCTCCCCGGCTTCCGTCAGTTCCAGCGAACGCGTCTTGCGATTGAACAGCGTGACGCCGAGCCGCCCTTCGAGCGCGCGGACCTGATGGCTGACGGCCGAGGGAGTCACGAACAGCTCTTCCGCGGCCTTCTTGAAGCTGAGATGGCGGGCTGCCAGCTGGAAGGTTCGCAGATGATTCAGGGACGGCAAACGCATGATCTGTCGCGTATGGGAACTGAGACGCTCTCTCGTCCCGCTGTGGACGGTGGCGCCGGAACGGCCGGACGGCCGTACAGGCGAACCGCGTCGTCAGCGGACAGAGCAACGGACAAAATCAGCAAGAAATATGCCAGCCCAGTGCGCCGACGAAGCCCTTGCCCGACGGGCCCGCGGAGGCGGTCCGCGCCTGCCCGTGGTGCAACGCAGCAAAACGATGCACCGTAGCGGTGCCGAGCGGATCTCGGGCGTCGCAATCGCTGCAGACGAAAGCGGCAAGCGCGGCGGACGGGGTAGTAGCGGCGGCCTCGTCGCTGTTCAGTGCCCGGCCACGGCACGGATGGACGCCACGTGCAGCTCGAACGGCCCGTCGCGCTTGTCGTAGATCATCAGGCCCATGCCGGTGATGGCGCTGGTGTCGAGCGGCGGTCCGTCGAGTTCGGAGCCGCGGAATCTCGGCACGAAACCCGAGAACGGCACGTCGACCGTCTGCCAGGCGCCTGCGACCGTATCGAAGTCCGCCCAGTAGGCGACCGGGCGGCCGAAATAGCGGGCATCCGTGGTCAGACGCCAGGTGTAGCGGCGCCCGTCGCCCCGCACGCGCAGGCGGATCGCGTCATACTGCGACAGGTCGAGCTGCAGCGGCCCGGTGCGGATTGAGCTGAAACCACCGCCTCTCGTATTGGTGCGGCCCGCGAAGCGCAGCTCCCCCGGCTGCAGGTCGAACCCGCCCTCGCTGCGCCCGCCCATGACGTTGTCGTTCACGACGTACCAGCCCAGATCCGGGCTGGCAGGGATGAAGTCCGTCACCAGGCGGCCCGCCAGGGCGGCGTCTTCGGCGTCGGACGGTGTTTGTGCAGACGTCATCAGCACGAGACCGAACAAGAGGGCACGCCCGATCACCGGCGACGAACGCGCGCACGCGGTACGAGTCGGGTCAGGCCGTGGCCGCCCGCAGGCAACCGGATAGGGTGGAGAGTCGTGTTCATTCGGGCAGTTTGCGACGACTTGTCTGCCGCGGCAACCGAGGCAGTCGGGTCGACTATACTACCGTCGTTCCGGGCCCGTGGTGGCGTCAAGGATAGTTTTTATGTTCGATCGTGATCTCGCCGCCGGAAAGCCGGTCTGCGATGTGCCGGCCGCTGACGGTACCGGGACGTTGTGATGACTGCGAACGCCCGAAGGGGCGAGATCTTTTTCCCGCTGATGGGTCTCGTGCTTTTCGCACTGGTTATCGCCGGCTTCGTGCCGCCGGCGTTTTCGCGCCCTGGCGGGCCGATTGCCATGCCGTTGCTGCTGCACGTTCACGGCGCGATTTTCGCCGGCTGGTTCGTGCTGTTCATTGCGCAGGCCAGGCTGATCGGCGCGGGCAGCGCGCAGCTGCACCGACGCGTCGGGGCGGCAAGCCTCATCCTCGCGCTGGCCATCGTCGTGCTCGGGTTTCTCGTCATCGGCGGCGCCTATGCGCGCCCGGACTGGAGCATCGCCGGCCTGCCGCCTGCGGCATCGGTGATGTTCCCGTTCACCGATATCGTGAATTTCACGGCCGCGTTCGCACTCGCCTTCGTCAATCGACACAACCCTGCTGCGCACAAGCGCTTCATGTTGCTTGCCGGCATACTGATCATGGACCCCGCCGTCGCACGGCTGGTGTTCACTGCGGGCCTCCCCGCCCCGATGATCCTCGTGATCGAGCTGGCGCTCCTGGCGGCGCTCATCGTCTACGACATCCGCACACGCCGTCGGCCGCACTGGGCGAGTCTCGCCGGCGTCGCGCTCTTTGCGGGGGCGATGTTCGCGAAGCTCGTCATCGCCCCCTCCACCGGCTGGGCCATATTCGTCGACGGGCTGTTCGGCTGACTGGCTTATTGGCGTATCGGCTGATCGTCCGCGGCGCGCGGGGCTCGCGCTCACGGGTCGCGCCGCGCAGCCGCTCTGCGCGCATACAGCCTCAGGCCCCAGATCAGAAGCCCGGCGGCACACAGCAGGAGCCCGCTGAACCGCCCGATGGTCTCGTCGCCGAACCAGTGAAACATCAGGCCGCCGCCGGCGAGATAGAGCAGCGGAAGCAGGCGGTACAACCACGCGGGCAACCAAAGACTCTGCATTGGCGCGTCCCATTCCATCGACCGGGCAGACGTTAGCTCCGGCCGGCGTCCGCCGCCGCGAGTCACTTCACGGTTCCGGACCCTCGGTTGCCGGGCGGGGCTCAGCGTGATGAGGCGGTCAGTGCCAGCACCAGTATGGAGCTGGCGGCCACCCACGACCCCAGGATCCGGAGCCCGACACGCTGCCAGGGCTTCTTGCTGAAGAAATCCGCGATCCCGCAGGCGTAGATCAGCCAGAGGTTGAGGCCGACTCCGGTGCCGACCAGCGCCAGTATCCGCTCCCGGCCGTCCAGCGCCTCGGGCGTGGAGTCGAAGCCGAGGAAGAAGCCCGCGAATGCGCCCGCCGCCGGGTAGAGCGGCAGCGGCGCCCTGCGGCCGGCGGCGGTCAGGAGCCCGATCGCCGTCGTGCCGGCCAGCAGCAACCCCCCGACCGTATCGGGAGCCACGCCGGCCCCGGCGAGTGCCAGTCCCGCCGCGGCTGCAAGGAAGAATGCGGGCAGGGCGAGCCGGTTCTCCCGCGGTCCCCGCTGGCCGATGAACAGGCCGGTGGCGAGTATCAGCAGTATGTGGGCCGGCACCAGCAGCGGATGCAGCACGCCGTTATAGAACTCGTTCATCCCCTCCACGGGGCTGTGGGCATGGGCCGCGGCCGGCAGGACGCCCAGGGTTGCTGCGAGGAAGAGGAGGGCGGCCTTCGGTATCACAGCACGCCGGTCAGGAAGCCCACGCCCGCAAGCGCTATCGCTCCGCCGCCCGCGCGGATGGCGACCCGGCCTGCGCGCCAGCGCGCGCCGAGCCCGAGGGCGATGCCGGAGAGGTGCAGCAGACCGGTGGATATGACGAATCCGGCGCTATAGGCCAGCGGGCTGGCGGCGTGCGGCAGCTCGGTGCCGTGGGCGTGGCCGTGGAATACGGCGAAGACGCCGACGATGACGGCGGCGGCCCACAGCGGCGGCCGCGCGGCCAGGGCCACCATGGCGCCCAGCACCAGGGCCGATGCGGCGATGCCCGCTTCCACGGCCGGCAAAGGCAGGCCCGCCACCCCCGCCGCGCCGCCGCAGGCCATCACCAGCGGGAATACCACCGGCAGCAGCCAGATGGCCGGCACCCCCAGAAAGGCGCCCCACAGGCCGACGGCAATCATGGCGACGACGTGATCCCAGCCGAACAGCGGGTGCAGAAGACCGCTGACGAAGCCGCCGGCGAAGCCTTCCGCTTCGTGGGCCAGGGCCGCCTCGGCGATCAACAGAAGAAACAGCGTGCCGACGATGGTTCGTGTCAGGGTCATGCTCCGGTCTCCCTCCTCCTGTCCGGGTGTGCGCGCAGACGCGTCGTGACCGCTATTCCGGCGCCCTCTCGAAGAACTGGACGATAGCGCCGTCCGGCGTCTTCACCTCGAACAGACGCACGGCGCCCCAGGGTTCCAGGGACAGTTTCCGGATTGGCGCGGCGATCGTCCATCCCCGGGCCCCGATCGTCGCCAGCGCCGTCTCGACGTCCTCCACCGGGAAGCGCACGGCCAGGATGCCGAGGTTCGGCGCATGGCAGCGCTCGGCGTAATCCCGGCCGTCCAGCCCCATGATCTCGATCATCTCCATGCGGCCGAATTCGCCCGGCGTGGGGAAGACTATCCCGGCCCGGTAGGGTATCTCCGTCGTCAGGTTCAGCGGGATGCCCAGCGGCATCGGCGTGGGCTCCGCGGCGACATAGGGCGGGCCGTTGAAGAAGGTGGCGAAGCCGAGGATCTCCGTGAAGAAGCGGTACGCGGCGTCCCGATCGCGCACCATCTGCATCACGTTGAACGGTCCGGTCATGCGCTCGAACTCGGGGATGGTCCCGGGCAGTGGCGGCGCCAGGCGCTCGTAGCCCTGCACCTGGACCCCGTCCGGACCCCGGTAGATGACCACGTTCAGTTTCGAGGCGCCCCACTCGAGATAGGTGATCGGGGTCTCCGTCCACCAGCCGAGGCGTATGGCATCCGCGTAGACGGCCTCCATGTCCTTCATGCGGACCATGAGGCTGAAGTAGCAGCCGGTGTCCCAGGCGCGGGATCCGGGGCGCATCGGCACCCTGGGGCCGGCATTGTCGAAGCGCACCAGCCGGACGAGGCCGCTGTCGTAGCCCGGCGGACCGAGGAGCAGTGCCTCGCCGGTCGTCTTCTCCGGCAGTCCCCAGGCGGCGATGCCGTCCTCGCCGAGCGCCCCCCGCCATTTCACCTCGTAGCCGCCGATCTCCAGGAAGAAGCGGGCAGTGCGGTCGAGGTCGGTGACGCTGACGACGGCCTCCTGCCAGTCCGACGTGGTGACCGGCTGCACGTCGTTCTCATCGCCCTTGCTGTTATTGCCGGCTGCGGCTGCGGCCGCCGCCGCCAGCCAGAGCGCGAGTGCGGCGCGGAGCCCGGCGCGTCTCCCCATGAACCTCCCCCTCTTGCTGCGATGTCGTCAGCGCGCGGGCGGGCTGTGGTCGCCGAGCACCCGGATGGGCTCGCCGACGACGCCCTGCACCCAGAGCATCTGCACCAGCACGATCACCACGATGGCGAGCGGCGTGGCCAGCAGCACCCCGAACAGGCCGTAGAACAGCCCCAGCGCGAACTGTGCCAGCAAGAGTACCGCAGGTGGCAGCGAGACGGCGCGCCGCTGGATGACGGGGGTGAGGAAGTTGCCCTCGATGAACTGCACGGCGACGTAGACCAGCGTGACCCACAGCGCCATGGGCAGGGACACGGTGAGGGCGATCAGGAGGGCGGGAACGATGGAGGTGATGGGGCCGATGTACGGGACGAAGGAGAAAAGACCGGCGATCACGCCGAGTACCAGCGCCAGCGGCATGTCGATGAGCCACAGTCCGAGGGTGGTCAGCAGCCCCACCCCCGTCATGGAGGCGAACCGCCCCACCAGCCACCAGCGCAGGGCATGGCCCAGCGAGAAGAGGATCTCGCGCCCCCGCTCCCGCCTGTCCTCCGGCACGACATGCAGCACGCCGCGGACGTAGATGCGCGGCTGCAGGGCCAGGTAGAAGCCGATGATGAGGATGGCGGCGACGTTGGCGAGCAGCGTGAAAACGGTGGAGAAGACGCCGGTGATGCCCGCCACGATGTCCTTGCCGCTGGGCGCGAGCGCGCCCGGATCCAGGTTTTCGAGCTGGGCCTGCAGCGGCGGGTGGGAGATGGCGTCGCGGACCTGGTCTATGGCGGAGGGGAGCCGGTCGGCGAGTTCGGAGGCCTGCTCGCTGAAGCGGGGTCCGACCAGCAGGAAGAACGCCAGGACGGCGAGGCCCAGCAGCGCGACCACCAGCAGCCGGGCGAGCGTGGCCGGCACCGGCACGAAGCGCATCAGCAGGTAGGCCAGGCCATCCAGCAGCAGTGCCATCAGGATGGCCGAGAAGGCGACCAGGAAGACGGGCGAGCCGGGCCACACCAGCAGCGCCGTCAGGGCCGTGAACAGCACGGCCCCGAACACGGTCATCCACCGCCCGGATTGTGTCGCGCCGGTCATCCGGCCGTCAGCGTCGCCGCCGTCCCGCCCGTCTCTCCTCTTCGTCCGCGCTGCCGAAACGCTCGCGCAGCGCCGGTGCCACGCCCAGGGCGACCCCGGCCACCAGCGCGGCGATCACCACGTCGGTGGAGCGCACGCCACGGCGGCTCAGATTCTCGCCCAGGCTGCGCCCCATGCGGGACGCCAGTTCCACCGGCGGGGCCTCGGGCTCCCGGCCCGGAGAACGGGCGGGCTCGCGCAGCGGTCGCCGCGCATAGCTGTTCGCGACGACCCCCGCGATCAGGGCCAGCACCAGCAGGGTGCCGGCGGTGACCAGCGCCGCCGCCCAGGCGGGCATGGCGACCTTCAGTGCCAGGTAGCCGGACGTGACCGCGAAGCCGATTGCGGCGAGCGCGATGACTGCGCAGACCACCAGCAGCACGGCGGCCACCGCCTGGTGTTGCCACCAGGTCTGGAAGCGCTCCCCGATGCGGGCGGCCAGCCTCTGGAGTCCTTCCACGAGGGCGCCGCTCAGTGCCTGCGGTCCAGGATCAGCCCCATGACGAAGCCGGTGCCGAAGGCGGTGAGGATGCTCGTCAAAGGGCGCTCCTCCACCTCCTTCTCGATGGCGCCGTAGGCGTCCGTGGCCCGCTTGCGGGCCTGGTCGCGGGCGTGCTTTGCCCGTTCGGTCGCCTCCTCGTAGAGGTGCTGGCCCTCGCTGACGCCGGCGTCCCTCATGGTCTTGACCAGCGCCGCCATGTCCTTGCGCAGGTCGGCCATGTCCGAACGTAACTGGTTCAGTTCCTTGTCGAAGTCGGTGTTCGTGTCTGCCATGGTTCTCTGCCTCTCCGGTTCCGTCCGGTTCTGTTTACGATCCTGTTTTCCGCGGCCGGCGTCGAGGCTGCCGGGTGCGTTCGTCGTCCCAGCAGCGGCGCCAGCCCGTACTCACACCCGACTTCATTCTATGACTGTCGGCGGGGGGCGAGTATTGCGAAAAATCAATGCCTCGCCGCGGGTCGAACGCAATCGGTTGCTTCCGTGAACGGGTGACCGTAGGCTCCCCGGCACCATGCCGGCCGACCCCAACGCCCCGCGATTCGTCGACACCGCCCGCAGCGTGCTGCCGGGGCTGGCCATCGCCGTCACCGTCGCCATGGCGGCGGAGTTCGTCGCCGAGCACTACGGCGGGCCGGTCATGCTGCTTGCGCTGCTGCTCGGCATCGCGTTCAACTTCCTCTCCGAGCCCGGCACGCGAACGGCCGCGGGCATCGAGTTTTCGTCGAAGCGCGTGCTCAGGGTCGGCGTGGCTCTGCTGGGGCTGCGCATCACGTTCGACGACATCGCGGCGCTGGGCACGCTGCCGCTGGTGCTGGTGGTCGCCGGCGTGGCCGGCACCATCGGTATCGGCCTCCTGCTGGCGATGCTCCTGCGCATGCCCAGGTCCTTCGGCATGCTGACTGCGGGCGCGACGGCCATCTGCGGTGCTTCGGCGGCGCTCGCCATCTCCGCCGTGCTGCCGAAACATGCCCGGCTGGAGCGGGACACGGTATTCACGGTGGTCGCCGTTACGGGCCTCAGCACCATCGCCATGATCGTCTATCCGATCGTCGTCTCCTGGTTCGCGATGGACGACACCGCCGCCGGCATCTTCCTGGGAGGCACCATCCACGACGTGGCCCAGGTGGTGGGCGCCGGCTACATGGTGTCCCAGGAGGCGGGAGACGTCGCCACCTTCACCAAGCTGCTGCGCGTCTCCATGCTGGTGCCGGTGGTGTTCCTGATCCTGGCGGCGACCCACCGCCAGACCGGGAGCGCCGGCGGCACGCTGCGCTCTACCCTGCCGGTGTTCCTGATCGTGTTCGTGGTGCTGGTGGTCGTCGGCAGCTACGGGCTGGTGCCGGAGGGCGCGCGGGACTGGCTGATCGGGCTCTCCCGGGGCTGCCTGGTGACCGCCATCGCCGCGCTGGGCATGAAAACCTCGCTGAAGGACCTCGCCGCCGTCGGTCCGAAGGCCATCGGCCTGGTGGTGGCCGAGACGCTCTGCCTGGCCGCTTTCTTTCTGATCGTGCTCGCGTGAGCGTACGGCCCGGGGCGCCGGCGCCCCGGGCGGTCAGGGCGTGCCGGTGGGTGACGGTTGCGGACCCCGCCCGGCGTCCGGCCCGGAGGCCGGGGAGGCAATGGGCTCGGGAATCGGCTCGTCCAGCATCAGGGCGCGCACGTAGCGTCCGGGCGGCGAGCCGAACGACAGCAGCCTGTCGTGGTAGCGGCGCAGGCGGAAGTCGTCGCCCTGGCGCGCCTCCATCTCCCGGCGCAGGTCGGCGTGTTCCTGGTAGCCGACGAAGTAGGTGGACAGCTGGGCGGAGGTGAGCCGCGCCCGCGTCCACTTGCCGGCGGCCTCGCTCTCTTCCTGGAAGGCGCCCTCGACCATCAGGCGCATGGCCTCGTCCCGGGTCATGCCGTCGACGTGGATGGCCTGGTCCAGGATGGCGTTGACCACCGCGCGCAGATACCACTTCAGGTTGATCAGGCGCATCAGCGGATCGCCGCCGAGGTAGCCCTGGTCGATCATCAGCCGCTCGGCATACACCGCCCAGCCCTCGATGAACGGTCCCGACGAGAGCACGGAGCGCAGCACCGAGGGGTATTCGTTGGCATGGGCCAGCTGCAGATAATGCCCCGGCATGGCCTCGTGGATGGTCAGGTCCTGCAGCGAATAAAGGTTGTACTCCCGCAGGAAGGACTCCACCTGCTCCTCGTTCCAGTCCTCCGGCAGGGGCGCCACGGCGTAGAAGGTCTTCTGGCCCTTGTCGAGGGGCCCGGGCGGATCCAGGTAGGCCACGGCGATGCCGCGCTGGAACTCGGGCATGACGATGATCTCGATGGGCTCCTCGGGCACCCGCACGAGGTTCTTCTCGCGCACGAAGGCCGTGGTCTGCGCGAGCTGGCGCTTCACCACCTCGACGATCTCGCCCCGTTCCGGGAGCGCGTCGTAGGCCACCTCCAGGGCGGAACGGATCACCGCCTGCCTGAAGTGCTCCGTGGGCGTGTCCGGGAACTGGGTGTAGGGGTAGCGCTCGGCGTAGACAGCCTTCGCCACCTCGTACATCTCGCCCCGCACCCGCTGGTATTCCCGCTCCGCCCGTTCGCGGACCTCGGCACGGCCGAGGGGCGAATTCAGGGCGAAGGCGAGCTTGCGCTCGTAGAGCTCCCGGCCCAGCCGGAAGTCACCGGCGGCCGCCGGCAGCAGCGCCTCCTCGAGCCAGACCTGGTGTTCGCCGATAGCGGCCCGGGCGCCGTCCACCGCCGCGTCCAGCCGCCGTCGCGCATCGGCGTCCAGCGCGTCGGCGGCCGGCAGCACCATCGCGTCGATGACCGTCAGCACGCCCCGATTCTGGGCGATGGCAGTCTCGGCGTGGACGGGCGGCACTCGCGACGGCTCGAGGGTGGCGCGGACCTCGGCCAGGAAGCGCGGCATGGCCTCCAGCCGGCGGGTCGCATCCGCCAGACGCTCCTCGAGCGGCGCGAACTCGCGCGCCATGAGGGCATAGATCGCGCTGCCCGCGAGTCCGGTGTAGACGAGGGGGTCCCAGGCCCAGTCGCGGAGTTCCTCCAGCCGCCAGATCGCATAGCGGGCCTCGTGCTCCAGCAGGCCGGCATCCACCCGGGCGGCTCGGGAGAGGTCGTCCCGGTCGATGGCCGCCAGCTCCTCCAGCACGCCGCGATAGAACGCCGCCTCCGCGGTGCGGGCCTCCGGCGTAACGCGGTCCAGCTCGCCGTCGAAGCGATGATCGCCGAGGCGGGTGGCCGTGATCGGCGAGAGCGCCGGCATCTCGTCGAGATAACGGACGGCCAGGGCCTCGAAACGGGCCGCCGCCGTCTCCGCCGAGGCCGCCGGCGCGGGCAGCGCGGCGGCAAGCAGGATGGCGACGAAGGTGACCGGCACCGAGGTCCGTATGGCGGTCGGCGCCGGGCGGCGAGCCGTGCGGCCGGCGGGCATCGGGCTGCGGTCCCCGGGCGCGCTCAGGCCCGGCCGCCGGCGCCGGCGTGCCATTGCTGCTCCGCCGCGGACGCCTGCTCCAGCAGGCTGTCGAACAGGGCCCGGGCGCTCTCCATCGGCACCGGCAGCATGCCGAGCCGGATGGAGGTGACCATTGCCAGCGCCTGCACCACGTCGCCGTTGCTCACCGGCGTGTCGGCGGTCACGTATTCGCTGAGCGTCTCGAGCAGCGCCTCCAGCATATCGCCGACCGCCGCCGGGTCGCCGGTCTCCGGATGCAGCGGGAATTCGATGGTCCGTTCCTTGCCGTCGGCGGTCTTCAGGCTGAATGCAAGCGCGTCCATAGTCTCTCCTTCGGCGGGCGTCGGGCGCCCCGTTCGATGCCGGTCTGGCCCCGGCACACTCTCAAAACAAAAAAACCGCTGCAACTCGGCCCGAGCGGCAGCGGTCTTCTGCCTCGCCTGCCCGGCGACGGGCCGCGAGACATTCCCGGTGGTGATGTTGCGCGAAGGCTCTTCGCAAAGACCGGGGCGATGGGACGATCAGGTGGGCCGATCAGGTGCGCTCGGTGGCCACCAGTTCGTCGATCACCTCCAGCAGCGTGTCGTAGCCGCCGGCTTCCTGACCGCCGGTGCGGTATTTGCCGTTCACCACGATGGCCGGCACCCCGGTGATGCCGTAGCGGCGGTTCAGGTCGGCGGCGCGGCGCAGCTTCTGATCCACCTCGAACGAGTTCCAGGCCTTGTCGAAGTTCTCCTCGTCCACGCCGAAACGGGCGAAGAACTCCTTCAGGCGGCCCTCGGTGGCCAGCGTGTTGCCCTTGCCGTGATACTCGGTGAAGAATGCCTTGTGCAGGCCTTCATGATCCTCGAGCGCGCCGGTCCTGGCCAGCACCTCGGCCGTGTAGAACGCCCGCGCGTGGGTCTGCAGCGTCCGGTTCCAGACGGCCGGGATACGCACGAAGACCACGTCGGCGGGAATGTCGTCCGCCCAGTCCTCGATGATCGGGTCGAAGGTGGCGCAGTGGCCGCAGCCGTACCAGAACACCTCGGCCACCTCGATCTTGTCGCCGCCGGTCACGGTCGGCTGGGCCGGCATCAGGCGAGTGTAGTGCCGGCCTTCGGTGAACCGGGTTTCGCTCTGTTCCTTGTTGCCGCCGCTGCCCGCCAGTCGCAGCGCGCGGTCGTCCGCGGGCGCCTCTTCGGCGGTCTCGCCGGCCGACTCCAGCACCGGCTGGGCTTCTTCCTGCACGGCGGATTCGGCCACGGCCGCCTCGGGGGCGGGAGCCGCGTCTTCCGCTGCGGGACGGGTGTCCGCCGTGTCCGGCGCGGGCGCCTCGCTCTCCTGGCCGCAGGCGGCGAGGGCGAGCGCGGCGAGTGTCAGGGGCAGTAGGAGGAGTCTCGGCTTCATGATGTCCCTTCTGTCTCTGGCCATGGTCGTGGGCAATGGGTCGTGGGCAATGGTCGCGTCTTTGAGGGTGTCCATCCGCTGTTCGACCGGCGTGCGCCGGTCGAGTTCAGCACTTACTTCAGGCCCTGGACGTAGGAGGCGAGTGCCTCGATCTGCTCGTCGTCCAGACGCCCGGCGATGGTGTTCATGACCTTGTTCATGCTCGACTCGCGTTCGCCGGAGCGGTACGCCTTGAGCGTGGACGCGGTGTAGGTGGCATGCTGGCCGCGCAGCTTCGGATAGGCGGCTGCCGGATTGCCGAGCCCCCGCGGGCCGTGGCAGGCGATGCACGCGGAGATGCCGGCTTCCTGGTCGCCGCCCCGGTAGAGGCGTTCGCCCATCGCCACGAGGTCCGGGTTCGCGACCGCGCGGGGCGGCAGGTCCTGGGCCTCGAAGTACACGCCCAGGTCCTTCATGTCCTGGTCGGACAGGCCCATTGCCTGGCTGGACATGAGCACGTTCTGGCGGTCGCCGTTCTTGAACGCCATCAGCTGCTCGTAGACGTAGCGCGCGTTCTGCCCCGCCACATTGGGCCATTCGGGATTCACGCTGATGCCGTCGGCCCCGTGACAGGCGGCGCAGGTGGTGGACTTGGATTTGCCGGCCTCCGCCGACCCGTCGATCAGGCTCTCGGCGGTGGCGCCGGTGCCGAGCAACAGGAGGGTAGCGAGGCAGGCCGGTCGCAGGAAATTCCGCAGAAAAGTCGGCAGCAAAGTCTCAGGCATCATTCAGTTCCAACCATTCCAAACCGTTGCAGTGACCCAGTCTCGGCCGGACGCCGGGCTGCATCCGGATCTCCAATTCAGCTTCGGGGCGGCGGCCGGTCCGGCCCAGCCCGCACAGGGAGCGTGATAGACTCGCGCAAACCTCGAATTATACATGAAAAGGCGCCTGCCGAAGGGTCTGTACGCCCATGTCGCAATACCCTGCCGCCCGCTTTCTCGCCAGCGCCCACAAGCCCTCCCAGTTCCTGCCGGACAGCGGCCGCGAGGTGGCCTTCGCCGGCCGGTCCAACGCCGGTAAATCCAGTGCGATCAACACCATAGTGAACCGCCGGCAGTTCGCGCACACCAGCAAGACGCCGGGCCGCACCCAGCTCGTGAACTTCTTCGAGCTGTGGGAGGAGGTCCGTCTGGTCGACCTGCCGGGCTACGGTTTCGCCCGGGTGTCGGCCTCCGTGCAGCGCCACTGGCGCGGGCTGATGAGTGCGTATTTCGCGCAGCGCCGGAGCCTGGCCGGGCTGTTCCTGATCGTGGACATCCGCCGGCGGCTGACCGACTTCGACTGGCAGATGCTGGATCTCGCCGCGGGCATCGACGTGCCGGTGCACGTGCTGCTGACCAAGGCGGACAAGCTGAAGCGCGGCCAGGCGGCGTCGGAGCTGGCGAAGGTGCGCAAGGAGTTGGATGGGGCTGCCACGGTCCAGCTCTTCTCCGCGCTGAAGCGCGACGGCGTGCCGGAGGCCCGGCAGCGTCTGGCGGCCATGCTGGGGCACACCGGGGAGGCGGCGGAAGGAGCGCAGCGGGAAGCCCGGTAAAAAAATGCCCCGACGCGTCTGAAACAGGGGATACGCGCCGGGGCCATGTGTGCAACAGGCTTGGGGTGACCGTGTTGCAGTCCCGCTGAGGGAGGCCAGCGGGTGAGTGGATTGGGCCACTCGGTATGGTTTGACGGGGATCGGCGCGGTGAGTTCCCGGCCCGCGACGGGAATCGGCCGGACGGCCGGTCCGGTCAGTGGGCCTCGTCCCAGTTGGCGCCGACGCCGGTATCCACCTTCAGCGGCACGGCGAGTTCCGCCGCCCGGCTCATGCGCTCGACCAGGCCGGCGGCCACCGCGTCGGCCGCGGCCTCCGCCACCTCTAGCACCAGCTCGTCGTGGACCTGCATGATCACGCGGGCGTCCACGTCCTCCTCCGCGAGCCAGCGGTGCACGTCGATCATGGCGCGCTTGATGATGTCGGCCGCGGTGCCCTGCATGGGCGCGTTGATGGCGCTCCTCTCGGCGTACTGGCGGCGCTGGACGTTGCGGGAGTTGATCTCCGGCAGATACAGGCGCCGGCCCATGACGGTCTCCACGTAGCCCTTCTCGTGGGCCTGCTCCCGGGTGGAGTCCATGTAGGCGCGCACGCCCGGGTAGCGCTCGAAGTAGCGCTCCACGTAGGCCTGGGCGTCGGCCCGGGGGATGCCGAGCTGGCGGGCGAGGCCGAAGGCCGACATGCCGTAGATGAGGCCGAAATTGATGGCCTTGGCCGAGCGGCGCTGCTCGCCGGTGACCTCGTCGAGCGCCGTGTCGAAGACCTCGGCCGCCGTCGCCCGGTGGATGTCCTCGTCGTCGGCGAAGGCCGCGAGCAGGCCCTCGTCGCCGGAGAGGTGAGCCATGATGCGGAGCTCGATCTGGGAGTAGTCCGCGGCGAGTATGCGGTAGCCGTCCGGCGCCACGAAGGCCTGGCGGATGCGCCGGCCCTCCGGGGTGCGGATGGGGATGTTCTGCAGGTTCGGGTCGGAGGAGGACAGCCGGCCGGTGGCCGCCACCGCCTGATGGTACGAGGTGTGGATGCGCCCGTCGCCGCCGACCAGCTCGGGCAGCTTGTCGGTGTAGGTGCTCTTCAGCTTGGACAGGCCCCGGTATTCGAGGATCACCTCCGGCAGCTCGTAGTCGGCGGCCAGCTCCTGCAGCACGTCCTCCGCGGTGGAGGGCTGGCCCTTCGGCGTCTTCCGGATCACGGGCAGTTCCTGGCGCTCGAACAGGATCTCCTGCAGCTGTTTCGGCGAGCCCAGGTTGAACGGGCCGCCGGCGATCTCGTGGGCCTTCTTCTCGGCGGCGCGCATCTTCTCCGCCAGCTCCCGGCTCTGGGTCCGAAGCAGCTCGCAGTCCAGCAGCACGCCGGTCTCCTCCATCTCGGTCAGCACGGCGACCAGCGGCTGCTCGATCTCCTCGTAGACCTTGCGCAGCCGGCCGGTCTCGGCGAGTTCTCCCCACAGCCGGTGATGCAGCTGCAGGGTGACGTCGGCGTCCTCCGCCGCGTAGGGCAGCGCTTCCTCCAGGGCCACCTGGTCGAAGGTGATCTGCTTCGCGCCCTTGCCGGCCACCTGCTCGTAGGGAATGGTCTCCAGCCCCAGGTAGTGGCGCGCGGTGGAACCCATGTCGTGGCGGGTGGCGGTGCTGTTCAGCACGTAGGACTCCAGCATGGAGTCGTAGCGCATGCCGGCCAGGCGGATGCCGTAGCGGCGGAAGACGTGGGCGTCGTACTTGAGATGGTGGCCCACCTTGGGTTTCGAGGCGTCCTCAAGCCAGGGACGCAGGCGCTCCAGGACGAGGTCCCGGTCGAGTTGCTCCGGCGCGCCGGCGTAGTCGTGACCCACCGGGATGTAGGCGGCCGCGCCCGGCTCCACGGAGAGCGAGATGCCGACCAGCCTGGCGGCCATGTAGTTCAGGCTGTCGGTCTCGGTGTCGAGAGCGGTGAGGTCTGCCGCGTCGATGCGCTCCAGCCAGCGCGAGAGCGCCTCTTCGTCGGCCACCAGCTCGTAGTCGGTGCCGGGCTTGTCGGCGGCCGGCGCCGGTGCGCCGAAGGCCTCGTCCAGCTGGCGCAGCAGCGTGCGCAGCTCGAGCCGCTGGTAGAGCCCGCGCAGGCGCTCCACGTCCGGCTCGCCCGGCGCGAGGCCGTCGGGGTCGACATCGAGTTCGACGTCGTCGCGGATGGTGGCCAGCCGGCGGGAGAGTTCCAGTTCCTCCAGGTGTTCGCGCAGGCTCTCGCCGACCTTGCCCTTGATGCTGTCCGCATCGGCGACGATCTCGTCGACACCGCCGTACTGATTCAGCCACTTGGCCGCCGTCTTGGCGCCCACCCGCGGCACGCCCGGGATGTTGTCCGAGCTGTCGCCTACCAGGGCGATCCAGTCGACGATCTGCTCCGGCCAGACGTCGTACTTGCCCTTGACCCCGTCCCGGTCCAGCCGGGTGTCGGTCATGGTGTTCACCAGCCCGATGCCCCCGCCGACCAGCTGGGCCATGTCCTTGTCGCCGGTGGAGATCAGCACCTCCATGCCGCGGTCCAGCGCTCGTCGGGAGAGCGTGCCGATGACGTCGTCGGCTTCCACGCCGTCGATGCGCAGCAGCGGCAGGCCCATGGCTTCGACCGCCTCCAGCAGGGGCAGCACCTGGGAGCGGAGCTCGTCGGGCATGGGCGGGCGGTTCGCCTTGTACTCCTCGAACATCTCGTCGCGGAAGGTCTTGCCCGGCGCATCGAACACCACGGCGATATGCTGGGGCTCTTCCTCGCGCACCAGCTTGTTCAGCATGTTCAGCACGCCGAGCACCGCCCCCGTGGGCTCGCCGCCGGCGGTGGTCAGCGGCGGCAGGGCGTGGAAGGCGCGGTAGAGGTAGGAAGACCCGTCCACCAGCACCAGCTTCTCGCGTTCCGTCATCGTGGCCCTCTCATCGTTCCGCGGCCGCGTCTTCTTCCTGCTCTTCCTCCGGCGCGCTCGGGACGGAGCCGCCGGTGGGGAGGCCCGGTTCGACCTGCCGCGGACTCTCCCCGGGCAGGTAGAGGGGACCCTTCTGGCCGCACCCCGCCAGGCCGCCGCCCGTGAGGGCCGCGGCGACGGCGGCCGCCGCGAGCCAGGCAGGACGGCGGCGCCGAGGGGCCGTCATCTCCGTGCCTCCAGGTCGATCACCGCCATGGTGATGCGGCACACGGCCGTGCGCCGGCCTTCCCCGTCGGTCACCTCGATGCCCCAGACCTGGGTGGTGCGGCCCCGGTGGAACGGGCGCGCCGTGCCCGTCACCACACCCTCGCGCACGGCGCGCAGGTGATTCGCGTTCACCTCCAGGCCCATGCAGCGGTAGCGGGCGGGGTCCACGGAGAGGGCGGCCGAGATGCTGCCCAGGGTCTCCGCGAGCACCACGGTGGCGCCGCCGTGCAGCACGCCGTAGGGCTGGCGGGTGCGCTCGTCCACCGGCATGGTGCCGCAGAGATAGTCGTCGCCGATCTCGGAGACCTGCACGCCGATGTGTTCGTTGATGGTGCCTTTCTGGAGCTTCTGCACTTCCTCCAGCACCGGACGGCGTCCGCCGAACCAGATCATGTCGCTACCCTCGCCGGGCCGGGCCCGGAGTTACTGACCGGAAGGTCTTCAGTGTTCTGAAAGTTTGCGGGCGACGCGCCGGTAGGCCTCGCGGAACGGGATGCCTTGCTCCGTGACCAGCCGGTTCGCCTCGCCCGCCGCATGCACGCCGGAGTCGAGCCGGATGTTCTCCGGCCGGAAGGCCACGCCGTCGACGAGTGCGGCCATGATAACCAGCGTGTCGTCGGCGAGATCGATGCCGCGGAACAGCGGCGGCTTCAGGCGCTGCAGGTCGCGATGGTAACCCGAAGTGAGCTTCGCCGTGACCATCAGGCACTCGTCCAGACAGGCCTGCGCGGTGGCGGGCGCGGCCCGGGCGAGTTCCAGCACGTCCGGGTTGCGCTTCTGCGGCATGATGGACGAGCCGGTCGTGAACGCCTCCGGCAGGCTCACGTAGGAGAACTCCTGGGTGTAGAACAACAGCAGGTCGGCGGCGAGCCGCGCCGTGTCCTGCAGCGTGAGCGTGATCTCGAACAGGAGCCCGCTCTCCGCCTTGCCCCGGGACAGCTGGACGGCCGTCACGGGTTCTTCCACTTCGGCGAAGCCGAGCGCGTCCGCCGTCTGTCGCCGGTCCAGCGGCAGGCCGGGCGTGCCGTAGCCGGCCGCGCTGCCGAGGGGATTCCTGTCGATGCGCCGGCCGGCGGCGCGGAGCCCCTCCGCGTCGTCCCTTAGCGCCGCCGCGAAACCGCCCGCCCACAGGGCCACGGAACTGGGCATGGCCTGCTGCAGGTGGGTGTAGCCGGGCAGTTCGACTTCCCCCTGGCGTTCGGCGAGGCGATCGAGTGCCGCGGCCAGCGACTCGGCGCCGGTCGCCAGCGTGGCGGCGGCGTCCTTCAGGTACAGCCTGAGCGCCGCCAGCACCTGGTCGTTGCGCGAGCGGCCGAGATGCACCCGGCCGCCGGCCTCGCCGATGGCATCGGTGAGCCGGCGCTCGAGCGCGGTGTGGCCGTCCTCGTCCGCCAGCCCGATGTGCCAGTCGCCGGCGGCGTGGGATTCGCCCAGGCGGGTGAGGCCATCGCGGATGGCGGCGAGGTCGTCGTCGCCGAGCAGCCCGCAGGTGTTCAGCATCTCCGCGTGGGCGATGGAGGCGCGGACGTCGCAGGCGACGAGCCGCTCGTCGAGCCGGTGGTCCTCGCCGGCGGTGTAGCGCAGCACCCGCTCGTCGAGCGGCGCCCCCTTGTCCCAGAGCCGGCTCAAGCCCCGCCCCCGGCCGTGTTCCCGGGATTGTCGCCGACATGACTGCCCGCACTTTCTCCGGGATGCTGTTCTTCAGGCGTCAGCGCCCCGATGTCGTTCACGACCAGCGTGCCCGTGCCCTCGTTGGTGAAGACCTCCAGCAGCAGGCTGTCCTCCACTTTGTGGGAGATGACGTGGACGCGCTGCACGCCATGCTCCAGCGCTTGGGTGATGGCGGCCGCCTTGGGCAGCATGCCGTCGGCCAGAGCGCCCTCGGCTCTCAGGTTCTCGAGTCCCTTGCGATCCAGGTAGGAGATGAGCGAGCCCGGATCGGACGCATCCGCCAGTATGCCGGGGGCGCCGGTGGCGAGGATCAGCTTCTCCGCATCCAGGGCCGCAGCGATTGCGGCGGCGACCGTGTCCGCGTTGATGTTCAGCAGCGTGCCGTCGGCGTCGGCGGACAGCGGGCTCACCACCGGCATCAGGCCGTTGTCCAGCTGTTTGGAGAGTACCTCGGCGTCCACCCCGTCGATGTCGCCGACGAAGCCGTAATCGATGGACTCCTCGCCCTCCTGCACGGGCGGGCGCCGGTGGGCGCGGATCAGCCCCGCATCCACCCCGCTGATGCCGACGGCGGGAATCTGCAGATCGCGGCAGGCGGCCAGGATGCGGGTGTTGATCTGGCCGTTCAGCACCATGGCGGCGACATTCAGCGAGTCGGCATCGGTCACGCGGCGCCCGGCCACGAACTTCGGATCGAAGCCGAGTGCCTTTGCAAGCTCGGTGGACTGCGGGCCGCCGCCGTGGACGAGCACCACCCGGATGCCCACCTGGTAGAGGATGCCCACCTGCTCCATCAGGGCGCGGGTGGAGGCGGGGTTCACGAACACGTCGCCGCCGGCCTTCAGCACGAAGACCTTCTTCTTGAACAGCCGGATGTAGGGCGCCGCATGCTTCAGCGCCGAGACGACGATGGCCCGTTCGCGTTTGCCGATCATGCTCCGCCTCCCAGCATCCGATGCAGCACGGCCATCTGGGCGAGCATGCGGTTGCGCGCTTCCTGGATCACGACGCTACGAGGGCCGTCCAGGATGCGGTCGGCCACCACCACACCGCGGCGCACCGGCAGGCAGTGCATGAAGCGGCAGTCGGCAGCGGCGTTGCCGAACCAGGGCTCGTCGACGCACCAGTCGACGTGCTCGCGGCGCAGCTTCTCGTCCTCCACGCGGTCGCCGTAGTGGCGGGTGGACGACCAGGACTTCGCGTAGATGACGTGGGCGCCCTCCATGGCCTCGGCGCGGTCGTCGGTCTCGCGGACGGAGCCGCCGCTCGTCTCCGCGGCGGACTTCGCCTTTGCCATGATCGACTCCGGCAGCTCGAAGCCTTCCGGGCGCAGCACGGTCACATCCATGCCCCGGGCGGCCGCCATGTGGACGGTGGCCGCCGGCACGGCCAGCGGCAGCGCCTTCGGATGGTAGGCCCAGGACAGCACGAACCTGCCGCCCCGGGCCGGGATGGCGAGATCGTCCATCGTCTTCCAGTCGGCGAGGCTCTGGCAGGGGTGATTCACCGCCGATTCCATGTTGATCAGCGGCGTGTCGATCAACGCCTCGAGTTCCCGGTACGGCTTCTCCGCCAGGTCGTTCTCCAGGTTGCGCCGCTCCGCGAAGACGCGGATGCCGATCGCATCCCCGTACGAGGCGATCACGGGTACGGCCTCGCTGATGTGCTCCGCGGCCGAGCCGTCCATCACGATGCCGTGACGGGTCTCCAGGCCGTGGATGGACATGTCCGGCGAGATCACGAACGAGCCGCCGCCCAGACGCACCATGGCGGCCTGGAAGGAGGCCAGCGTGCGCAGGCTGGGGGAGAGGAACAGCAGCGAGAGCACCTTGCCCTCCAGCGCCCGGGGCTCGGGTTTCTCGTCCAGCCGTCCGGCCAGCGTGATCAGTTCGGCGATCTCTTCGCGCTCGAAGTCTGCGAGGTCGTTGAATGTCTTCATGTTGTCGTTCCGGAGTAATCGGTTATTCGTTGGAGATCTGGATGTCGGCGAGCGCCTGCGCCAGGTGCTCGACGTGGCCGGCGTCGATCACGTAGGGCGGCAGCAACCGCAGCACGGCGGGATCGCCGCTGGTGCCCGTGAGTATGTCACGCTCGAGCAGCGCGTCGCGCACCCGGGCCGCGGGCACGGTGCAGCGCAGGCCGAGCAGCAGCCCCTTGCCCTGGATGCCGGCCACCGGTCCCGTCACGCAGGTCGAGCGGATCTGCGCCTCGCGTTCGCGCACGTTGTCCATCAGCCCCTCGCCGGTGATGGTGTCCACCACGGCCTCGATGGCGGCGGAGGCGACCGGCCCGCCGCCGAAGGTGGTGCCCAGGTCGCCGGGGCGCAATTCCGCCGCCAGCGCGTCGGTGGCGAGCAGCGCACCGCAGGGAAAGCCGCCGCCGAGGGACTTGGCCGCGGTGACGATGTCCGCCGCGACGCCCGCGTGCTGGATGGCGAAGGGCAGCCCGGAGCGACCCGTGCCGCATTGCACCTCGTCGGCGATGAAAACCGCCCCGTGGGCTTTGGCCGCGTCGCCCAGCGCCCGCAGGAACGCCGGTGCCAGGTCGAAGGCGCCGGCCACGCCCTGCACGGGCTCGACGATGACGGCGGCGGTGCCGTCGTCCACGGCGTGGCGCGCCGCCTCGGCGTCGTCGCGGGGCACGAAGGTCACGTCGAAGGGCAGGTCGGGGAAGGCGTACCAGCGCTTGCGGCTGCCCCAGGTCACGGCGGCCGCCGCGGTGCTGCGGCCGTGGAAGGCGTGTTCCACCGCCACCACCTTGCGCCGCCCGGTGGCGAGACAGGCGATCCTGAGCGCGTTCTCGTTGGCCTCGGCGCCGCTGTTCACGAACAGCGCGCGGGTGAGGTGGCCCGGCGCGAACGCGGTCAGCTTTTCCGCGGCCCGGGCGCGCACCGCCAGCGGCGACATATTGCTCTGGAACAGCAGTGTCTTCATCTGCCGCTCGATGGCGGAGATCAGCGCCGGGTGGTCGTAGCCGAGCGCGGTGACTGCATGGCCGCCGTAGAAGTCCAGGATCTCGCGGCCGTCGGCCGTCTTCAGCCAGACGCCGTGGGCGCTCACCGGCTCGATGGACAGATGGGGATAGACCGGCAGGGTGCAGGCGGCCTCGACGGCGGCGGCGCTGCGGTTGGCGCCTGGGTTTGTGTCCGGGTTCGTGTCCGTGTTCGTATCCATGGGCGCCCTCATATCCAGCCGGGGGCCGGCTGCGTGAGACCCGCGGTCTCCGGCAGCGACCACAGCCGGTTCATCCATTGCATGGCGCCGCCGGCGGCGCCTTTCAGCAGGTTGTCGATGACCACGAACACGGCGGCCGTGGAGCCGTCTGCGGCCACGCCGATGTGGGCGTAGTTGCTGCCGGCCACGTCCTTCACCCGGGGCGTACCGTCCACGATGCGCACGAAGGGTGAGTCCCTGTAGTAGTCGGTCAGCGCGGCGGCGAGTGCGTCCCGGTCGGCGCCGGCGGCCAGCGGCGCCTGCAGCGTGGAGTGGATGCCGCGGGCGAACGGGCCGGAGTGGGGGATGAAACTGAAGTTCGCGGCGACCCCCGTGGCCGCCTCCGACAGCGCGGCGATCTCCGGCGCGTGCCGGTGCGCCAGCGGCTTGTAGGCGAACAGGTTGCTGTGGCGCTCCGGATGATGGGTGGTCGCCGTGGGGCTGCGGCCCGAACCGGTGCTGCCGGTGATGCCTGCCACGAACACGGTGGGGTGGATCAGGCCGGCGGCGAGCAGCGGCACCGCTCCGAGCAGCACCGAGGTGGCGAAGCAGCCGGGATGCGCCGCATGGTCGGTGTCCGTCGCGGCCCGCTGCTCGGGCACTGCGCAGCGGAACGCGTCGAAGAGTTCGGGCGCGCCGTGGTCCTGCCCGTACACCGCCTCGAATGCCGCGCGGGCAGGGAAACGGAAATCGGCCGAGGCGTCCACGATGTGCAGGCGGCTGCCCGCGCTCTCGGCGTCGACGAGCAGTTGCGCCAGCATCGGCGCCGAGGCGCCGTGGGGGGCCGCGGAGAATACCGCCAGCTCCTCGTGCCGCTGCAACAGCGCCGGCACGTCGTCCGGGCCGACGAATGCGGCGTCCCCGTAGGCGGCGCCGAGCTGGGGGAACGTGGCCGCCACCGGCTCGCCGGCGCGGCTGCCGGAGACGGCCGCGGCCAGCGTCAGGTTCGGGTGGCCGGTCAGCAGGCGCAGGAACTCGCCCGCCACGTAGCCGGTGCCGCCGAGCACCAGCGTCGGGATCGTTGCGGCCGGGCTTGCAGTGACCGGGGTTGTGGCGTCTGTCCGGGCGCTCACCGGCGTTCTCCGCCGAGCCCGACGTGGCCTGCCACCAGATCCCCCAGGCGCACCCCGTCGGTCAGTGCGTTGACGGCCTCGACGCCGAGATCCCGGACGATCATGTCGATGCCGACCGCGTTGTCCGTGGCCGGGCCCGTGACCACCACCGGCTCGATGCCGTGGGTCTCGCGTAGCAGCTTCACGCCGCCCCAGGCCGCCACCGGGTCGTTGGCGCACAGCACCACCGCCGTGAAGGCGTCCTTCAGCGCGGGATCGTTCAGGATGGCCGACACGCCATAAGGCCCGAGGATGCCGTCGCCGAGTTCCATCACGATGGCCTCCGGCCGCGCCTCCGCGAGCTTGTTCAGCAGCGAGCGGGTGAGCGCCGGCCCGTTCGCCGCGCTGGTGGTCACGACGCCGAAGTCCATGAACAGCAGGCCGTCCTCGGCGCCGGCGTCCTCCATGGCCAGCACGTCCCGGCGCAGCGACACGCCGGTGGCCTTGCCCGCCGCCACCCGGTGGCGGTTGTGGCGCAGCCGGCTGACGATGGCGCAGGCCGCCGCCGTCTTGCCGGAATCCATGCAGGTGCCGGCCAGGGCGACGACGGGCACGCCGCGGACGTCGAGCGCCGCCTCGTAGTCCAGCGGGAACTCGCCCACCCTGGCGGGCACGCCGATGCGCTCGCCGAGATAAGGGAACGTGAGCACGGTGCCGAGCACCCGGCAGTCGAACGGGGGGCCGACGTCCGGGTTGGCGGAGTCGCAGATGCCGAGCACGCCGCCGATGTTCAGGAGCTGCACGGTGTCGCCGGCGGCCAGGACCTTCGGCAGGTGGCCCGAATAGCCCCGGAGCGCCTTGCGGTGGCCGAGCGCGCCGACGATGACGTCGCCCCGCTTCACCGTGGCCATGCGCCCGCTGGTGAGCTCCATGGTGTTGTAACGGGTCTTGTTGTTCAGCACCTCGACGGCGACGAGCACGCCCTCCTCGCAGGGGATCTCCTCCGACAGGCGCAGCTCGCGCCCCAGCTCGTGGTGCTGGGCCACCGAGGCGATCTTGTCGACGACCACGCTGCGCATCATCCGTCCTCCGCCTGGCGGGCCGCGCGGGTCTGCAGCATGCCGGTGAGCGACAGGATGCGCGCGTGGCCGAGCGCGTCCGCCGGGGTCCACTCGCCGGCCGCCTCGCCGTAAACGCCCTTGCTGGCGGCCATCAGCGAGTACGGCGACGCGACGCCTTCCACCAAGAGGCTGCCGGGCCGCAGCTGCACCGTGACCTCGCCGGTCACCCGCGCCTGGGACGAGGCCAGCAGCGCCTCGATGTCGCGGCACACGGGGTCGAGCTGGCGGCCCTCGTGCACGAAGTCGCCGTAGGCGGCGGCCACCGTGTCCTTGATGCGCTGCTGGGGACCGCTCAGCACCAGCTTCTCGAGCTCCCGATGGGCGGTCAGCAGGATCTCCGCGGCCGGGGCCTCGAAGGCCACCCGTCCCTTGGTGCCCAGGATGGTGTCGCCCAGGTGGATGCCGCGGCCGATGGCGAAGCTGCCGCCCAGGGTTTCCAGCTGCTCTATCAGCGCCACGGGCTCCAGTTTCTCGCCGTCGATGGAAACCGGCCGGCCCTGCTCGAAACCGATGCGGTGGCTCTCCGGCGCGCGGGCCTCCGCCAGTACGCCCGACGACAGCACCCAGGCCTCCTCCGGGATGGAGCCGCTGGAGTCGAGCGTCTCGCGGCCGCCGATCGTCACGCCCCAGAGCCCCCGGTTGATGGAGTAGGCGGAGCCGGACTTCGGCACCGGCATGCCGTGCTCCTCCAGGTAGGCGAGCTGATCCTGCCGCGCCCAGCTGTTGTCGCGCACCGGCGCCAGCACCTCGAGCGCGGGGTTCAGCGTGCGCAGCGCCACCTCGAAGCGCACCTGGTCGTTGCCGGCGGCGGTGCAGCCGTGGGCCACCGTGTCGGCGCCGTGCTCGGCGGCGGCCGCGGCCATGCGCGCCGCCTGGATGCCGCGCTCGGCGCCCACGCACAGCGGATACAGTCCGCCCCGGCGCACGTTGCCGGCGATGAGCCAGCGCAACACCTGGTCGAAGAAGGCCTGGCGGGCGTCGATCAGGAGGTGCTCCGCGGCGCCGAGTGCCTCGGAGCGCGCCGCCAGTTCCCGCCGTGCGTCCTCGTCGATGCCGCCGGTGTCCACCGTGACGGTGATGACCGGGCGGCCGTAGTTCTCCTTCAGCCAGGGCACGCAGAAAGAGGTGTCCAGCCCGCCGGAGTAGGCGAGCAGAATGGGAGAGTCCTGGCCGGAAAAGGTGGGCTGGGCATTCATGGGGTGCGCTCCGCGAAGATGTCGTTGAGTCGGGATTCCAGTCGGGCGCTCGCCGCCGCGCCGGGCGTGGCCACGAAGATGGTGTCGTCGCCGGACAGCGTGCCGACGATCTCCGGCCAGCGGCTGCGGTCGAGCGCCACCGCCACCCGCTGGGCGGCGCCGATGCCGGTCTGCACCACCACCAGGTTCGCGCCGGCGCGTTTCACGGCGCGCACGAAGCCGGCCACCTCGTCGAAGGCACCGCCGGGCGCGCTGGTTCCAGCCATGGCGGGGTCGGCCGCGCGCAGCCGGTAACCCTCGGCCTCCTTGGCCGCGCCGAGGATGCGCAGGTCGCGGGAGACGCTGGATTGGGTCGCCTCGAAGCCGAGTTCGTGCAGCACGCGCACCAGTTCGCCCTGGGTGGCGACGGGACGCTCACGCAGGACCGCCGCAATGGCGCGGCGACGCTCGATCTGTTGTTCGGCGCTGGCGGGCATGATCGGTTATCTGAATAAAATTGCGCATATTTGTACTTGAATGCGCATAGCAGGTCAAGGCTGCCGAAACAGCATTTTCCGGTTAACCTGCGCGCTCCGGTATTGCGACTATTACGGCATTTGAGCGATTGCCGCATCTGGATGCCGGGCACACGCGCAACGGGAGGAGACATGCTCGAGACCGTGGAGATCGAGACCGGCAGCGAGCCGGCAGGCACCGTCATCTGGTTGCACGGCCTGGGGGCCGACGGCCACGACTTCGAGCCGGTCGTGCCGGAGTTGCGGCTGCCGGACGACCTGCCGCTGCGCTTCGTATTCCCCCATGCCCCCATCCGGCCGGTGACCATCAACGCCGGCATGCGCATGCGGGCCTGGTACGACATCGTCGCCATCGACCGCCGGGCCCGGCAGGACGAGGAGGGCATCCGCGAGAGCGCGGCCGCCACCGTGGAACTGATCGAGAGGGAAAAGGAACGGGGCATACCCGCCGCGCGCATCGTGCTGGCCGGCTTCTCCCAGGGCGGGGCCGTCGCCATCCACACGGCCCTGCGCTACCCGGAGCGCCTCGCCGGCCTGATCGCGCTGTCCACCTGGATGCCTCTCGGCGAGTCCCTGGCCGGCGAGGGCAGCGCCGCCAACCGGGACCTGCCGGTGTTCATGGCCCACGGCCGGCAGGACCCGATGGTGCCGGTCGCGCTCGGCGAGCAGACCCGCGAGGCGCTCGCAGCCGCCGGCTATCCCCTCGACTGGCAGACCTACGACATGCCGCACGCCGTCTGCCCGGCCGAGATCGCAGATATCTCGGCGTGGCTGCAGGAGCGCTTCAGGCAAGGCGGAAGCTGACTCGGGTCTCGCCGGTGGCCGCGCCATCGGGGTCGAAACGCCGCTCGACGAACTCGGCGCTGCCGTCGGTGCGGAATACGAGCACCGTGGAGCAGCGGGTGCCATAGGTCGGCGTGAGGATGAACGGCGCGGAAAGCACCCGGCGGGCGGCCGGATCCAGGACAGGATGCAGGGCCGGATCCGCTTCGCCGTCCTCGCCGGCGGGCCGGGTGTCGGCCAGTATCTCCAGGATGTCGTCCGGTCCGGTGCGCCCGGCCTCGAGCCGGGCGGTCAGGCGGTCCCGGGTGACGACCAGCTTCGGCCACGGCGTGTCCAGCAGCGCATTGCTCACGCCGTGGATGCCGGGCTCCAGTTCGCGGCTGACCGCCTCCCGGTTGGTGTGGTAGCGGAGCGTCGCCGCATCGCCGAACAGGAGGTTGAAGCCGGCGTAGCGCTGCTCCTCGCGTTCCAGCCTGGCGGCGAACCCGTCGGCCGATTCGTCGCCGGTCAGCCAGTCTGTGAGGAGCAGGCCGCGGGAGACCTCGCCGCCCCGGGGCGAGCCTTCACGGTAGTTGGTCACGACGCCGAAACGGCCGCCGCGGGTCACGCCGAGCCAGGTGCCGCCGGCCTCCAGGTCGCGGCCGGCCAGCAGTCCGGGCGCCTCCGGCCACCAGTCGGCGGGTTCCGCGGGGCGGGCATGAAACTCGTCCCGGTTGCCCGCCAGGATCAGCGGCAGTTCCGGATGCATGCGCCAGGCGGCGACGATGAGACACATGTCAGGCGACGTCGCTGCCGCCGTCCTCCTCGAGCCAGTCGTCGACCAGCCGGCGGGCGATTGAGAGCGGCGGCGGCAGCTTCGGCCAGCCCGCCCGGATCTCGTGCCGGGTGAACCAGCGGGCGTCCTCCAGCTCGCCGTCGTTCAGCACGATGTCGCCGGAATCCGCGATGGCGCGGAAGCCCAGCATCAGCGCGGAGGGAAAGGGCCACGGCTGGGAAGACTCGTAGCGCACCTCGGCGAGGCGCACGTTGGTCTCCTCGAACACCTCCCGGCGCACGGCCTCCTCCAGGCTCTCGCCTGGCTCGACGAAGCCGGCGATGGTGGAGTAACGGCCCTCCGGCCAGGTGGGCTGGCGGCCCAGCAGGCAGCGCTCGCCGGCTTCCACCAGCACGATGATGGCGGGGTCCACCCGCGGAAATATGCGCCGGCCGCATTCCGGACCCGTGCAGATGCGCGCGTAGCCGCCGGCGTCGGGCTCCGTGGCCGCCCCGCAGTGGCCGCAGTGCCGCTGCGCCTGGTGCCAGAGGATCATGGCGCGGGCGTGGGCCATCAGGCTGGCCTCGTCCGCCGGCAGGATGCCGCCGAGGGTGCGGAGGTCCCGGTATTCCACGCCGCCGGCGGCCGGCAGCACCGGTTCGTCCACTTCCAGCGCGAAGGCCGGGGCGTCGCGGAAGACGCCGAGGAATACGAGGTCCTCGAGGCGGGGCTCGCTTGGCAGGTCGGCGTAACGGAGCAGCCAGGCGCGGCCGTCGGCCGCCTGCGCCGGGCATCGGCCCTGCCAGACCGGCACGAACACGGTGCCCGGCCGGGTCAGCGCCTCGCGCTGCCAGTCCTTGTCCACCCGCCGCTCGCCGGCCCGGTCGACGTAGGCGCCGGCGAAGGTGTTGTGGGACAGGGTCGCCGTCATGGCAACGCCCCTCAGACGAGGGCGTCGGCGCTGACCAGGAGCCCGTCCTCGTCGGCATAGAGGTAGTGGCCGGGCTCGAACGCGACGCCGGCGAAGGCCAGGCTCACGTCCCGTTCGCCTTGCCCGAGCTTGCGGCTCTTCAGCGGCATCGTCGCCAGCGCGCGCACGCCGATGTCAATGCCCGCGATGTCGGCGGAATCACGGATGCAGCCGTTCACCACAACGCCGGCCCAGCCGTTGTCGGCCGCCAGCGCGGCCAGCTGGTCACCCAGCAGCGCGCACCGCATCGAGGCGGCGCCGTCCACCACCAGCACCCGGCCGTCGCCGGGCTCCTCCAGAGCCGAGCGCACCAGCACGTTGTCCTCGAACACGCGCAGGGTGGTGATCGGGCCGCCGAAGGCGGGGCGGCCGCCGTAGCGGTGGAAGACGGGGTCGGCGATATGCACACGCTCCGCGTGCTCGTCACAAAGGTCTGCTGTCTTGATCGTCATCTCGGTACGTCACTGGTTAGGCGGTCGGGCCGGTCCCCGGGGACCGGCCCGCCAGTCACTTTATCAGCTCTGCTTCTGCAGGAGGTCGCGGATCTCGGCGAGGAGCTTCTCCTGAGCGGGCGGCTCAGGCGGGGCTGCCGGCGCTTCCGCTTCCTTGCGTTTCATGCGGTTCATGGCACGAACGACCATGAAGATGGCGAACGCCACGATAAGGAAATCCAGCAACGTGTTGACGAACACGCCGTACTTGATCAGCGGAGCGCCCGCCGCCTCGGCAGCCAGCAGCGACTCGAACTCGCCCGGCCCGAGATTGATGTAGAGGTTGGAGAAGTCGACGCCGCCCAGCAGCAGCCCGATCGGAGGCATGAGGACGTCGTTGACCAGAGAGCTGACGATCTTGCCGAAGGCAGCGCCGATGACGATGCCGACGGCCATGTCGACAACGTTGCCGCGCATGGCGAATTTCCTGAACTCATCGAGCATGCTGATACCCCTCTGTGGGGGAACGGACGGTCCGCGCCGTTCCTGTCGTGCCGTGTGTGCGGGCACCGGCCCATTCTACTCGTGCCGGGACAGACCGGCCGTATCAGCTGCGCGCGAAGGTGCCGTGTCCCGGCCGCCGGCTGCGCCCCGTGCGGATCTCGCAGGCCGGGCACTGGTGGAAATTCAGGCCGTAGCGGTCGTGCAGATAATCGAGGCCGCAGCCGTTGCAGCGCGTGAGGCCCAGCTCGCCGTCGCCGCTCAGGGCCTGGAGGAGGTTCCAGGCCCACTCGAAGCTGAACAGGCAGCGGGGATGCAGCAGCTGGTAGGTTTCGTACGACCGGCACGCTCGGTGGCCGTACTCGACGTCGGGGCGCTGCCAGCGGGCGTAGACCCCGTCGCCCGCGAGTTGGAGCAGGCCGCCCTGCACGAACAGGTAGGTGAGCGTGGTCGCCTCCAGCTGATGGACGGCGTTGCGCACGAACGGCACGGTCTGGCGGGGCGACTTTCCCCGCCTGCGCCGCACGCCGCCGCGGCCAGCCGGGAAATAGCGGCTGTAGATCTTGCGGATCCGGTCGTGGGACAGCCCGGTGCACAGGCTGATGGTCTGGGTGCGGGCCTCGTGGCCTATCATGCGCAGCGCCAGCTCGAAGCGCAGCCGCTCGGTTTCATAGCGGTTCCGGGTTGCCTCCATCCATTTGCCCTCCATCTATGTAATTTTCAGAACATATATGACATCATTTTTCCGTTAGGATCACAAATGAGAAAAACGGACCAATATGGTCAATAAGTCATAAATATGGCAATCAAGGGGTGGGGCATGGCTTACAAGGCACTGGAAGACAACGATCTGCGGCATCTCGCCGCCATCAACCGCAGTTATCTGGAGTTCCTCGGCAGCAACGACCGGCATGCGGCGCGGCAGCTGGAACGCCTGGAGCCGGCAGCCCGCGAGATGCTGCGGCGGCTCACTCCGGAGGACAGGGCCGAGGCGGCCAGCAGCCCGTTTCTGCTCTGCAGCGTCGGTGCCGTGGATGTCGGCGCCGGCGGAGCGGATCCGGGCAGCTTCGAGCTGTTCCGCGGCATGGCGCCCAGCGTTGAGCTGGTGCTCTACATGAGCCTGTCGCTGCTGCGGCGGCTGGCCTGGAGGCGACCCTTCGCGGCGCGCCTGCTCGGCGGGGTGGACACGGCGTGGTGCGAGGAGCTCGCCGGCCTGGACGAACCGGCGCTCGCGGCCATCGCCCACGCCCAGGCGGCACGGCTGCGGCCGGTGCACGCGTCCGTGGCCGGCTTCTGGCCCGAACTGCTGCGCTGCGCCGAACTGGTGCCGCTGCGCCGGCGCGCCGTGCGGGCGGCGGGGTTGCAGCTGCAGCAGCACGTGCCTGCCTCACTGCCGCTCAGGGCCGCGGCTTCGCGCCTGCAGGCGACGCGCCGGCGCTCCGGCTGACGGTCCGGCATCAGGCGCCGGGCGTCAGGCGACTAGCCTCCTCCGACTATCTCGGCCCGGTAGTAATGCCACAGCAGACGGGCGGCCACCGCCCGGCGCGGCCGCCAGCGCTCGCCACCGGCCGCCAGCTCCGCCGTATCCGCGCCCGGCAGCAGCCGCGCGATGGCCCGTTCCAGTGCGAGGTCGCCGGGCGGCCAGACGTCGCGCCGACGCATCGCCGCCATGACGTAGGCGCCGGCCGTCCACGGACCGATGCCGGGCAGCGCGGTCAGCGTGGCAATGGCCTCTTCGTCCCCGGCACGAGCCAGTGCGGCGAAGGACAGCCGGCGGCTGCGCACCGCCTCGCCCAGGGCATGGCAGTAGCGCGCCTTCTGCCGGGTCATGCCCAGGCGATGCAGCCGCTCCGGTCCCGCCTCCACCAGGCGCCGCGCGGAGATGCCGCCCAGTTCGCCGCGGATGCGGCGGTACAGCGTTGCCGCCCCCGCCAGCGACACCTGCTGTTCCAGAATGATGCGCACCAGCGTCTCGATGCCCTCGGGCCGGCGCCAGAAGGCCGGGATGCCATGGCGCCGGAGCACGGGCCGGAACTCCGGTGCCGCCCGGGCCAGCGCCCGCACCTCGCGGGGGAAATCGGCCGTATCGATGCGCTGGTCCATGCGGCGCTCCCTCATAGGTTCTACAATGGCGCGTTATGCGTGCACTCAGTATCAGGGGCCTCAGGAAGGTCTATCCCAACGGCGTGGAGGCGCTGAAGGGGATCAATTTCGAGGTGGAGGAGGGCGACTTCTATGCGCTCCTCGGGCCGAACGGCGCCGGCAAGACGACGGCCATCGGCATCATCACCTCGCTGGTGAACAAGACCAGCGGCGAGGTCCGTATCTACGGCCACAGTATCGACGACGAGCTGGAGCAGGCAAAGGCCTGCCTGGGGCTCGTGCCCCAGGAGATCAACCTGAACCTGTTCGAGAAGGTCCTGAACACGGTGGTCAACCAGGGCGGCTACTACGGCCTGCCGCGCAAGCTCGCCTACGAACGGGCCGAGCGCTACCTCACCGAACTGAAGCTCTGGGACCGGCGCGACGACATCGCACGGAACCTCTCCGGCGGCATGAAGCGACGGTTGATGATCGCCCGCGCGCTGGTGCACGAGCCGAAACTGCTGATCCTCGACGAGCCCACCGCGGGCGTCGACATCGAGATCCGCCGCTCGATGTGGAACTTCCTGCAGAAGATCAACGCCGAGGGGACGACCATCATCCTCACCACCCACTACCTGGAGGAGGCCGAGAGCCTGTGCCGGCACGTGGCCATCATCGACGAGGGCGGCATCATCGAGGATGCCAGCATGGCGGACGTGCTGCGCAAGCTGAACCGGGAGGTATTCGTGCTGACCCCCGCCGAGCCGCTGGACGCCGCGCCCCGGCTCGAGCACTACGAGCTCACGCTCCGTCCGGACGGCGACCTGGAGGTGATGCTGGAGAAACGCCAGAGCCTGAACGAGGTGTTCGCCGCCCTGTCGGAGGCGGGCGTGCGCGTGATCAGCATGCGCAACAAGGCCAACCGGCTGGAGGAGCTCTTCATGGGGCTGGTGGAGAACAAGGGTGCGGCTGCCGAGATGAAAGCGGCGGCGCGGGCCGCGGCGGCGGAGGCCTGAGCATGGACCTGCGTGCCAACTGGGTCGGGCTGCAGACCATCGTGTACAAGGAATTCACCCGGGTGATGCGCATCTGGGTGCAGACCATCGTGCCGCCGGCCATCACGATGTCGCTGTACTTCATCATCTTCGGGACACTCATCGGCAAGCGCATCGGCGCGATGGACGGCTACAACTACATGCAGTACATCGCGCCGGGGCTGATCATGATGTCCGTGATCACAAACTCCTACGGCAACGTGGTGTCCTCGTTCTTCGGCGCCAAGTTCGGCCGCCACATCGAGGAGATGCTGGTCTCGCCCATGTCGAACGCCACCATCATTCTGGGCCACGTGGCCGGCGGCGTCGTGCGCGGGCTCATGGTGGGTGCGCTGGTTTCCATCATCGCTCTGGCCTTCACGCGGCTGACGGTGCAGCATCCGTTCGTCACTTTCTCCATGGTGATACTCACCTCGATCGTGTTCTCCCTGGCAGGCTTCATCAATGCCGTCTTCGCGAAGAAATTCGACGACATCTCCATCATCCCCACCTTCGTCCTGACGCCGCTCACTTATCTCGGCGGCGTGTTCTACTCCATCTCGCTGCTGCCGGAGTTCTGGCAGAAGGTCTCGCTGGCGAATCCCATCCTGTATATGGTGAACGCCTTCCGCTACGGCGTGCTCGGCGCCTCCGACATCCCGATCGGCGTCGCGTATCTCATCGTCTGCGGCTTCGTCGTGCTGCTGTTCACCGTGAGCCTGGTGCTGATGAACCGGGGCGTGGGCATCCGGGAGTAGGGCCGTGTGCGGACGATTCGCGTTCTATTCCGCCCGCGAAGCCATGGCCGCGGTGTTCGGCGTGGAGGATCCGCCGCCCATCGAGCCCCGCTACAACATCGCGCCCACCCAGCACGTGCCGGTCATCCGCGCCGGCGAGGACGGCGACCGGCACGTCGCCATGCTGCGTTGGGGCCTGGTGCCGTTCTGGGCGAAAGACACGAAGATCGGCAACCGGCTCATCAACGCCCGTGCCGAGACCGCCGCCGGCAAGCCCGCCTTTCGCGCGGCCTGGAGCCGGCGCCGTTGTCTCGTGCCCGCCGACGGCTTCTACGAGTGGCGTGCCGGCGCGGACGGCAAGATGCCCTGGTTCGTGTCGGCGGCCGCCGGCGAGCCCTTCGCCATGGCCGGACTGTGGGAGCACTGGGAACCGAAAGCCGGCGCGGACGACGAAGCCGAGGGCCCGCTGGAGACCTTTACCATCCTGACGACGGCGCCCACCGACGTCATGGCCCGGCTGCACGACCGCATGCCGCTGGTGCTCGGCCCCGAGCGCTCGGCGGCGTGGCTCGCGGGCGAAGATCCGGCAGGCGACGGCGATTCTCTGGCCGACCCGGCCGTGGCGCTGCGCGCCTGGCCGGTCAGCCGCCGCGTGAACAGCCCGCGCAACGAGGATGCGTCGCTGGTGGAGCCCGCCGGCGACGAGCGCCTGGACGAGACCGGATCAGGCTGAGATCGCCTGCTCGAGGTCGGCCAGCAGGTCGTCCGGATGCTCCAGGCCCACCGACAGGCGCAGCAGGTCGTCCGGCGTCAGCGTCCCGGGTCCCTCCACCGGCGCGCGATGCTCGATCAGGCTCTCGACGCCGCCGAGGCTGGTCGCCTGGGTGAACAGCCGCGTGCGGCCCGCGACAGCCTTCGCCTGCGCGGCGCCGCCGGCCAGGCGGATGGACAACATCGCGCCCAGCGGCAGCGGGCTTCCCTTATCGCCGTCCACGAGACACTGGCCGGCGGCAAGCGTATGGCCCGGATGCTGCGGCAGCCCCGGATACAACACCGCGCTCACCGCCCCGTGCCCGGCGAGCGCTTCGGCTATGGCGAGCGCCCCCGCGGACTGGCCCCGCACCCGCACGGCCAGCGTGGTGAGGCTGCGCAGCAGCAGCCAGCAGTCGAAGGGCGAGGGGCTCGCCCCGGCGACGCGCTGCTGACGGCGCACCGCTTCCAGCAGGGGTCCGTGCCGGCCGATGACCGCCCCGCCCATGAGATCGCTGTGGCCGCCGAGGTACTTGGTGGTGCTGTGCATGACCAGGTCGGCGCCGAGGGCCAGGGGCTGCTGGAGCACCGGCGTGGCCAGCGTGTTGTCGCAGGCCAGCAGCGCGCCGGCCGCATGGGCGATCTCCGCGATGGCGCGCACGCCGCTCACCCGCAGCAGCGGATTGGAGGGCGTCTCCAGCCAGACGAGTTCGGTGCGCTCGCTCACCGCCCCGCGCACGGCCGCGAGGTCGGAGGTATCGACGAAGCGGGTGGCGATGCCCCAGCGCGGCGCGAGCTCGGTCAGCTGCTGGCGGGTGCCCCAGTAGGCGTCCTCGGTGCAGACGATCTCGCTGCCCTCCGGCAGGGCGGAGAAGACCGCGAACGAGGCGGCGGAGCCGGAGGCGAAGGCGACGGCGGCGTCGCCGCCCTCCAGCGCGGCGAGTGCGGCCTCGGCCTGCAGCCGGTTGGGCGAATCGTCGCGGATGTAGGACAGGCCGGCGGGATTGCCGCGCCGGAAGGTGGTGGCTGGCTGCCAGCCGGCCACCGCGGCGCCGGTGGCCGGGTCCGCTTCCCGGCCGGCATGGATACCCAGGGTCTCCAGGTGCAGCGGCCGGTCGCGCTCCGTGTCGTCATCACCGCCGCTCAACGGCCCGGCTCCCGCACTTCCTGCAGCGAGGCGACCAGCGTGCCGGGCCCGCCGTGCACGCCGATGGCGGTGCCGAGTTCGGTGACCCAGGATTGCTCCACCCGGTCCAGCCGGGTTTCCAGCCGGCGGCGCAGCTCCTCCGCTTCCTCGCCGCACTGCGCATGGGCGACGGCCAGGCGATAGCGCCGACCGGGTGCGATGCGTCGGGCCACGTAGCGGACGAACTTCGGCAGCCGGTTCGCGCGGCCGAAGATCACGCCGCCCGAGGTCACCTGCCCGTCGGGGGTCGTCCGCAGCACCGGGTTGAGATTCAGCCACTCCGCGACGACCTTGCGCGAGCGGGGCACGCGGCCGCCGCGCACGGCGTAGCGCAGGTCCTGCACCAGACCGAAACTCCAGGTATGGGCGACGGCCCATTCCGTCTCGGCCACCACCGCTTCGGCGTCCAGGCCGGCCCGGGCGCACTCGGCGGCGTGCATGGCGACGAGACCCTGGCCCAGGGAGACGTTCAGGCTGTCGATGACGTGGATGCGCCCGTCGGCATGCACGCGCTCGGCGGCGGAGCGCGCCGCCTCCAGCGTGCCGCTCACCTTGCCGGTCAGGCTCACCGAGACCACGTCCGGAAAATGGCTGGCGAGGAACTGGTATTGCCGGCGGAAGTCGCCCGGTGCCGGCTGCGAGGTGGTCGGGTGCACCGGGTTCGTCTTCAGCTCCTCGAAGAACTCGTCCGGCGTGATGCCGACCTTGTCCAGGTAGCCCTGGTTGCCGAAGCTGATCCGCATGGGCACCACGTGGATGTCGAGGCGTTCCATCTCCTCCTCGGGGATGTCGGCCGCGCTGTCGGTGATGACCGCCACCTTCACGCCCGCGCCGTGGGTGGCGTGCTGCTGGCGGTGCATGTCGTCGGCCTTCTCGCCGGAGACGGCGCCGTAGCCTGCGGCGACGCGGAACACCTCCTCCGGCTCGTTCACGTGGATGTGGATCTTGGCCTTGCGGCGGGTGCCGGCCAGCACCAGGCTCGCCCCCAGCGCCGACAGCTGCTCCCGGAGCTTGCGCCGGTCGATCTCCTCGCCGGTCACCATGCACTCGGTGCAGTAGCGGTAGTCGAGGTCGCCGTCCTCCCCGGCGGTGGCGCTGAACTCGTCGACAACGGAGATGAAGTCCGCCTCGTCCAGGTCCACGATCTTGCCGTCGCGGACATAGTCCAGCATGCCCGCCACCATCTCCACGAAACCCTGGGCGCCCGCGTCGACGACGCCTGCCTTGCGCAGCGCGTCCAGCTGGTGGGTGGTCTCGGCCAGCGCCTTGCGGGCGGCTTCGAGACCGCTGCCCAGCAGGCTCGGGAAATCGATCTTCGGCACGTGGCCGAGCTGCTCGCGCAGCCTCGACGCGAACGCGGCCACGACGGAGAGGATGGTGCCCTCCCGGGGATCGGAGAGCGCATCCCTGGCGTACTCGGAGCCCACAGTCACGGCCCGGGCGAAGGTCTCGGGCGTGATGCGGCGCACCTCGACGGCCGCGTCGCTCACTCCCTGGAAAAACTGCGCGAGTATCGCCCCGGAGTTGCCCCGGGCGCCGTCCAGCATGGCATCGGCCACGCGGATGAGGACCCGGTTGGCCGGCAGCTCCTCGGCGCCCTGCAGCGCGCCGCGTACGGCCGACAGCGTCAGCGCGAGGTTGGTGCCGGTGTCGCCGTCCGCCACCGGGAACACGTTGATGCGGTTCAGCAGGTCTTGGTTCTCCAGCACCCGGTGCACCCCGGCGCTGAGTGCGAGGCTCAGGTGCCTGCCGTCGAGATACTCCACCGCTGCCGCGTCGACCGCTCCGTTCATGCCCGTCCTCCCTAGTCGCGGGGCAGCAGGAAGCGGCGGCCGTTGTGCTCGAGCACGACGCCGTTCCGGACGATGGAGGCCACACGCGGTCCCTCGGCGAGGTCGTCGCCCTCCCGGTACTTCATCGTGTTCACGTAGACGAAGCGGCCCCGCGGCTGCTCGCTCCAGACGTGGATGTCCAGGTGCAGGTCGGGCAGGCCCGTGTCGCCACGCACCCTGATTTCGTCCAGGGTGGGCAGCGCCAGCGCCTGTTCTTCGCCGCTCGCCGCGGCCGCTTGCGGCTGCTGTATGACTTCCCCCTCGGGCGCGTCAGCTCCGGGGCTGGCGGATGGACTATCGACGGATGGGCTATCTGCGGAAGGGCTATCTGCGGAAGGGCTATCTGCGGAAGGGCCGTCGACGGAAGGACTGTGGGCGGAGGGACCAGCGGCCGATGCCTCGTCGGCGGCACCATATCCGGTATCCGGCGGGGTTGCGCTCAACCTCTCGGTCCGCGTCCGGTCGACCAGGGCGGCGAGTTCGGGCGCCACCCTTTCCGGCACCGTGGCGGGGCGGCTCTCCGCGGGCCCTGCGGCCGGCGCGTCCGTGGCCGCACCGGCGGCGGGCTCTGCCTCCGGCCGGAGCAGCACTGCCAGCAGCACGATCACGTTCACTGCGAGGAGCCCCAGCAGCCACCAGATCCAGACGGGCGCGCCGGGCGCCTCGCGCGCCACCGGCACGTCCGCCACACCGAGCCCGCGCTGGCCCTGGCGCTCGTTTTCGGATTTCTTCAGTGCGTCGAGTATGAAGGACATGGCATCCGCCGCCGCGTCATCCGCTGACCGTCAGGCGCGGCGTCTGCGCCAGGCCGAGGTCGGAGTTGATCAGGATCTGGGTCTGCTGGCCGGCGATGCCGTCCACCTGCAGGCGCTGGCTGCGCTGGTACTCGCGCAGCCGCTGCTCGAGGTCCCGGTCGAAATAGTCGGAATCCTCATCCTCGTCCCCGACCGGCTGCCCCTGGATCTCGCTCAGGCTGCGCCGCAGCCAGCGCACGCCGTCGCCGCGCATGCCGTACTGATAGGCTACGACGTCGCCGAAGGGCGGTCGCCACAGCAGCACGAAATCGCCGTACCAGTAGTTGCCGATCTCGGCCAGCGGCAGTTCGTAGCGCTGTCCGCCGAGCAGGATCACGCCGGTCTCCTCGTTCAGGGACGCCAGCACCACCCGGTGATCGGCCGCGTCCTCGTCGGTGAGTGTGAGTATGGCGGGGCGGTCGAACTGGCGCAGCGTGTTCCAGGTGCCGCGCTGGAACAGGCACTGCAGCCCCTGGCGTCCGGCCTGGTTGCAGGCCGCGCCGGCCTCCGGGTCGTAGCCCGCCGTCCAGATGTCGAACAGCGCCGCGAAGGCCCGCACACTGTCCGTCGCTTCGGGATTGTCGCGCAGGATCGCTGCCAGCGACGGGTCGGGATCGTTGCCGGCTGCGCTGTTCGCACCGGCTCCCCGAGCGGGTTCGCCGCCGGCGTTGCCCTCGTCCGGTGACGGCTGCGATGCCTGCGACGGGCGCGGCCGTGACGACGCCTCCGCCGCCGCGATCGGGGACGGGGCGGCGCCCGCGGGCCCGGCGGCGGCGCCGGGCGGCCCGATCATCCGGACCACCGGACGGGCCGGAGGCTGGTCGCCCGTGGGCGCCAGGTAATACCAGGCGCTGAACGCCAGGGTGGCGAGCGCGGCGGTCCCCGCGAGCGGCAGCAGCCATCGCTGCCAGAACGGGTTCTCCCGCTGGCCCGAGATCTCCGCCGCGGCGCGCCGGACCAGGGTCTTGTCCACCTGCCGGCGCTCGCGGCTGTAGGCGCCGAGCAGCGAGCGGTCGCAGATGACGTTTACCAGCCGCGGCACGCCGCCGGATAGCCGGTACACCTCCCGTTTGGCCGCGGGCGTGAACAGGTCGGTGACGGCGCCGGCCACTTTCAGGCGGTGCTCGATGTAGCGGATGGTCTGGTTCCGGTCCAGCGGCTCCAGGTGATAGCGGGCGGTGATGCGCTGGGCGAGCTGGCGCAGGTCGTTGCGGGCCAGCAGCTCGCGCAGTTCCGGCTGGCCGATGAGGATGATCTGCAGCAGCTTCTGCCGGGTGGTCTCCAGGTTGGTGAGCAGCCTGACCTGCTCCAGCACCTCCGCCGCCAGGTTCTGCGCCTCGTCCACCACCAGGATGGTGCGCCGATCCTCGGCGTGGGCGGCCAGCAGATGTTCGTTCAGCGCGTCCACCAGCGCGCGCAGGCTGTTCCGCTCTTCCGGCTGCGGTATGCCCAGTTCCCGGCAGATGGCCACCAGGAACTCCCGGGCCGTGAGCTGGGGATTGAGGACCACGGCCACCTCGGTGCGCTTCGGCAGCTTCTGCAGGAGGCTGCGCACGAGCGTCGTCTTGCCGGTTCCCACCTCGCCGGTGAGCTGGATGAAGCCGTCGCTTTCCGTGACGCCATAGACCAGGTGAGCGAGCGCCTCCGAGTGACGCTCGCTCATGAACAGATAACGCGGGTCGGGCGTTATCGTGAACGGCTTTTCCGTGAGTCCGAAGAAGCTCGTGTACATGGTCCTGCCATATCAGGTCCGGCCCGCCATTCTAACCCAAGCCCCGGCATCCACATGCCACGGGCGCCATCGACGATACTCATGCCGTTCAGTCCCGGTCCATGCTGCGCGCCCGGCTGAGCGCCGCGCTGCCGAAGCGCTCGCGTATGCGGTCCACCGTCTGGTCCAGCCCGCTGCCGGCGCCGTCGCTGGCGGCGTCGAACAGGTCCAGTTGTTCGGCGGCGGTCAGTTCCGCTCCGCCAACGCCGAGCAGCCGGACGCTGCGGCCCGGGTATTCCTCCCGCCACGCCGCGAGCAGCTCCCGTGCGGTCTCGAACAAGGACCGGGTGGCATTGCCCGGCGGATGCAGCCGGGTCTGGCGGGTATAGGTGGAGAAGTCCGCGGCGCGGATCTTCACCTGCACCGTGCCGGCGACCAGCCGCTTCGCCCGGAGGCGTGCGGCGGTGCGTTCTGCGAGCCGCAGCAGCCGGCGCTCCTGCTCCTCCACGGACTCGAGATCTTCGTCGAAGGTTTGCTCGGCGCTGATGGACTTCTCCGGGCGGTGCACCACCACCGGCCGGTCGTCGATGCCGGCGGCCCGCTCCTGCGCCCGCCGGGTATAGCGTCCGAACACGGGTCGCAGGGTCCCGGCCGCGGCCGTGCGCAGATCGGCGATGCTGCGCACGCCGAGGGCGTTGAGCCGCGCGAGCGTCTGGCGGCCGATGCCCGGCAGCGTCTCCACCGGCAACGGGTCCAGCGTCTCGCGCAGGTTCCCCGGCGTCACCAGTACGAGTCCATCAGGCTTGTCGAGGTCCGAAGCGATCTTGGCCACCAGCTTGTTCGGCGCGATGCCCACCGATGCGCACAGTTCGGTCTCGGCGCGGATGTCGTCCTTGACGCCGCGGGCGATCTCCATGGCGCTGCCGAAGAGAGTCAGACTGCCGGTGACGTCGAGGAAGGCCTCGTCCAGGGACAGGCCTTCCACCACCGGCGTGTAGCGGCGGAAGATGCCGAAGATCTGCCGGGATACCGTCTGATAGTGCTCCATGCGGCCCTTCACGCAGATCGCCTCCGGGCAGCGCCGCAGCGCCTCCCGGGTGGGCATGGCGGAGCGGATGCCGTAGCGCCGCGCCTCGTAGCTCGCCGCGGCCACCACGCCCCGCGCGGAGCTGCCGCCGACGATGACCGGCAGGCCGCGCAGCTCAGGAAGGTCGCGCTGCTCCACGGAGGCATAGAAGGCGTCCATGTCGACGTGGAGAATCCAGCGCTGGCGCTCGCCGTTCTGGTTCATGGCGCGGAGCGGTGACGCGTCCTCAGCTGGCGCGATGGATGATGAAGTCGGCCAGCCAGCGCAGGGGCTCCGCCGCCTCGCCGAAGTGGTCGAGCGCCGCCGTGCCCGATCCGTAGAGCTCGTTGCAGCGGCGCTTGGCCTCGTCGAGACCGAACAGGCCGGGCCAGGTGGCCTTGTCGTGGCTGGCGTCGGCGCCCGCCGTCTTGCCGATCACCTCGGTTTCGCCCTCCACGTCCAGGATGTCGTCGCGGATCTGGAACGCGAGGCCCAGGCATTCGGCGAAAGTGGCCAGCGCGTGGTGCGCCTCGTCGCCCGCGTCGGCCGCCAGCAGGGGCGGCGTCAGGATGGAGGCGGCGATCAGCCGGCCGGTCTTCAGCCGGTACATGTGCTCGAGCGTATCCCGGTCGAGCTGCCGGCCCTCGGACTCCAGATCGATGGCCTGGCCGCCGGTCATGCCCAGCGATCCGCAGGCGCGGGTGAACAGCTCGATCACGGCCAGCTGCGCCGTCGGGCCCGCCGGCGGCACCGGCGCCTCGGCGAGCACCTGGAAGGCGAGCGGCTGCAGCGCGTCGGCGGCGAGGATGGCGGTGGCCTCGTCGAAGCGCCGGTGCACGGTGGGCTTGCCCCGGCGCAGGTCGTCGTCGTCCATGGCGGGCAGGTCGTCGTGGACCAGCGAGAAGGCGTGCAGGAACTCGATGGCCATGGCCGGCGGGTCCAGGTGGCGGACATCCACGCCCAGCACCTCGCCGCTGGCATAGACGAGCAGCGGCCGGATGCGCTTGCCGCCGTTCAGCGTGGCATAGCGCATCGCCTCGTGCAGGCGCAGCGGCAGCCGGTCCGCCGCGGGCAGGGTACGGTCCATGGCGGCGTTCACCCGGGCCGTGTAGCTGTCGATGCGGTCGGCGAAGGACATGGTTCTCGATGGCTCTCGACTGTTCTCGATTGCGGCGTCCGGCCCGGCCGGCATTTCGCGTCGGCGGAAGCGTACACCGAATCCGGCGCAGATGCCTCGGCACGCCGGGGCGATCTGCGCGACGATTGCCGCACCGATTGCCGCACCGATTGCCGCGCTGATTGTCCCGCCGATCGCCGCCCCGGTTCGCGCTGTCGGCGGCCGGCCGGGCATGGGATAATCGCGGCGGTTTCCCTGACGGTCTTTCTCCATGCGGGCCACCGCTGTAGCGCACCCCAACATCGCCCTGGTGAAATACTGGGGCAAGCAGGACAGCCGGCGCAATCTGCCTGCGGTGGGCTCCCTGTCGATCACCCTGGACGCTCTGCGCACCCGCACCCGGCTGGCCTTCGACGACCGACTCGAAGCCGACCTCGTCGTGCTGGACGGCGCGAGCGGCGGCCCGGCCGGCGTGCGGGTGGCTGCCTGCCTCGACCGCTTCCGGGAGCGCACGGGCGTCCGTGGTTTCGCCCGGGTGGAAAGCGAGAGCAACTTCCCCGTCGCCGCCGGCCTGGCATCTTCCGCGTCCGGTTTCGCTGCCCTGGTGGCCGCCGCGGATGCCGCCGCGGGCACCCGGCTCGACAGGGCGGCCCTGGCGCGTCTGGCCGGCGCCGCCTCCGGCTCCGCGGCCCGCTCGCTCTATGGCGGCTTCGTCCGGCTGGATCGGCCGGGCGCCGGCGAGACGGATATCTCACTGACGCCGCTGGCCGAAGCGCAGGACTGGCCCCTCGAGGTGGTGATCGCCGTGACCGATCCGGGGCCGAAGCCGGTGGGCTCCACGGCGGCGATGCTGGCGAGCGAAGCCACCTCGCCCTACTACGGTGCTTGGGTGGCGGCGCAGGAGGACGACCTGGACGAGGCCGCCGCGGCCGTCGCCGGACGGGATTTCGAGCGCCTCGCCGCAGTCTCCGAATACAGCTGCCTGAAGATGCACGCGCTCACGCTGTCGTCCCGGCCGGGCATCCTCTACTGGAAGCCGGCCACGCTGGCCTGCCTGCACGCGCTGCGCGAGTTGCGTGAGGCCGGCCACGGCACCTTCTTCACGGTGGACGCGGGACCGCAGGTGAAGGCGGTATGCCTGCCGGAAGCCGCCGAGGCGGTCGCGGCGACGCTGAACGCGGTGCCGGGCGTCACCGGCCTCCTGCGAACCGGGCTCGGCGAGGCGCCGCAGATCGCGGAGTCCGGGTGAGCGGCGCCGACGCTCCGGGCAAGCTGGTCCTCACGGGCGAGTACGCGGTGCTCGACGGCGCGCCCGCCGTCGTGACTGCCGTCGATCGCCGCGCGCACGTCATCGTCGAGCCGGCGGCGGCGTGCCGGGTGCAGGCGCTCGGTCCCGCCATCGCGCCGGGGGCATTCAGACTCGCCGGGGATGGCACGCTCGACTGGCAGGCCGACCGGGCCGTCGAAGACTACCGCCTGCTTGCCGCGGTCACCGAGACACTGGCGCAGGGCGCACCCCTGCCCACCGACCGGCCGTTCGACCTGCGCCTCGACACGACCGCCTTCTACAGCGGCGCCGACAAACTCGGGCTCGGTTCCAGTGCGGCGCTGACCGTCGCGTTGACCGCGGCGCTGTGCCGGCATTTCGGCAGAAAGTTCGAACACGCCCTGGCCCACGAGGCGCACCGGCGGCTGCAGGGCGGCGAGGGCAGCGGGCTGGATATTGCGGCTTCCATCGCCGGCGGCCTGATCCGTTTCGTCGCCGGTGATCCTCCGTCGGTGCAGCCCCTGCGCTGGCCCGACGGGCTGGAGGCGCTGTTCGTCTGGACCGGCCGTTCGGCCGAGACGACGCCGCGGGTGCGTCGCTACCGTGACTGGCGCCGCTCGCCGGCGGCCGTCGGCCCTGCCGACCGGCTGGCCGGGAGCGCGGCGGAAGCGGCCGACGCCTGGCAGACCGGCGACGCACGAGCCGTGCTGGAGGCCACGGCCGCCTGTGCTCGCGCGCTGGACGGTCTCGGCGAGGCAGCCGGCCTCGACATCGGCGGCGGCGGGCACGCGGAACTCGCCCGGCTGGCTGACGGGGCCGGCGTTGTGTATAAACCCAGTGGCGCGGGCGGCGGCGACCTCGGTCTGGCACTCGCCGGCGACCGACGGCGACTGGAGTCGTTCCGTGCGGCAGCGGACCGCGCCGGTTTC